>Ga0129307_1000074_pt1 | contig 164658 bp, 158 predicted proteins | sample P1105metagenome_FD_94437 | JGI IMG/M metagenome (GOLD analysis project Ga0129307, IMG submission 94437) | Capybara group fecal microbial communities from Wisconsin, USA - P1105 metagenome | ecosystem: Host-associated > Mammals > Digestive system > Large intestine > Fecal | place: USA... | reverse complement strand
GTCCCAGATTATACGTAGTGTACCTACAATAGATCGTGGCTGTAAAACAGGTAATCTATATGTATTAAATAACACTGATGCGGTAGCCGTATTGGTCGAGATGGCTTTTATCGACAATATGGAAGATTTAGCTTTACTGGAGCAACAATTAGATAAGATTGTACGAGCAATTGCACGAGGCATTACCGATTATTGGAGTGCTTAGAGGTGGTGATAGAATGCCTAGTAAAAGGTTATTATATTTAGCTTGTGTAGCCATGATTATTGGATTGATTATATTGGGAGTTGGTTATAAATTACAGACAGATAAACAACAGCCTAAAATAGTTACTACTGATACATTGCAAGATACAAATGCTTTGTCTAAAGCTATTAATGTACCGACATCAACAGCCGTACAAATCCAACACGAGATACAAAAGGTTAATGAGCCTGTTGTATCCTATTACGTGCAGGCTCCTGACATTATGACTGCTGCTAAACAAACTCAGCAGGCCATTAATAGCAATAGTAAAACTTTGCCTGCAGTAGTAACCGATAAGAGTGACAGGACTGTTATTACACCTAATACAGAGAAACAAAAAGTTGATGTGTATAAAATCAATCTCAATAAGGCACACAAGGTCAAAGTGGGTCTTACAGTTATTGATGATAAATCATATGCTACTATTGGCTACCAAGCAGGCAGGCTTGATGGGATGGTACATTTTAAGTCAGACGGTAAAATAAAAGGTGCGACTGCATTATATACAGTTGCTGAATGGTAAAATTAAAAAGCCCACAAAGCTAGATTTTTCTAACTTTGTGGGCAATTTTTTTGTTTAAATTGAAATAAAAATATTGACAATATAGCCAAATGGCTATAAAATATAATTGTAGGAAGGAGGTGATACCGATGGACATAGAAAAAATAATAAGCCTTGCAACTAGTATAATCAACTTGGCGGCTGCAATACTAATTTACAAGGCTTCTAAAAAGTAGAAAAGCACGGAGGGTGAAAGCCCCTCCACTTCCTAACTCAATTATACAGCAAGGAGATTAAAAAATGCAATATTTAACACTTGGGATACAAATTATAACAGTTATTATATTGGGGCTGGCAGGATATAATTATTACAAAAGGAGTAGAAAGTAAAAATGACTATAGACGAAGTTTATTCTATTGGTGAAGCTTCAGAGATGTGGGGCGTAAATAGAAGTACTTTGAAATTTGCTTGCACTGGGCAGAAAGGGAATCCACCTAGATTTAGCAAAGATGAGTGTAGAAAAAGTGGCAGTGTGTGGTTAATTAGTTATGAGGGAATGAAGCGGCTATATGGTGAGCCGATAAAGGAAAAGTAACTTGCCCCTATGGTTGCCCCTATGACGAATAACTTAGTTAAGAAGTGCGGTAGTTAAAGCATTTAATAGGGGCACTCTCACCCTCTCCGCCATCTAATACGGCTTTTACTTGATAATATTCAATAAAAGTCAAAACCCCTATAAAGCTAGTTATTGACTAGGATATAGGGGTCTTTTTATGTCCGCATGTTATTCTCGTTTAAGGCTATTTTGTGCAATAATAAGTAATGCTTTGTTAACAATTTGTTAACATTTTTTTGGTTATAAGCTTGTAATGTTTGGATTGTTTTTCCCCTTCCTCTTACCTTATTTGTTACATAGCTGTAGAGGACTATTCTTAATAAATTTTAAAATAATTAAAGGATTTATCGATAAGGTCAATTACTTAGAATAATATTTTAGTGAACCCTATTAGCATAAAAGATTCGAAAGATTATAGAAATATAAGGCTTGATCTTTTCTTATAGATATTGTAGACTTTTAGATAAGGAGGGATATGTTATGAAATATAAATCTGAAGTATTAACTATGATGGATTCTGATTATGAGGCTTTCTGTAAAGCTTTATTCAGTATAGAGCTAGACGTTAATAATCAGGAAGAATTGGCGTTATTATATGCTCGGTATATGAGAGGGGATAATATTTCCTTATTAAATGAAAACCTTGTAGTAAAGGAATAATTAAAACTGGTGACTTTATGTTATAATAAGCCATACGTTCAATTTTTGCGAGAAGTATGGTGATAACAGTGACTAAGTTACCTTATGATAAAACAAATCCGGCAGACATTTTGAGATATTCAGAAGAATTAGAAGGAATTACTTTTCAGAATGTACTCCAAAAAATCTTTAGAGGTGAAGAATTAGAAGAAAAAGTAAAATATTATGATAATCCGCGTAGTAAAGGTGGTCTTGGCAATTTATTAGAAGAACACTATTATTTTTATTCACCCAATAGTATTTCAGACGCTGATTTTGTTGAAGCCGGCGTAGAATTAAAGGTTACACCTTATGAGATAAATAAAAATAACCAATATAAAGCGGGCGAACGTTTGGTTATTACAATGATTCCGAATAATGAACCTATATCGGATGATTTTGAAACTTCTCATTTAAAACAAAAAATTAGTCATATTTTAATGGTTTGGTATGAAAGAATTCGTGGTGAAGCACGGACTAAGCAACGAATTCAGTACGTTAACTTATACAATTTATATAGTGAAATTTGTAAGAATGATTTAGAGATTATTCGTAATGATTATAAACGAATTACTGAGAAGATTATAGCAGGTAAAGCCCATGAATTGTCCGAAGGTGATACGCAGTATTTGGGAGCTTGTACAAAAGGGGCGACTGCTGAACGTAGTTTGCAACCACAGTATTATAATGATAGTATTCCGGCAAAACGGCGTGCATTTTCTTTGAAACAGTCGTATATGACATATGTATTAAATCAGTATGTTAAAAAACGTAAAATGAGTTTTGATGCTATTTTTACACCAGCTGATTTACAGAAGGCAGATTTAGAAACTCAAGTTATTGAACGGATTGAAAAGTATGTAGGTAACACTGAAGACGCATTATATTCCATGTTCGGTTTTACATATACGCAAGGTAATCGGCCAAAACATATTAATACATTATTAGTTAATCGAATGCTTGGGGTTCAGACTGATCAAGCTGAAGAATTTGCAAAAGCAGATATTAAGATTAAAACAATTAGAGTTCAGAAGAATGGTAAGCCAAAAGAAAGTATGTCGTTTCCAAAAATAAAGATTAAAGAGTTTGTTAAGCAAGACTTTGAGGAGTCTGCTGAATATAATTTTTTCCAAGAAACTAAGTTCTTGTTTGTTGTCTTTAAAGAGACAAACACTGGTGAATATATTCTAAAAGGTGCTAAATTTTGGAATATGCCAATTATAGAATTAGAAGAAATTGGTAGAGTTGAATGGGAGTCATATAAGAAAAAGTTTTTAACTGGAGTTAATTTTACTATAACTAAAGATAAATCCGGTAAAGAAATTATTAAAAATGATTTACCTAGTAAATCAGAACATACAATATTTCATTTACGACCACATGCACAAAAGAGTGCTTATGTAATTAACGGTAAACGTTATGGTATGGGAAATGATAGGGATATGGATGACTTGCCAAATGGAGATAAAATGACTTGCCAATGTTTCTGGTTGAATAATGATTATATTGCAAAGATTATTGAAGATATATAACAAATTATTTAATGAAATAATTTGTTTATTATAAAGGAGATTATAGTTAATGAGGCTAACTGTAGCAGAGTTGTTTGCTGGTGTTGGAGGATTTCGTGTAGGGCTGAATCATATCGAAGAGGTTGATATGCAAGAGCGAGCTGTTGAAAATGGTCCTTGGGAATTTGTATGGGCTAATCAGTTTGAACCATCTACTAAGGAACAACATGCTTTTAATTGTTATGTAACACGATTTGGTGAAGCAAATCACTCTAATCTTGATATTCATGAAGTGGATAAAAGAAAAATTCCAGATCATTCGTTAGTAGTAGGTGGATTCCCGTGTCAAGATTATTCAGTAGCACGCTCTTTATCTAACGAGCAAGGGATTGAAGGGAAAAAAGGGGTTTTATTTTGGGACATTAAAGATGTATTAGTGGCAAAACAGCCCCCATTTGTTTTATTAGAGAATGTAGATCGTCTTTTAAAATCACCAGCCAGTCGTCGTGGTCGAGATTTTGCAATTATGCTAAAAACGTTTGATGAACTCGGCTATATAGTGCAATGGCGCGTATTAAATGCAGGCGAGTATGGAATGCCTCAGAAACGGCGCCGTGTATTCATTTGGGCGCACAAGCGTGATTTACAGTATTCGCAGGAATTTTTAAATAACGTTCTTGATTTAAAAGAAAATAACATTTTTAATCAAGTTTTCCCTGTCGTGGACATAGAAATCTCTAAAGATATTGACTTGAATATATATGAGTCTATTTTAGAAACTTCTAATGGGTACAAGGACGGAAAATTCTTAGAGACAGGCATAATGGTTAATGGACATGTTATACATGGAAAGCCGTTAGCTAGAATGGAAGTTGTCTATCCATTGTCTAATATTTTAAAAAAGGCACAAGTGTATAATGAAGATTTGTTAGTATATAAAGTCTCTGAAGATAAGTTAGAAAAATGGCAATATTTAAAAGGACCAAAGAAGATTGAACGTACATCTAGTAATGGGCATAAGTATATTTATAGTGAAGGTGGGATGGCTTTTCCTGAAAAAATGGATGAACCAGCTCGAACAATGCTTACTAGCGAAGGCACTTTAAATAGATCCTCTCATATAGTATTTGATGAAAGCTTACACGCTTATCGTATTTTGACACCAGTGGAATGTGAGTTAATTCAAATGTTTCCACCTAATTGGACGGATACGATGCCAAATAGAAAGAGATATTTTATGATGGGAAATGCTTTGGTTACGGGAATTGTATCTCGATTAGAGCCAGTGATACGCAATATTATTGAACAAGAGGTAGAATAAGAAAGGGATACCCTCATTGTCTGAGGGTATCCCTTTTGTTATACTTATATAGCGGTCGTACGCAATACTAATAATGTAATTATATAATTTTTCATATATTCAAGGAGCTTTTATGTCATCCACATATTCTGTTTACCGTCGTATTAAATTAGCTGCCAATGGGACGATTGACTTATTGTCATCTTTATTTTTGCCTATCATAGCGTTATTAGTATCTACTGGTATTTTAAAAGGCCTTTTTATTCTGCTCATGGTGAATCAGTTTGTATTGCCTGAAACGAGTACATATGCGATTTTAAATGCTATGAGTGATGCTTTTTTCTATTTTATACCCGTATTTTTAGCATATACAGCGGCTAAGCGTTTTCAAGTAGATCCCTTTACAGCTATGTTACTTGCCTGTGTATTAGTATATCCTGATGTTACGCAGCTTATGAAAGCACCTGCGGCAGGTGGTATGGAATCAGCAGAAGCGTTAGTCAAAGGTATGACAGGGCAGTCAAATTGGGGAGGTCCCGATTTATTCGGCTTGCCAGTAGGACAAGTGATGTATCCTTCATCCGTGATTCCTATTTTATTAGCGGTGTACTGCATGCAGTACGTTCAACGATTAGGGGAAGGGTTATTTCCTGAAGCGGTACGGGGACTATTTACGCCACCTTTATGTATTATTGTAATGACTCCATTTACACTTGTTGTATTAGGACCCATTGGCACTTGGTTAGGGGCTTTATTGGGTACTGGTTATGAATTAATTTATAGTTTAAGTCCTTTATTAGCCGGGCTAGTCGTAGGGACGGTACAGCCGTTTTTAGGGATGCTTGGTTTGCAGTGGGGATTTTTCCCTATTGCAATTAATAATGTAGCGGTATACGGCTTTGATACCTTAATGCCTTTGTTTAGTTCTGCTATGTTTGCCCAAGCGGGCGCTGCATTAGCGGTAGCGGTGAGGACACGTAATACATTATTTAAGTCAGAGGCTTTTTCTGCAGGGATTATTGCATTATTAGGGGTTACGGAACCCGCTGTATTTGGTGTCACACTTCGTTTGAAACGGCCTATGGTCTGTGCCTGTGTAGCTGGTGGTCTTGGGGGTGCCGTGGCAGGCTTTTTCAAGGTGAGCGCTGCATCTTTTGCCATTCCCGCTGTTACGACCTTGCCAGTCTTTATGGGGCCTTCATTTCTTTGGTATGTAATAGCCTTGGGTCTCGCTTTTGGATTAAGCTTTGTGTTGACTTTGATAGTTGGTTTTAAGGACATTGTAGATATATCAGATAGTAAGTAAGTACAGTCGAATATTGGGTGATGGCTTTACATTTGATATAGGTTTTGCTATAGTAAAGTTGCTAGATGGGTGGAACTGAGTATCCAGTGTTGAAACCCTATCACTAGAGGGCGGGCGGCGATACTGCGACGGACCGCCTCTGATGAATAAAATAAAGCTGAATAAAAAAAAGGTTGTAACTTCTATGTACGTGCATAGTTATTACAACCTTTTTTGTTAATAGTTTAGATTATTATTAAATTAGTACCAAATGTAGCGAATTAATACGATGATTGCTAGTGGGTACATAATCCAGTGTACTTCTTTAGTACGACCAGCGATAATTTTAAGAAGTGGGTACATGATTAAGCCTGCCGCTACACCATTAGCAATGCTGTAGGTGAAAGGCATTAAGGCGATAACCATGAAGGATGGGAAGGCTTCGGTCCAATCGGAGAAATCGATGTCGCGAATTGGTTCCATCATAAGGGCCCCGACTAAGATTAAAATTGGAGCTGTCGCACAGTTTGGTACGAGGGTAATAAGTGGTGCAAAGAGCAAGGCTAAGAGGAATAGCACGCCACAGGTAACCGCTGTTAAGCCTGTACGACCACCTGCACCTACGCCAGCCGCACTTTCTACGAATGCTGTAATGGTACTAGCCCCGAGTAAGGCCCCAAAGCTAACGCCTACAGCATCAACCGTCATGGCTTTGCCAAGACCAGGGAATTTACCTTCTTTTGGATTGGCAATACCCGCTTTAGTAGCAGTACCAATTAGGGTCCCCATGGAGTCGAATAATTCTACAAAGGTGAAAGAGAAGATAATAGTTACTAGGCCAAGATGCATGGCACTGGCAATGTCGAGTTCAAAGAAAGCTGCTTTGCTGAAATCTGGAATGGCCATAATAGAGAAGTTTTCAGGGAGCTGAGCATTCCCTGTTACATAGGCTAAAATACTAGTCACTACAGCGCCGATAATGAAAGCCCCTTGTACATTGCGCGCCATTAAGAGGGCGGTAAAAATAAGACCAAAAAGAGCTAATGCTACTTGTGGATCCATAAGATTGCCTAAGGTTAGGATTGTTTCAGAGGAACCTGGTGTGGAATGACCTTGCGTAGCCACAACTTGGGCAAGACTATCTGGTGACAAGGATAGTGTTACGGTCATAAGACCAGATAATTTTAAACCGATGATGGTAATGAATAGGCCGATACCGACAGTAATCGCGATTTTCATGGCGGCAGGAATGCCTTCTACGATATGTTGGCGCACAGTAGTCAGTGTTAAGAACAAGAAGACTAGACCTGAAATAAATACGGCACCTAAGGCTGTTTGCCAAGCAATGCCTATACCTAGTACAACGGTAAAGGTATAAAAGGCGAGTAGTCCAACGCCTGGGGCCAAACAGATTGGATAGTTAACGAGAACCCCCATAGCTATGGTAACTAGGCCGCCACCTAAGGCTGTAGCGATGAGAACTGCATCTTTGTCCATGCCAGCAATGCTAAGTAGATTAGGCGCTAGAAATAGGATGTACGCCATGGTGATAAAGGTAGTTAAGCCGGCGATAATCTCACCTTTCACCGTTGTGTTGCGCTCTTTGAGGGCAAACAATTTTTCTAACATAATAACCTCCTAATAGATGGTATAGAAATAATTTCATCCCTATTGTATCATGGTCTATAGGAATTGTGGAGAGTTAATTATATTATTTAAATTTATTAAAAATAACTATTAATATGTAGTGCTAATTAAAATATAGTGAGATCCTATAAATTCTTCATTAAGGACTGTTTTTTTGCAAGGTAACTGTATAAAATCTACTAGATTCAGGAAGTTTTTAATTCCCCTCTATGATAGGGGAAAATACTGTGTTATAATGAATTTAGTAATTCCTACTGTGAAAGAGGTATATGAGAGATGAAAATATCAACTAAGGGTCGTTATGCTTTACGCGTATTAGTTGACCTAGCAGAAAATGGTAAGAAGAAAAACGTTTCAATCCGTGAAATTGCGGAACGTCAGCGTATTTCTGATAAATATTTAGAAGGTATTGTAGCACGTCTAAGTGCCGCTGGATATGTTAAGAGTGTTCGTGGTAAATATGGTGGATACCGTTTATCTATGGAACCTAAAGATTATACAGTGTATGATATTTTGCGGGCTGCTGAAGATTCCATCGCTTTAGTTGCTTGTTTGGAAGATGAAGTCAATCAATGTCCCCGTAGCAAGACCTGTATGACCTTGCCTTTATGGGAGCATATGCAAGCACAGTTTAAAGAGTATATGGAAAAATTAACATTGCAAGATGTGTTAGATAAGAAATTCGACGTTCCTACAGATGATGAAGCTGATGAGGTTGAAGTGGCCGTTGCTACACAGGCCATGGCTGATAAGGATGCTTCTGAAACGGGTGAAGACGATACTACAACGGCTGATGTAGCAGCTCATGCATCTGTATAAAACTTTATGGTTAGACGCGCCTTTGAGTGAAACTTGAAGGGCGTTTTTCTTTTCTAGTTCATTAATTACAAGGGATATTAACTTGACAGTGCTAGTATAGTTGTATAGAATTATATTGTAAGCTAATTAATTGAGACGAGGAGATAACTTTGATAGAAAAAAATATAGATGAATTGGCGTTAAGGAATCAATTATGCTTTCCTTTATATGCCTGTGCTAAGGAGATTGTTCGAGCCTATCAGCCATTACTAGAGCCATTAAATTTGACATATACGCAGTATATTGTCATGATGGTTCTGTGGGAACATAGTCATTTGAACGTTAAATCCCTTGGTGAATACTTATATTTAGATTCCGGTACTTTAACCCCTTTATTGCGTAAAATGGAAGCAAAGGGCTTTTTAACACGTACTCGTTCTAAAGAAGATGAGCGGACTGTTATTATCTCAATTACTGAGGAAGGTCGTGCCTTACAAAAACGAGTAGCCCATGTGCCTCAAGCTATGGCTAACATAGTGGAGTTAACGCAGGACGAGTTTGAAACTATGTATCGGTTATTGTATAAGATGATTGCCCAACTTACTGGGCGTGAACAAAAAGAATAAGACATGTTGTAAGTTGTAGCGTTGTAAGCTCCTTGGATATACTTCAAGGGGCTTTTGCGTACTTTTAGAAGAAAGAAGGAATCGTATGGCAGAATCTAATGGTGGTATGCGAAATGTTTGGATTTTAACAGTCTGTATGACAGGTTTATCTATATGCTACACCATGCTGGTCCCTTTTTTACCAGTTTATTTATTAGAATTAGGGGTAGAACACGATCGGGTCGCTCTATGGTCTGGGGTTGTATTTTCAATTACTTTTTTTGTAGCTGGTGTTATGGCGCCTATTTGGGGGCGCATGGCGGATACTCGCGGGAAAAAAATAATGGCAATCAGGGCCGGCATTTTTATCGGCATTGCCTATATTTTAACTGGCTTTGTACAAGATGCTTGGCAGTTATTAGCTACTAGAGCACTTATGGGCTTTGCTAATGGTTTTATGCCGGCAGCGATGACGATGGTATCCCTCAGTGTGGCTAAAGAAAAAACAGGAACGGCCTTAGGGATTTTTCAGACGGGTTTGATTGTTGGTAACGTAATTGGACCATCCTTAGGGGGTTTGATTGAAGCGGCTGTTGGCATGCGTCCCGTATTCTTTATTGCTGGGATTGTTTTATTTATTGCCAGTGCTGTGGTATTTTTCTTTGTAAAAGAACCAAAAGTGACCGAAGAGGCTACTGTTACAACGAGTTCGTTCCGTGAAGATTGGCAGTTTGTGAAACAGCGCAAAGTGTTAACGGATTTGTTGTGGTTGTTCTTTATTATGCAGTCAGCTATTTTAATGTTGCAACCAATTCTAGCTCTTTATGTAGGTCAGTTACAGGGCACTATGGAAGGAGCGGCCTTATTATCAGGGATGATTTTAAGTATTGGTGGCTTAGCTGGGGCGGTAACTACTAATTTGTGGGCTGCTTTTGGTCAGCGCAAAGGTTATTTTAAAGCCGTTTGTTATGCTCTTTGTGGTACGGGCTTATTTTTATTCTTACAAAGTATGCCATTAGGAATTACCTGGTTTGGGAGTTTACAAATTTTAGTGGGCTGTTTTATTGTGGGCGTTAATCCTCTATTGAGTGCAGCTGTAGCTCATTATACAGAACCAGCTTTTAGGGGGCGTGTGTTTGGGATGACCACGACTGCTAATCAGTTCGGTTCGATGGTAGGTCCTTTATTTGCTAGTGGTGTTACTACTTTATTGGGGATTCAATATGTATTTTTAGTAACAGGGACGTTGCTAATGTTTGTAGCTTATCAAGTATATCAACGGCGTGTAAAATCTGCTGATGCTTTTTAAAATTATATTTTATCCTATATATGTAGTATGATATAATATATAGAGATATATCTATGTATATCTAATGAATATTAATGGTAGGTTATTTTTCAGTATAAAATATTGGTAAAGTAGCTTATATTAATACATTGAGAGAGAGTTCTATGAAAGAGAGGGTTTGTTATATGAATGTACAAACTGTATATGGTGATAAACGTACCATTTATGTGGCTGGTGGCTGCTTCTGGGGTGTAGAAGGTTACTTTAAACGAGTTAAAGGGATTGTGGCAACTGAAGTAGGCTATGCGAATGGTAAAACAGAAGCGCCTACTTATGAGCAGGTTTGCAAGGAAGACACTGGTCATGCAGAAACTGTTAAGTTAGAATATGATCGCCACATCATTACGTTAGAAGAGATTTTACTTCATTTATTGCGCATTGTAGATCCTTATTCTGTTAATAAACAAGGTGGCGATGTAGGCGTTCAATACCGCACAGGCGTGTATTATACTGATGAAGCGGATAAGGCAAAAGTAGAGCGTTTGTTTAAACATGTAGACCCAGAAGGTAAATTTGCCATTGAAGTAAAGCCTTTAGAGCAATTCTTTGATGCGGAAACATATCATCAAGATTATTTAGATAAAAATCCTGATGGCTATTGCCACGTATCTTTGCACAAAGCGGATGAACCACTTGTAGGCTTGCCAGCTTATGTGAAAGAAGATGCAGATGCTTTGAAAGCACGTATTGGCGATGATGCTTATGCTATTACGCAAGAGAGTGCTACCGAAGCACCGTTCACAGGGGAATATGATGACCACTTTGAACGAGGTATTTATGTAGATATTGTCAGTGGTGAGCCATTGTTTATGTCTGCTCATAAATATAACTCCGGCTGTGGTTGGCCTGCTTTTTCACGACCAATCGTGGCGAATGCCGTTGACTATAAAGACGATGATTCTATTATAGGCCGTCCTCGTGTTGAAGTGCGTAGTGCTCATGGCGACTCCCATTTGGGTCATGTATTTACAGATGGCAAGGCAGAATTAGGTGGCTTGCGCTATTGTATTAATAGTAAATCTTTGCGCTTTATTAAAGCGGACGATATGGTGGCAGAAGGCTACGGCGCTTGGCTACCTATGCTAGAAGCGGAAGAAGCAGAAAATAATAAATAAAAGATCTTGTTTTAGTTACGGGCAATATTAGTTGCCATTAGCTACTTACTTAATTAGTTATTATTAGTTACTTACTTAATTAGTTATTGTTAGTTACTTACTTAATTAGTTACTAGTTAGTTACGGCTATTTATTTACAAGCTATATACGCATTATTTATAAGCTATATATGCAAGGGACTAAGATAAGCGAGATAATATGAAATCGAAGAAGCAACGCTTAACATGAATACATGGAAAGCGTTGTTTTTTTGTATATAATCAAAAATACTATAAAAGTGATAATTTAAGATGTATATCTTTACAATGAATACAAAATACTTGTACATCCTATATTGAAAAATATCTATTTAGGGTGTATACTTAATATATAGAAAAAAATAGATATTATAGAAATGATATGTATGGCTTTCTAATTTGTGTGACATATTGATTAGCATATCGTAAGTATGATAATGGATAATTACAGAACCTAAACAAGTCATTGTTTACCAAGGCTTGTTTTATTACAAGGAGGAATGAATATGTCTTTAAATTTAAGAGAACAATACGGTTTATTTATTAATAACAAGTGGGTGCCAGCTAGTGATGGTGGCACATATGAAGTACATAGCCCAGCTGATGGTCAGTTATTGGCCAAAGCAGCTGAAGCAACTAAAGAAGACGTAGATGCAGCTGTAGTAGCAGCTACTAAAGCATTTGAAACTTGGAAAAAAACAAGCCCTCAGGAACGTTCTGAGTATTTGCTTAAAATTGCGGATGCCTTAGAAGCACATGCTGAACATTTCGCAATGGTAGAATCCTATGATAATGGTAAGCCAATTCGCGAAACTCGTGCTGTAGACGTGCCGTTTGCAATCGATCATTTCCGCTACTTCGCTGGTGCGATTCGTGCCGAAGAAGGAGCTGCTACAATGCTTGATGAAAACACATTGTCTCTTATTTTAAATGAGCCAATTGGTGTTGTTGGTCAGGTTATTCCTTGGAACTTCCCATTCTTGATGGCAGCTTGGAAAATTGCGCCTGCATTAGCAGCTGGTTGTACAATCGTTATTAAACCATCCAACCATACATCACTTAGCTTGTTAGAATTTGCTAACATTTTCCAAGAAATCTTACCACCAGGTGTTGTAAATATTATTACTGGTAAAGGTTCCCGTTCTGGTCAGTATATTCTTGATCATCCTGGTTTCAACAAATTGGCCTTCACTGGTTCTACTGAAGTAGGTCTTAATGTATATAAAGCAGCTTCTGAACGCTTGATTCCAGCTACTCTTGAATTAGGTGGTAAATCTGCTAATATCTTCTTTGAAGATGCAAAATGGGATATGGCTTTAGATGGTGCTATGCTTGGTATCTTGTTTAACCAAGGTCAAGTATGTTGTGCTGGGTCCCGTATCTTCGTACAAGATACAATTTATGACAAATTCGTTGCTGATTTAACTAAGTTATTTGACAAAGTTAAAGTAGGTATGCCTTGGGATGATAGCACTGAATTAGGGGCTCAAATCTATGAAGCACAAACTGAAAAAATTCTTGAATATGTAGAGATTGCAAAACAAGAAGGTGCTCGCATTGCAGCCGGTGGTGTACGAGTTACTGATGGTGAATTTGGCAAAGGTTGTTTCGTTCGTCCAACGCTAATTGTAGATGCTACTAATGATATGCGCGTAGCTCGTGAAGAAATCTTCGGACCAGTTGCAGTAGTTATTAAATTCCATAGCGAAGACGAAGTAATTAAGATGGCTAATGACAGCATTTATGGTCTTGGCGGTGGTGTATGGACTCGCGATATCAATCGTGCAGTTCGTGTAGCTCGTGCTATTGAAACAGGTCGTATGTGGGTTAACTGCTATAATAGCATTCCAGCTGGTGCTCCATTTGGTGGCTATAAACAGTCTGGTATTGGCCGTGAAACTCACAAAGTTATCTTAGAACATTACAGCCAGAAGAAGAGCATTCTTGTGAATATTGGTGAAACACCATCTGGTTTGTATAACTTAGATGTTGAATAAGAGCGTACTGTTATATAATCGTATAAGTTTGTAATAGTAAAATTAGTAACATTATAAATAGTACAGATTAGTAGACTATAAAGTAGTTAAAATAAAAACCGTGGCGACTTCAGTGTGAACTGAGGTCGCCACGGTTTTTTGTTATACCCCTTTAGCATCAGGATCCCATATAAATTTATGAATTTGTAATTGTAAACGTACTTGTTGTAAGTGATTGGTGAGGAGATACTCCACAATTTCTTTAGGGTCAATTTTACCGAATACAGGGGAGACGAAGATGTGTCCTTTCGGTTGTTTAGTCGTAATGATTTCTTTCATTTTTTGTAGATCACTATAGGAGCTGACTACAAATTTGAGTACGTCTTTTTCTGAGAGGGCTTCACAGAGCGTTGGCTGCATATGTTCTTCCGCCGCTGAGTCAGGGCATTTATAATCGAAGGTGTAAAATACATTAGCTCGTTGAAAAGGCGGTAAAATACTACCATTGGTTTCAATATTGAACTCGTAGGGGCCATAAGGAGTTGTTCGCGTGCTTAGAAGATCAATTAACTCTTCCACTTCTTTAGCTTGAAGGAGTGGCTCGCCACCAGTAATTGTAATATAGCGATTGCCTAAGGCGTCTAAAGCATCGGCCATGTCTGCTACGGTATGAGTTTCAAAGACTGCATCATCACCATAGCTGTAGAGTGTATCACAATATACACAGCGGAGATTGCAGTCATGAAGGCGGAGAAAGGAACAGGGAAAACCTTGACGAGTTCCTTCCCCTTCGATAGAGCTAAAGAGCTCAATCACGTTCATAGATAGCCACGTTCCCTTCAGATTCTTGCACTACGACTTTGAAACATTTTTCACCTAATTCGTCAGCAATCCATTTAGCCATGTTTTCAGCTGTTGGATTAATATCGCCCATAATATCATTGACATGTTTATGATCAAGGCGACCATGAATAGCTTCTTTTATGTGACCAAAATCAATAACCATGCCGTTTTCATCAAGTTCAGCACTGCGTGCATAGATGTGTACAATCCAGTTATGGCCATGTAAATTTTGACACTTACTTTTATAGGTTAATTTTAATTGATGTGATGCACTAATTTCTAACTTTTTTACAACAGTAAACATGTAATCCTCTCTTTATATGTATACTTCAAATTTATATTTCTAAGGTTTTAATACGCTCGATGGCACGCAAGGTATTTTCACGACTACCAAAGGCAGTGAGGCGTAAATAGCCTTCGCCACAAGGCCCAAAACCTGCACCAGGGGTGCTTACAATATGCACTTTTTCTAGTAGCAAATCGAAGAACTCCCAGCTAGTCATACCTGTTGGCACTTTGAGCCAAATATAAGGGGCGTCAACGCCACCAAATACGGTGAGACCAATGGCTTCAAGGCCTTCACGGATGATACGAGCATTTTCTTTGTAGTAAGCAATGGCTTCCCGTGTTTGTTTATAACCTGCTTTTGAATAGACTGCTTCGGCAGCGCGCTGAATGATATAAGGCACACCATTGAATTTTGTGCATTGACGACGATTCCAAAGTTCATTTAAGGCTTGTTTATTACCATCTGCTGTGTTGATAGTTAAGCTTTTTGGTACTACCGTATAGGCACAGCGAGTACCGGTGAAACCCGCTGTTTTAGAGAAGGAGCGGAATTCGATAGCTACATCACGAGCGCCTTCAATTTCATAGATACTATGGACGGTGTCTTCACTACTAATAAAAGCTTCATAGGCGGAGTCGAACATGAGCACCGCATCGTTAGCTTTGCACCAATCCACCCATTCTTTAAGGCGTTTACGACTTAATACGGTGCCTGTTGGATTATTTGGGCAGCAAAGGTAAACGATATCAACTCGTTTGGCAGGAAAGTCTGGGGAGAAATTATTTTCTGCATTGGTTGGTAAATATACGATATTTTCAAAGTGACCATCTACAAATTTTCCAGAACGACCACTCATTACATTACTGTCCAAGTATACGGGATATACTGGATCAGTAATGGCCACCGTATTATTAGCACTAAATAATTCTTGGATATTGCCCACATCAGATTTGGCTCCATCAGAAATAAATACTTCATCAATTGCTAAATCGATGCCAAGGGGTTTGTAATCGTGATCGACTACAGCTTGGCGTAGGAACTCATAGCCTTGTTCAGGGCCATAACCACGGAAGGTTTCCGCATGGCTCATTTCGTCTACGGCTTTATGCATAGCTTCGATAACAGCTGGTGCTAGTGGTTGGGTTACATCGCCAATGCCAAGGCGAATGATGTCAGCCTTAGGATTGGCTTTTTGAAAGTCCGCCACTTTACGTGCAATATTAGCAAATAAATAGGAACTTTGTAGATTGGCATAGTTTTCATTAATTAGAGCCATAGGAGACCTCCTTTTAGTATAAGTACATATTGGTGTAAGTACATATTGGTGTAAGTACATAATTATTACTATATTATAGAATTATAGAGCCTTTGTCCTAAGTTCTAGCGTATTGCTAAAGCTAGCACACTATATAAATACTATATAATATAGAAAATATTAAATTTATTGTTTTATTTTACTATATTTAGGACCTTTATGGCAATAAAGATAGTAAAATAAAGAAAAACAGGAATCCGGGGAGGGATTCCTGTTTTTCTTGTAAGGGGAGTGTTAGTGTTAATCAAATGAAATATTGATTACCTATATCGGCCGAACAGGGAGGGTTCAGATTCGATATAGTTCCCTGTAATCAATGATACAGGCAATCCGAATGGGGTATCGGAATTACCATTCATTTGATAATATAATCATAAGCCACCAAAATGAATGGAAAATGAACATTTTGGCGATTTATCGAGTTTTTTTGTGAAAAATTCGTATTTTATTTAATGGACGAAATGGGCAGTAAACCGCTTGATATATATAGCTTGTCAATTATCCTAGGATATTAGTGTACTATAGATTTAATTATATGTCCATTAACCCCGTCAATAATTAATTCATAGGTTAAACCAGAGCGTGTAGCCTTAATTTGATAGAAAGGATGTGTTTGAAATTCCTGTGGGGGTGTACGACTAAAATCATTAGCCGGCATAGCTTTGTTAGTTGTGGTAGTAGGAGCTGCTTCTTTGGTGACAGTTCCTTCCGGTACTGGGTCTACTAATGGGCCTTGATTTCCTATAGATGATTTATGGGTAGCTTCGTTTTTAATAGGCATTTTGAGTGGTGGTAAGGACGCTACATTACCTTCTTCTTCGCCAGGAATCACCATTTTATCAGGATCATTCATCAACTCTTTATCAGTGCTACTTTGACGAGCATGACCTTTGCGGACTTGCGGAGGGACTGGTAAATCATCAAATGCTATGAGGGCAATTTCTTTAAAGGAGAGTTCATTTAAAGAAACGCCTGTATTAATAGCTGTTAGTTCTTTGATACGTTCTTCGCTGAGTAATGTTAAATTGTTGGCGAGAGCTTGTGCTTTTATCATTTCAGAACGGGCAGCTACTACTTTTTCCTGTTCTTCTGCCTTTAGGTAGTCGTGAATCCCATAGATGATGGCACCGATAATACTGACTGCAATGAAGATAGAGAGTATGCGACGAATTCGTCGCGTCGGTGGCTCTGTATCAGTGGTTTCAACAGAAGAAGAGGGTTGTATTAAATGTTTCATGGTAAATCCTTTCCAGAGGCCTCAGCGGTCGTTGTAGGAAATTCCAAAATAAAGCTAGTTGACACATGAGGTTCACTTACAGCATAGGCTTTGGCATGATGTAACTTTATGATGTTTTGTACAAAATAGAGTCCCAGTCCAAGACCTTGGTCTGCTTTTTTAGTACGAGCCTGATCGACTTGATATAAGCGATTCCAAATCTTTGCTAAATCTTCTTGGCTGATGCCAGCGCCATTATCAGTGACGATAATGCGAATGGCTTCATCGGCTTTTTCTAAGGCAATTGTAATAGTATCATTGGTGAATTTAATTGCGTTATCGACTAAGTTGCCAACGGCACGTTTTAAAAATGGAAGATTACCGGTTATGGATAGATTTGGTTCAAGGTTTGCCTGTAAGGTTATCTGTTTTTCCTTACAGATACGTTGATAGCTATCAACGACTTCTTGCATCATTTGACTTAAATCAAGAGGATCTTTTTTTATGTTAGCCATATTATCAAGGCGTGCAATATCAAGTAATTGCGTAACCATAGCTGTCATAAAACGGCTTTGCTGGAAAATATGTTCAAAACTTTCTTTAGCTTCGTCTATAGTATTGATATAGGCTCTGCCAAAATCACTTTCTGCTTGAATAACAGCAATTGGTGTTCGCAATTCATGAGATACATCCGAACTGAATTGCTTTTCTCGCAGTGAGGAGTTTTCTAAACTATCCAGCATGCTATTAAAAGTTTGCGATAGGGCTGAAATTTCATCATGACTATCGACTAATTGTTCAATACGTTGTGATAAGTCGCGTTTTTGTCCGATAGTAGCCGCTGTTTGGGTCATATTACGAATAGGCCGTAAGCCTCGTTTTATAATCCAGTAACCACCACTAGTTCCAATTACTAAGAAGATGACACCACCTAAAATAAGTGACCAGAGCATAATATTGGCAGCACGGCTTGCTGTAGTAGCAGGTAACACACCACGAACCCAACCGTGAAAGGCTGGATCAGCTACTGGGGCATCATAATAGTAGAAGGTCGCATTTTTTACAGTTATTTCTGTAATGTGATGGGGGGAGAGCATACTTTCTGGTGGAAAGCCATCAGGAATAGCCCCTTTAATAGCCACCCCGTTGTCCATATAGAGTACCGTAAAAACACCATCTTGGAAGGGTCTAAAACGCATCAAATTATCGGCTGTGTTGATAACTCGTGATTGCAAGGTACTACGCATTTCAGAGTCTTCCCACAATTGTGTAAATTGTAGAATGAAGACGGATAGCATGAGTAACATAAGGAGCAAAAAGATAGAGTACCAACCAGTGATTTTTAAAGTAATGGGCAATCGGTTAAAAGGATTGCCTAAGAGTCCGTTTTCGTTGCGGACAAAGAGGGAACGAAACCAGTGTCCCATTCCCTGCAAATTTGATTCCTTATTCTTCCACTTTGAACACATAGCCAACACCTCGTACGGTATGAATTAATTTGGCTTCGTCGGCTACGTCAAGTTTCTTACGCAAGTCTTTAATATATACATCTATTAAGTTAGAATAACTTTCATAATCATATTCCCATACATGGTCAAGGATTTGTTGACGGGATAATACGATGTTTACATTACTTGCTAAATAATATAATAGGTCGAATTCTTTGGCTGTTAATACTAACTCATGGCCATGTAAAGTAGCGGTACGACTTTGGCTATTGATTGTCAAAGGACCAGCTTCTAAATCATTGTGAGCATGGTTGTAGCTACGACGAGATAAGGCGTAGATACGAGCAATTAACTCTTCAAATTCAAAAGGTTTTACTAAATAGTCATCTCCACCATGATTAAAACCTTTGATTTTATCTTGAAGGGCATCTTTCGCTGTTAAGAATAAAACGGGTGTTTTATTACCTTCTTGGCGCAAATGTTGTACTACTGTGAAACCATCCATTTTAGGGATCATTACGTCCATTACAACAACATCATAGCTGGATGTATTGATATGGTCTAATGCGGTCTCACCGTCAAAACAGCAGTCTACTGTCATGGACTCTACGCGGAGGCGTTTGGCGATAATATTATTTAACATTTCTTCGTCTTCAACTAGTAAAACTTTCATATAATCACTCCTGTCTTACAGAAATAAGCCTGTTTCACACCCAATATGGAAGGTAACAGACTATAATCAAACACAAATATATTTGATGCTCTTCGTAATTAATTATAACAATTAATTAATAGCAATTTTATGCGCCCAGTATAACGTAAGGGAATGAACTCATTATGAAGAGATATCCTTTGGGCATTAAATTTATGATAACTAAATTGTGCACCTTTGTGTTTTATGCATAGATTAGACGTTTTTTGGACGTTTAAAGGAAAAACAGAAAAAAACAGAAAAAAACGATGATAATGGTTTTCGTTTAGTTATTACTTTTTTCTATTCTGAAATATAAAAGAATAGAATACATATAAAATAAACGTTGATTTACTGGGAAATGACAGTTGTATATGCATTAATTATACCCTAAATTGAAGGGAATTAACTAATTGATATAAATTATCATTTGTGAAGTATGTTTTCAAGTATGAGTAATTGAGTTTGGACAAAAACCTTTAAAAACCGCTATAATTAAGTAACAAGCTATAGGATTGGTATGCAACAGGTATCGCATACCGTTAATAAGACTGTAGGAAGTAGGTACAAGTTTAGGAGGTTATTATGGAACAGTTTGATGTTCTAGTAATAGGCAGCGGCGGAGCTGGCCAACGAGCAGCTTTAGAAGCAGCTCATCAAGAAGGTTTGCGCGTTGCTCTTATTACCAAAATTTTCCCTAGTCGTTCAGCAACGGCTATGGCTCAAGGCGGTATTAATGGCGTATTAAACAATGTAGCAAAAGAAGACACTATTGAAGATCATATCTTTGATACTGTAAAAGGTAGTGACTATCTTGCTGACCAGGACGCTGTTGAATTCTTTATCAGTCGTTGTCCTGAATTAATCAAAGAACTTGATTACTTTGGTGTGCCATTCTCCCGTACTAGTGAAAACAAAATTGCACAACGTAATTTCGGTGGTCAAGCATATCCTCGTACATGCTATAGTGCCGATAAAACTGGTCATGTAATTTTGCATACCTTGTATGAACAATGCTTAAAGGAAAATGTACATTTCCTTCAAGATTGGTACTTATTAGACATCGTAAAAACTGACGACGGCTCTGTAGGTGGCGTTGTTGCTTGGAATATGAAAGAAGGCCGTGTAGAAAAAATCGCTACTACTGCATTAGTAATCGCTACTGGCGGTGCTGGTCGTATGTACTGGACACGTACTTCTAATCCTTACCTTTCTACTGGTGACGGCATGGCAGCTTGCTTCCGCGCTGGTGTAGCTTTGAAAGACCCTGAAATGGTTCAGTTCCATCCAACTGGTCTTGGTAAGAGCGGTATCTTAATGTCCGAAGCTGTTCGTGGTGAAGGTGGTTACCTCTTAAATAATAAAGGGGAACGTTTTATGAAGGACTATGCGCCTAGTAAAATGGAATTAGCACCTCGTGACGTTGTAGCAAAAGCTATCGAAACTGAAATCGCTGAAGGCCGTGGCTTTGGTACTGGTCTTGATGCCTATGTAGTAGCTGACGTTCGTCACTTACCAAAAGAAGTTATTCTTGAAAAACTTCATGGTATTCGTGACTTGGCTATCACATTCGAACATGCTGACCCATTAGTTCAACCAATTCCAATTCGTCCAACTTGTCACTATTCCATGGGCGGTATTGATGTTAACGATTACAAAACTTGCGGTACTTGTGTACCAGGTTTATTTGCTGCTGGTGAAGCTGCTTGTGTATCCGTACATGGTGCTAACCGTCTTGGTGGTAACTCCTTGGCTGACGCTGTTGTATTCGGTAAAGTAGCTGGTGAAGGCGCTGTAGATTATGTAAAAAATAATGCAGCTAAAGACGCTACTAAAGCTCTTAATGATGCAGCTAATAGCTGGGAACAAAAATTCCGCGAAGTAACTAGTCGTACAACTGGTCGTCCTATTGCTGAAATTCGTGATGAAATGGCTCTTTCCATGTGGAATAACGTAGGTATTTTCCGCGAAGAAGCTAAAATGGAAAAAGAATTAGAAACTTTAAATCGCTTGATTGAAGAATATAAAACTTGCTACGTAGGCGATACTAACCGTACGTTCAATATGGCTTTCGTAAATTACATTGAAGTTGGTAGCTTGTTAACAGTAGCAAAAGCTGTTACTTTAGGCGCTCTTCGTCGTAAAGAAAGTCGTGGTAGTCACCTTCGTGAAGATTACACGAAACGTGATGATGCTAACTTCTTGAATCATACTGTAATTAAACTTAAAGAAGATGGCGAATACGAAGTAGGTCAAAGTGAAGTTGTAATTACCCGCTTCGAACCAAAAGAAAGGACGTACTAAGATGAGACAGATTACTTATAATATCCATCGTTATAATGAAGGTCGCTCCTATGTACAGACCTATTCCTTTGACTATGAACCAGATCGTACAATCCTTTGGGGCCTTCAAAAAATTAAAGATACTATCGATCCAAGCTTAACATTCATCGCTGCTTGCCGTAGTGCGGTTTGTGGCGCTTGCTCCATCAAAGTTAATGGTCAAGCTATGCTTGGTTGTGAAAGCAAAATTGACGATATTACTGAACGTTTTGGTAGTGATACGATTGAAATTGCTCCAATCGGTAACTTCGATGTAATCCGTGACCTTGCTGTTGACTGGGAAGCTAAAGTTAACCGTCTTAAAACAGTGGCTCCATGGATTTTCATGAAACCTGAATTTAATCGTGATATGGGTTCTCGTCAAACTCCAGAAGATTTCAAAAAATTTGTTACTAACACAGAATGTATCCTTTGCGGTTGCTGTGCTTCCGAATGTAATAAATTGACTGCAAATCGTGAAGACTTCTTGGATCCATATGTATATACAAAAGCAAATCGCTTTGTTCAAGATTCCCGTGATGTTGCACCAATGGCTCACGTAAATCCTGCTTTTGAAAATGGTCTTTGGAAATGCGTTCATTGCATGAACTGTATCTCCCGTTGTCCAAAACATTTAAAACCAGCTAAAGATATCTCTGAACTTCGTGCAGTAGCTACTAAAGCTGGCTTGACTAATAAAGGTACTCGCCATGCTATCGCATTCCGTGAAGACCTTATTAAAACAGGCCGCTTGAACGAAGTAACAATGAGTCTTAAAACAGATGGTCTTGTAGACTCCGCTAAACAAGGTCTCTACGCTATGCGTCTCTGGGCACATGGTAAGATTAATCCTCTTGAACTTGTAGTTCCACACAAACCAGTTCAAGGTATTAAGGATGTGCGCACCATTGTTAAAGCAGCAGAGGAGGCAGAAAGATAATGAAATACGCATTTTTCCCTGGTTGTGTACTTGAAGGTGCCGCCAAAGAAGATTTTATCGCCACTGTTGCGGTTGCTAAGAAATTAGGCATTCAAATTGAAGAATTAGAAGGTTGGACTTGCTGTGGTGCATCCCATGTTCAAGATATCGACCCATTAGGCGTTCTTGCTACGAATGCTCGTAATATTGCTTTAGCTGAAGCACAAGGCGTTCAGTTAATGACAGTTTGTAACACTTGTACGTTGATGCTTCGTGAAGCTAAAAACGAACTTGATCGCGATGAAACTCAACGCGCTCGCGTTAACAATATTTTAGGTCAAGCGGGCTTAAAATATAAAGGTACTAGCGATGTAACTCATTTCTTATGGGTATTAATTCGTGATTATGGTTTGAACAACCTAAAAGCTAAAGTTGTTAAACCTTTAAGTGGCCTTCGTGTGGCTGAATATTATGGTTGCCATATTCTTCGTCCAGCTGAAGAAACTGGTTTTGAAGATTTCCAAATCCCAACTAGTTTAGCTGACGTAATCAAAGCTATTGGTGCTACACCAATCGACTTCTCTCGTAAGCTTGATTGCTGTGGTTTCCATGCTGTATATCCAGCTCATGATTCCGTAATGCAAATGACTGGTTCCATCAATGCTGATGCAGCTAAAGAAGGGGCTGACTGTGTAGTAACACCTTGCCCACTTTGTCAAATGCAGCTTGATATGTTCCAGAAAGAAGCAAAACAATATGTTCCAAACGACAAAGATATGCCTATTATTCATATGAGTCAGTTAATCGGTTTAGCATTAGGTATTAGCCCTGCTGAACTTGGTATGACTAAACGCCATATGACTAGCACTGCAGCTTTGAATCGTTTCGTAGGTGCATAATATTAGGTAATACAGGTTCTCGTTAGATAGCTTGTACCTATAAAAATCCCCTGTTCATTAAGATGAACAGGGGATTTATTTTTATTAAATTTATATATAATATTTAAAAGATGGGCAAAATGTGTTACTAAAAGATGGATAAAATGTGTTACTAGTTAAAGGCTTTGTATTTTTACATACAGTTTAAGGCAAGGGGATTAGAAACCTAAGTCTTCATTGATGATAATAATCTCCATAATATCCATATTACGCATTTTTTTATAGTAGATTGTTAAGGCATTGCAAATTCGATCAGGTGAAGCACAATCATAACATTTATCTTGACGAATGGCGCAAGGGTTTTTAGTAGATTTTTTGTTTTTTACTACATTTTGTGGCGCGGCAATATTCCGTGCACGATAAATGGCTGAGCTTAGGTCAGGCGTGATTTTATTGATGCCTACAACAAAGAATACTTCTTCTGAACCAAAAAGGGAGCAGGCTACACGATTGCCAGTTCCATCAATATTTACCATTTCCCCTGTTTGGGCTAGGGCATTAACTGAGGTGAGGAATACGTCTCGTTGCATAGTGCGTAACGCAGTTTGGCGAAAGTTTTCACCGTCTAAGGGGCGTTGGATGTCAGTTATCTCTTTATTCTGTCCTTCTAAGGCTTCATAGACCTGTATAGTTTGTAAGGTTCTAGAATCGCCTAAGGCCACTCGTTTATTTTGAATTCGTGATTTTAAATAGGCAATAGCCTCTTGGCGATTTTCAAAATAATGAACTACAAAATTATTGCGTTCCAAATTTTTAATAGTTTTGTTAATATCAATTGTCATTTCATTTGGTGTAGGATTAGTTACTGCATCAATGGTAGTATTTGTATTAGCCATGGGATTCTCCTTAATGGTTATGAAATGGTATATATAGTATATATAGTGTATATTTGTATTGTACCACGATGAATTTATTGTTCCTAGGCGTAAATTTTATCTTGACAGATGAGAAAAATCTGTTTATTATAATATACAACCTTAGTGGACAGAGTATTACTTCAAAAGGACAAACTTGTGGAATTTGTATGTCGTTGAATGTAAACTAAAGACTAATAAGGTTGATTATTTGAGAAGATAGAGAATACTTAGCTGATAAAAAAGAGTGAGAGACATTTGCTAAGTTTTATAATTAAATAAGGTGCTCTTAAACCGTAGAGACGGAGATAAAAATAGGACGTGCACTTACAGAGAGTGAAGGTGGCTGAGATTTCACAGAACGCAGCTTATTAAATGGACCGTTGAGGGCGCTAGGAACGATTGGACACTTTGCTTTTAGCTAGATAGCTAGGTATAAGTAAAAGCAATGCGGATTTTATGTCTGATTTAGTATGTAGCGACGCGACATTGGCGTTAACAATGAGGGGTATGTTAGTACCCTGCGAATGAGAGGGATATGTATGTAATTAGTTACTAGTAGGGTATACTGTAATTATTATAGCTATTCAAACAAGGTGGTACCGCGAGTTTATAAGACCCGCCCTTGGCATGTATTTGCCAAGGGCGTTTTTTTATACCCAAAGGAGAGTAAGTATGAGTTCTATATCATTAGAAGAATTAAAAAGATATCAATCAGAATTTCCTATAGTGCCAATTTACAAAGAAATATTTGCTGATGTACGAACACCTATTTCTGTTTTAAAAGCGTTAAAGAAAGTTAGTAAAACAGCATTTCTATTAGAAAGTGCTGATAATAAAGAGAATTGGGGGCGTTATTCGTTTTTAGGCTTTGATCCGCTATTAGAAATTACGTGCAAAGAATCTGTGATGACAATCAAAGGGGTGACGACACAACAGTTTACTACAACAGCGCCAAATGAAGTGATTCGCCATATTTTAAACGAGTATAAAAGTCCTCAGCTAGCAGGGCTACCTACTTTTACAGGTGGTTTAGTTGGCTACTTTGGCTATGAATATATGAGCTATGCAGAACCTACGCTGCAAGAAGGATTTCAGAGACAAAGGGAGCGATTAGCTAAGGTAGATGAGAGTGTTAAACCGAGTTTTAATGATGTAGATTTAATGCTCTTTGACAAAGTAATTGCTTTTGATCATTACCGCAATAAGATATTTGTAATCGTCAATATTCGGACGGATGAACTGGAGACCAATTATTATAAAGGGCAATTAGAATTGGAAAGTTTGGTTAAATTAGTGGTAGCTGGCGAAGAGGCTGAATTAGCTTCAGGGCAACTTCTTACTGAATTTAAGGGTGAGTTTACAGAAGCTGAATTTATAACAGCTGTAGAGACTGTGAAAACATATATTAAGGAAGGGGATATTTTTCAAGGCGTTCTTTCTAATGGACAGTCAGCAAAGTTTCAAGGCAGTCTGTTAAATGCCTATCGCGTGTTGCGAACTACAAATCCTTCGCCTTATATGTTCTATTTTAGTAGCCCTCAATTAGAACTTACTGGTGCTTCGCCAGAGACATTAGTGAAAGTTCGCCAAGGTCAGGTAGCCACTTTTCCCATAGCTGGTACAATGCCACGAGGGCGGACAGAAGCAGAAGATATAGCATATGAGCAGCAGTTATTGAACGATGAGAAGGAATTGGCAGAGCACAATATGTTAGTTGATTTAGGGCGTAATGATTTAGGCCGTGTATGTCAATTTGGTACGGTACAAGTTGAATCATTGCGAGATGTTCAGCGGTTTTCTCATGTTATGCATATTTGTTCCTCTGTTACAGGTACTTTGCGAGACGGAAAGGATGCGTTAGATGCTTTAAGTGCTACTTTACCAGCAGGCACTTTATCCGGGGCGCCGAAGATACGGGCGGTTCAAATTTTGCAAGACCTTGAAAAATCACCACGCGGTATTTATGCAGGGGCTATCGGCTATATTGATTTTTCAGGTAATATGGATACTTGCATTGGGATTCGCATGGCCGTAGCTAAAGAAGGACAGGTTCTTGTGCGAGCTGGTGCAGGGATTGTGCAAGATAGTATTGCGGAGCGTGAATATGAAGAAACTCGCAATAAAGCTCAGGCAATGATTGAAGCAATTCAAAAAGGAGCAATGGTGACAGCCTATGGTATTACTGATAGATAATTATGATAGTTTTTCCTTTAATTTGTACCAATTAATAGGTTCTATGAGTGCGAAGGTAAAAGTAGTTCGTAGTGATGAACTAACGGTGCCTGAGGTGCTAGCATTACAGCCAAGTCATATTGTATTGTCCCCAGGACCTGGGCGACCTAGTGAGGCGGGCATTTATGAAACATTGATTTCAGAAATAAAAGGCAACATTCCTTTGTTGGGCGTATGTTTAGGGCATCAAGCAATTGCTGAAGCCTATGGCGGTACGATTGGCTATGCTAAAGAGATACTTCATGGTAAGGCCAGTGAGGTTACGCAATTGACGAAATCTGTCTTATTCGAAGATATACCGACTACCTTTCAGGTAGCACGTTATCATTCGTTAGCAGTAATAGGGGATACGTTACCGAATGACTTAGTAATAACAGCTGAGACAGCGGATGGTGAAATTATGGCGTTAGAACATCGTCAATATCCTATTTTTGGAGTACAGTTTCATCCAGAATCAATTTTGACCCCTTGTGGGGCACAATTAATAGAGAATTTTTTAGCCCTATAAATGAGATACGGGTAATACGTTGATAAAAAAGAGAATGAGAAAGAAGAGTGAAAACATGATACAAGAAGCAATCGAAACGGTAATAGAAGGTCGTGATTTGACCTATCAAATGGCTTTGCGAGCTATGCGTGAAATTATGGAAGGGCGAGCAAATGAAGCACAAATGGGGGCTTTGCTTGGGGCTATGCGTTTAAAAGGCGAAAGTATTGATGAAATTACTGGCTTTGCTCAAGGCATGCGTGAAAAGGCGGTGCCAGTAGTTCATGAGCAAGAGGTGTTTGAAATTGTAGGAACTGGTGGAGATAAGGCAAATACTTTTAACATTTCCACTACGGCAGGTTTTGTTATTGCCGCAGGCGGAGTACCCGTAGCTAAGCATGGCAATCGCAGCGTATCCAGTAAATGTGGCGCAGCCGACTGTTTAGAAGCATTAGGTGTTCAATTAGCCGTGCCTAGTAATAGCAATCAGACTATACTGAACAAGGTGGGCATGTGTTTTATGTTTGCCCCTTTGTACCATAGTTCTATGAAATATGCTGCCCCAGTTCGTAAAGCTTTGGGTATTCGCACTGTATTTAATGTGTTGGGGCCTTTAACAAATCCTGCGGGAGCCACTAAACAGTTAATGGGAGTTTATGATAAAAGTCTAGTAGAACCATTAGCGCAAGTGTTAGCTAATTTAGGTGTTCAGCGTGGCGCTGTAGTTCATGGCTTTGATGGGTTAGATGAAATTACAGCTTGTGATAAGACCTATATTTGTGAGATTAAAGAGGGCAAATTAATTTCGTATATTTTAGATCCGGCTGATTATGGTCTAGAGTACGCAAAGCCCGCGGATTTAGTAGGTGGCGATGGTCCTACTAATGCAGCCATTACACGGGCTGTGTTGAGCGGTGAACTTGGTCCGCGGCGAGATGCAGTGCTTTTGAATGCTGGTGTAAGTTTCCATTTAGCAGAACCAAACACCTCTATTGCAGAAGGTATTACAAAAGCAGCACGTTTAATTGATGAAGGTAAAGCTTTGGCCGTTTTGGAGGCTTTAGTAGAAGCTACTAATGAGGCGGTAGGATAAGAGAGGTGACGTATGATTCTTGATACAATTGTGGAAGCAACACGTAGGCGCATTACTAAAGAAAAAAGTGAGAGGGCTTTAGAGGAATTAAAGGTACTCGCTACGTCACTAGCTGATTCAGAGTTGAGTAGAGGACCTTTTTCGTATCCCTTTGAAAAAGCTTTACGGGCGAGCGACATGAATTTTATTTGTGAAATAAAAAAGGCATCACCTTCTAAAGGAGTAATTGCGCCCTCCTTTCCTTTTGAACAGATTGCCAAAGAATATGAAGAAGCAGGGGCTGCGGCTATTTCTATATTGACAGAGCCAGAGTTCTTTAAGGGGCATGTTTCTTATTTAATGCGGATTCGAGAACAAGTTACATTGCCCTTGTTGCAAAAAGATTTTTTTATTGATGAATATCAGATTTATGGGGCAAAAGTATATGGGGCACAGGCCATTTTGTTAATCTGTGCGATTTTAACAGATGAAGAATTACAACGTTTTTATAATTTAGCTGATAGCTTAGGCTTATCTTGCTTAGTAGAAACTCATAGTGCTGAAGAAATAGAGCGAGCCTTAGCCATAGGAGCACGTATTATTGGTGTTAATAATCGAGATTTGCGAGATTTTACAGTCCATATTAAGCATAGTTTAGAATTGCGCCATTTAGTACCACCAGAGGTAATATTTGTGTCTGAAAGCGGTTTGGAATGTGCCAGTCATATTCAGCAATTACGCGAACATCATATACAAGCGGCCCTCATTGGGGAGCATTTCATGCGAGCTCCTAATAAAAAAGCGGCCTTGTCTGATTTATATGGTAGAACTAAACCTGTGATGACTAAAATTTGTGGTTTAAAACGACTCGAAGACATAGCAATTATTAATGAATTGGCGATAAAACCACAGTATGTAGGCTTTGTGTTTGCTAAGAGTTCACGTCAAGTAACAGCGAAGCAAGCTAAGGCATTGGCGGATTGTTTAACGCCAGGGATTCAAAAAGTAGGCGTTTTTGTGGAAGAGTCTGTAGCGCAAATTATGGAAATCGTAAAGATAGTTCCTTTGGATGTAGTGCAAGTATGTGGAGCACAGGCTGAAACAACTGTGAGGGCTTTGCAGCACCATTTATCCATCCCTATTTGGCGGGCCGTGTCTTTGCAGTCTAAGGCAGATTTAATGGCTTGTGAAAGTTCACAAGCGGATTTACTGCTCTTTGATACATATAAGCAAGGCTATAGCGGTGGCACTGGTGAAACTTTTGATTGGACACTTTTAGAAGATTGTAAACGACCTTATTTTTTAGCTGGTGGTTTAGGCACACATAATATTGCCCGTGCTATTCGTCAAGTACAGCCTTATGGGGTAGATATTAGTAGTGGGGTCGAAACAAATCGTGTAAAAGATAAGATAAAGATAGAGCAATTTTTGCAAACGGTATCCGACGTAACCGAAGCTGATAGATAAATAGATATAACTGAAGCTGACAGATAAAAAGATATAACAGAGATATATATGACAATTATATAGCAAGGTGAATTGTGTGAAAGAGGTAAGACTATGACAGAATTTAATCGAAAAGGGCGCTATGGTGAACATGGTGGTCAATACATTCCCGAAATATTAATGAATGCAGTTCTTGAAGTGGAAGCTGCTTATGAACAATATAAAAATGATCCAGCTTTTATTGCTGAATTAGAAGCGTTACAAGTAAATTATACGGGGCGGCCCTCACTTTTATATTATGCAAAGCATATGAGTGATGACTTAGGGGGTGCTAAGATTTATTTAAAACGAGAAGACTTAAATCATACAGGTTCTCATAAGATTAATAATGTTCTTGGTCAAGTTTTATTGGCACAACGAATGGGGAAAAAGCGGATTATTGCTGAAACAGGGGCAGGACAACATGGGGTAGCGGCTGCAACTGCAGCGGCGCTCCTTGGTATGGAATGTGAAATTTTTATGGGTAAAGAAGATACGGAGCGACAAGCACTTAATGTGTATCGTATGGAACTGTTAGGTGCTAAGGTATATCCTGTTACTTCGGGCACTATGACCTTAAAAGATGCGGTAAGTGAAACCTTACGCGAATGGACTCGTCGTGTAGAGGATACTTATTATGCAATGGGGTCAGCTGTAGGGCCACACCCGTTTCCTATGATTGTCCGTGATTTTCAAAGTATTATTAGTAAAGAAGCAAGAGAACAGATTTTGCAAGCTGAAGGTAAACTGCCTAGCATGGTTATGGCTTGTGTAGGCGGTGGTAGTAATGCAATAGGTATGTTTCATCATTTTATTGCTGATGAAACGGTTCAATTGGTAGGTTGTGAAGCGGCTGGTTTAGGCATTGAAACTAAAGAGCATGCAGCTACGTTAGCAAAAGGTACACCTGGTATTTTCCACGGTATGCGCTCTTATTTTGTACAGAATGAATATGGACAGATTGCGCCAGTGTATTCTATCTCAGCAGGCCTTGATTATCCAGGCATTGGACCAGAACACTCCCATTTGCATGATATAGGCAGAGCTACTTATGTGCCGATTACTGATGAAGAAGCTGTTACTGCTTTTGAATACGTTTCACGAACAGAAGGTATTATACCGGCGATTGAAAGTGCTCATGCCTTGGCACATGCTATGAAAGTGGCGCCGACAATGGGACGTGATGAATCTATCATTATTTGTTTATCTGGTCGTGGTGACAAAGATGTAGCCGCTATGGCTAAATATAGGGGGCACGATATTCATGAATAAGACAATGTATACAGACAATTTTGACATATCTACAGCGTTTGCTAAGGGCAAAGCGTTTATTGGCTTTTTAACAGCTGGTGATCCGAGTTTAGAGGCTACTGCGCGCTATATCCAAATAATGGCAGCAGCTGGGGCGGACTTAATAGAGATTGGCATTCCTTTTTCTGACCCTGTTGCTGAAGGGGAAGTTATTCAGCGGGCTTCGGAACGAGCCTTAGCCCAAGGGGCGTTGACCGATGCCATTTTTGATATGGTCGCCACTGTGCGTAAGACAGTGACAATTCCTTTGGTTTTTATGACCTATTTAAATCCTGTCTATGTATATGGGGCAGAGCGATTTTTTGCACGTTGTAAGGAGCTAAATATTCGTGGCATTATTGTGCCAGATTTACCGTACGAAGAAAAAGGTGAAATTGAGTCTGTTGCCAATGCCTATGATGTGACTTTGATTTCTTTAATTGCCCCTACATCGGAGCAACGAATTGAACAAATTACGAAGGAGGCAAAAGGCTTTATTTATTGCGTTTCGTCTTTAGGTGTTACAGGGGTCCGTAAAAATATTACTACCGATGTGGCTAGTTTAGTGACTACTATTAAAAAATATACAGCCATTCCTGTAGCCATTGGTTTTGGTATTGCAGAACCTGAACAAGCTAAAAATATGGCTACCATAGGGGATGGGGCTATTGTAGGTTCGGCGATTGTAAAAATTATTGAAGCCCATGGTAATCAAGCAGATACAGCTTTAGAGGCTTATGTAAAAGCTATGAAAGCCGCTGTTAGTGAAGTTTAATAGAGATATTGAATAGAGAACTGTGAGAAATGTCTAATGAGTAGGCTTTTTACCTACTTGTTAGGCGTTTTTTCATGAAATGTTTAGGTCCATTCGGTATAGTTTCTAATAGGGAGATTACTCGTTTGAAAGCTATGATTGAAACGTTAGGGCGAGTTTTAAATGATGCGGCTATTTGATAATGACTTTCAATGATAGCGATAAATGAAAAAACATGATATAATATGGATGAATTAAGTTAATAAGGAGACTAACCATGAATTGGAAAAGAGTGTTATTAGTAGCCACTGTATGCACGGTTTGCACCATGAGTGCTAGTCAAGCCGATAATCGTTTAGCTGATGTAAAGCCTACTGATTGGGCGTACCAAGGAATACAGACTTTGGTAAAGCATGGGGCTATTACTGATACTAAAGGCTTGAACTTAAATGGGCAAGTATATACTCGTTATGAATTAACGCCTCTTGTGGCTGATATTGTAGAGAAACGGGAACAGATGAATGACACGGATAAAAATATTGCCATTCGTTTGTATAGTGAATTCCGTGATGATTTAATGCAATATAATCGTGATCAAGAAATTAGAGAAGGTAAGCGTGATGAAAGTGCTGCTGCTAATGGTGAAACGCCAGCTTTGACGAAGGAAGAAATTGCGGAACGCATGAAGTCTTTTGAAGTTGACCGCAGTCGTATCCAGACCGGCGGTGATGTGCGTATTCGCTTTGGCAAAGGTGGGAAAAATGATTTCCGCACCCGTGTAGGCGTTGTTATTGGCGGTAGTGATGTGGCCGCACCGGATGCTTTATTTGATAAAGTAGGTCGTCGAGCTATTGAAGAAGCAGATAAAGAAGCAGAAAAATCACGTGCTCAATTTGCTAAAAATCGAGCACGCATAGAAGCAGAAGAGGCTAAAGAAATAGCGGAGGCACAAAAGAAAGCCGATAAGGATGCGGAAGCTCAAAAGAAAACAGATACAGAAGTTGGGGCTCAAAATCAATCTGAGTCTGATAAGAATATAGCTAAAGCAGTTGAGGCTGAACAGGAAGCCAATAAAACAGCTGTATCAGGAGAAACTAATACAGCTACTGCAATAGAAGAAACTAAGGCATAGGCTAATGTAACATATAATAGTAACCATTTTAGTTGTGAGTTTGGGTTACTAGGGGGCATTAGAATGACCGTTTAGTAATGAAACAATAGATAGGGAATGGTGAAGTGTATGTTTTTGCGTCGTGTTAAAGAAAAATTAAATACAGTCCATCAACAACGAATGCAAGTATCTGAAGTATTTCGTTATATTGGACCAGGTATTATTGTAACAGTAGGTTTTATTGATCCCGGTAACTGGGCAGCCAATTTAGCTGCTGGGGCCATGTTTGGCTATGATTTGTTGTGGGTTGTTACCTTGTCTACAATTATGTTAATTCTTTTGCAACATAATGTGGCTCATTTAGGAATTGTTACCGGTCGGTGTTTGTCGGAATGTGCCTATGAAGCATTGCCACGCTGGTTGTCGCGAATTTTGTTAAGTACCGCTGGGTTAGCGGCTGCTGCTACGGCGTTAGCAGAATTTATAGGGGCGGCCATAGCACTTAAGATGCTCTTTGGAATTCCTTTATTTATTGGCTCGATTCTGACGGCTATTATTTGTACCCTTATGTTGTTAACCAATTCGTATAGTAAGCTCGAAAAGGTAATTGCCGGTTTCGTTTCGCTCATTGCATTGGCGTATTTAGCTGAATTATCTATGGTGGATGTAGATTGGGCTGCGTCTGGCTTAGCTTGGGTGAATCCTACGTTACCTAATGAATCTATGTTGGTTATTTTGAGTATTTTAGGGGCTGTTATTATGCCTCATAATTTATTCTTGCATTCTGAAATTATTCAGAGCCGTGAGTTTAACAAAGAAGATCCAAAAGTAATGCAAAAACGTTTGCGTTATGAGTTTTTAGATACTATTTTTTCTATGGGCATTGGCTGGGCTATTAATTCGGCTATGATTATTTTGGCTGCGGCTACGTTTTTCCAGCAGGGAATTATAGTAGAAGAGTTAGAACAGGCACAAGAGTTGTTGGTACCCCTTATTGGTCCGTCGGCAGGGATTATTTTTGCACTTGCTTTATTGTTTGCTGGATTTGCTTCTTCCGCTACAGCGGGGATGGCAGGAGCCAGTATTTTTGCCGGTATGTTTGGTGAATCTTACGATATGAAAGATTTTCATAGTCGTATTGGCTTAGCGTTGACGTATATTCCTGCTTTAGTGCTTATTTTGTTTATTCAAGATTCCTTTAAAGCGTTGCTTATTTCACAAATGTTCTTGAGTCTACAGTTGCCATTTACCATTTTCTTGCAATTATATTTGACTGGCTCAGCTAAAGTTATGGGTGTTTATAAGAACAAACCATCTACAGCTGTTATGTTGTGGGTTATTGGTATTGTAGTAACAGGCATGAATATTTTCCTGTTATTTGAAGCATAATTTTCTTGTTATTTGAAATATAAATGTTTGAAGCGTAAGCTATTAGTGAAAAAATTTTATAATTAGTATATTAGCTTAGACTAGTTAGAGTTGGGAGTATGCACTTAATAAGTATCTCCCAACTCTTTTGTGTTGTAGGAGTAGGCGTTGGCCTTTTCCTAGACGTATAGTCATGGAGCTTGAAAATATGCTATAATTATGTAATTAATGAGAAAATATAAGCGCTTTTAGCGATTGTATAATTAATTCTTTCAGTGTCATGATTTCATTTGTAAATAGGAGGTAATAACTATGGCAGATGTTCTTCGTTCTGACTATGAAGAGATTGTTGAAGATGTGTCGGTTCAGCTGCAATCACAATTGAATGCAGCCGAATCAGGTGCGATTATAGATTTATTTCAAAGCGATACCTTAGATCCAGCACAAAACTTTTTATTCTTTGGTGCTACGGAGCGTGCTTTATTAGAATACCGCAAAGGGCATAATAAAAAGACCGTGTTCGTGCGGGTACAGCCAGAAGGCTTAGCAACCGCGGAACCTGTGGCAACACCAGTAAGTGCTTTGTTAGACCGTTTAATTTTACGGCGCATGGATGAATTCATGCATGACAAAATTTTTATCGAAGATATTTTCTATGATGGGGAGCAGATTACCTACAGTGGAGCGGGCTTGAAAAATCGTCATGTAGTATTGCTTATTGATGGCATTGATGAAGGATCTCCTTATTTAAGTGAAGTTATATCTTTATGTGAAGAGATGAAGGCTAAGTTTATTGTTGCATTACCTCTTGTAATTTGGAGTGAAGCAGTACAAGAACGTTTGGCTCTTGAATTAAGTGAAGCTGGTGATGGGCAGCAAGGAATTGAAATCGATGAAAATACTCCTGTCTCCTAGTAAGACTAAGACTTTGCAAGGTGAACCAAGGGCGCCACTATTTCAAAGTGAGATGACTGCAGCAATTATTTCTCATCTTCAAACATTAAATGCGTCCGAATTAGGTAAAGCATTAAAGCTCGCTGAACCTAAAGCAGAGCCTTTGGTAGTGTTTTATAAAGACTATGAAACGCTACCCACTGGTACAGCGATTGAAAGTTATAATGGTTTAGCTTTTAAAAATCTGGCTTGGTCTAGCTTATCTGAAGCGGCACAGCAGTTTGGTGCTGACCATGTATATATTTTGTCTGCTTTATATGGTCTTATAAGTCCTTTGAGTCCGATTAAAGCGTATCGACTTGATTTAGTAGATCGAATTTTTCCTAACGGCGCCCCCGCAGATGGCCCATTAGGTGGCTATACATCTTTGTATGAGTATTGGACGCCTGTAGTGACAAAGGCCTTGGCTGCAGAAGATTGGTTATTGAATTTAGCTTCTAAGGAATACTACAAATTAGTGGATCATCCACGAATGGTTACAGTAGAATTTTTAGAGTTCAAACAAGGCGTTTGGAAGCAGTTAAGTACCTCCTCTAAACAAATGCGCGGGCAATTAGCTCATTATATGCTAGCGCATGGAGCGATGTCTTGGCTTGATTTGCCGTTACAAATTGGTGAATTCACACGTTATACAGAATTACCAACTACGTTAACCGAGCCATTAGTGGTGGCGTATCATCGTAACTCTTAATTAGTAAGTAAGTGAGAGTTGTGCGGCGGTGAAGAGGATGACATATAATTAAAGTTAGTTAATATAGTAAAGAGAGAACAGTAAGAGTGACTATGACAGTACAAGATATTTTGAAGAAAGACTTAGTGGGTTCTGACACTCTGACCGTGGAAGAATTACGTTTCTTGATGAGTGTTACTGATGAAGCTGACTTACAGGCTATTTATAAAAAAGCCTATGAAGTAAAAGCTCGTTATGTAGATAAAGTGGCGTATTATCGTGGTTTGATTGAATTTTCAAATCGCTGCATAAAAAACTGTGAATATTGTGGAATTCGCCGCGAAAATGACAAAACAGAACGTTTTGATATGAATCGCGAAGATATTATAAAAATGGCGCAGTGGGCGTATGATCATGAATATGGTTCTATTACGTTACAGTCCGGTGAGCGCAGTGATGAAGCCTTTGTTGATTATGTGGTTGAATTAATTCGTGATATTAAGGCTATCGGTGATGGCTCTTTGGGCATTACTATGTGTGTAGGGGAGCAGTCGGAGGAAGCTTATCGCCGTATGGTAGAAGCTGGGGCTAGCCGTTATTTGTTACGGATTGAAACAAGTAATCCTGAATTATATAGTAAGATTCATCCGAATGATGAGCTTCATTCCTTTGAAAAACGAGTAGCTTGTTTAAAAAGCTTGCGCAAAGTAGGTTTCCAAGTAGGCACTGGGGTTATGATTGGGTTGCCTCATCAGACGGAAGAGGATTTAGTGAATGATATCTTATTCTATCGTGATATGGATATTGATATGATTGGCATGGGGCCTTATGTAGTGCATCATGATACGCCATTAGGACAAGAAGCCTTGGCTATGGGTCTAGATGATAAGGCTGGCAAATTACGGCGCATTCAATTAGGACTAAAAATGATTGCCTTAACTCGTCTATTCTTAAAGGATGTAAATATAGCAGCCACTACCGCTTTACAAGCGCTTGATCCATTGGGGCGTGAGAAAGGCTTAGCCGCAGGGGCTAATATTTTAATGCCGATTATTACTATTCCAGAGCATCGGGCTAAATATTTATTGTATGATAATAAGCCTTGTGTAGATGATAATGCGGATAAATGTAAGGATTGCTTAACCCGTCGCGTTATGTCCATAGGTGATATGGTGGGCTGGAAACAAAATGGTGATTCTAAACACTATGGCAAACGAACTGGTTTATATTAAGCCGATTAGTTTGTATAGTTAATAAATTGTATGAAACAGGTAATTACTAATTTAGTAATTGCCTGTTTTTTGTTACAACGTATAGATAATAGGGGGATAGAGGATAAAAATGATAGACTTATTAAAAATATTACAAATTTATTAAGAGGTATTACAAATTGGTATGTTATTAGTATTGGCATTTATAATGACTTAGCGTATAATCAAATGTATATTTTTGAGTATACATTTATATATTGTGGGAGGACAAAACGATGGAGCTATTGAAAAATTGGAAGATTCATCTGCTGTGCTTGCTTATTACTTTGGTGGCGGAGTGGATAGGCATTCAGAAATTTGGTATTATTGTATTTTTGCCTTTACTCTATTCTTTGGTAATTGGTCTTGTTGTATCAATTCCTAAATTGAAAATTGTGACAGAGGAACAAATGATAGCGGCCTCTGATTATCTTAATATTTCAATTATGTTGCTTATGACAAAGGTTGGCTTGGGGATTGGACCTAATTTACATATTATTTTAAACTCAGGCTGGGCTTTGATTTTACAAGAAATTGGTCATTTCTTTGGTACTATTATTTTCGGTTTACCAATTGCCTTGTTAGTAGGTATGCGCCGTGAAGCAGTAGGCGCATGTTATTCCATTGACCGTGAAGCGAATGTGGCAATTATTATCGATCGCTATGGCTTCCATTCTCCAGAAGGTCGAGGTGTAATGGGGATGTATATTTGCGGTACTTTATTTGGTGCAATGTGGATTTCCGTATTAGCTGGTATGGTAGCGCAATTACAGTGGTTCCACCCATTGGCTTTAGCTATGGGCGCTGGTATCGGTAGTGCTAGTATGATGGCGGCGGCTACAGGCTCAATCGTAGCGGTCCACCCTGAATTTGAACGTGAAATTATGGCCATGGCAGGCGCTGCCAATTTATTGACCACTGTGGTAGGGGTGTATTTTAGTTTATTTATCTCCTTGCCAGTTATGGAACGTTTGTATACGATTTGCTCACGTGCATTAGGTCATGACACGAAGGAGGTGCGCTAATGAGCGGGGAAAAGACAATGACAGTTCAAGAAAAAATTATCCAATTTTTAATTGTTGTTATCATTGCAGCAGTGATTACAGCTATAGGCAATGTGTTAGATGGAAAACATGCATTCGGGCCTAGTATGGTAGGTTGCTTTGTATTAGCGGCTATTGCGTTTACTGGTGCTGTTATATCCTATATTCCAGGTTTTAATAAATTACCGATGGTATTCTGGGTTTCTATTTTAGGCGTTGTATTATCAATCCCTGGTGTGCCTGGGAGTGAATGGATTACTAAGCAAGCGGCTGAGGTTACTTTTTTAGCAACAACAACTCCTGTATTAGCGTATGCTGGTTTGTCCTTAGGTAAAGATTTAGGTGCTTTTAAACAATTGTCCTGGCGTATTATTCCAGTAGCCTTGGCAGTAGCGGCAGGAACATTCATTTGTGCTGTTTTAGTAGCACAAGTTGTATTGCATTGGGAGGGAGTTATCTAAATGGGTTTAACTAAAGCAGAAGTGAAAGATCGGGTATGTCGTGCCATTGAAGCGGCGATGCCTAAATTAATGGATGTGGCAGAGACTATCATGGCGGCACCTGAATTAGGATATAAAGAAGCGAAAACGACAGCGCTAGTACAAAAATTATTTACAGAACTTAATATTCCTTTTACAACGGGCCATGCCTTAACAGGTGTAAAAGGTCGTTTGAAAGGGAAGAGTGATGCGTATCGCGTAGCGATGATTGGCGAATTAGATGCTATTATTTGTCCTAAACATCCGCGTGCTGATGTGATGACTGGAGCGGCTCATTGCTGTGGGCATAATGTGCAAATTGCTAATATGTTAGCCGTTGCGATTGGCTTGCAGGCCGAAGGTGTATTAGAGGAATTGAATGGCGAAGTTGTTGTATTTGCAGTACCTGCTGAAGAGTATGTAGAGATAGATTATCGAAATACTTTGCGTGAAGCAGGAAAAATACGTTATTTAGGTGGTAAGCAACAGCTGATTTATGAAGGCGCTTTTGATGATATTGATATGGCCATGCAAATGCATGTAGAAACAGCAACTACGCCAACTGGTGAAATGGGGCTTGGCTCTACTTCTAATGGGTTTATTGGTAAATTAATTACCTATCATGGCAAAGCAGCTCATGCGGCAGCCGCACCTCATGAAGGGGTTAATGCACTGCAAGCAGCTATGTTAGGTGTGATGGGTGTTAATGCCATTCGTGATACCTTTAAGGAAAGCGATTATTTCCGCTTCCATCCAATTATTAATAGTGGTGGTAGTCTAGTGAATGTAGTGCCTGATAGTGTGTCGATGGAAAGCTATGTGCGGGCGTCTAATGTGGCAGGCATGATAGAGGCTAATAAGAAGGTAAATCGAGCTCTTAAAGCAGGGGCTGATGCGGTAGGAGCTACCTGTGAAATCAATGACTTACCTGGGTATATGCCTATGCGTAATGATACGACTATGAATCAATTCTTAAAAGAGAACTCCATACCTCTATTTGGTGAAGCGAATGTAATACAAGGGCCTCATATGGCTGGCAGTACTGATATGGGCGATGTGGCACATATTATTCCTGTAATTCATCCATGGGTAGGTTGTATTGAAGGTGTTTTACATGGCGCTGATTATAAAATCTCTGTGCCAGAGGTAGCTTTTACAAAAACGGCTCAAGCTTTGGCTATGACAATTGTTGATTTGTTATATGGTGAAGCAGAAGGTGCTCAAGCAGTAAAAGCAAATTATGAACCTGTATTTACTAAGGAAGAATACATTGCACTTATGGATAGTATTAGTGAAAATAAAGAATAATAAAAAGTTATAATAAAAAATCTATAAATCAGAGATGATAAAAAGGGACTATAACAAAAGATAGTAGATATATTTACTATCTCCGTTATAGCCCCTTTTTTGCGTGTTCAGAGATTTTAGATATTAAATGTTATATTACATAAACTCATCTATAATAAAATATACATAAAATAATATTGATTTTAATTGACGGTTTTAGTAGCAATGGTATTTATAATAGTGTGTTGTATAAAAAAAGAGGCAGAAAGTGTATATTAAGCACTTTCTGCCTCTTTAATATAGGTTTTCTTATGAAGCTTTTACTTCTGGTGTAATTTCAGATGTACAATGTGGACAACGAGTAGCATCTTCCGCTACTTCCTGTTTACAGAACGGACAAAGTGTTGGATCTTCAACAACTTCTTCTTTTTTAGGGAATAGACGGTTAACTTGTTTAATTACAAGGTAAATCGCAAATGCTACGATTAAGAATTGGATTAATGCATTTAAGAAACTACCATAGGCAATAACTGGAATACCAGCTGCTTTGGCTTCTGCTAAAGTAGCTGCCTGTTGCCCGTTTAAGCTAATAAAGAAATCAGTGAAATCAACGCCACCAAGAACCAAACCAATTGGAGGCATAATAATATCGCTAACTAAAGACGATACAATTTTGCCAAAAGCGGCACCAATAACAACACCGACTGCTAAGTCAATGACATTGCCTCGTAAGGCAAATTCTTTAAAACCTTTAATAAAATCGCTCATGTTTCATTCCTCCTAATGATACCCTTACATCACATATAGTTAGTTTTATATGTGGCTTTGTTAACTGTATGGTATTATATCTATAATTTCTGAAAATAGTATAGCATAACTTGTAGGGACTGTACACAAGAAAATTTATAAATTTCGATATGAATGTTATGCCGTATAAAATAGTAGTGAAAGCCGTTTTACAGGCATTTTTGTAGGTGTAGCGAATAGATTAAGCCGTCATAATATAAGTGCTTTATGACGGCTTGATTTATTAAATATGTTTCATGACATAGTCTTATTATAATTTACAATGAATATTAACTACGTTTCGATGATACGAAACGGCCTGTTACATAGGTAAGGGCGGCAATAATAAGCATAACGGGAAAGGTTGTGCCCATTGGTGTTTCATAGGTCAATACATTGCGATATAGAATAAAACCAAATAGCCATAAGGCTAGGTTGGGTAGGTAAAATTTACGCCCAGATGCATCCTGCTTAAGGAGAAAGTATTGGGTAAAGAGAATCGCAATCATGGGCGTGAATACTGAACCAATGAGAAATAAGAAGTTTTCATACTCTGTCATAGGTATAAAAATAGCTAGCAATATACCTATAATTGTTAGACTAATGGCGGTCTTTTTTTCAGATAGTTGAGGCCAAATGCTGACGGCGCTTACACCGGCGGAAAAGGCATCAAGATAGGTCGTAGTAACTGTTGCAAAAATTATAATGAGTAATGGCCATAAGCCAAGCCCTGTTTTGAGCATAACGGCTGCAATATCTGTTTCTCCTGCATATATGGCAGAACTAAGGCCAATTACATACATCCAAATACTAACTACTGTATAGGTTAGCGTGCTTACAATAGTGGCGCCTAGAGGCTTTTCCGCGTGGCGCGTATAGTCTGATACTAAAGGTAGCCAAGAAAGGGGCATGGCGGTAGCTAATTCAACTGCTGCGCCAAAAGAAAGGGCTTGATTATCGGTTATAGGCACTATTTGAGCTATGCTGGCTTGTGGATTAAAGATGATGAAGCTAAGCCAAACTGTTAGTATAAATAGGAGTGTCACTGCTATTAAGTTAAGGCGGGTCAAATTTGTAAAGCCTAGTAGTAGCCAAAGAATGATAAGGCCACCAATGATAAGTGACCATAGGGTGGTTCCTAAGGGATAAATGGCATCAGTTGCAGCGGCTCCGGTTATAATCATAACGGTAGTCCAGCCGATGAGTTGTAACACATTGGCTAACGCGAAGCCTGAAGCGCCTTGTCGCCCAAAGGCAAAGCGTACTGTTTCCATGGCACTAGCGCCTGTTTGGGCGCCTATAAGACCGGCTAAGAAGAAGAGGGAGCCACCGATGAGATGGCCTAAGATAATAGCCCAAAGTCCTTGCGTAAATCCCAGTGGCGCGAATAAGGTGCCTGTAAAAATCTCAGCGATTGACAAGGCGGCGCCAAACCATAATAAACTGTGGGATAAAAGCTTAGTTTTAGGAATTGTTGTTGTACTCATAGAATACCCTTTCCAACGGCTTATGCTTGGCAGGTTTATATGAGTTAACTAACTGTTTACTGCCAATTATAAGGTATGTTGTTGTAAGTTACGTAAAGCTCCTGTGCGGCGTAATGTGAACAGTAAAATTCCTGCCAATAGGGAGCCACCTATGGTAGAAATTAAAAAAGGAACCACATAGGTATAAAAGGCAATTTGCCCCGCCGTTTTGCCAAGCACTAAAATGGCTAGCGGATATGCCGATAAGCCACCTAAAATACCAGTGCCGAAGACTTCAGCAATTAAGGTGAGTATTAGACTTCCCGTACGATGATAAACAATCCCAGCTAAGAGGGCGCCCCACATGCTGCCTGGATAGGCTAAGATACTACCCAAACCAAGAAGTAAACGTAAGCTACTTGCGCAAAAGGCAACACTTACGCCTGCATAGCGGCCTAGGAAAACAGCACAAAGAATATTTACCATATGTTGTATAGGCGCACATTTACTAATTCCTACGGGAAAGGAAAAGGTACTGCCCACTACGGCAACGGCTACTAATAAACTGGCAATGGTTACTTTTTTTACATTACTTAAAGATGGATTCATTACAAACACCTATTGCGGTCGAGACTGAATGGTCTCCTCTCACGCCGGAACACGGCTTCCCATCGCTGTAATGACAACTGTCGGGCGCTCCCCCGCCAGCTGGTCTATAATTAGACTGTATAAAAAAACAGAGGCACCAAATACGGTACCTCTGCAAGAGTTTGTGTCGTCTATAACATCTTCCTACGACGGCATTATCCGTATCAGGTATAAGGGTCGAAGTTAGATGACTTCCTCTCAGCCTACAAATATAAGCTCCCCTGAAATTTATACCGTGATTATAGCACAGCTCACTTAGATTATGCAACTCCTATCTGTGAATATTTTAAATTGCTTAGCTTAGAGGTTGTAGATATTCTTTACAGTAGTTGTTAGTTATGTTATTATAATACAATCATTAAAATAGTAACTGCCACCGGGTAGTGTGCGTAAGCATATTGTACATATCATTAGGTCTTAGAAGATATGTAGAGTATGCTTTTTCTTTTAAAAATTATTAAGTATTTATAGACTAAAGGAGTGAGGGGCATGAGTCTTACCTTGAGAAAGATAACACTTGATGATATTTCAGAATTACAACGTATAGCTATAGAAACATTTAGAGAAACTTTTGGTCATCATAATACAGAGGCCGAATTAGAGGACTATTTTAATACGGCTTTTAATCCTGAAACCTTAGCAGCTGAAGTTATGGATAGTGAATCACAACATTATTTTGCCTTAGTCGATGGTGTAGTAGTGGGATATTTAAAGCTTAATCAAGGCGCTGCTCAAACGGAACAGGAACTACCTAATGGTTTTGAAATACAACGAATTTATGTATTAAAGGCATTTCAGGGGCAAGGGCTAGGTCGCCTTTTGTTTGAAAAAGCGTTACAAGTAGCTTGTGAAACCGATTGTGAATGGGTATGGTTAGGCGTTTGGGACCAAAATTATAAAGCGCAACGTTTTTATGAAAAATATAAATTTGAACGTTTTAGTGAGCATCAATTTCCTGTAGGCGATAAAGTTGACATCGATTGGATGTTGCGTCGTTCCGTGGCTTCTTTACAAGCTGAGTTTGGTCAATCTAAGTAGTGTTTAATCTTAGATATTATGTCTAATTGTAGATGTTGGGATTGTACCTCAAATAGTTAATGTATGGTAATTTAATAATAAAAAGGAAAAGCCCTTATTCAGTTGTTACTACTATGCTATATAGCATGTTAGTTGCTGAATAAGGGCTTTTTTGCAGGATAAAATTTTAAAAGAAAGATTTTATAGGAAGTATTTATTTAAAAATAAACATTATACTATGCATTTAGTTTTTTAGCGGTTTTTTAAGAATAGCTAATAATAGCGCTGTTATAACAGAACCGATAAGGATAGCTCCTAAATACATGAGCGGGTTTCCAATAGTTGGTACTACAAAGATACCCCCATGCGGTGCTCGTAAAGTACATTCGAAGGCCATAGATAAGGCACCTGCAGCAGCAGCGCCGACAATACAAGACGGAATGACACGAATTGGATCTGCTGCAGCAAATGGAATCGCTCCTTCTGTGATAAAGGAGAAGCCCATAACATAGTTAGTAATGCCTGATTTGCGTTCTGCTGGGGTAAAGCGATTAGGGAAGAAGGTAGTGCATAGGGCAATGGCTAATGGAGGCACCATACCACCGGCCATAACTGCGGCCATAACGCCATATTCACCAGTAGCTAATAAGCCCGTGCCAATTACATAGGCCGCTTTATTAACAGGCCCACCCATATCAACGGCCATCATACCCGCAAAGATGAGACCGATGACAATACGACTGCTTGTGTTCATGCTTTTTAAGGCGTTCATAAGACTTTCGTTTAAGGCCCCTACAGGTGGATTAATGATAAAGGTAATTATAATGCCCATAAGAAGTACGCCCAGAACAGGATATAGTAATACTGGTTTGATACCTTCTAAGGTATGAGGTAAGCCTGCAAAGGCTTTTTTCAAGAGGAGCATTAAATAGCCCGCTACAAAGCCTGCTAACAAGGCCCCTAAGAAACCAGAACCACCTGCATTGGCTAGGTAGCCACCGACAAAGCCGACGGCTAGACCTGGACGGTCAGCAATACTCATGCCGATAAAACCAGCGAGCACTGGTAGCATAAAGCTGAAAGAAGCACCGCCAATTTTCATAAAGAAGGCCGCGAGCTCTGTGCCGGACCCAAATTTACTTGGGTCAGCAGGGTTAAAATCATCAAATAAGAAAGCTAAGGCAATGAGAATACCACCTCCAATAACGAACGGTAGCATGTGAGAAACGCCATTCATTAAGTGCTTATAAATTTGACGACCTATGCTATCATTTGCTGTTACGGCTTGGCTGTTGATATCCTCTTGGTTAGCTTGATAAAGTGGCGGTGTGCCAGTCGTTGCTTCTGTAAGAAGTTCCTTAGCTTTATTAATACCATCAGCTACTTTAACTTGGATTAAGGGCTTGCCATTGAAACGAGCCATAGGGACACTTTTGTCAGCCGCTACAATGATACAAGTAGCATTGGCAATATCATCAGCAGTTAACGCATCTTTAACGCCACTAGCACCGTTTTGTTCTACTTTAATAGAAATGCCCATGTCGGCAGCTGTACGACTTAGTGCTTCAGCAGCCATAGCTGTATGAGCGATGCCAGTAGGACAGGCTGTAACGGCTAATACTTGGTAGTGATTAGTAGTAGCGGTATTTTCTTTTGATGATGTTGCTGTTTCTGTGGAGGTACCGGCTTTAGTATCCTCTGTTGCCATAGGGGCAGCGGTAGTTACAGGTGTTACATTTTGTTCTACCATAGCTAATGCTTCCGTTTCTGTCATGTTAGGTTTGAATTGGTCGGCCTCTTTAATATCAATTAAAGCAAGAAAGCCTTCAATCGTTTGTGCTTTTATCAAAGCCTCTTTAAAATCAGGATCCATGATGAGTGTAGCCAAATTAGCGAGTACTTGTACATGTGTGTCAGCCTCGCCTTCAGGGGCAGCAATCATGAAAAATAAGCGTGATGGTTCGCCATCGAGGCTTTCAAAGTCCATTCCAGCTGGTACTGTCATGGCGGCTAGTCCTGGGGTAGCCACTCCAGAACTTTTAGCATGAGGTGTGGCCAGCCCCATACCAAGACCAGTTGAACCTGATTCTTCACGGGTAAAGACATCTTTAATATATTGTTCTTTATCGGTTATATTGCCGCTGGCGGCCATTAAGTCGGCTAATTGTCGAATCGCTTCTTCCTTAGTGGTAGGTGAAGCTTGCAGTTGAATGGATTGTTTTTTTAATAAGTCCGTAATTTTCATAATGTCCTCCTACAGTAATGCTTCTATGTCAGCTCGACTGGCTAACCATTCTTGAAACGCTGAGGCAGAGCCAGCGGCAACCCCCATAGCCAGGGCTTTATCATAATCTCCTTGTGATTCTAAATAGCCTGCTAAGAAGCCTGCTACCATGGAATCACCAGAGCCTACTGAGTTAACTAAGGTCCCTGTAGGTACTTGTTTGGTGCGTACTTGACCTTGCTCATCGAGAAGTATAGCGCCTTCACCTGCACGAGATACTAATACATTACGCGCTCCTTTAGCTTGTAATTGGCGAGCGGCTTCGATGATATGATCTTCCGTTTCAAAGGTTGTCTGAAATACACTTTCTAGTTCATGATGATTTGGCTTGATTAGAAAGGGCTTATAGGCTAATACATTCAGTAGTAAATCTTGGGCGGCGTCAACGATAATTTGGATGTTACACCCTTGAAGACGTTCCATAATCTGCCGATACATAGTAGTAGGTAGTCCTTTTGGTATACTGCCAGATAAAACAAGAATGTCACCAGCTACCAAGCTATCTAATTGAGTATATAGTTTTTCTATATCCTGTTCAGTAATTGTAGGGCCTTGGGCGTTTATTTCCGTTTCTCCTTGGCTTTTTAATTTTACATTAATACGAGAATTGCCCTGAGGTAATCGGATAAAGGCTTCATTACAGCCCTCTTGATTAAGTTGGCGAATGATTTCATCGCCTGTGAAACCGGCAACAAAGCCAAGGGCTGTATTGTCGTGGCCTAGATGGCGTAGCACTATCGATACATTAATGCCTTTGCCACCAGCAACAATGAAATCTTCATAGGTTCGATTGACACCATTTGGTTGAAACGTATGTAAGCGCATAACATAATCCAAAGAGGGATTAAATGTTACTGTATAGATCATGGCAATACCTCTCTTACAGTTGTATAGGAGGCGTAAGCCCCTTTTACACGGGTAGTAATAATTGTGGCGCTTTCTAGGGTTGCAAAGGTAATAGGCGAAACTGTATCAAATTTAGAAGAATCACATAATACATAGGCGTGGTGGCAACGTTGCATAGCTTTAGCTTTAATGGCTGCTTCTGCTGGATCGGGAGTGCTAAACCCTCCTTTAATACTAACGCCGTTGGCACCAAAGAAGCCTTTGGTGAAATTAAAAACTTCTAATTGCTGTAAGGCAGTGTCACCGATAATAGCCCCAGTGACAGCTTTTACTTGACCACCTAGTAAAATAACACGGCAGTGACGAGCCGCTAAGAAGGCGGCATGAGAAGTGCCATTAGTTACAAATGTAACATTTTGTGCTTTTACATAAGGGAGTATATGCTCCGTAGTAGTGCCAGCATCGATGAAAATAAAATCATGGTCTTCAATGAGACTAGCTGCTTCACGGGCTATCGCTTCTTTTTCTTCGGTAAATAAGCTAGCCTTAGTGTTAATATCTGGTTCTGTAGTGAAATAATCTACATCGCAACTAACAGCGCCACCGTGCACTTTTTGTAAAAGGCCTTTGTTGTGTAGTTCGGTTAAATCGCGTCGAATAGTCGCCGCCGAAGAATCTAAGTCTTGCACTAATTCTTGAACGGTAACAGCTCGTTTCATACGAAGTCTATCGAGAATTAAAGATTGGCGTTCTTCAGATAACATGAGTAGCTCCTAACATTAGATACATTACGAATACATATATTATAAATATGTGCAAATATTATATAAATACATGTATAGAGATAGTTTAATATATTTAGTATATTTTACAGCTTATTTACAATATAATCATAAACGCTCATTAAGTCAATGATAAAACCTTTTATTTGCTCAAAAGTAATCAATAACGATAAAATAGTTATTATAATGCTTATTTTGCATAGTATATATTAGCTTGACGTATTAGATGTGTTAGCAATATAGTAAACCATACCTAAATGATTGGAGTTGACAATAGTAAGCCTACATGGTTAAATAACATTGAAATTACTTTGTAAACCTTGCATAGATATCTGGATAACAAAAGAGGTTGTTATGTAAGGCGTATATATAAGCGATTTGGTATATTGGTATTTAGGTAGCGTCAGGTAGGAAGGGATTCGTTATGGCACAAGATGTAAAGAGCAGGGGTTTATTTGTTGTCGGGACAGGCACAGATGTGGGTAAGACCTATATTACCGGTTTGCTAGTTAAAGCATTGCGTGAAGGTGGCTATGAGGCTGGTTATTATAAAGCGGCTGTTAGTGGTGCACCGTCTATTGCAGCTAGTGATGCTGGCTATGTAAAAAAAGTAGCGCACCTAGAAGCTCCTGATGAAACATTATTGTCTTATTTATATGATCATGCAGTGTCACCTCATTTAGCGGCTCAATGGGAGGGACATCCAGTAGAACAGAGTGTTATTACTACGGCGTTTGAAGCGGCTAAGAAACGGTATGATTATGTGACGATGGAAGGCAGTGGTGGCATTATGTGCCCTCTTCGTTATGATGAAACAGACCAGATTTTCCTAGAAGATGTGATTCAGTGGTTCCATTTGCCAACTTTATTGGTGGCTCATGCTGGTTTAGGAACGATTAATGCAACGGTGCTTACTATTGAATATTTACGAGCTCGTAATATTCCTGTAAAGGGTGTTATTTTGAACTATTATACAGATAGTCCCATGGAACAGGATAATAAAGTTATGATTGAAACTTTGACTGGAGTACCTGTTATAGCCTGTGTGCCAGAAGGGGCTAGTGATTTAGCTGTTAGCCCTGATACCTTAGCTGCTTTATATGAGGAAGTATAAGGTATGCGAGGAAAATCTGTTACGGGGAAGACATATAAAACATAAAGTACAAGGCATAAAGTGTAAGGCATAAGGTATGGTATAAAGTATAAAGTAAAGATATAAGATATAAAGCAAAATAGAGGTAGTTAGATTAGGTAGTTAGAGGTATTTACGAGTATTCATAGAGGTGATACACATGAAATCACAGGTGTGGGTTGAAAAAGATTTAGCGCATATTTGGCATCCTTGTTCGCAAATGAAAGATTATGAAACATTGCCACCTATTGTAATCAATCATGGTAAAGGTTCGTATTTATATGATGTTGATGGGAAAGAATATATAGATATTATCAGTTCCTGGTGGTGTAATTTATTAGGTCATTGCAATCCTAAGATTAATGAAGCCATTAAGTCGCAATTAGATACGTTGGAGCATGTAATTTTTGCTAATTTAAGTCATAAACCAGCTATTACATTAGCTGAAAAATTAGTAGAAATTTTGCCTAAAGGGCTAAATAAATTACATTTTAATGATAATGGTTCCGGTGCTGTTGAGTGCGCTCTCAAAGTAGCATTTCAGTATCAATACCAAACGGGTCATCCCGAACGGCAGAAGTTTATGTGCTTAAGTGAAAGCTATCATGGTGAAACTATGGGTGCTTTGGCGGTAGGCAGTATGGATTTGTTTGCAAAAATGTACCAACCTATGTTGATGGAAACGATTCATACAGAAGCGCCAGATTGCTATCGTTGCCCTTATGCTAAAACACGAGAAACTTGTGATTGTGAATGTTTTGTTCATATGGAAGAAAATTTTGCTAAGCACAGTCATGAATTAGCGGCTGTTATTGTAGAACCTATTGTACAAGGCTGTGCTGGTATGCGAATATATCCGCCTGCTTATTTACAAAAACTTCGAGCTCTTTGTGATGAATATGGGGTACTACTTATTGCTGATGAAATTGCTACAGGCTTTGGTCGTACGGGTAAATTATTTGCTTGTGATCATGCTGGTATTACACCTGATATTATGACAATCTCCAAAGCATTGACTGGGGGCTATATGCCGATGTCGATTATGGCTGTAACAGATGCTATTTATGATGCTTTTTATGCAGATTATTTTGAATATAAAGCGTTTATGCATAGTCATACTTATAGTGGTAACCCATTAGGTTGTGCTGCTGCGTTAGCAACGATTGATATTTTGCAACATGATGGTGTTATGGAAGAAGCACAACAGAAAGCTGTGTTTTTACATGCGGCGTTACAAGAGGCTTTGGGAAATCATCCAAATGTAGGAGAAATTCGTCACATTGGTCTTATAAATGCCATAGAATTAGTTAAAGATCCTAAGACGAAAGAGCCTTTGCCAAGTAAGGCTCGGACAGGCTATGAGATTTACAAAAAAGCCTTGGATAGAGGTCTATTATTGCGTCCTTTAGGGGATATTTTATACTTTAATCCTGCATTGACAATTAGTGAGGAAACTTTAGAAGAGGCAATTCGTCGGACCGTTGCATCCTTTGATGAAGTATTAGGCTGATGGTTAGTATATCGTTTGTTAGTATGGACATTAGATAGTAGTTTATTTTAGTTCGATAATTGCGAATAACTTTCAACTTAATATAATCATTATTAATAATTTGCATTTGCTATTATGATAAAATAAGAGTAATCTATATATAGAAAATATTAAATATGATAAAATTTATCATTTAAACTATATATCTATACTTGACGCATCTCGTAGAGAGCGTTATATGGAGGACTTTTATGAGTAATACAACGGTAACAAATGTAAATACAAATAATGAAGAATGGCAAGTAGAGCGTGATGCTTGGAATAGTCGGTCAGAGTTTTTTGTAGAGTTACATGAAAAAATAGAACGAACAGCACAAGTTGACTATTTTATTAGCTTTTTGAAAAAGCATAATTTATTACCTGCTACTGGTGGTAGCACCTTAGATATTGGTTGTGGCGTTGGTGATTATGCATTAGGTTTGGCTAAACTAGGCTATAAAGCAACAGGCATTGACTTGTCTAACGGCATGATTGAAGGGGGGCGTCAGTTAGCTGAAAAGGAAGAGTTAGATCTTGATTTATATGTTGCTCCTTGGAGTGAAGTTACACGTTTGACGTTAGGTTGGGATAAAACCTTTGATTTGGCATATAGTTTCTTCTGCCCAGTTATGTTTGACCCACAAAATATTGAAGCTATGAGCCGTACTAGTCGTGATAAGTGCTTGTTAGTTGCTTTTGCAGGACGGCAAGATACAATTGTAGATGCCTTAACAGAGCATTTCTATGGAGTGGATGATTTTGATTGGCAAGCTAATATTGATGGTGTTTTGAATATGGCTAATTCCGTAGGGGAAAATGTTAAGGTAGAATATATTACAACCCCAGAAGAAGAATTCTTTACAGAAGAAGAGGCATTACGCTATTTTACAATGCGTCTTCATAGTGAAGAATGGGGTACGGTAGAAGCCATGAAAGAACAGATTTTGCCACTATTAGCACCATATCGTCAAGCTGATGGACGAATTCGTAATACGTCAGAAGATAAAGTGGCATGGATTTCTTGGTCTGTGAAGTAAGCAAACATATTAGTATAGTCTATGAAGTAAATGATAATATGTTTTGAGATAGAATACATTGCATAAAAAGCGGTTTGGAATGAGTCCTCATTTCAAACCGCTTTTAGTCTTTGTCTAACTATTGAGACTTGCAAACTATGACTAAGCGGGTATAATGGTAGTTAGACGAATTTCGATGATTTGATATTTGGGTGCATAGTGTTACTAATAAGTAGCTAAGTGCATATGTTTTGATTGTTAATATTAGTAGAAAGAAGGCGAGTTTATGAAATATATATCAAAAACATTAGCTGTATTAGGCTTAGTGGGCGCTTTGAGTGCTGGCTTGATGAGTTCAGTACAGGCACAAGATTATTGGTATTATGTTGGGGCAGATAGCCATGATAATACTTTGTCGATTGATAATAGTAGTGTAGATAAGGAAGACGATGTAGCGCAGCTTTGGATTCGCGTGGTACAACCAGGGGGCGACTATTATTTTGAAAAAATGGAAATAAAAAAATCGGCCCGCACTATTCAGACTTTGGAAATTCGCTATTTCCATAATAATGGGATTCCTTATAATGATGTAGAATACACCTATGATACGAAACCGCAAGCTGTGACTGAAGGTACGATGGGCGAAGATATCTATAAATTAGTATGGGGTGCCTAAGAATCCGATGATATTGCATATCTTTTTGACAACTGTTATGCCAATTCTCATGCTTGTACTAATTGGCTATTTTATGGATAGAAAGTTTCACCTGGATTTAGATACACTTAGTAAGATTAATTTTTATGTGGTGGCTCCAGCTTTTTTGTTTACGAATACCTATAGTTATACAGTGACCGCCGAAAGTGCAAAAGTAGTGTGGCTTACAATCATTGGTTTTATTGCTACTTGGCTGGCTAGTCTGTTGTTTGAAAAGGGCCTCCGTTTGCAAGAAGAAAAGTGCGGCATTTTTAGAAATGCAGTGTTATTTAATAACTGCGGCAATATTGGTGTACCACTTATTGTTTTTATTTACTCCAATGATCCTTTCTTGCAGAATGGGCAACCCATTTGGCTCCAAGCGGCTATTGCCATTCAGATTGTAGTATTTGTTTGGCAAAATATAGTGACTAATAGCTTTGGTTTTTATTTTGCTGGACAAGGTAAAATGAGCCGCTATGATGCATTTTTGCTTGTATTTAAAATGCCTATTATTTACGCGGTAGCTGGTGCGTTGCTTTGTAATTTTGGCGCTATCCCTATTAAAGACACTTTCTTTTGGCCGGTTCTTATGAATGTAAGTAATGCCCTCGTGATGGTCGCTTTATTTACCTTAGGCGTTCAATTAGCTCGGACGCCATTTAACTTCTTTAATCGGGAAGTTATGTGGGGCAGTGCCGTGCGATTGTTAATAGGTCCCCTTGTGGCTTGGGCGACCATTGCAGCCTATGATGTGTTGGTAGAGCCTGTGTCTGCTCTTGTTATGCAAGTGCTTGTTATTTCTGCCGCTGTACCTAGTGGCGTGACGACCGCACTGATTGCGGGCGTTTTAAAGACAGAAACAGAATATGCCACGCAGTTAGTCGTGGCAACCACCGTGTTATCCGCTGTTACCTTACCTGTTGTTATAATGTTAGTGAAATAGCGTTATATGCTTTAGCTCGGTGTGTTTATAGTGAGTCGGTTATAAGCAGGCTTGTTGGATGCGTAAGCTAGATGTTGTAAACTGAATGTGTAAATGGATGTATAATACAAATAAATGAATAGAAAGAAGCCCCTACGATGGTGCTGTAGATTATTGTTCGTAAGAACTTAATCTTGTTAGCACTGTTGTAGGGGCTTAATTGTTTTTAATAGAAATATTGAGTTATTAGAGTTTACTCAGTAAACAGGTCTGATCTGACCTGCTGTATAAACCTCGAGATGCTTACCAATTGGCCATCCAGGTAATAATAATGGCATTGACAAAGTCAATGAGGAAGGCACCAACGAGGGATACGATGAGCCATGCACGAGGGGAAGGGCCATATTTTTCTGCTAAGGATTGCATGTTAGCTAAGCCGTTAGCTGTAGCACCCATAGCAAAGCCGATACCACCGACACCAAGCATTACACTATCGTAATTTTTGCCGAAGAGTAAGAAGTAACCGAGCCAAGCAAAAGCAATCATTAAGAGTGTTTGTGCAATTAAGATAACCACTAATGGAAGAGCAAGGTTAACAAGTTCATATAGTTTCAAGCTATTAATAGCCATAGTAACGTATACGGTAAGAGCAACTTCGGATACTACGTTGAGGCCGCCCCCTTGTACACGATAGGCACCAGTAAAGTCGCCAATATTACGGATAACGGCAGCAATGAGCATAGCACCGATATAGGCTGGTAACGTAATGAATGTATTTAAATAATCACTAAGTACAGCACCTAGACCTACGCCAACGAAAACGAAAGCTGCAGCTTTTAAAACGCCATTTACATCTGTAGTTTCTTCTTCTTCAAGAATGGACATATCAAATACATGTGGTTCTAATTGTGTAGTGGCAGCTGATTCGCCATTTTCTGACTTATGAGCACCTGGTGTTTTAATATTATAGCGTTTGATTAAGAATTCACCGAATGGGCCACCAAGCACGAGGGCCACTACCATACCAAAGGTGGCAGCTGTAATAGCTACTGTGGTAGCGCCTTGGATGCCATAAGTAGATTCAAAATAAGGACCAAAAGCGGCAGAAGTACCAAGCCCGCCTATGAGTGAAACGGCACCAGCAAGAATTCCATAATGAGGGTCAATACCCATAGCACCAGCAATAGACATGCCAAGTAAGTTTTGGAAGAAGCCAAGTACGGAGGAAATGACTAAATAAAGAATTAGTGCTAAACCACCATATTTAATTAACTTTAGACTGGCCATCATACCAATGGTAGTAAAAAATACTAACAATGCTACGGTAGAGAGGGTATTATCAAAATCAACTTGAAGAATACCATTTACACGTAAACCTGATAGGATAAAAGCTAGGGGTAGACCACCGATTACTGCGGCTGGTAAGCTGAGTTTTTGAAATAAAGATACTTTGCTTTTAATCCAAACCCCAATGAAATACGTTACAAATGCGAGTGCGACAGCTTGCGTACTGCTAATTTTGACTGTCAAGATTTCTGCGCCCATAAACAACGCCTCCTTTAAGCAATGTGAATTACCCCTTCCATATGTTAGGTTAAATTTCGGGGCCTCTCATATACGCTCTAAGAATGAAGTTAGCTATAGGCGTGGCTAACAAAGAAAATGATTTCAACTTGCGTAATATGAGATCAAATATAATTTAACTTGGGAAAGTAGATTTCATATAGAAGGGTACTTTCTTGCACGTAATTTTACGACTGACTTAATTATACTATGTGGTTGCTTAAAAATACAATAGTTTTACGAAAATTTTCTATGTATACAAAAATCATGTACACCTCTATAGCCTTATTGTACCTGTAATTATAGTGTTTTAGGATTTTGAATAAAAATGGTGATATATTCTATAATTTGTGTATTCATTACAATAAATGCGACTGTTTATACGATAAAATTCAGAAAACTTTCATTAAAAAAGATTATTTGACAGACGAATGTTATGTAGATAAAGACGTTTTGTTAGGCTATGTTATAAAAAATACTGCATTTATAGCCGACAGGTATATAAGTGCAGTATAAAAGTAAATATTCTTTTTTTATGAGGTATCTACATAGTCTATAAAGTATCTAAATGTTGCAGCAAATCAAGCATATATTGTGCGCCTGCTATTAAATCATTTATGTCGATTGCTTCGGCTGGATTGTGGCTAATGCCTTTTTCACAAGGTATAAAAATCATACCAACTTCTGTATAATCGCCCCAGTTCATAGCATCATGACCGGCACCACTTGGTAAGGTCATATAATTATAATTATGTTTTTTGGCTACATTTTCCATAGCATTAATCATAGTTTCGCTCATCATTAGTGGTTTTTCATTAGCAATCAATTCAGTATCAATAGGGATTTGACGAGTTTTGCTAATAGACTCAATGGCTTGTAAGATGGCAGTAGTAGCATCTTCTTTGGCGGTGTCTGAAATACTACGAATATCAAGTCCTAAGGTGACTTCTCCAGGAATTACATTCATTACACCTGGTGTTGCTTCAATTACGCCAATGGTAGCCACTACAGGAATCGTTGTGTTTGTTTTAGCAATAGTTTCCGTAGCTAAGATAATTTCCGCAGCTGCACAGAGTCCATCATAGCGATGATCCATAGGGGTAGCACCACTATGACCAGCTGTGCCGTGTATATGAACTTTGTAGCGGGTTGGTGCAGCAATGCCAGTTACAATACCAATTTGATGTTTGGTAGCTTCTAATACAAGCCCTTGTTCAATATGAAGCTCTAGGAAGGCTTTGAGTGGTGTTGTATAGGATTGATGCGGCACTTTTTCAGGGTCAAAGCCTCGTTGCTGTAAGACTTCATACAGGCTAAGACCATCTTTACCGGTTAATTGCATGAGCCGTTGTTTGCTTAATTGGCCACGCATAGCTTGACTGCCTAAGGTGGCGGAACCAAAACGACTTGATTCTTCACACATAAAGAGGGCAATATCAATAGGTGATTGCAGGCGGATTTCGTTTTCTTTTAGGGCGGTAACTACTTCAATAGCCGCGATGATACCAGCGAGACCATCAAAGTGGCCGCCTTGTGGCACACTGTCAGTGTGAGAGCCCATCATAATAGCAGGGGCATGGGAATCCAAGCCTTCGTAACGACCTATTACATTGCCAAAGTCATCATAATGTAAGGTGAGGCCAAGTTCTTTTAAACAGTTAATTAAGTAGTCACGACCAGCCCAGTCTTGATCGGTAAAGGCAACTCGATTAATTCCTGGTACACCTTCGATTGTACTTAGGGTAAGCATTTGCTGCAGATGATGTTGTAAGCGGTCTTGTTGAATCATGAGGGCTCCTTTAAATCTGTTAAGTTTACGGCGTTGTAAACTTAACGGATTTTTTATTTATATTTTCTACGATATGAATGTGGTGTTTCAGAAGTGGCTTCTTTGAATACTTTGCAGAAATAACTAGGGCGATTATAGCCTAGATTACGAGCGATGGATTCAATGGAAGAATCTGAACCACGAAGCATGAGTTTAGCTTGCTCTAATTTGCGTTCATTAATGTATTGTACTAAGGATAAGCCCACTTCTTGTTTAAAAATTTTAGACAGATAGGACTCACTTAAGTATACATGATTAGCAATATCCCGTAAGGATGGATTATGGCAGAGATTTTTATCGATATAAGTTAAGGCTCGTTTAATTTCTGGACGATAGGTAGTTTTCATTTGCTGACAACTACTGCAATTTGTACTTTGTAACTCTGGTAAATCCAGACTCATGTTGAGTATATCAGGGAAATGATGACCAGCCATAAGGTTTAGAACCTTTGTAGCGCTGGTGATTTCTTCTGATGAATAGTTTGGTAATTGGCGATAGTAACTTTTTAAGGTACTATCGTTTTGCCATTCACTACGAGCCGTGATTAAGGGCATTTGTGAATCTGTAGCAATGGTCTGACCAGCTACAATATAACCTAATAAATGGCCATTATGAATAATGGGTACAGAAATATCAATAATTCCTGCATGACAGCGATAAGCAGACGGACAGCGTCCTTTAGAGGCTTCTAGGCCTCCATAAGCATCGCAATAAGCACACAGTTTAGATAAGGTTGGATGGCTGCGAATGTATTTACAGAACTTACTGAAATTATATTTGTTGGACAATACGCGGCCTCGTAAATCTACATATACAGCTGCTAAATCTGTGATGTTAGTAAAATCGCGCATGATTTCATTAATCATGGTTGATTCAGTCTTAAAATTACTGGTTGGCACCGTTGCCACCCCCTTTTTTCTGTTGTATGGGCGTACAAAGAAAATAAAAAAAGATTAAAAAGTAGTAATACTTGAAATGATAAAAAATCATGATTAATACAGAACTTACTATAATTTTATGACTTTTGATAATACTTATTATAACAAAAAATTGTTAAAAGCAGAATGAAATAATGTAATTTAACAAAAATGTGTTAAAAAATGAAATACTGTTATTTTGTATACTAAATTTACACAGAACCGCACTAATTGTGGTAAAAAAATAGGATTGCGCCAAAGATAGGAGATGAATTGTATGTCGCAAGAAGCATTAGGCATGGTTGAAACAAAAGGCCTTGTAGGGGCCGTTGAAGCAGCTGATGCCATGGTAAAAGCCGCTAATGTAACATTAATTGGCACTGAAAAAATTGGGTCTGGTTTGGTAACAGTTATGGTACGTGGCGATGTTGGTGCTGTTAAAGCCTCTGTAGATGCAGGTGCTGCGGCAGCAGAACGAGTTGGCCAAGTCGTATCTACCCATGTAATTCCACGCCCTCATAGTGAAGTGGAACGCTTACTCTTAAAGGAAAAAGGTGATGCGTAATGAGTAATACGGACAAAATGGTAGACGAAATTCTAAAGCGTGTATTAAGCAAAGCTGATACTTTATCAGCAACAGCAGACAAGCAAAGTGAAAGCAAAGGAGCGGAACAAGTTATGGCGAATAGTTGCAGTTTAACAGAATTTATTGGCACAGCTAAATTCGGTGACACAATTGGTTTAGTAATAGCAAATGTTGATCAGCAAGTGCTTGATGCAATGAAATTGACAAAAAAATATCGTTCAATTGGTGTTGTAGGTGCTCGTACTGGTGCCGGTCCACACATTATGGCAGCTGACGAAGCGGTAAAAGCAACCAACACAGAAATCGTAAGTATTGAATTAGCTCGTGACACTAAAGGTGGCGCTGGTCATGGTTCTTTGATTATCTTTGGTGGCGATGATGTTTCTGATGTAAAACGTGCTGTAGAAGTAACACTTAAAGAAGTGGAACGCACATTTGGCGACGTATATGGCAATGAAGCAGGTCATATTGAATTACAATATACAGCTCGTGCTAGTCATGCGATTAACACCGCTTTTGGCGCACCAGAAGGCAAAGCTTTTGGTCTTATTGTAGGCGCTCCAGCTGCTATTGGTGTAGTTATGGCTGATGCTGCTGTTAAAGCTGCTAATGTTGATGTAATTGGCTATGCATCCCCAGCTAATGGCACAAGCTTCTCCAACGAAGTAATTTTACAAATTTCTGGTGATTCCGGTGCTGTTCGTCAAGCGGTTATTACTGCTCGTGAAATCGGTAAAGAATTATTAGGTACCTTAGGTAGCGAACCTAAAAATGATGCCCCTTCTTATATCTAAACCTTATACAGAAAGGAAGCTTGAAATATGAGATCAAAACGTTTTGAAGTATTAAGTCAGCGCCCTGTTAATCAGGATGGATATGTAAAAGAGTGGGTAGAAGAAGGCTTTATAGCTATGGAATCCCCACAAGATCCAAAGCCTAGTATCCGCATTGAAAATGGTAAAATTGTTGAACTTGACGGCAAGCGTCGTGAAGATTTCGACTTAATTGATACATTTATTGCTAACTATGCAGTTCGCTTAGAACGAGCTGAAGAAGTTATGGCTATGGATTCTCGTCAAATCGCTAATATGATTTTGACACCAACTGTGCCACGCAGTGAAATTGCTAGTTTAGCAAAATCTATGACACCAGCGAAAATGGTAGAAGTAGTAAGTCATTTCAATGTTGTTGAAATGATGCAATGTATGCAAAAAATGCGTGCTCGTCGCACTATGGCTAACCAAGCTCATGTAACTAATGTAAACGATAATCCTGTACAAATCGCAGCGGATGCGGCTGAAGGAGCTTTCCGTGGTTTTGCGGAAGAAGAAACTACAGTAGCTGTTGCTCGTTATGCACCATTAAACGCTATTAGTATTCTTGTTGGTTCCCAAGCAGGTCGCCCAGGCGTATTGACTCAATGCTCCTTGGAAGAAGCGACTGAATTGGAACTTGGTATGCGTGGTTTCACAGCTTATGCAGAAACTATTTCCGTATATGGTACGGAAGATGTATTTACTGATGGTGATGATACACCATGGTCTAAAGCATTCTTAGCATCTGCTTATGCTTCTCGTGGTTTAAAAATGCGTTTCACCTCTGGTACTGGTTCAGAAGTACAGATGGGCCAAGCGGAAGGTAAATCCATGTTATACCTTGAAACACGTTGTCTCTATATTACTAAAGGGGCTGGCGTACAAGGTATCCAAAATGGTTCTGTAAGTTGTATCGGTATTCCAGCAGCTGTACCATCTGGTATTCGTGCTGTTATTGCAGAAAACTTAATTGCTGCTATGCTCGATCTTGAATGTGCTTCTAGTAATGACCAAACATTCAGTCATTCCGACTTACGTCGTACAGCACGTACACTTATGCAGTTCTGCCCTGGTACAGACTTCATTTGCTCTGGTTATAGCTCTACGCCAAACTATGACAACATGTTTGCTGGCTCTAACTGGGATGCAGAAGATTATGATGACTGGACGATTATTCAACGTGACCTCAAAGTTAACGGTGGTTTGAAACCAGTGCGTGAAGAAGAAGTGGTAGCAGTTCGTAATAAAGCGGCGCGTGCTCTTCAAGGCTTATTTGCTGAATTAGGTTTGCCAGCTATTACTGATGAAGAAGTAGAAGCAGCAACCTATGCACATGGTTCCAAAGATATGCCTGAACGTGATAAAGTAGCGGACATTAAAGGGGCTGCTGATATTATGGCTCGTGGCGTAACTGGTATTGACTTTGTTAAAGGCCTCGCTAAACGTGGTTTTAATGATATTGCTCAAAGTGTACTTAACTTGTTAAAACAAAAAGTTGCTGGTGACTATTTACAAACGGCTGCTATTTTCGACGATAAATTTAATGTAAACTCCGCTATTAATAATCCAAATGATTATGCTGGCGTAGGTACTGGTTATCGTTTGGAAGGCGAAGATTGGGAAACCATCAAAAATATTCCAAATGCAATTAATCCACGAGATATATAAGGAGGAATCCACATGGCTGAAGTTAATGAGCAAGTTTTACGCGCACTCATCATGGAAGTGCTTAAAGAAATGGGCACTGCTAGCGAGCCTGTAACATTCTCTGGCTCCTCCGCAGCACCTGCTTCGCGTCCTAAAGAAGAAGATACTGATGATACTTGGATTCAAACAGGTGGTCCAGCTGAATCTCATACAGCCCCTGATGAAGTAGTTATCGCAGTAGGTCCTGCCTTTGGTCGTAGCCAACGGACTACGATTGTAGGGGTACCTCATCGCAATGTAATCCGTCAATTAGTAGCTGGTATTGAAGAAGAAGGTTTAAAAGCACGAGTTGTACGTGTATATCGTTCTTCTGACGTGGCGGCTGTAGCTGTTGAAGGGGATAAATTATCTGGTTCCGGTATTTGTATCGGTATTCAGTCTAAAGGAACGACAGTAATTCATCAACGCGATTTACAGCCTCTTTCCAACTTAGAATTATTCCCACAAGCTCCATTACTTACGGAAGAAGTATATCGCGCCATTGGTAAAAATGCGGCTAAATATGCTAAAGGGGAATCCCCAACACCAGTAGCGACCTTAAATGACCAGATGGCACGGCCTAAATATCAAGCCTTGTCAGCCCTATTACACATTAAAGAAACAAAACGGGTAGTTAAAGGTAAACCGGCTGATGAATGCCGCGTGAGCCTATAAGGAGGCCACTATGAGTACAGAAATGGAATCTATGATTCGTAAGATTTTAGAAGATATGCAAAAAGGAACGCCAGCACCAACTACAGCTAGCACAACGCACACATCTTCCAGTGAACGTGTGGCTACCGTAGCTGACTATCCAATTGCTAAAAAACATCCTGAATGGATTCGCATTGGTAATAAGAGCCTTGATGACATTACTTTAGATAGTGTTATGAATGGTCAAGTATCTATGGATGATATGCGTATTAGCCCAGAGATTTTGAAGGCACAAGGTCAAATTGCTAAAGCAGGCGGTCGTGACCAAATCGAATTCAACTTCTCCCGTGCTGCTGAAATGACAAAAGTAGGGGATAAACGCTTACTTGAAATGTACAATGCACTTCGCCCTTATCGTTCTTCTAAACAAGAATTATTGGCGATGGCTGATGAATTAGAAAGAGAATATGGCGCTGTGATTTGTGCTGATTTCGTTCGTGAAGCAGCTGAAAATTATGAACGCCGTAAAAAATTAAAAGGTGATAACTAAGAGTTAGGAGTTAAGCATATGAAGCGAGTCGTTGGTATTGATATAGGAAATTCTACAACTGAATCAGCCTTAGCGGAAATTCACGAGTCTGGTGAAGTTCGTTTCCTAGGGTCGGCCATTGCTGATACGACTGGCATTAAGGGGACGAAGGATAATATTCAAGGTTTATTTGCTTCCCTTCGACAATTAGTCGCAAAAACGGGCTTGTCCTTGCAGGACATCGATTTAATACGTATCAATGAAGCTACCCCGGTTATTGGCGATGTGGCGATGGAAACAATTACGGAGACTATTATTACCGAATCAACGATGATCGGTCATAATCCAAAAACCCCTGGTGGCCTTGGTATTGGTGTGGGTCAGACGGCTCATATTTTACAACTGCTAGATAAACCTATGACTGAGGACTACATCGTAGTAGTACCGAAAGAAATAGATTTTCAACTGGTCGCTGAATTGATTAACGCCTATGTAGTTAAAGGGTATCGCATTACAGGTGCTATATTACAAGCCGATGATGGCGTGCTCGTAGCTAATCGTTTACAACAACCTATTCCTATTATTGATGAAGTAGCCTTTGTAGATAAAGTACCACTTGGTATGTTAGCAGCTGTAGAAGTAGTTGAGCCAGGTAAAGTTATTTCCCAATTGTCTAATCCTTATGGCATTGCTACCGTGTTTAAACTGTCTGCTGAAGAGACCAAGAATATTGTACCTATAGCAAGAGCTCTCATTGGTAATCGGTCAGCCGTAGTAATTAAAACTCCAGCTGGGGATGTAAAAGAGCGGGTAATTCCCGCTGGCTCGGTGGTTGTTAGTGGTGATGGTCGCACTGTATCAGTGGATATATCGGCAGGGGCGGAACAGATTATGGCCACCCTTGGACAAGTATCGAAAATTGAAAATGTATGTGGCGAAGCTGGCACCAATGTAGGCGGTATGCTTGAAAAAGTACGTCAAACTATGGCTAATTTGACGAATAAATCACCAAATGAAGTGTTTATTGAAGACTTATTAGCCGTAGATACGTCAGTACCTATTAATGTAAAAGGGGGGCTCGCTGGAGAGTTCTCCATGGAACAAGCAGTAGGCATTGCTTCGATGGTAAAATCAGATCATTTACAGATGGAGATTATTGCTAAAGAAGTAGAGCGAGAATTGCGCATTCCTGTTGAAATTGGTGGCCAAGAAGCGGAGTCGGCTATTCTGGGTGCACTAACAACACCAGGCACAGAAACACCGCTGGCGATTCTTGACTTAGGTGCTGGTTCAACTGATGCTTCTATTATGGGACCTGATGGCAAGGTAAAAGCGATTCATTTAGCCGGTGCTGGTAATATGGTAACCATGTTAATTAACTCGGAGCTTGGCTTAGAAGATATTCATTTAGCAGAAAGTATTAAGAAATTCCCGTTAGCAAAGGTAATTAGTGTGTACCACATTCGTCATGAAGATGGCAATGTGCAGTTCTTTACGGATCCATTACCAGCGTCGTTATTTGCTAAGACTGTTATTGTAACAGACGAAGGACTTGTACCGATTGAAGGCGACATGTCCATGGAAAAAATAAAGATTGTGCGACAGACTGCTAAAGAACGTGTATTTGTAACTAATTCCTTACGTGCTCTTCGTGCTGTAAGTCCAACGCACAATGTACGAGATATTCCATTTGTAGTTATTGTAGGTGGTTCTGCATTAGACTTTGAAGTACCACAACTAGTAACAGATGCCTTATCTCATTACAATTTAGTGGCTGGACGAGGTAATGTACGGGGCACAGAAGGAGCTCGTAACGCAGTAGCTACAGGACTTATCTTAGCCTATGCAAAGGAACGGAGGCGATAAATATGGAACTTGTCATTACGGCAAAGCCAACCATTATGATTTATTACCACCGTGGTGTAGGGATGGATCAATTTCAAGATGTCTTATATGGCATTGAAGAAGAAGGGATTCCCTATACTTTAGAAGAACGAGCTACTAGTAGCGAAGTGCTTACTATGGCTGATGAAGCATCACATGTATCTGCTTTGTCAGTAGGCTTAGGTTGCACAGCGGATACCTTAGTATTGAGTTATAAAAACTTGCCACCGGAACAGTTTATGTATCGGTTGCAATCGTATAAAAATGAGCGGCAAGCCATGCGGGCGTTGGGGGCCAATGCAGCTCGCTTAGTAAAGGGAAATCCCTTTAAGTCCGACCCCAGATTGGAGGTGGCATTTTGAAAGACGCATTAGGACTTGTAGAAGTAGCTGGTTTAGCAACGGCGATTCATGTAGCGGATGCCATGGTAAAGTCAGCTAATGTGGTTATTATTGATATCGAAAAAGCGAAAGGCAGCGGTTGGATGACCGTGAAGGTTCGCGGCGATGTAGGCGCGGTACAGGCTGCCGTTCAAGCTGGGGCAGCACAAGCAGAGCAATTTGGTCATTTAATTGCTCAAAAAGTAATTCCAAGACCGGCAGAAGGTTTGGATGCTTGGTTGTTAGCAAGTGGCGGTAATGCTGTATTACAAGGGTTTGCTGAAGAAACTACAGCTGATGACACAAAGGCAAACACTGATGTTTCAAAGACTGCTGTTAAAAAACCAAAGGCAACAGTTGAGAAGCCAAAGGCAACGGCTGATAAGCCAAAGGTGGTTGATGAGGCTAAGGCAGCTAAAACAGATATGCCAGCTACAGCGAAGGTAGAAGCTGCTACCGAACTAGATGAAACAAAGAGTGCATTGCTAGAGGTGTTTAAGCCAGGTAGTACGGCTAAAGCAGAAGCTAAGTCAACTACGGCTACAAGCAAATCTAGTACGGCGACTAAATCAAGTGCAACGGCATCAGGCACTGCTAGTAAGGCAAGTAGTACGGCTAAAGCTACTAGTAGTACAACACCTAAAGGGGCACCGAAAAAAAGACCTAGTCGCGCTAAAACAACGAAGCCAAAGGCATAAGCCTTCGGTATATACAAATAGTAAAGATGTTTTAAAGGAGGATTTACAATGAATAATGCATTAGGCATGGTAGAAACAAAAGGATTAGTAGGCGCTATTGAAGCGGCTGACGCAATGGTAAAAGCAGCAAATGTAACGTTGACTGGCTATGAAAAAATCGGTTCTGGTTTAGTAACTGTTATGGTTCGTGGTGATGTTGGGGCTGTTAAAGCAGCTGTTGATGCTGGTTGTGCAGCAGCTAGCAAAGTGGGTGAAGTGGTATCCACTCATGTAATCCCTCGTCCTCATGGCGATGTAGAAGGCATTTTAGTTAAATAATAACGTATAAAGGATGTAATTATGGATAGAGATGCTTTAAAAGCGCTCATTCGTCAAGTTATCCAAGAAGCACAAACGCCAGTGATTCCTATTGGTATATCTAATCGACATATCCATTTGAGTCAAGCTGATTATGATCATTTATTTCCTCATGTAACATTGGAGCGAAAAAAGGATTTGAAACAGCCTGGCGAGTTTGCCTCAGAGCAGGTAGTAACCTTAGTGGGACCTAAGAATGAAATCACTAAGGTTCGCCTCTTAGGGCCTTTGCGCAAAGAGTCACAAGTTGAAATTTCTATGACCGATGCTCGTACCTTAGGTGTGAATCCACCAATCGTATTATCGGGACATTTGGAAACAGCAGTGCCGATTACGCTTAAAACAGAGCATGCGCAATTGACCTTACCTTGCTGTATTGTGGCGAAACGACATATTCATGTGAATGCAGAGGATGCGCCTAAATTAGGCGTTACCAATGGTGAATCAGTAGCTGTGCGGGTGCGAACTGATCAACGAACAACGGTGTTTGAAGATGTGATTATTCGCGTATCCCCTAACTATGTGACTGAAATGCACTTGGATACAGATGAGGCGAATGCAGCTCAAGTAGGAAATGACACGACAGCAACAATTATAAGGTAGGTGGCAAGTATGCGAAGCATAGACGAAGTGAATGAATTATTGGCAGCGTTTAACCAATGTGTGTTAGAAGGCGCTACACGGACAATTTCAGAAAAAGAAGCCCATACATTACGTGTAGGTATTGATCTTGGAACATCTTCTATCGTAATTGCCGTAGTAGATGCACAGGGGCTGCCTGTATATGGCGCTTTGGAATATGCAAAAGCAGTACGTGATGGATTAGTAGTAGATTATATAGGGGCTGTTACGATTACAAGACAGTTAAAAGCTAAAGCGGAAGAGGCACTAGGTTGTACTTTGACTAGAGCAGCGGCAGCCGTACCACCAGGCACATTAGGTAAAAATAAAGATGTAGTAGGCCATGTATTAGAAGGTGCTGATTTTGAAGTATCCGCTATATACGATGAACCAACGGCTGCAGCTAATGTGCTTGGCTTAGTTAATGGGGCTGTGGTTGATGTAGGTGGTGGCACGACTGGTATTACCATCATTAAACGGAGTAAAGTTAGCTATACCGTTGATGAACCAACTGGGGGCTCTCATATGACATTGGTGTTAAGTGGGAGTTATGGACTTTCTCAAGATGAAGCAGAGGTATTAAAGCGTGATGCTTCACGAGAACGAGAAGTGTATCCCTTGGTACGGCCAGTGGTTGAAAAAATGGCTATTATTTCCGCCAATGCTTTGGTAACTGGTAAATATCGTAAGAATGGTCCTGTACATGTAGTCGGTGGTGCTACGAACTTCACTGAATTTGCCGATACTTTTAAAAAGGTGCTGGGACGTGAGGTGATTAAGCCTCTATATCCGGAATTTGTAACACCTTTAGGAATTGCCTTAGGCAGTTCGTAGAGGCTCTGAAACAGAGGTAATTATGGACGAACTTATTGCAGTAGTACTCAAACGCTTGCAGGCGCGAATGGAAAGCCAAGGCACAGTAGACTTGGCTGACGAAAGCCAGCTTGTTGAAACTATTCTGCTTCGTCATCAGCGTATCGAAGTGACAGGTGTAACCCAGGCCCATTTGGAGGCATTAGTACAACGCCAGCCAGGTCCTTGGTTAACTTGGTTAGATCAAGCGATTGCCTATGGTTGTGAAATTACATTAGTCACGACTATGGCTGTAAATCAACAATGGAATCCACATATGGTGTTAGCTTGGCCACTTCGTTTTATGGATAAACAAGGACGGACAGTATATAGTTTTAAGGAGCGGATAATTAGTGCGTCAGCGATTCGTACCTGCAAGACGAAGTCCGTTATTCTTAAATTTTGTGGACAACGATTCACCGCCTTAGGGTTTGACGAATTGCGGTCCCGCCAGCTGGAATGTGTAGAAGGGACGAAACGATATGCAGACTGGTAGAGTAATAGGTAGTATTGTATCAACACAAAAGCATGATTCCTTAGTAGGCTTAAAGCTTATGATTGTACAATACGTAGATGGCAACCAAGAACCGTTACCTTCCTATGAAGTGGCGGCCGACACGGTGAGCGCGGGGATTGGTGAATATGTGTTATTAACACGTGGTTCGTCAGCACGTCATGTGTTTGGCGATGGACAAAATAATAATAGTGCTGTAGATTGCGCTATTGTTGGTATTATTGATAGTTTTGATAAGTGAGGAGGCCAGCCATGGCAATTTACACAAAAACTGGCGACAAAGGTACGACAGGACTCTTTGACGGCACTCGTGTAGCAAAGAACTCAGAACGAGTGAATACATATGGTACGCTTGACGAGTTAAATGCGCACTTAAGTGTGTGTGAAAAGCTGGTTCGGTATCCAGAAACGAAAACTATCTTACATCGGTTACAAGGCTTGCTTTTTCAGCTTTGTGCAGAAGTAGCGACAGTGGATCAAGCTAAATTACAACAATATAGCACCCTCGTTAGCGAGGCGGATATAAAAGAGCTAGAAGCAATCATTGATCGCTATACGCAAGCCTTGCCACCGCTTAGAAGTTTTATATATCAAGGTAATAATTTAGCTGCTGCAGAATTGCATGTAGCTCGTACAGTATGTCGTAGAGCAGAGCGCATGCTCAATGGGATGCGACAAGGTGAACCAGTAAGACCAACAGCGTTGGCTTTTGTAAATCGCCTATCTGATTGTATTTATACCTTAGCTCGTATGGAAGACTTTATCTTTCACGTAGATGAAATTGTAACAAAAGTAGTAGCAAAAATAGAACAATTACCGGCTGAAGATGTCAGTAAAGGTGATTCAATACAACTTAGCTCAACAGAGATAGGTAAGACAGATGTAGTGCCAGCGACCTTTGGGCAGGCTAGTGCGTTAGATAGTAATGAGGAAGCACAAGTGCTGCGGCGTATGGCACAACAATTATTGGAAGGTGCCACTGCAAAAAGTGAAGCTATAGGCGTACCTGTAGTGATTGCCATTGTGGATCGTCATGGTAATCCCGTGTTGACGTATCGCATGGTAGATGCTTTGTTAGTAAGTACTGATATTGCCGAAGGCAAAGCGTATACAGCAGTAGCACTTAAATGTAAGACTGAACAACTAAATGAAGTAACTCAGCCAGGTGCTGAGTTATATCAAATAGAATCTATGGTTACACGCCCCTTAGTAACATTTGGTGGCGGGTTTCCCTTGACAGTGGCAGGGCGAATTATAGGCGGTCTCGGCATTAGTGGCGGGACAGTGGCTGAAGATATTGCTATTGGAAAGTATGCCATGGATTACATGGAGGCTAATTATGGAAAATAGACAAGAATTAGAACGCATGATTCGCTCAATGGTAATGAGCATGATGAACGGCACCGATACAGGCGCTGCTGTTAGTGAAGGGGCGTTACCTGACGAACCAGGTGTTTTTACAACTGTAAATGCAGCTGTAGCAGCTGCTAAACAAGCGCAAATTCAATTTGAAGAATGTACCTTAGCAACGCGTAGCAAAGCGATTGAAGCAATTCGCCAAGGGATGCGTCCGCTAGTGAATAAATTGGCTCAAATGACCTATGAAGAAACTGGCATGGGACGGGTGGCCGATAAAATTATTAAATTAAACTTAACAATTGATAAAACGCCAGGTGTAGAGGATTTAAAGACAGAATGTGAAACAGGCGATAATGGTATGACTTTATATGAATTATCTCCTTATGGCGTTATTGGCGCTGTTACACCAAGTACCAACCCAAGTGAAACTTTGATTTGTAATGCTATTGGTATGTTGGCAGCGGGCAATGCTATTTTCTTTAGTGTACATCCTGGGGCTAAGCAATTATCCCGTTGGTTGGTAAGCCAATTGAATCGTATTGTAGCCGATGCTATTGGTATTAATAACTTAATTGTTACCATTGCAGAACCTTCTATTGAAGCAGCTCAAGAAATGATGGTACATCCAGATATTCCGTTATTAGTAGTAACAGGTGGCCCTGGGGTAGTACATCAAGCTTTATGCAGTGGCAAGAAGGTTATTGGCGCTGGTGCTGGTAATCCACCAGCTTTTGTTGATGAAACAGCAGATATTCGTAAAGCAGCTCAAGATATTGTAATGGGGGCTAGCTTTGATAATAATATTCTCTGCATTGCTGAAAAAAGTGTAGTAGCTATTCGTTCTATCGTTGATCAGTTAATTAGTGAAATGAAACTGGCAGGAGCGATCCTCATTGAGAAGGAAGAAGAGATTCAGAAGTTACTTGATATTACACTACAAAAAAATGAGACACCAAGCCGTAAATATGTAGGTCGTAATGCAGGTGTTATCTTACGTGATGCTGGTATTGAAGTAGATGGTGATCCTCGTTTGATTATTATGAAAACGGATAAACATCATCCATTCGCTACGATTGAAATGCTTATGCCAATTTTACCAATCATAACAGTAGATAGCTTTGAAGAAGGGTTAGCTACAGCGTTATTCTTAGAAGCAGGCTTGCATCATACAGCTACTATGCATTCCTTAAATATGGAGCGCCTTAATAAAATGGCACGGGCTATGAAAACATCTATTTTTGTTAAGAATGGCCCATCTTATGCTGGTCTTGGCTATAACGGAGAAGGCACTACAACCTTTACGATTGCTACACCAACTGGGGAAGCGACTACTTCGGCTCGTCATTTTGCGCGTCGCCGTCGTTGCTGCTTAACTACAGGCTTCCAAATCCGCTAGGAGGTAGTCTCATGAATAAATGGACCTTTCCTACGCAAATCTATGCAGGTGAAGATGCCTTATTGCGTTTAAGTCATTTTAAGCAAGAAAAAATTCTAGTTGTATGTGATCCGTTTTTAGAAGGGACGGCTAATTTAGAAGAAGTATTAAATTTGATGCGTCCTCATAATGCGGTAAGTGTATATACTGACGTAGTTCCTGACCCGCCTATTGGGCATGTGGTAAAAGGGGTAGAGTTAGTACAACAGCAGCAACCATCCGTGGTAGTGGCCATTGGTGGTGGTTCCGCTATTGATTTAACGAAAGCGATATTATATTTTGTTCGCAAAATGGGCTATCAAGGGGTTCGTCATTTTACAGTAGTACCTACAACCAGTGGTACTGGCTCTGAAGTGACCTCCTTTGCAGTGATTACAGACCCGCAATCACAGACAAAGTATCCCATTGTAGATGATAGTTTATTGCCACAAGAAGCAATTCTAACACCTTTATTTGTGAAAACAGCACCACCAAAGGTAACGGCCTATAGTGGTATGGATGTATTAGTTCATGCCATTGAAGCCCTCGTGGCTAAAGGAGCCAATCATTTTACCGATGCGTTAGCAGAAAAAGCATTGGCATTAGTATTTACATACTTGCCTAAGTGCTTTGCACCAGCTGCTACAGAAGCCGATCGGATGGCTATGCATGAAGCCTCTTGCATGGCTGGGCTAGCTTTTAATCAAGCGGGGTTAGGGATTACTCACGCTTTGGCGCATCAATTAGGTGGTCAATTCCATATTCCTCATGGATTAGCAAATACAATGTTAGTAGCACGCGTGGTTATGTTTAATGCTTTTCACGATGAAACTGCGTATAAAAAATATGTCCAGCTAGCAAAGAAGCTCGGCTTTGCAGAGGCTGATGAAGATTCGCGGGATGCTTTAGTGGCATTAGTAAAAGCAATTTTAAATTTGGCCCGTTCTTTGGAGTGCCCGCTCAATATTACGGCAGCTGCTTCAGTTTCGGCCCAAGAAGCAAGACAGAAAGTATCAGCTATGGCGGCTAAAGCATTACAAGATATGACCTATCAAACGAATCCATATGCCGCTTCGCAAGATGATTTGGAAAATCTATTATTGATGATTATGTAAGGAGCCGCGTATGGACACAACACAAATCCTGATTAGTGAATTTATTGGTACGGCTGTATTAATGGCATTTGGCAGTGGTACAAATGCTTCTGTTTTACTGAAAAATACATTGGCAAAGGCTTTTAACCCGAATTGGATGACGATTATGTTTGGTTGGGCCTTTGGGGTTGCCTTTGCGGTGTATATTGGGATTGCCCTAGGTGGCCCTGCTCATTTGAATCCTGCTTTGACAATAGCATTAGCTGCTGGTGGCATGTTCCCATGGGACCATGTATTACCAGTTAGTTTAGCTCAAATTGCAGGTGCCTTTATGGGTTCGGCTTTGGTTATGCTACATTATTATCCTCATTTTAAACAGACGAAAGAGGACGAAGGTAATGTGGTAGGGATTTTTGCTACAGCACCAACTAGTGATAATCGTGTGCTAAACGTAATTTCTGAAATTATTGCAACCTTTATGTTTATGCTCGCTATTTTATGCTTAGGCAAAATGGGGGATGGTTTATTCCCGTTTATCGTAGGTGTTTTAGTAGCTTCTATTGGTTTATCGTTCGGTTCAACTACAGGGTTTGCGTTAAATCCAGCTCGTGATTTCGGGCCTCGTTTAGCCTATACTATTTTGCCAGTACCAAATCGTGGTGCGACAAATTGGGCGTATGCGTGGGTGCCAATCATTGGGCCAATTATCGGTGCTAGTGCAGCTGTAGGTTTATTCTTAGCGATTGCACCTAAATAGTTAGTAATAGACTAGATAATTTGCTAAATTAATCTAAGTCTAAGACTATATATTTGTGATGGGTCTGTAATATAAAACCTCCCAAAAGTAGCGTTTGCTAATTTATATTACAGGCCATCATTTAAGATAATTACAAGTCATCATAATGAGATATTAATAGGGACACATATTGGTAGAAAGGATATATGTATGGATTTTTTAGAAGCAGTTGAAAACAAACAACGTATTATCCAAGAGTTTGTACCTGGTAAACAGGTTACGATTGCACATATCATTGCCAATCCAAAACCTGAATTATTCCGTAAAATGGGATTGGAAGAAAAGCAGCGTAGTGCTATTGGTATTTTAACAATTACTCCTGGTGAAGGGACTATCATTGCTGCAGATATTGCTACTAAAGCAGCAGGCATTGAATTGGGATTTGTGGATCGCTTTTCAGGCGCCTTGTTAATTACTGGGGATGTATCGAGCGTAGAGTCTGCTATGAAGGGTGTTATTGATGGGTTAGATAAAATTTTAGGTTTTTTCCCTACAAAAATTACGCGTACCTAGTTTAATGTTGATTGTATGGTGTAGTATGGATAATATAATCTAATATGGATAGTATAAATCTGTATAGATACGTATAATTTAGTGTGGATTATATCGACTGATTATTAGTGTAATGCTTATAAATGTTGTATTATGTGTACTTTGCAATAGGTATTCATAGTAATTCTGTAGTATAATAAATAGGTGATTTAAGTGATACCATATCGACTTAGATTGTGAGGTGATTATATGGAACAGGCGCTAAAGACTGTAATTATGGTAGGACGTACGGAGGTTGGTAAAACAACACTAGCTAATACATTGATGTATGGTAGTCCTGAAGCCTTAAAAACACAATCGATTGGTCGAATTGGGTCGATTATTGATACGCCAGGCGAGTTTATTGAAAATCCAATCTATTATCGGGCTATTTTATTAAGTGCCTATGATGCGGATATAGTATTGTTTTTGAATGAAGCTAACGAATCGGAAAGCATCTTTCCTCCTAATTTTGCAGCCTCTTTTAATCGTGAGGTTATTGGAGTTGTAACGAAAGTAGATTTAGGGGGCGACGTAACTAGAGCTCGCAAGAATTTGGAAGCTGCTGGCGTAAAAACAATTTTTGAGATTTCCGTACATGATACTGAATCAGTACAGCGTTTACGTGACTATATTGCGCAGGATAAAGAAGCGTAAGAAAAGTATAGAATGAGCTGTATTATTTATTGTAGTTTGTATGGGATGGATAGATAAGACCTATATTTTTATTAAGCGTAACTATTAGTAGTGGATATGATGGTGGTAACGAATGAATTTTAAGCAAAACTTAGCAAGTGTATTAGCTGGTGCCTACAAGTTAGATTATCGTTGGCTCCACATTAAAGATGATGAAATTTTTATTTATAAAGATGTAAACGATACAGGTGAAACACCGCTAGCTTTACATTTTGATCCTAGCTTTAATCAGCAGGTGATTGCTCTTTGTAAAGAGACTGTTGGTTCTATTAGTGAACCAATTTTGATTAATACAATTTTAGAAGCTCATTGTGCGGCAGAAGCGCATGAAATTTATTATGATGAAACCTTATACGCACAAAAGGCTGTGGCTATTCGACATAAGCCAAATGAATTGACCGCTATTTGTGAAACGGGGGAACGTTATTTATTAACCTTGAATGGTGTTGTAAAAACAAACCCTGGTGATTGGGTAATTCGAGGGGTAAATGGTGAAGAATATCCTTGTGACCCTGAGATTTTTAAAATGCTCTACGATGTAATGGATGATGCTAAATAATCACCTTACTATTTAACTTTGTATATTCAGGCACTGGCCGTATAGGCGAGTGCCTTTTTTGATACATAAAACGCCCTTCTCGTGGATTTGATTCGTGCGAATTAATCTTTGAGAAGGGCTTTGTTATATTTGTTATATTGTTGTATATCTAGTATATTACTATATTGCTATATACCTATTCTGGTTTATGGACAAGAACTTTTTCTGTATCGATATGAGGAATCTTGTGGAAATATTCTTGTGCATATTCTAAATCTTCAGGCGTATTAATGTCGATGAAGATATCCGCTTCTAAGGTGTTTTCTTTTAATGGTAATTGAAGTAGCGGCACTTCTTTGTAGAAAGAGTGTAGAAGTTTTTCACCAGCTTCGATTTTTTCTTTCATGATTGGTAAGAGCTGGCGATTATAAATAGCGTGTAAGCAAATATCCTTACCATTAAGCATTGGCACAACTACTTGTGCTACTCCTTGGCTTTCTACCATGCGATCTAACACCACTAAAGACAAGAATGGCATATCTACGCCAATAACAAAGATATTTTCTGCATTACAGTGCTCAAAGGCGGTAGCTACAGCGCCTAGGGTATTGTGACCAGGATAGTTATCTTCCACTACATTAGCGTCTTTTAAAGGTTCGAAGCGATCGAAGAGGGTCTTATTATCGGTAACAATAATGGGATCCTTTTCAAAGGAAAAAGCAAGCATTGTGTAGATAGTTTCGATTAGAGTTTGATCGCCAAATTTGGCAAATACTTTATTGTACCCCATGCGAGAACTGTTGTGGCCTGCTAAGATAACCGGTTGTAAACTTGATAATTTTTCATACATAATAATAACCCCCTTTATATTGTGTGTCTAATTTAATGATACCATAAACGCATAATTAAAATAAAGAAAAATCATGATGAAATTATGAGTTATGGTATAAATTTTGCATAATAGTACACAGGTAAGGGGGTTATATGAGAATAAGGTATACTCGAAATATAAAGTTGAAAATCACTTTTAATAGTAAGCCCATAAGGAACTATTAGTCATTATGTTGCTTAGTGGAGGCTGTATCTCTCAGATTGGTGGCTAAGTTGGTAATTACTTGTCGGATGTTTTAAAACGTAGTGTAAAGGTTGTGCCTTGACCAGGTTCACTTTTTACAGCGACAGAGCCACTATGAATTTCCATGATATGTTTTACTAAAGCAAGACCTAAACCACTGCCTTCGCGCTTGCTATTACGACTTGGATCAGCTTGGTAGAAGCGTTCGAAGATACGGCTTTGTTTATCCTTAGGGATACCAATGCCTTCATCTGTAATAGTGACGATAGTAAACCCTTCTTTTAATTCCATATCAACAACTATGTGATTATCTATAGTTTTGCTAAATTTGATAGCGTTGTCAAAGAGATTAATGAAAACCTCTTCTACTAATTTAGGAGACATGAGAAAAGCGGGGCTTTCCCCAGTCATAGCTAAGGTAATATTCTTCCCTTGGCGCTTTGTAGCTAGTTGTTGCCAAGCTGAATTGATAACTGAACGAAGGGACGTTTTTTCAAATAAAACTTCGGAGCCTCCATCTTCAATACGGGAGAGTTTTAAGATAGTATCAATTAACTCTTGCATATGAAGGGCTGCCGTATGAATGTGGCCTCCTAGAACGGTAGCATCGTCTTTATTTGGATACATACCCTTGGCTAAAATTTCAGAGTAACCACTAATAGTAGTTAGTGGCGTTTTTAATTCATGAGATACATTAGACGTGAATTCATGACGTCGTTGTTGCTCTAAGTAGCTTTGGGTAATATCTGAAATGATGATTAAGAGACGGCCTTTGTAACGATCATCTTCTGTGATATGGAAGACGATACGGAAATGTTGGTTATCCTTGTGAAGTAAGTATTCACCGCCTTGATGTTTGCGCATCGCATTGATTACATGTTTACGCCAGTCTACGTCATCCGTCAGGAGCAATAAGGATTCACCATGTAATTCCGTTTTATAATTTAAAAATTCTTTTAAATGTTCGTTATAAGTAATAATGGTACCATCAAGTTCTGCTAGTAATAAGCCTTCCGCCATTTCTTCCATGATGGAACGAAGGGTGTTTTTCTCTGCTTGTAAACGAACGATCATGGCCTCTAGCTCATTCTTTTGGAAGGATAGACGAGAGAGTAGCGGTGTAATTTCAGTATAGGCTTCATCGATAACTAGTTTGGTATCACTATGTGAAGTCCAAGCTTTTACAATTTCTTCAATTGGATAGATGGCATCTGCCGTCCAACGACGTGCTAATAGATAACAGCCACCCGACATGAGCATGAAGAGAGCTAAGAGGCCAGGGGCCGCATCGATAATTACTTTATATACAGTAGAGCCATTACGTGATACTCGTAGAATGGAGTTGTCTGGTAAACGTAAGGCTTCATAGTAGCTAATGGAATGTAATGTTGCAGAATCACGAATATCACTACCTTCGCCTTTGAGAATAGCCTGTGCTATTTCAGGGCGCTGGAGATGATTATCCATGGTTTCTGCATCGTGAGAAGAATCATAGAGGACTTTGCCTTCATAGGAAATCCAAGTAATGCGCAAAGTATTATTGGTGGATTTAGTAATGGCAGCTAATCTCTCTGGCGTCAAAGTACCGGTAGAGGCGATAATTTTGCCTTCTGTGTAAAGGACAGTACGAAAATCATCTTTCCAGTTATTATAGAATAGGTAGCTTAAAATAACGGTACTTACGACTAGACTTAACATACCTAAACCAAAGAGAGCCCGGAAAAATTTCTGTCTCATATGGTGGCCTCCCAGCGGTAGCCAATACCGCGCACTGTTTTAAGGTGACGACCTGCGGTACCCAAATGTTGGCGTAGGGTAACGACGTGCATATCTACGGTTCGAGATTCCCCTTCATAGGAGAAGCCCCACACCACTTCCATTATGCGTTCACGAGAAAGGGCAATCCCTGTATTTTCCATAAAGTATAAAAGAAGTTCATATTCTTTTAGGGTTAAAGTAATCGGTTGATCTTCATAGGTGACAATGCGGCTATCTTTGTCGAGGACTAAGTTGCCACAGGTGAGAATTGATTTTTTTGGTGGGGCTGTAGGGCGAGTGCGCCGTAGTAAAGCTTTAATTCGAGATACTAATTCAACAACACCGAAGGGTTTTGAAATATAATCATCGGCACCACCATCAAGGCCTTGAACCACATCAATTTCTGATGTTTTGGCAGTAATCATAATAATAGGTAAGTCTGTTGTATCAGGGCGTTCGCGAAGTTTATGCAAGATAGAGAGCCCATCTTCTCCTTCTAGCATAATATCCAGTAAGACAAGTTGAGGTCGGCGTTCTTCTAAGGCTGCCCAGAAAGGACTGCTCGACTCGAAGGTGCCGACCTCAAAGCCCTGCCCACTTAGTACATAGGAGATAAGACCGCGGATGCTATCTTCATCTTCTACACAATAGATTAAAGGCTGGGTTTGTTTCATAGTAATCTCCTTATTGATGTAGAAAAAAAGGAACGAACTGCATTGAGTTCGTTCCGGGGCGAGTCATTAACCGAAGCGACCATTAATGTAGTCTGCCGTTTTTGGCTGAGTTGGTTCGGTAAATATTGTCTTCGTTTTATTATATTCTATCAAATCTCCCATCAAGAAGAAAGCAGTTTTATCAGAAATACGGGCTGCTTGTTGCATATTATGCGTTACAATAACGATAGTATAGTCTTCTTTGAGCTCTAAAGCTAGTTCTTCAATCTTAGCTGTAGAGATAGGATCTAGGGCACTAGTTGGTTCGTCCATGAGGATAACGTCAGGGCGAGTAGCCAACGTGCGGGCAATACAAAGACGTTGTTGCTGACCGCCAGATAGGCTAAGGGCACTTTTGTGCAAACGGTCTTTTACTTCATTCCATAAGGAGGCTTGGGTCAAGCTTTTTTCCACGATTTCATCGAGTTCACTAGCTTTAGTGATACCTTGCAAACGAGGGCCAAAAGCTACATTGTCATATAAGCTTTGAGGGAATGGATTTGGTTGTTGGAATACCATGCCTACACGGTGGCGTAGCACGATAGGTTCCATATCGGCGTAAATATCTTCTCCTTCGAGTAAGATTTTACCTTTTACTGTTACATTCCCTTCTAAGTCATTCATGCGGTTTAAAATACGTAAGAATGTAGATTTACCGCAACCGGAAGGACCGATTAAGGCTGTAATTTCATTCTTTTTAATATCCATGTTGATATTTTTTAAGGCATGGAAGGAACCATAGAAAAAGTCTAAATTTTCTACAGTGAAAGCGTTGCCACGAGCTTCGTTAGCGATAGCTTTTGCTTGTGTATTAACAAGTACTTGTGGGTTAGGCATTACAACTTCAGAAATTTCCATTATTTATTCTCTCCTAAGTTTTTACGATTAAGGTGACGGCTTAAGGCACGAGCACCGATACTAAATGTGAATACAAGGGCTAATAATAAGAGGGCGCTCAAGTTGGCCATAGCTTCGGCATTAGATGCAAGCGATTCACTACGGGAGGCCCAAATTTGTAAGGCTAAGGTTTCACCAGAACGGAATGGGTTAAAAGCGTTGGTAGGTGAGGTAATATCTGTACTTGCCCAATTAATATCAGTACTCATACCTGCTGTAAACATAAGTGCCGCAGCTTCACCGAATACACGACCAGCGGCTAAGATAATCCCTGTAATAATGGCTGGGAAAGCGGCTGGTAGTAATACACGACTAATCGTTTGCCATTTGGTAGCGCCTAAGCCATAACTACCTTTTGCATAAGATGGTGGTAAGGCACGCAAGGCGTCTTCTGTAATGGTAGCGATAAGCGGTAAGGTTAAGATAGATACTGTTAAAGCACCAGCAAATAGATTCCATTGTGAGTTGGTCATGATGATAAATACGAGGTAACCAAACAAACCAAGTACGATGGAAGGTAAGGAGGATAAGGTTTCAATGGATATACGCATAATCCGTTGTGCTTTACCTTCAGTAGCATATTCTGCCATATAGATGCCACCACCGATACCGAGTGGTACGCTGATAAGAAGGGCTAAAAATACTAGGTAGACTGTGTTGAACAATTGATTGCCGATCCCCGTTGGCGAAAAGGCTAACAGTTCCAGTTTGAAATCGCTTAGGGCGTTCCACGCAATGTGACCTACAAAGGCGAGTAATAAGAGTAAGACAGCACCGGCTAAGCCGTGGAGGACTAGGGTGATAAGTCTATCGGTGGATAAGGCCCGCTGACGAGGAGCGGGGATGGCTTTACTTGCTCTCACTGAGGGCGCCTCCTTTAGATGTAATGTAACGGATTAGAAGAATAAAGAGTAAGGAAATAATAAAGAGTAAAAGGGCCATAGTCCATAAGGCCATATTATATTCACTGCCTTCCATAGTACCGCCCATATCAGCAGCAATAGCACTCGTTAAGTTAACCGTAGGGTCAAGGAGTGAGGTTGGAAAGGCTTTCATCTTACCAATAACCATAGCAACCGCTAAAGCTTCACCAAAGGCACGTGCTAGGCCTAAGACAACGCCTGCTAAGATACCATGCTTAGCTACTGGCAAAACGATTTTGTAAATTACTTCCCAACGCGTAGCGCCTAGGCCATAGGCCCCTTGGCGGTAGGTTTTGGGAACACTGTTAATAGCATTCATCGTTACAGATGTAATCGTTGGAAAAATCATGAGTGCTAAAACGATGGAAGCAGCTAATACAGAAAAACCACTATGCGCATCGGTGTATTTTTGAATGAAAGGAACAAGAATAGTAAGGCCTAACCAACCATAGATGATTGAAGGAATTCCTACAAAAATTTCAATCACTGGTTGCCAGAATTTACGGCCTAGGCTAGGTGTGATTTCTGCCATATAAATGGCGAGTGCAATACTGATTGGAGTTGCCATCAATAATGCAAGGGCACAGGTAATAAGAGAGCCGACAATGTAAATGCCGGCTCCAACGTGGCCACCCCCGTCGAGCGTGTCGGCGGGTTGCCACTGCGTAGAAAATAGGAATTCTGAAAGACTGTGCCCGTAGATCGTAAAGGTCCCGGTACCGCGATAGAGCAAGAAGATCCCGATAGCTGCGGTTACGACTAACAAGAAGAGACCTGTACCTTTGATTACGTAACGCCAAATTCGATCGGCGCGAAGCGTGCTTTCAATGTTCATCTATTATTTCTCCGTTTTCACTTTAGAGGCTACACCGTAACCTTTGGATTCTAACACTTTACCGTATTCATCAGACATGATGAAATCTAAGTATGCTTTTTGTAATGCATTAGGTTCCCCTTTAGTGTACATGTGTTCAAAGCCCCATACTTTGTAAGAACCGTTGTAACTATTTTCAAGAGTTGGTGCTACACCATCGATGGAGATAGCAGCTACGCTTGAGTTATTTAATAGATAAGGTAAGGCTACATAACCGATAGCACCTGGTGTGTTGGAAATGCTTTGGATAAGTGCACCAGAATCATCTGTTTCTAAGGATTTGTTAGATGCTTCTTGGTTTTTATCAAGGGCAAATTCAGAGAAGAGTGCGCGTGTACCAGAAGTAGATGGACGAGTTACAAGAACTACGTTTTGATCAGGACCGCCTACATCTTTCCAGTTAGTTACTTTGCCAGTGAAGATATCGATTAATTGTTCTTTAGATAAGTTTGGCACTGCTTTAGCAACATCTTTGTTTGCTACAGCAGCTACAGTTACGATAGCTACTTTGTGGTCTACAAGTTCAGCTGCTTTTTCTTTTGGTAATTTGCTTTCTGCTGGCACGTCGGAGTTACCAATGTTTACAGTGCCATCAGATACTTGTTTAAGACCTGTGCCAGAACCACCACCATTTAATACGATGGATACATCAGGATGTTTCTTTTTAAATTCAGCCGCTGCATCTTTAGCAAGAGGGAGTAAGGCTGAAGAACCAGAAGAAGTGATTGTACCTTTTAAAGCTTGTTGTGAATCAGCTGGAGCCGAACCGCTGTTACCGCAACCTGCTAAACCTAAAGCTAACACACTTGCCATAACCATTGCTGTAAGAGCTTTACTTTTGAATTTCATGATTGAATTGCCTCCTAATCGATGGACGTATTTACAAATTTAGTTTGTATACACAGTATACATAAGGTTTGTAAAGTTTATGTCGGAAGCTTTGTAAAAGTTTTGTAAATTTAATAATTAGTGGGAATACTCTCAAATTAAGGCCTAATTAAGGCCTATATAAATAGGTTTTATTATATTAATAACAAGAGCCGATTGTCTTGATAATACAGTGTATTATATGAGGGATCTAGTTTGATTATTTAGGCCCATGCTTGAAAAGAATTACGGTGAGGTATACAATAAGTGGTAGTAATTTTTATTGAGGTGACTTATGAGACCTACTCACTTAGAAATTGATACGGCGATTATCCGTGAAAATTTACGTCGTATTAAAGATAGTTTGCCAGAATGGAGTACTAGTACGGCTGTTATTAAAGCCAATGGATATGGTCATGGCAGTGTTATGGTTGGCCGAATTGCGGTAGAAGAAGGTTACGAATCATTAGCGGTAGCATTTCCAGAAGAAGCTTTGCCATTACGGGCAGCAGGGATTACGGTTCCTATTTATTTATTAGGGATTACGCTGCCACAGTCTTTTGATTTAATTATAGAAGGCAATTCACGGCCTGCTATTTGTGAATCTACTGATTTGGAGGCTTTAGAAGCTTGTGCAGCTCGTCATGAAACGATTATTGAATGTTGTATTGCCGTTGATACAGGGATGCACCGTATAGGTGTGCATCCAGATAGAGCGCTTGATTTTATGCAGGAAGTAGAGTCGTATCCTCATCTTCGAGTAGATGGTTTCTTTTCACATATGGCGAGTGCTGATGCGGCAGATAAAACCAGTGCCCATAAACAGACCGAGTTATTCCGGCATATGGTAGAAATGATTCGTGCTCATCGTTCAGATCCTTTCCGCTTTTCTATGGCCAATAGTGCTGGCTTATTGGCTGTGAAAGATAGTCTGTTTACAGATGCTCGCCCTGGTATTATTCAATATGGGATTATGCCATCCTTAGATGTGCCAAATCGTTTAGGTCTACGTCCGGCGCTTAGTTTACATAGTAAAGTTGTTCATGTGCAACATTTAAAAGCCGGTGAACGGATTGGCTATGGTGGTACTTATACGACAGACCGTTTAACTACGATTGCTACAATTCCTGTAGGCTATGCTGATGGTTATCCAAGGAGTTTATCCAATCGGGGTGCTGTCTTAATTCATGGACATCGTTGTCCAATTGTAGGGCGTGTTTGCATGGATCAGTTGATGGTAGCCATGCCTGAAGGGGTGCCAGTACATCCTGGTGATGCAGTGGTATTGATTGGTACACAGGGGGACGAAAGTATAACTGTATTGGAGATTGCCACTTTGGTGGGTACTATTCCATATGAAATATTCTGTGATTTTTCAGAACGAGTGCCAAGAATTTATGTGTAGTTGGTAATTGAAGAGAAATATATTGATATAAAAGCCGATACATCCAGTTAGAAATGGATGTATCGGCTTTTTAAGTTATGCGAAAATTTTGAATTCTTGGGCAAGATAGTTTATTGTTGATGGTAAAATTCTAGCATTTAATTGGGTGTAGCGTTATTCTAAGTGTATTTGAAAAGTTGAACAATATAAAAAATATATGGACTTCATTTAGTAAATGTTAAAACATAAAGTTAATATTGAAAATTTTTAGTATCCATTAATTTTTCTATAATAGTACCGAATCGACGAAGGATATTTTTGATATTTTCTATATGCTCTGGGGTAGCATCGAAAATGAGGAAGCTAATGCTTAAGGCTGCTACAATTTTATGATTCATGCGTAGAGGTATGGCAATACAACGGGCATATTTTGTGATTTCCTCTTCTTCATAGGTGAATTCACCATGTTCATCTTTGTGAATGTCTTCATATAAAGCATCCAATGTAGGCAGAGTCCGTTCGGTTAATAGTGGCAGTGGATCTACAAATAGTTCATTCAAATCTTTGCGACTATGGTCGAATAAGAGTGCTTTTCCTAGCGCCGTTGCATAGGCAGGAAGACGTTTACCTATGGATGAAATTAGTTGAATTGGTTTAGGGCTAGTTACTTTTTGTAAATACATTATTTGGTTACCTTCTAAAATGCCTAGGTGAATAGTTTCTTTACAGAGAGAAGACATGGTTTCCATCTGGTCTTTAATAAGCGTTAAAATATCGCCACTGTGTTGATAGGTGCTGCCAATGACAAAGATTTCTTTGCCAATGGTATAGATGAGTGAGTCTTCATTGCATTGTAAATAGTTATTATCTACTAAAGTTTTTAAAATAGGTGTTAGTGTACTTTTAGGGTAACCTAATTGCGTAGCTATTTGTGACATAGTAAGGCCATTACTGCCAGCTATAACTTCTAATATTTTGATTACTCGTAAGGTTGGTTTATGTTGAGGGGTAGATATTATTTGGGGAATTGAATTATCCATTTAAATTATAATAACTCCTTTCGTTTGGGGATATATTGTAACTGTATTTTAACATATTGAGTTTGTATATACGTACTATAATCTAATTTTCGCAATTGGTGTTTGCATTTATCCATTAATATGCTGAATTGGCATTACGTATATACGTAATATATTGACTTTTACGAATTGTAAACATAAGATAAAGATATAAATTATTAAAGTGATTGCATTCAATATTTTAGATTATTTTAGGAGGTGTTTTTCATGAAAGCTAAGTATATTTCGCCTATTTTAACATCTTTAAATTCTGATGAGTCTGTGAATTATGAGGATATGCATGCATTTTATGATAAATTAATTGCTGCTGGCATTAATGGTGTATTAGCTGGTGGTAGTGCGGGTGAATTTTATGCATTTTCTTATGAAGAAGTTAAAGAACTTATTTTAGATGCTATTGAATATGGTAAAGGGCGTTGGGAAGTGATTGCCGGCACGGGACGCATGGTGAAGGCAGAAACAATCCAGTTGTCAAATGAGGTGTTGAAGGCAGGGGCTGATGCGGTTATTATTGTAGGCCCTTATTATAGTGCTTGTAATAATGAGGATGTATTTGCCTATTACGATGAAGTGTTAGGAGCAATTAATGGCCCTGTATACTTATATAATTATGGTGATCGTACTGGCTATGATGTGTCTGCAGAAACTTTGCTTCGGTTGCGTGAAAAGCATGATAATCTAGTGGGTGTTAAAGATACTCATTCTGTACTTCGTCATACACAACGATATATTCAATTTTTAAAGCCGAAATATCCTGATTTTAAAATTTATACAGGTTATGATAATAATTGTATACCATCGGTGATTTCTGGTGGTGATGGTTGCATCGGTGCATTATCGAATATTGATCCAGAGATGTGTGTGAATGTAATTAAGGCTTTAGATACAGAAGATTTAAACGCTTTAAAAGAGTTGCAGCGTCAAATTGATGCCTATTTTGCTTTCTATGAAGTGCATGTTCCATTTAATCCTGTTATGAAATGGGCTATTAATGAATTAGGCGGTCCAATGAAGGAAACTTGTCGAGTACCAATTAAACCTCTAACTGATGTTGAAAAAGAAGCATTATCTCCAATTGCTGAGGCTTTATGGCGTCATAAAATTAAATAAATTGCTGGGTATGGCAGGATAAAAATATAGCCTTGTGGAATTTATTTAGTAAGAGTAATTGGCTTAATATATAGTCAATTTTACATTAGCGGTAAGAAATATTTAATGAATTGGAGGCAGTACAACATGGTTAATCGTATGATTCTAAATGAAACATCTTATTTTGGTTTTGGTGCTATCCAAAAGATTGTGGACGAATTAAAAGCTAATAATTTGAAAAAAGTGTTAGTCACAACTGATAAAGATTTAATCAAATTCGGTGTAGCTACCAAAGTAACTGCATTGCTTGATGAAGCGGGTGTACCATATGAGATTTTTGATGAATTAAAAGCAAATCCGACTATTAAAAATGTTCAAGATGGTGTAGAAGCTTGTAAAAAGGCAGAAGCGGATTGTATTGTTGCTATTGGCGGTGGCAGTACGATTGATACAAGTAAAGCGATTGCTATTATTATGACTAATCCAGAGTTTGCTGATGTGCGTAGTTTGGAAGGTGTAGCAGATACTAAAAATAAATGTTTGCCAATTATTGCTGTAACTACTACTTCAGGTACTGCAGCTGAAGTAACGATTAATTATGTTATTACTGATGAAGAAAAACGACGTAAATTTGTATGTGCTGATCCTCACGATATTCCAATTGTAGCTATTGTAGATCCAGATATGTCATTAGGTATGCCTAAAGGTTTATGTGCCGCTACGGGGATGGATGCATTGGTTCATGCTGTAGAAGGCTTTTTGACTCGTGGTGCATGGGAAATGACTGATATGCTTCATTTGAAAGCGATAGAAATTATTGGACGTTCATTACGAAGTGCTGTAGCTGGTGATCCAAAAGCTCGAGAAGAGATGGCCCTTGGTCAGTATATTGCAGGCATGGGATTTTCGAATGTAGGTCTTGGTATTGTTCATTCTATGGCTCATCCATTGAGTGCGTTATATGATATTCCTCATGGTAAAGCCTGTGCGATGATGTTGACTGCGGTATTAAAATTTAATGCACCAGCGACTGGTGAAAAATATCGTGATCTAGCAAAAGCGATGGGAGTAACTGGTGTAGAGTCTATGAGTCAAGATGAATATCGCGCGGCTGCAATTGATGCAGTTCAAAAGTTAGCGGATGATGTAGAAATACCTAAGAGCTTGAAAGAAGCAGGGGTATTGGAAAAAGATTTACAATTTTTAGCAGAATCAGCATTTGCTGATGTATGTACACCAGGCAATCCTAGAGATGTGTCACAAGCTGAGATCGAAGAAATCTATCGCTCTATTTTATAGAATAATAGGTCACTTTTAAAAGCAAAATAATTATATATTTAGACTAATAGCTGTAACTTAAATGATGGAGTAACTTTCACATATTTGTTACAGCTATTTTTTATAAATGGTTGGCCTATTATAGATTAATGTGATGAATGATATAGATATGTAAATGTATATCATAAAAATTAATAATTAAGTTCATCTTTTGCAATTTTACAGAAAGAGGTTGTAGTTATATAATTAGCCACTGTAGCCAAGATATTAATAATTTATATAAGGAGATGTTAAGTGTTATGGAGGCTAGAAATGAAAAGCTGTGGACGTTGCCGTTTGTGTTAGACACAGTCATTAATTTATTGGTATTTTTGATTTATTATTTATTAATCGTAATCATTGCTGTAGTGGCGAAAGATACGTTACATGCAACATCCAGTCAAGCAGGTTTAGCTGTGGGGATTTATATTATTGGTACGGTGGTGGCTCGCATATTTGCAGGCCGGTTTGTAAGTACCTTAGGTGGTCGTAAAGTATTATATGTCGGATTGGGCATTTATTTGATTTCTACAGCATTATATTTTTATATTCCCAATTTAATTGTTTTGGACACGATTCGTTTTATTAATGGCTTCGCTTATGGGATTACATCTACAGCTACGAGTACGATTGTAGCTAATGTTATTCCTAAAGCTCGACGTGGTGAGGGTATTAATTATTATGGTTTGAGCACCAGTTTAGCAGCGGCAATTGGTCCATTTTTAGGTATTTTCTTGTTATCGGTAACTAGTTTTGATACGATTATTGCACTTTGTGTATTTTTAGTAATTCTTTGTGTAATTGGGGCTTTTTTAATGAAATATGAAGAGCCTACACTTAGTGAAGCATTAATTAAAGAAGAATCAGGACGTCGTATTTCAGATTATTTAGAACCTCGTGTTAATTCGATAACTTTAATTTCTATATTAGTTGGGTTTGCTTATTCTGGCATCTTAGGCTTTATGGCTTCGTATACACGAGAAATTGATATGGTACAAGCTGGTACGTGGTTCTTTGTAGTATATGCGGTTATTATTACATTGACTCGTCCGTCTTTGGGTCTTATATTTGATCGCAAGGGGGAAAATTATGTATTGTATCCTTGCTTTATTTCATTAGCTATTGGCATTTTGTTGTTAGCTTTTGCTAGTGCTAGTTGGATGATTCTAGTTTCAGCACTTTTTGTTGGCCTGGGATATGGTACCTATATGTCTAATGGACAAGCTGTTGTTGTTAAAATGGTGCCATTTCATCGCATTGGGATTGCTACGTCTACATATTTTATTGCTTTAGATATTGGGTTAGGCTTTGGACCTTATGTACTAGGTGGTATTAAAGAGTTCATTGGTTTTACTAACATGTTCTTGTTAACGGCTGGCATTGCTCTTGTGGCATTTCTTTGTTACCATTTCTTATATGGTCGATTAATAGGAACTCCTAATGATCCAGCCTTAAAAGCACAGAAGGAAGAAATGGAAATTCGCAATGAAAAAGGCAAATTTGTACCAGCTGACAATGTAGCATCAGCCCATTAATTAGTTTAGTATTATTAATTTAATATAATTTAATATAATTTAACTTAATATGATTTAAACTTAATGTGATTTAACTATAATAATATTAAGTTTAAATTCCTATAGTTTTTAGTGTAAATTCCTATAGAGAGAATAGTGAAAAAGCAGCCGATCCACATTCTAATTGAATGTTCTATATCGGCTGTTTTTGGCTTTTTGTAAATTCTTAAAAAGTTGTCCATTTCCCTATTTACTTTATGATTTAAGGGGTATATACTAGTTCGAGTATATTATTCTTGATGTGTGGGAGGAAAGGCTTACCATGTCGGTTAAACAGGCTGAAGGGTTAATGTTATTTGTAACATTTGCGTGGAGTTCGTCGTATTTGTTAATGAAGATTGCGCTTGGCGGTGTAGAACCATTTAATTTAATTGCATTGCGCTGTGGCATTGCATTTGTATGTGTGGGAATTGTATTTTTTAAATTATTTAAGACGTGTACTTGGTCGACTTTTTATAAAGGTGTAGGGCTAGGGGCGCTTGTTTGGATTTCATTATTTGGTACGGTAACTGGCGTTAAGTTGACTACTGCTTCTGCAGCGGCCTTTTTAGGTACAACGACAGTTGTTTTAGTACCTATTATTGAAGGGCTATGGCATAAGAAATGGCCGCCTAAGTTGACTATGCTAAGTATTGCTTTAGCTTTTTTTGGTCTAATTCTATTTACTGTTAAAGCAGGCTTTGCTTTAGATGTGGGTGCCTTATATTGCTTGTGGGGCACATTGGGTTATGCTAGTTATATTATTATTTTAGGGCATTTAGCAAAAGGTAAAGATGGTATATTAATCAGTATTATTCAGTTTGGCGCTATTGCTGTGTTGAGTACGGTTAGTTCATTTCTGGTTGAAACCCCACGGTTGCCACAAACTAAAGAGCAATGGGGGGCTGTGTTAATTTTAGCTATTGTGTGTAGTGCATTTTGTTTCTTAATGCAAATGATTGCACAACGCTATATCGCTCCTTCTAAAATTGGGCTTATTTATTCAATGGAACCAGTTTTTGCGGCTGTTTTAGCTTATATTTTCTTACAAGAAGTATTAGGTCCGCAAGAATATATTGGCGCTATTTTTATTATGATTGCTATTGTATTTAAAAATATTGTATATCGTAGTAAATATGCTTTGTTACAGCGTAAACGTAAACATTGGATTCGTCATCATGTGGTAAGACAATAGAATTAAAAGAATACAAAAAAGCGAGTAGATAATTTCTACTCGCTTTAATTTATATTGTATGGAGCGGCCGATGGGAGTCGAACCCACCTCTACGGCTTGGGAAGCCGTCGTTCTACCGATGAACTACGGCCGCAATATTAGTACTCGTTCATTTTATCAAGTTTAGGACTATTTGTAAATAGGTGAAGCTTTATGAATTTAAACGGTTGATATATTCTATTTTTTCAGGTGTGAAAAGAACAGTAGTAACACCGTAGGCGTAGGCTGATAATTCATAAGGTTGGTATAACATGCCAATGGTACCATTACCGAGTAAGACATAATTATCATTATGTACTTCGATGTCTGATAAGCCAAATAATTGTTGTGGGTAGAGTTGTTCTTTCATATCCTGACGGTAGACTGGCAACAAGCTAGATCCTACAAAATTTTTTAATTGCTGATTACTTTTTAGCTTTACATAATTATAGGCTGGAATGCGTTCACCAGTTTCTTTATTGAACACCAATCCCTGGTGGGTGTAATATCCATGGGCGGCTTGCCCATTGTACCAGCCTTGCTCGATGATAAGGGACAGAAGCTGTTCATCTTCGTAAGTAACTTTGTAGCTCATGACTACTTGATACATTTTTTCATTATAATACATATTTTGCATGCGACCTACATAGGTGGCAATTAATTGATTCATAGTTTCTTGCGCTTTTTGGTTCTCTACATAAATTAGAGGATAACTTAGTTTTAAGTTTGTGTCTGTTTGTGTTTTTTCAATAACTTGCCCTTGGGTAGTGGTGAAGCAACAAAGGGCAAAGGCAATGGCAAGAAGTTTTTTCATAAGGGGCCTCCTCCTATTAAATGCAATAGTATTTACAACTGTAAATATATGTATATTGTAACTCGTTTATCTAAAAATATAAATTGTCAATTATTTCGCTGTTGTACTATAATAGAGTTTGTAAAATAAAAGCAGTGATTAGTAATTATGATAGGGTTGCAATAAATATTATTTAACATAGTGTGTATAGGTAGATGTTTTTATATAAAAAATTGATAAATGTTTAAAGATAATTAATTTTTAGATGCAGTATGAGGAGGCTCTTTATGACTCTGTTGGAAGAAATTTTAAAAGCGAATGAAGAATATGTGGCTGACATTACTAAAACGTATGGTGCTGAAGGGATGCCCGCTAATAAAGCGCCGCAGCGACACATTGCTATATTGACCTGTATGGATACTAGATTAGTCGACTTGCTTGAACGGACTATGGGGATTGACCGGGGCGATGCAAATGTAATTCGCGTAGCTGGCAATTGTATTACTGATGTATTTAGTGATGTGGTTCGTAGCTTAGTTGTTAGTATTTATGAACTAGGTGCTAAGGAAATTTTTATTGTCGGTCATGAAGATTGTGGGATGGAAAAAACTTGCCCTGATGAATTATCTAAACGCATGATTGAGCGTGGTATTTCTCCCGAAGCCATTACTATGATTCGTTGTGAAATGGAGCGCTGGGCTAATCATTTTTGCCATTCCGAGCAGAATGTGGTAAAGGCTGTTGCTCAGCTTCGTCAGAACCCTTTAATTCCTAATGATGTTAAAGTTCATGGGTTAATGTTAAATCCCTATACAAGTAAATTGACCGTTGTGGTTGATGGGAATAAGCCAAATGAAGAACTCGATTCTATGCCCGTTTGTACTTGCTGTTAAGTGAGAGTTTTATAGAGTAGTAGCTAATTAGCTACTACTCTTTTTTGTAAGGGTGTGTAAAAAGTATTTTGTCATATAGTTGTTATACAGAGTATACTAAAAAGGAAGAAAACTTTTGATGAGGAGATGTATATGGATTGTACATTATCATACGTTGTATGAAAGTTTATAAAGTGTATAAAATGGAGGTTTGATTTTGTCTATATCAAAAGAAAATAAAATATTAATTACCGTTATGATCGCATCATTTTTAACACCTTTTTGTGGAAGTTCGCTTAATTTATCTATGCCAGATATTGGCCGTGAATTTCAGGTAGGCACTTCAGAGTTGAGTTGGATTGTAGAAGTGTTTCTTATGACTTGTGCCATTTTTACAGTCCCTATGGGGCAACTAGGAAATCGGTTAGGCAAGAAAACGGTGTTTTTGTGGGGGATTGTCTTTTTTACGATTGCATCTTTTTTAATTCATTTTGCTAATACGATTCAATGGCTATTGATATTGCGAGCTGTACAGGGGATAGCGGCGGCGATGCTCTTTTCAACAGGGACTGCTATTATTGCCCTTGTATTTCCACCTGAACGACGTGGTTGGGCGATGGGCATGAATGTTTCTGTTGTTTATGTAGGGTTAGCCATTGGGCCGGTTATAGGGGGCTTTTTGAATTATCGTTTTGGCTGGCAAAGTATTTTTTATTTTTTAGCAATCCTTGGCATGATAGCGGCTATTATGACTATATTGTTTTTAAAAGAGGATTGGGTAAATCCTGAACAAGGACATCTTGGCGTTGTAAGTGTTCTTTTATATGCCTTTTCATTGATTACGGGTTTATATGGCTTGTCAGAGATTGTAAATACTTCATGGGGGAAATATGTATTTGCAATAGGGTTAATAAGTTCTATTTTATTTGTAATTCATGAGGCTAAGGTAGCAAAGCCCTTATTGCCAGTGCGAATATTTTTAGAAAATAAAACCTTTGCTTTTTCTAATCTAGCATCGATGCTAAATTATAGTGCTACCTTTGCTATTGCGTTTTTAATGTCGTTGTACTTACAGATGGTATTGGGCTATGATTCTGAAATGGCGGGGTGGTTTTTACTAGTCCAGTCAATTATTATGGCTTTGTTATCGCCTAAGATGGGTGAATTGTCTGATCGATATGGATCAGCAATGTTAGCATCTGGTGGTATGGGTGCTATTGCGGTAGGGCTTCTCATATTGTGGCAAGCTATGAATCTGGCTTCCATATATGTTGTCATCTTAGGTTTAATTGTTATTGGCATCGGCTTTGCTATGTTTTCGGCGCCAAATAATAATGCGATTATGAGCTCCGTGCCACCTGCCTATTTTGGCATGGCTAGTTCGGTGATTAGTACAGTTCGTTTATTAGGACAGGTATTGAGTATGGCTGTTGTGGCATCCATCTTGTCACGTCCAGCAGAAGGGACTACTGAAATTTTAGGTGCCGATCTTTTATTGCAAAATATTCAATATGCATTGCTTGTGTTTATGTTTTTCTGTTTGGTTGGCGTTATTCCGTCTATGATACGGAATAAATAAGCTATTCCGTTAAGGAGACTATACATTGGTAATTGTAATGAAATGTAGTGCAGTCTTTGGAGTTAGCATGGTATAATAAATGTTAAATTGATAAGTTTGTTTAGGTTGTTGGAGTAAGGAGTAGAGACACATGGATTGGTCTGTAAAGATATATTCAGAATTACCTGAGGAAGCGCGTACTATCCGTCAGGTCGTGTTTGTAGAGGAACAGGGGTTTGAAGAAGAGTTTGATGCCATTGATGCGGAGGCTGCACATTTAGTTGGCTTTGTAGCAGGGGAACCAGTTTGTACTTGCCGTTTTTTCCGTGAAACAGAAGGATCCTCCGTATTTATTATTGGCCGTGTGGCGGTGCTTAAGTCACAGCGAGGGAAACAATTAGGGGCTAACATATTATTAGCAGCTGAGGATTTTATTCGCGTTATGGGTGGTGAGCGTAAGAAATTAGCGGCGCAAGTTCGAGCTAAAGGATTTTATGAGTCTTTAGGCTATGTAGCTGAAGGAGATGTGTTTGACGAAGAAGGCTGTCCTCATGTGTGGATGGTAAAAGAATAAAATTAAAAAATTGGAATTAATAAGGCCAATGGTCTTATTGCATAGAGTGTTGAGCTATAACTATATAATAGTATTAATTATATATAGTTAAATGCTTACGAAAAAAAGACTATAACTTACAGCCTATGGCTGTAAGTTATAGTCTTTTTATTTAGTAATAAACAAGGAGCTGCTATTTGTAGCTGTTTATTTTTTCTTTTTGTCAGGTACATATACTTGTAAGAAGCCTGGTAAGACTTCTAAGTCAACAGGCATAAGAGGCCCCTTATTGCCGTCCATGTTAGTAGGCAAGGCAATATCATCTAATAAAGTGATTTTTGCTTTACGAACTTTTAGAATGGTTACATATTTAGAGGTGTAAATAGAACCGCGTAAGATAAGCGGCAAAATGCGAAGGACATCCATAATAAAATATTCTTTAAAGATAATAACTCGCATGTAACCGTCATCTACCGAAGCTAATGGCATAAATTTTTCAAAGCTGGACACAACATTTGTTAACAGGGCAATCACTAATGGGGATCGTGTTTTGATATCGTGATCTTCTGTTTTGATATGAAAACTATAGTCTTTGGTTGTGAAAAGCGCTTGGCCACCTTTTACAAAATACGCTAAGGGACCTAATAATTGTTTTTCTTTTGGTGTAACTTCTTCCACTACCTTGGGAATAACGCCAGCAGCAATATTATTGCAAAAATATTGATCGTTGCAACGCCCTATATCCACATGGCGTATTTTGCTGTGTTTTAAGGCCCGTATGGCTGCTAACGGCTCTAAAGGAATGCCCAAGGCCCTAGACATGTCATTAACAGTGCCTACAGGGACAAAACCGAATTTGGCGGTGCCTCCACCCTGGGCAATGCCATTAACTGTTTCATTGATGGTACCATCACCGCCCATACAAAATACCGAATCATAGTGATTTTGGGTGGCTTCTTTCGCAAAGCGGGTAGCGTCACCAGCTTTAGTGGTGAATTTAACTTCCATATGTTCAAAGAGTGTGCTTAATTGCCATTGTAATTCCATGGCATATTGGGTTGCACGACCTCCGCCCGAGACGGGATTGATTATAATTAAACAGCGACTCATGTATATATTCTCCCGTTTGTATTTTAGTTGACTGATTCTATCAATTATTTATATAATTAAGGTAAAATAGTCTGTAGAATTTTATAAGTTTACGTAAGGTTTGCTTTCTAATACACTTGTGTAAATTATAGTATATAATACCATATATATTATAGTATACTAAAAATTAGCTGTCATTAGAAAGAGTGACATGTAAGATATGCATACTTTTATTTTATACCTAAAATTAGTATTATTCCTATTTTAGGGTTAGTATCCTTCTATCAGTGAAAGTTGAGGTCCACTATGGGTAAGCAAGAAGAATATCATCTTAATGCAATTGACTCTATTGGTCGTTTACCATTGAGTGAGCAAGTGTATGTAACATTAAAGCAAGCCATTTTGACAGGTGCTTTGAAACCACAAGTTAAATTGAATGAAGTTAAAATTGCTGAGCAGTTGAATGTAAGTGCTACGCCAGTGCGTGAAGCATTTCGCAAGTTAGCTAAGGATAATTTAGTTGTTATTAAACCTTGGAAAGGTGTTACTGTTAAAGGCTATACGCCAGAAGAGATTATCGGGATGTACCAATGCCGTGAAGTAATGGAAGGTTTAGGGGCCAGACTATGTGCAGAAGTTTGTACTGATGAACAGATTGAAGAGCTTCAGAGTTTGTGTGATGCTGGTGCAGCTACCACAGATGCAGAAGAGCGCGTTCAAATTAATAGTCGCTTCCATACATTGATTTCCTTCTTCTCCCAGAATGAACGGGTTATGGATTATTTAGGCGAGTTCCGTGAAATGGTAAATCGCGATATGTATATTAGTACTATGGATCAGGCACGTACGGATTCTTGTAATCAAGAGCATGATGAAATTATGGCGGCTATTCGTAATCATGATGGTGAAGCTGCTGAACAGGCGATGCGTAATCATATTCGTAATGCATTTGTCTTTAAGAAAGCGCATGCTGATTTACGCGCTAAGAAATTTGGTGTATAAGAGGCTGATGTGACAAGAGATAGAAGGCGTAATGAAGTGATTATATGTAAAGTGTGTGCTGAAAAGACATAATGGAGAAAATTTGCATTAAAAAATGCAAATTTTGCATAAGAACTGTTTACATTTTCCTTACAGTTTGCTATAATCATTTCAGGATGTGACCACAGAGTCATATCTCGGGGCACCCCCCAAAGCCCCTAAACATTTGAATGTGATTCAAATGTTCTCTCTCTCTTTTTTCTCAAGCACAAAAGCCTCGGCATATGCCGAGGCTTTTGTGCGTTTTAATATAAAATAGTGTTAAGTTGTTAGGGCACAGTGAGATGTCTATTCCCAGTAGGCGAATTTGTGTAACTAAAATAAGTAGGAGGACTACATGAAAAAAGTTCCTGTAACAGAAGCAGTGGGTCATGTACTATGTCATGATATTGCACGAATTGTTATTGGTGAAGTGAAAGATACGCCCTTCCGCCGTGGTCATGTAATCGCTGCTGAAGATATAGAGGCTTTGCTTAAATTAGGTAAAGAGCATATTTTTGTAGCTGAACCAGGTGATGAGGTAGCCTTAGCTCATAAGCTCCATGAAGAAGATGTAGCCTTAGGCTTATATGAATTGTGTGCTAATGACAGTTTATATGCTTCAGAGATTCGTGAAGGGAAAATTGAAGCTATAGCTGCATGGGATGGCATGCTAAGCATTGATGTGAACCGTTTAAATGCGATTAATAGTATTGGTGAACTTACAATTGTTACTAAGTTAACACATCAAGCTGTAAAAAAAGGCGATAAGGTGGCCGGTATGCGTTGTATTCCTCTCTGGTTAGAGTCGGTACAATTAGAACAAGCACGGGCTATTTGGCAAGGGCTACCACTTATGAAAATAAAACCCTTTGTACGTAAGCGTATAGGACTTGTAACAACTGGCTCTGAAGTAGCGAGTGGGCGCATACAAGATGCGTTTCGTCCTATTATAGAAGAGCGGACTGCTCCTTTTGGTATGTCTATTGTGGCGCATGAAATTGTAACGGATGATACGGAACAAATTGTAGCGGCCATTGCTAAGGTTAAAGCAGTGGGGGCGGATATTGTTTTTTGTACTGGTGGCATGAGTGTTGATCCAGATGATTTGACACCAGGTGCTATTGCACGCAGTGCGGCTCAAGTGGTAACTTATGGGCTTCCAGTATTGCCGGGTTCCATGGTTTGCATTGCATATATGGCTGACGGGATACCGTTAATCGGTTTGCCAGGGGGTGTTCTTTTTAGTAAACCTACTGCATTTGATGTATTATTGCCACGTTTAGCAGCTGATGAGCCGATTACAAAGGCTGATTGTATTGCTTTAGGGCATGGTGGTTTACAGTAGTTTTTTTAGCGTATTATAATAGCGTTATACTATGAATAAGCATTAGCATAGGGACTGATTAAATGACTAGCTATGCAGTATTGATAGCTAGTCAAGAATTTATATCTTACAGGGTTCTGTGTTTGACAGTGTTTCATAGGTAGCGTACAATGAAGGGTGAATTATTTTATAGAAATGAGAGGTGAGAGCGAAGAATGTTTACCACATCGTTGCAGGTACGATTTTACGAAACTGATATGATGTCAGTAGCACATCACACCAATCATTTACGATGGTTTGAGTTAGGCCGTGTGGAATTTTTTAGAGCTTGTGGAATTACTTTGTGGGATATGATGAATGATGGCATTGTATTTCCCATTACAAAGGTAGCTTGTGAATACAAGGAGCCAGCTCGTTTTGATGACATATTAACAGTAGAAGTTACAGTAGCGAAGATTTCACGGGCACAATGTGTATTTACTTATCGCATTGTACGTGATTCTGATGGGGCTTTGATTGCTACTGGTGAAACGCAGAATGTATTTACTGATAAAATTACAGGTAAGGTCGTTCGTTTAAGCGATACTTACTATGAGCCTATGATGCGTACCATGAAGGAGAGACAGAGCGTATGAATAGACTAGATTCAGTTGCGAAAGCAAAATTACCAATTGGTGTATTTGATTCTGGTGTAGGTGGTTTGACTGTATTATCTGTTTTACGAAAGATGTTTCCCCAGGAAGATTTTATTTATGTAGGTGATAGCGCTAATAATCCGGTAGGTAATCGGCCTAAAAATGAAATAAGTCAGATTGCTATGAATATCGGTCACTTTTTGGCAACAGTTCCTGTGAAAATGGCAGTGGTTGCTTGTAATACCTTTTCCGTTGTTGCGTTGGAAGAGCTACAAGGGACATTTGATTTTCCAGTAATTGGGGTTAGTAAAGGTGTACGAACCGCTATTGATATGAGTCAGGCTCATTCTATTGCGATTATGGCGACTAAAGCAACCATAGATAGTCATAAACATAAAGAAGAAGCTAATGAACTAGATTCTTCGGTTGCTGTTTGGGAGCAACCTTGTCCAGATTTGGCCCATTTAATTGAGCAGGGGCATTTACGAGATGAAGTGATTCATGCGTCGACGAATGCTTATTTGACACCGATTATGGCGAGTGGCGCTGATACGGTGGTGTTAGGCTGTACGCATTTCCCATTTTTAACAGAGCTTATGCAAGGCTTAGCTGGACCGGATATGAAGTTTATTGATCCGTCCTATGAAACGGCTCAAGAAGTAAAAGATGTATTGTTGGCACAGCAATTAGCGAATTCGCAGGAACGCGTAGGTACGCTAGATATTTGTTTTACTAAGGATTTGCCATTAGCGAAGCGAATGATTTCATTGTTAATTCCGCCAGAAGAGTTTAATCTTCGGCATATTACTTTATAAGGGAGTGGCACACAGAGATGTATTTTTACACATTTGTTAACATAATCGTAACGATTATATTTATTGTGGCGGTGCTATTTGTAGCATTTCGCATTTTTGCCTGGAAGCAAGGAGACGAGCATATTGTTATGCTACCTAAGAAACGGACTCCGTTTGAAGTGGAAGATATCAGCTTTAATCAGGTAACTTTAGTATCTGACATTCCGTTTGTAAATAAAGGTCGTCAAAATGGGACTATTATGGATTTATATCCGCGCCATTTATTGCCACAAGAGCAATTTGATGCAGTACAAATTCATTCTTGGACGACAGATTTAGCAGACGAGCGTCATGATGGATATTGGAAATCGGTTATTATTGAGCCTCGTAAGGGTGGCACGGTTCGTTTGCGTTTAATTTTAACAGCTAAAACTGGAAATATTCGCAAAGATTTAGTGGGCTTCCCAGATATGAACATTGATATTGTATATCAGGTGGTGGGCCGTAGTGATTGGCACATTTCAAAAAATCGTTTAATTTTAACGGCTGAAGAATTACAGCAAGCTATGCGGCAGTAGGAGGAGGTAACCATGGCAAATTTAGAATTAGTACCGGTTCATACTCGTATACTGACCCATCGAGATGATATTGTAGAAGCAATTATGCACTATGCTGGTGATAATATAGGACCAGAGGATATTGTGTGTGTAGCGGAGTCTGTAGTGGCTATTACTCAAGGCCGTATTACTCGACCAGAAGAATTGCGTCCTACTTGGCAGGCCCGTTTATTATGTCGTTTTGTACCAGCCGAAGGGTCCATGAGTTCTGTTTATGGTATGCAGTCAGCTATGGAACTCGATGGCAAATGGAAGGTGTTTGGGGCCTTTATTTTAGGGGCTATTGCTAAAGCTTTCCGCAAAGATGGTGTATTCTATCAGATTTCACGAGCTGCTGCGTTAACAGATGATGTAACGGGAACTATGCCGCCGTTTGATAAACATATTGTATATGGACCAAAAGATGCGGATAAAGTGGCAGAGCGTATTGTACAGCGCACTGGTAGTTATGGTGCAGTTGTAGCTGATGTAAATGATTTAAAACGAGCTGCTGTGTTGGGGCATAGTCGTGGTATGGATCCAAAACGCATTGCCCGTATATTGATTGACAATCCATTTGGCAATGATGACCAAATGACGCCAATCGTTATTATTAAGAACTTTGCCTCCATTTCGGAACGGCAATAATCAAGGAGGCCTAAGGGCCTCTTTTGTTTTTGGGGAACGTTTAGGCAAGAGTATTTAATACTCTATGACTAAACTACGATTAAGATATGAAAGGAGCAGACTATGTTATTAGGACTTGATGTGGGTGGTACTTTTACAGATGCTGTTGTCATTGATAAAGGCCATATTGTGCAAAGTCATAAGTGTCGTACAACAAAACCCAATCTGCTAGAGGGGATTGAAGCGGCTCTAGCTGGTGTGGCACAGGCAATTGAACCAAGTAGAGTAACGAGAATTACCTTATCAACTACGATTGTGACGAATGCGCTAGTTATGAATCAGGTGGAGCCTGTAGATTTATATATTGTACCAGGACCAGGCATGGATATTCGTTCGCTCCTTCCTGTTGAACCGATTGTACTTGATGGTTATACCGATCATAGAGGTTCTTTAGTAGCGCCTTTGAAGTCGAAAGAGTTAGAAACAGTAAGCGGTGCAAAGCGATATAAACGGGCTGCTGTATCAGCTAAGTTTGCAGTTCGCAATCCGAGTTTAGAACAAAAATTAGCAGCTGCTTTACATGAAACGGGCTATGAAAGTGTATCCGCTGGGGCTCAGTTGAGTGGATCTTTAAATTTTCCAAGACGTACAATTAGTGCGTATTTTAATAGTGCTGTACAGGGAACCTTTCAGAATTTTGCAGAAGCTGTTCGTGGAGCTTTACAACGATATGGGTTGACAGCGCCTATATATATTTTAAAAGCTGATGGAGGGTCATTGCCTTTAGCACATATGCAGGACTGTCCAGTGGAAACAGCGTTTACAGGGCCCGCTGCTAGTGTGTTAGGGATGGCTGCTTTACAAGCGATGCCTAAAGCAATGACTATTGCGTTAGATATGGGTGGTACAACAACGGACATATCTCTATGGCAGGACGGTAAGCCTTTAATGGCACGAGGTGGTGCTATGATTCAGTCATACCCTAGTGCAGTACGCTCCTTTGCTGTTAGTTCAGTAGGAATTGGCGGTGAATCAGCAGTAACACTTGATGAGAAGGGGCAGTTACAAGTAGGACCAGAGCGAGTAGGGCCTTCTATGGCTCTTGGTGGTACCGTTCCTACGTTAGGCGATGCTTTAATTGTATTAGGTAAAGCAACATATGGTGATGTAGCAAAGGCTGAATCTGGCCTTAGTGATTTAGCTACAGAGTGGGCTGAAAGTGAAGCATCACATGTGTCGGAAGAGGCTCTTGTTATAGCCTTGGCACAGGCCATAGTGGAAAAAGCGGTTGCGATTATTGTTGCCGGTATTGATTTAGCGGTTAGTCGAGAAAATAAACTGCCTATTTATGTAGTCCGTGATATTGTGGAACCGTCATTATTTAAGGAGACACAATTAGTGGCAGTAGGAGGTACGGCTGCTTCATTGGCGCCTTTTGTGGCTGAGAGGTTAAAGTTACCGCTTGAAATTCCTACGAATGCACCTGTTGCCAATGCGGTAGGCGCTGCTGTAGCGAAAGAAACTTTAATGGTAACCGTTCATTTGGACACGGCTAAGCGTGTGTTAGTAGTGCCAGAACTAGGCATTCATGAAACGAATAGCACCATTCACACTGCGGAGGAAGTTGAACAGTTAGCTTTACGTTACTTGGCTGAAGCAGGGGCGCGTTTAGGCCTTAGTAATGCTGCTGAAGGCCATATTGTAGCCGTTGAAGACGTGCCTATTATTGAAGGTTGGCAATCCATGCATCGTTTAATTACTGTAAAAGCACAGTTAGAACCGGGGGTGAGCTTGTATGTTAAATAAGAATAAGCCAACAGAGGCTAATTTAGGATTAGTCTTTTTTCCTGCCTTTGATTGGAAAATTTCAGCAACCCATCCAGAGCGACAAGAGCGTTTATTATATACGCGCGATCAATTATTAGAAGAAGGTTTACTTGAACATCCCGCCATTCGTGAATACAATCCATTATTAGCTTCTTGGCAAGATATTGAACGAGTTCATGTGGGAGCGCCTTCTTTGCAGAAGTGGGTAACGGAAGCACATAGAGTATCAGTAGGTGGCGCCATTGCTGCGGCGGAAGCTGTTATGCGGGGCGAAGTAAAGCGGGCTTTTTCATTAGTGCGGCCACCAGGACATCATGCAATGACAATGGTGCATGGGATTCGTGGTTTTTGTACTGTCAATGTAGAAGCTATTATGATTGCCTATTTACGTCGTCATTATGAGGTGAAACGAGTAGCTATAGTAGATACGGATGTGCATCATGGTGATGGGACGCAAGATGTTTTTTATCATGACCCAGATACCCTATTTATATCCTTTCACCAAGATGGACGGACTTTATACCCTGGTACGGGGTTTATGTATGAATATGGTGGCCCACAAGCGGTAGGCAGTACTGTCAATATTCCATTGCCACCTGGTACGGGCGATGAAGGAATGCTCAAAGTATTGCAAGAGCTTGTATTGCCTATGCTAGCGGATTTTCAGCCTGATATTATTATTAATTCAGCCGGACAGGATAATCATTTTAGTGACCCTTTGGCCAATATGTTAGTAACGGCGAAAGGGTATGCAAGATTGACCGATTTATTACAAGCTGATATTGCCGTACTAGAAGGTGGCTATTCTGTACAAGAAGCCTTGCCATATGTAAATACGGGCATTGTACTATCGATGGCGGGTCTTGATTATAGCCAGGTGATTGAGCCGGCTTTTGATGCTTATAGTAATCGTCAGCGTGGTGATGTGACTCAGCGTATTGATGGCATTATTAAACAGTGGCAGCAACAATGGCAGTGTCGTCATGAAATGCAAGTAGATGCTTTATTAGGTCTTGGCGATTATTGGCATGACCAACATCAAATTTATTATGATGAAACAGGAATTTCTGAATATCGCAAAGAAACAATACGACTTTATCCTGATAAAGTTGGGTGGCATAGTATTGACTCTCGTAGTGATGGTGGTCCATTTGGTTCGCAACATGTTTTTGCTACATTTATTCCTTGGCAAGCTGATGAAGCTTGTCGACGTGATGCTTATGAAGCAACTTGGGCTGCCAAAAAAACAGGAACGGCACAGCGTTATGTAGTAGTTGATTCTATGAAAGATATACAGGAAGAGTTATAAACGTGAAATGCTAATAATCGTGTTTCTGATTAAGTATTTAGAATTGAAATATATAAGCTCATACTGGTGGGGTGGAAAACTGGTTTCCATATTGAGAAAACTAGGTATCTATATGATATAATAGGAGGGAAGATAGATTTTAGGAGTGACAACTATGAGAATTGATGGAAGAAATCCGCAGGCAGTACGGCCTATAAAAATTACACGTCATTTTACCGCTTATGCAGAAGGGTCGGTATTAATTGAATGTGGCAACACTAAAGTGTTGTGTAATGCATCAGTAGAGCCTAAGGTACCACGCTTTATGAAAGGTGAAGGTCGTGGTTGGGTAACTGCTGAATACTCTTTGCTACCACGGGCTACACAAACTCGTAATAGTCGAGAAGCCGCAAAAGGTAAGCAGACAGGTCGAACTGTTGAGATTCAACGTCTTATTGGTCGTGCTTTGCGGGCGGTAGTAGATTTAGATGCATTAGGTGAAAATACCATTACTTTGGATTGTGATGTATTACAAGCTGATGGAGGGACTCGTACCGCTGCTATTACTGGTTCGTTCGTAGCCTTGGTAGATGCTGTAAATACACTATTTACTGGTGAAGGTGTATATCCAGTGCGTGATTATTGTGCTGCTATTTCCGTTGGCATTGGAATTGAAGGGCCTATTACAGATTTATGTTATGAAGAAGATAGTAAAGCTGTTGTAGATATGAATGTAGTTCGTACCGGTTCGGGCGCGCTTATTGAAGTGCAGGGTACTGGTGAGCATGGCACATTTAGTCGTGATGAACTAAATGAATTATTAGATTTAGCAGAACAAGCTACGGATGACTTGATGAAAGCACAAAAAGAAGCCCTTGGTGAAGCGGCTAAGTATATAGGAGCGACGTATGAAAATAGTAGTAGCGACGCACAATAAAGGAAAAATAAGAGAGTTTAAAGCAGCACTAGAACCTTTAGGGATTGAGGCAGTTAGCCTTGCTGATATAGTTACCGTGCCAGAGCCAGAAGAAACAGGAACGACATTTTTAGAAAATGCACGCATCAAAGCACAGTATTATATGAAGGCTACCAATCTTCCTTGTTTGGCTGATGATAGTGGGTTAGCAGTTGATGCCCTAGCTGGTGCACCCGGTGTATATTCGGCTCGTTATGCTGGTGAAGCTTGTGATGATGAAGCAAATAATGCTAAACTGATTGAAGAATTGCAAGCAGTGCCTTTTGAAAAGCGAACGGCTCGATATGTGTGTGAATTAGTATTAGCGTATCCTGATGGGCAGGAAATAACCGCTACTGGCTATTGTGAAGGTTTGATTCAAGATACGCCGTTAGGCGACGGTGGTTTTGGCTATGATCCTTACTTTTATGTGCCGCAGTTTCAAAAAACTATGGCCCAGATAAGTATGGAGGAGAAGAATGCTATAAGTCATCGTGGCTTGGCTTTAAAAGAGCTATTACATAGATTAAAAATAGATTAGTAAAAGAGTATAGTGATTAATAGAAGTAATTTAACAGTAAGAGAGCGTATATGAGTACAGTGCATCGTATAGGAATTATAAGCGATACCCATGGGTACTTAGAGGTGATTGATAGCATATTAGCAGATACTGCTGACTGGGGATTGGATTTATGGCTTCATGCTGGTGATTATGGGGATGATGCCCGATATATGGCAACGCAGACAACAGTTCCCGTATTAGCGGTGCGAGGAAATAATGATCGACAACAACCTTTGGAGCCTAGAGAGCAGTTGATCCCATTTCAAGATAGTTATGTGTATATGACACATGGGGATCAGTTTTTGCCTTATAATCGAATTCAAGAAGTAGTATCTTTAGGGATTAGTATGGGCGCTACGCTCTGTGTGGCTGGTCATAGTCATCACCATGCTATGTATGAACATCAAGGTTGTTTATTTATTAATCCTGGTAGTCCAGCCTTACCTAGGGATAAATCAGGAGGAACCTTTGCCGTAGCGACTTATGAAAATGGTCATTTTCAAGGGCAGTTCTATTACTTAAAGGAAAAACCTTGGTTAAAACCGTACTAAATAGGGTCATGTATGCGAAAATAAAATATCGAAAGTGTTGAATATGACGTATGCTTTCGATATAATGTATTTATGCGAATTTTGAATGAGGAAGGTGTAAAGAACATTATGGAGACATCCGTAAAACCGATTAAAAAAATGAAATTATACGGTTTTAATAACTTAACAAAAACCTTGAGTTTTAACATTTATGATATTTGTTATACTCGTACAGACGCTGAGAAGCGACAGTATATCGAATACATTGATGAAGTGTATAATGCACAACGGCTAACGGATATTTTGACTGAAGTGTCTCATATTATTGGGGCCAATGTCCTTAACATTGCAAAGCAAGATTATGATCCTCAAGGGGCGAGTGTTACGATTTTAATCTCAGAAGAAGAAGTTCAGAAAGAAGATGTAGTTTGTCATTTAGATAAAAGCCATTTGACAGTTCATACATATCCTGAAAGTCATCCATATCGTGGGATTAGTACATTCCGGGCTGATATTGATGTATCTACTTGTGGGCAAATTTCACCGCTTAAAGCATTAAACTATTTAATTAGTAGTTTTGATTCCGATATTATTAGCCTTGATTACCGTGTGCGTGGTTTTACACGTGACATGCAAGGGAAAAAGCTCTATATTGATCATCGCATTAACTCCATTCAAAATTATATTGATGCTAAAACTAAGAACCTGTACAACATGATTGATGTTAACGTATATCAGGAAAATATTTTCCACACGAAGATGATGCTGAAAGAATATGATATTAATAATTATCTTTTCGGCATTACGGAGGAAGATTTAACGCCAAAGGAACGGAAACACATTAATCAGTTGTTGAAGCAGGAAATGGCTGAAATTTTTTATGGTAGAAATCTACCAACCTTGAAACAATAGGAGGCAGAAACATGGACGTACGCGAAGAAGCAGTGCAAAAGAAATTGGAATTAGGTGGCTTTTTAACTACTGGTACAAAATATCCTTTAAAGGATGCGCATGATTTATCGGTTGCGTATACCCCAGGGGTAGCTGAACCATGCTTACGCATTAAAGAAAAGGAAGAATTATCTTTTGATTTAACTTGTCGTGGTAACATGGTAGCCGTTGTGTCTGACGGTACTCGTGTACTTGGTCTTGGTGATATTGGCGCAGCAGCAGCTATGCCTGTAATGGAAGGTAAATCACTACTTTTCAAACGTTTTGGTAATGTAGACTGTGTGCCTATCGTAGTAGATACAAAAGATGCCGATGAGTTAGTTCATACTGTTAAATTATTGCAGAAAAACTTTGCAGGCATTAACTTGGAAGATATTTCTTCTCCTAAATGCTATGAAATTGAAAATCGCTTAAAAGAAGAATTAGAAATTCCTGTATTCCATGATGATCAACATGGTACAGCAATTGCTTGTTTAGCTGGGGTTAAAGCAGCCCTTCGCTTTGTGAAAAAAGACTTGAGTAAAGTTAAAATCGTTGTTAATGGTGCTGGCGCTGCTGGGGCAAACATTGCTCGTTTACTTTATTTAGCTGGTGCTCGTAACATTACTTTAATGGTAAGCTCTGGCGTACTTAATAAAAACTATAAACGTCTTGATTCTTTACAAGCTGAATTAATTAAATTACTTGGTCAAGAAGAAAAGACTGGTACATTAGCTGAAGTGGCTAAAGGTGCTGATGTATTACTTGGTGTATCTGCAGCCGGTGTGTTTACAGAAGATATTTTGAAAAACTTAGCTGAAGATGCTATCGTATTTGCTATGGCAAATCCAAACCCAGAAGCTATGTATGATGATGCTAAAGCTTGTGGCGTACGTGTAATGGGTACTGGCCGTAGTGATGCACCAAACCAGATTAATAACGTAAATGTATTCCCTGGTTTATTCCGTGGTGCTATTGATGTTCAGGCATCTAAAATTAACGACGAAATGAAATTGGCAGCCGCTGATGCATTAGCTGAATTGGTGGCTGATGAAGATCTTCGTGAAGATTATGTAGTGGCTAATGCGTTTGATGAACGCGTTCCATTGGCAGTGGCAAAAGCAGTAGCAGAAGTGGCTGTAAAAACTGGTGTAGCCCGCAAACCAATTAAATAGTGTTAAATAGAAAGTTCCGTTATCTTATTCGCTCACAGAGTTGCTTTGCAACAATGGTCGCTATAATAAGATAACGGAATTTTTTTCATACTATAGATGTGGTTTAGCGGTACTACGCCAGTTTTTAAGCGGGGGGATTGTTATACGAGGCTTGTGCCAGTTTAGTTATGGTCAAGGGGCAGGTGACTATATTGTTTATAGAGTAGGGAGAATTTTGTTAAGGTGGCGTATTTCTTTGCGACTGTGTATTACTAGAATAGAAGCCGTAGCGGCAACAGCTTCTTTATGAGGAAGAGGGCCGGTGATTCAGAATTAACCTTTGAAGATATCAATCGCTATATGTTATCCGTTTTGAAACAGGGTTACTATAAAACACTTGTAAACGAATTTGATTTGAAACACGTAATAGAACCACAATAATTATGCTATCTTCATCACTACTTTACGGAGAAAATTAGCTAGTATGTATTAAGCAATAGAGGGGAGAAAAATAAAATAATGACTTATTAATTATAGGAGTATAAAAAGAGCGCTTACAGTTTATGGAGCGGCCATTGCTATCTTTCCTAGCCTGGTCGCGAATGAACTGAAAGCGCTCTTTGTTTATTTAATTATAGGTGTAGTCATTATTTTATTTTTCTTAGCCATTGTTAGCAGGCAAGCTAATTTCCACTTTATTTCCAAATTTTTTAGCAAAGGCTTTGATAGTATCTGCTTTTAATTCATCCACTGTTAAGACTAAGCCTGATGCATTTTTGTTTGGTGTAATGGTAATAATAGAGCCAGTTGGTTCTTGTTGATTATAGAAGTAAGCTACTTCAGTTTGTAATTTTCCAAGTTCTATTTCTGTTAAGCTCCCTACAGTGACTTGGACATTATTAACTAATGTTTTATCTTTAGTAAAGGCGAGGGCCGCCCCTAATTTTTTAGCATCATTTTCAGATTTTAAAGTGGCTATTAATTTATTGTTCTGCCAGAACATAGCCCCATGAGTACGGAACACATATTCTTTGCCAAAGGTGCGTTCCACTAAAGTCAGCATCTTATTTTCAATCTGTTGATGTAAGATTTTTTCACGTAAGGCAACGGCGGAGCTACTGTTTGTAACACGGTACATAATCTCTGTCGCTTCGGCGCGAGTAATGTATTTTTCAGGTCCGAAGAGAAGGCGAGATTGATAGTGTAAAAAGCCTAGGCTTGCTAGTTCTCGTACAGCATCTTGAGCCCAAGGCGCAATGAATTTTTGATCGCTATAGTGAATTGAATCAAGGGCTGTAGGATTCTCTGTAGTATAACCTAAATAATGAATGTAATTATCCGCTACTACAGCAAATTCTTGGCGTGACATGAAACGTTCAGGCCGATAGGTTTTATCACCATAACCACTGATGATATTAAGCTGTGCTACTCGTTCGATTGCATTAGCAGACCAGCGGTCAGAGGTAATATCGTTGAAAGAGCTTGCCAACATAACAGGGGATTCATCAGAGATTAGATTACTAAATAAAGAGGCTACTTCTTCACGTGTGATTGGTTTATCTGGACGAAAGGTGTTGTCACTGTAGCCTGAAATAAGCTGTTGATTTGTCATCACGGCAATGGATGTGGCCGCCCAATAGTCAGCTGGTACATCGACAAAGGTATATTTTCGAGCTTCTTGAAATACAGATGGTTGAGCTGTACCAGTAAAAATAGGACTATCTGTATTAGGGGTAACCGTGGACGGAGTAAAATCTTGTAGCAATTGGATGGAACCTGTTTCCTTGGCGGTTACTTTATTTTTTGTATCTTTGTTATTGGTGTTATTGGTGTTATTGGTATTGTTGATGTCAGTTGTTTCAACTGCTGATTCTTGTTGTGCCTTAGTTGCTTTGCCAAGGGCTTGTACTGTGTTGCTCTTGGTATAGTAATCGAGGGTTAAAGGGCTAAATGTTGTTTCGTTACTTGCCTCTTTAACGACGCGTACAGGACCATAGCTGGCCTCTGTAGCATCAATATCAGTATCTGTTACAATGTTGGCCCAAACAGTGGTATTTGTAAGCATAAGTGCACAAAGGAGTGCGGCTGGTTTTGCTTGGAAAAATTTGGACATAAAAGCCTCCCAAATGATGAAACAAAATATGAAATTGTAAAGATTTAGGCCTTTTTAGGTCTAAATTAATGTATAGCATTAGAATTTTGGTTTAAAAATAACTACGTTTTCTACTTGGCCCCATTCCGTGACATAGTGAGCTAAGGTTGTTTGTAAAAAATCTGCCTTATATTTACGTGGTACGCAAATGATAAAATCTGTTAGACCTTGGATTGCTATTGTTGTTTCGTTAACAGTAGCAACGGGCATTACATTTTTCCCTTCGCTCCAGATAGACTCTGCCTCATGAGGATTTAAAATTTGTGTTACTGGATGTTGGCTATAGTAGACTAAAGATGTGCGATAATCGCGATAATAATAAACTTTAGTTTCCTTAGTTAATGGTAATTTAGTCGCTAAGTGAGAGGTAGAGGCGTCATCCACAATGGGTGGTAGTAAACATAATAATAATAAATAGAGAACACTGGCACTAAGGGCCGTGCTTTTCATGGAAATTGGTAGCCTTCCCTTGAAATATGCATAGCCTAAGGGAAGGAGTGCTAAGATGCCCCCTAAAGTGAGGGTGGTAATAAATTGAGTTATGTTTACATTGGCTGGGTTCAGTGGATTTTGCGCTTGTGGTAACCCTAAAAGCCATAAAGCAATTATGACCGCTAGAAATAAGAAGCTCACTGGGAATAATAATAACCAGAAGGCTCGATAAGTCAGTGCATGTGCTTTACGCTGTTTTGCTGTTAGATATCCTTGGGCCGTTAATATAATAAATGGAATGAGACAAAGAAAGGTATATGTCAGATATTTAGTTGCCATTAGATTATAAAAGATAAAGACACCAAGGCCCCATACCAGCAGATAGTTGTGCCAGCGAGTGCGTTCGCCATAGCGTAATTCATAGATAGTAAGTCCCGTCCAAGGCAGTAAGGATACAGGCCACAAGACGAAATAGAGGAACCACCAATTTTGCTCTGGATGTTCAGGTACAGTGGCACGAACTACATTGTGAAGCCCAAGAAAACCTTCAATAAAGCTCATGCCATGGTAAGCATACATGAGTAGATACCAAGGTAGTGCTACTATGGCAAAAATAAGCCAACCATAGGGATTGATTAATAATTTAAAGGCCAACTTGGTTCGTTGAAATAAGAATACATAGGCCAACAGGATTAGGCCTGGTAGAACGATACCTACAGGTCCTTTGGTTAGGACTGCTAAGCCAGCAAAGGCATAAGCTAACATAATGAAATGTTGAGCCTCTTTTTGTTGTTGATTGTTAGGTTGTGTGTCTTCAATAGCTGCAAAGGCTAGATAGGCAAAATAAACAATTCCTTGGGTGAATAGAAATAAATATCCGTCTGTTAGAATCGCATGACTAATGTACCAAAACTCTAAAGACGTGCCAAGTATTATAGCACTCCAAAGGGCTACAATGCGCTGTTTGGTAATGATATACACACCATAGTACATCATTAGGCCATTTAATACAGCACATATAACAAAGGGAAGGCGTGCCGAGAAATCTGACACGCCAAAAGTACTGAAGGATGCCATGAGCATCCAATAGGTCCAAATTGGTTTATCATACCAATATTGGTCATAAATCATAGGAGATAAGTAGCTGTGATGTTGCAGCATATTGACGGCACTTAAGGCATAATTAGACTCCACTGTATCTGTTATAGGGAAATTCCATACAAAGAGACCATAGGCTAATAGGAGCCATAGTCCAATGGCTCCCAAGTAGAGAAAGTCTTGCCGCTGTAATCGTGTTGCAAGCATGAAAAGAACTCCTTATATTAACGGGTAGCTGAGTCAGCTGTTGCGTTAGTAGTATTAGTTGTGTCAGTTGTTACTAAGAAAACATGAACTTTGTTACCAAAGGCATTGCGAATGGAGTCATTCATGTAATCAAAGCCTTTATCAATTCGTACAACTAATTGATTGTGAGCTACACTTGGATAAGCGGCTAGGATTGTGCCAGCAGGTTGTTTTTTCGCATAGAAGGTACGGAAATTTGCTTCAATGCGATCGTATTCTGCTTGGCTATATTCCGTAGACTCTAGAAGAATGCGTTTTGCTAATACAAGCTTGTCATCACTGTTATCTTTTTCATCTTTGGCGAGTATTTCTTCAAATTTTGCAAGGTCTTCATCACTTTTGAATGCTACATGTAGAACATTGTTTTTCCAGTACATAACGCCAAAGTTCTGGAAATTACCAGGTGTTTTATATAAGGAATTTAGTTTTTTGAATACTTTATTTTCTAGATCTGATTGATCTTCTAATTCCGTAGTTGGTTTAGCCGTAATTGATTGATTTGCTTGGCTTGTACTTTTAGTGGTTGATTCCCCTTTTGTTTCCTTTACGGTTTGTTTATCAGCTTTCTTTTCTTCTGTAGCCGTATTTGCTTTAGCTGGCGCTACAGTAATTGGTAAATTCTTATCAATGCGGAATAAAATAGCAACTGCTTCGGCACGTGTGATTTCGTCAGTTGGGCGGAAGTAATTTGTTTCACCGCCGGAAGCAATCATACCACGGCTAGCTAAGGTAATAACGGCATCCTTATAATCACTATCGATTTTGTTTTCGTCTGGGAATGTTACATCTTCTGGTTTTACTACGATATGAGGAGCATATTCTTTAGCCTTAGTTTTGCTCTTGATAGCAGCTTTAGCCAAGTCATCTTTGTAGGCTAAGTATTCAGCCGCTGTTTGAGCAAATTCTTCACGGGTTAACGTTTCAGCTTTGCTAAATGGTGCTAATAATTCGTTTCCTGTAATTTCTTTAACTACTGGTGTTTCCGTTTTTTTAGATTTTTTGGAATCTTCTTTAGTGGTAGCCGTTTCTTTTGTTTGATGCGTAGCAATTAATTTGTTATAAAGGGAAGCTGCATCTGCAGTTTTTAGGGCTTCATCAGGATGGAAGGAGCCTTCACCATTCCCAGAAAGAATACCTTCTTCTAAGAATGTATTAATTTGTACAGCGGCCCAATGTTTTTTTACATCTTTAAAGCCTTTGGCTTCTTGTTCGGCTTCATAAGCGGCTGCCTTTTTATTTAGTTCGTTAACTAAGGTGGCTTTTTCTTTATCCGCCTCAGTGAGTTCTTTAGTTGTTACCGTAGTGTTTGTTGTAGTTGTAGTAACTGCTGTTGTAGTTGTGTTGTCGGTCGCTGTTTCATCAGCGGCTAGACTAACGAAGGAAGTAGTTGTTAATAAAGTAGCAGCTAATACCGCTAATCGTAAAGATTTTGTTTTCATTATGAAACTCCTTTCTAAGTCTTCTTGATTGTTTTTTGTTTCATAGGTAATCGAAAAAATTCAGTTTGAATACTTTGATTATATCACGAAGTAGCAGGCCGTTAAAGGTAAAGATAAGCCTAATATTCAAGGGTATTTATCAAACTGTTGTTTTTAATAAGTTGTAATAAATTTATTTTACTTATATATATGTCAAGTATGCGCGTAGTGCATATGGGTTAAGGTAGTTGCTAATATCGCAATTCTTTGGACATAAGTTTTTTTATTCTATATAATATTAGTGATGATTTCCGTGCGAATATACAGTTTTAAATCTCTTTGGCATGAAGAATTTTTGAAAGTAAGTATGCGCAAGTGTGGGTAATCAAAGTAAGTGTAAGTACGTAGGAAAGTTGAGGATGTGAGGAAATGAAAATTCATTTATTTTCACAATGTTTGATTGACATGTTTTATCCCCATGTGGGGATGGCCGGCGTACAGGTATTAGAACGGTTAGGCTGTGACTTAACAGTGCCTAAGAAGCAAGTATGCTGCGGGCAAATGTTTGTTAACTCTGGGTATAATGATGCAGCGAAAGGGGCTATCAAGAATACAATTGAAGTCTTTGAAGATGCAGAGTATATCGTAAGCATGTCCGGTTCTTGTGCCTTTGCGATTCGTGATGAATATCGCCACATTTTGGCTGATGAGCCAGAGTGGTTAGCACGGGCGGCTAAAGTAAGTGAACGTATTTATGAGTTCACTGAATTTATTGTAGGTGTATTAGGCGTTACTGATGTAGGGGCTACCTTTAATGATAAAGTAACGTATCATAAATCCTGCCACGTAACTCGTTTGATGGGTGTTAAAGAGCAACCTATGAAGTTATTAGAAAATATCAAAGGGCTTGAATACTTACCAATGAATCGTGCAGAAGGGTGCTGTGGTTTCGGCGGTACCTTTACAGTAAAACAGCCAGAAATTTCTGCTGTTATGACACGCGAGAAAGCAATGAATATTTATAATTCTGGTGCTAATGTTGTAGCTGGTAGTGACCAAGCTTGCCTCATGAATATTGAAGGTATGCTTGATCGCCTTTACAAAGATGGTGAAATTGACCGCCGTATTAAAGTAATGCACATTGCAGAATTATTGAATTCTCGCTAGTCGTTAGGAGGAACTGAAAATGGCTATTTTATATGATCAACGTCCATTTAAAACTCGCGTTGCCGATGTTCTTGCCAATGACTTTAAGGTAAAGGCCATCCAAAAAGCGCAGGATGTTTTTTATGCGAAACGTAAAGCCTTGGTTGACCAAGTGCCTGAATGGGAAGAATTCCGTGATGAAGCGGCAGAACTTCGTGACCATGTGCTAAGCAACTTAGATTACTATTTGAACCAATTTGCTGAAAATGCAACAAAAGCAGGAGCAAAAGTACATTTTGCTCGCGATGCGAAAGAAGCTAATGATTATGTGCTTCAAGTGGTTCGTGAAAAAGACGCTAAGATGGTTGTAAAAGGTAAAACCATGGTGTCTGAAGAAATTAGCTTAAACGAAGCGTTGATGAATGCTGGTGTAGAAGTTAATGAAACAGACTTGGCTGAATTTATCTTACAAACAGCTGATTGGAACCCACCATCTCATATCGTAGTTCCAGCATTGCACTTTGCTCGTGAACGTATTCGTGAAACATTCCACGAAAAATTAGGCTATGAAGGAACAGAAGATCCAGAAGAAATGACCCGTTTCGTACGTAAACGTATTCGTGATCGTTTCCTTAAAGCTGATATTGGTTTTACTGGCTGTAACTTTGCAGTAGCTGAAACAGGCTCAATTACTATCGTATCTAACGAAGGTAATGGTCGTATGAGTAGTTCTATGCCTAAGACTATGATTTGTCTTATGGGGATGGAACGTATCGTGCCTGACTTTGCTGGCTTAGATATTATGATGGAATTGTTAATTCGTTCCTCTGTAGGGGCCAAAATTTCCAACTATTTCTCCATGATTACTGGCCCAGCTAAAGCCGGTGAAGCAGACGGTCCTGAAGAATTACATATTGTAATTATTGACAATGGTCGTTCCAATATTTTAGGTGGCGAATTTAACTCCATGCTTCGTTGTATCCGTTGTGGTGCGTGCATGAATATTTGCCCAGTATATCGTCACATTACAGGTCATGCCTATGGCTCTATCTATCCAGGTCCAATGGGGGCTGTATTGACTCCATTATTGGTAGGCTATGAAAAAGCGGGCGATTTACCATATGCATCTACACTTTGTGGTGAATGTTGGGAACATTGTCCAGTTAAAATTCCACTCCATGAATTATTGTTGAAACATCGTGTGAATATTGCTGATAAGGCACATCTTCGTCCTGCAGCAGAAGAAGCGATTTTCAAAACTGTGGCAACCGTATTTAGTAATTCCTTCTTATTTGACTATGGTACAAAACTTGGTGCTATTGGCATGAAGTTGATGAGTAAAAATGGTCAAATGGCAGATTGGACTAAGCTCTTACCAGTTGTTGGTGGCTGGGTAAAAGCGAAAGATATGAATACATTGAAACTCAAAAAGTTCCGCGATGTATATGCTGAATATGAAGCTAGCAAAAAACGTAAGTAAGGAGATAGGACAATGGATGATGTAAATCGTAAAACATTTTTAAGCCGTGTTTCTCATGCGTTGGGTCGTAAAGAGATTCCTACATTTGTAGCTCCTTACCCTTATGAAAAAGGACCTCAGGAAACAATGTATTCTGACCTTTCCCATGAGCAAGTGGTAGATATGTTCAAAGCCGAATGTGAAAAAGTAGGGACTAAATATGTAACTACTGATGAAGCACATGTGGTGGAAACAATTTTAAAAGAAATTGAAGAACGTGGTGGCGGTAAAGTTATTTACCCATCTTGTGAAGAATCCAAACATTACCAATTAGAAGAAGCGTTTGCTAAGGTAGATAGCAGTAAAGCGACTTTCTTCGAATGGGATGGTGCTAAAGGTAGAGAAGCAAATATTGATGAAGCTAAAGTAGCTGAAATTGGTATTACCTTCCCAATTCTTGGTATTGCTGAAACGGCAACAGTTATTCAACCAAGCGATCAAACAAGTGGTCGTTCTGTAGGTTTATTACCACTTTGTCATATTGCTGTTATTCGCACAGACGCTATTGTGCCTCGTATGACACAATCTATGGCAGCATTAACAAAAGTATATCGTGATAATCCTGAAGGATTCCCTTCTAATGTCGTGCACATTTCAGGGCCTTCCAATACAGCTGATATTGAATTAGTTCGTGTTGTAGGGGTTCATGGACCTATTAATGTAACCTTTATTTTGGTTGACTAATAGCAGTGTCTAAGTGTTAATTATATCCGGCGACAAGCTCACTAATAGTGTATTTGTCGTCGGATTTTTTTGAGATTTTCTACTGAACGAGTAGGAAATTCGCATAACTTATGCTATAATATCAAAGTCACATTCACAATTGAATAAGATAGGAGGATATGAAGTGGATATTCCATTTTTCCAACAGTTTTTGATGATTAGCTCCCCTGTAACCGTGGGAATTCTCATCTTGTTTGCGATTTTGTTAGGTTATATTTATTTCTTACAACGTCGTCAAACTGCTTTTGGGACGCTTGTTATTATTGGTACTGTATTAGGGGCTGTATTGGGCTTTGCCGTACAGTTTATTGCACAGTTCCCTGATGATCCTATGAAGGTTGTATACATTAAGGAAAGTACAAAGTGGTTTTCCTTAATTGGTGGGGGCTTCATTGATCTCATTTTAATGCTTGTTGTTCCATTGGTATTTATTTCTATTATTCATATTATTTTAAACATGAATCAAGGTGCTGATTTAAAGAAATTAGTTACTTCCACAGCCGGTGTTGCTCTTATTATGGTTGCCATTGCTGCTATTGTGGGCTTAGTGTTAGGTTCTGTAGCTCACTTAGGTGAAGGTATGACAGCTATTAATGATGGGCCTGCTAAGATGAAAGAAGTTAAGCCTGTAGTAGATACAATTCGTGCTTTAATTCCTAAAAATCCAGTGGCGGCTATGGCCAATACAAGTGTAATTGCAGTCGTTGTATTTGGCGTTATCATCGGTGGTATTGCACGCTTGATTAAACAAACTGGTACTAGTGATTTAGAATTATTTACTAAATTCTTTAATGAATTACATTTGATTATCTCTTGGGTCGCTGATTTTGTTATCGGCTTAATGCCTTACGGTGTGATGGCCTTATTAGCTAGCACATTAGCAACTAAAGGGTTCCAAGCTATTGCTGACATGGGCCTATTTATTGTTTTAATTTACGTAGGCGTTGTCATCATGTTGATTGTACAAGCTATTTTGTTAACAATCTTTGGTGTAAGCCCAATTATGTATTTCCGTAAAGCTAGAGCACCATTGTTCTTAGCCTTTACATCTCGTTCTAGTATGGGCGTATTACCATTAACGGTTGATACGTTGACTAAACGTTTAGGTGTTAATGCTACTACTGCTAATACGGTAGGTAGCTTTGGTACTACTGCTGGTATGCAAGGCTGTGCCGGTATTTTCCCAGCACTCTGTATCGTATACATTGCTAATGTAGCAGGTGTGCAGCTTGATATTACTATGTATGTAATGAGCGTAATTGTTATTGCTCTTGGTTCTTTAGGTATTGCAGGGATTCCAGGTACGGCTACTATGGCGGCATCGGTATCCTTGTCTGGTACTGGTCTTGGTGCTTTCTATGGCATGATTTCACCAGTATTAGCTATTGACCCTATCGTAGATATGGGCCGTACAATGCTTAATGTAAGTGGTTCTATGACAAATGCAATTGTGGTAGATAAACTTATGGGGACTTTTGATAAAGATGCTTTCAATGATGAAAGTACGGTTGATCGCCCTGTATCCAATAAATAAGGTTTAAAAAATACTCCATACTCAAGTTCCGAGTTCTTACGAACAAGTCGCTTGAGTTATGGAGTATTTTTTGTTTGTGGAGGAGTATTTTTATTTAAAAATAGGTAATTTACTTAGTTCGTTTCTTAAGTTAATTATGTCCCAAGGTAGATATTCTGCAATGGAGAGACCTACTAGGTCGGCGACTTTTGAAGCATTTATTAGTAGGTGCACAATGTGTGCTAAGGTCATTTCACCGACTGCATAATCGACGGGGCCTTGATGGGGCTGATTGCAAAGGAGACTACGGAAATCTGTTGGGCTTAACACATCTAAGTCTAAATGAACCAGTAATTGTTTTATATTATGTTTGGTGAGCCAGTGGACTAGGGGTTCACTAGAGGTTAATTGTTGTGGTGTGAGATAGGATAATTGATGATGTTGTAAAAACTCTTTTTCGAAGTCTAATAAACTGTGTTCAACAAGGCCAACATAGAGGATTTGATTGGCTGTAAATGGATGCCGTATCATTTGGGCGAATTCAGGTGCACCATGCCCCAATAAGTTGCCAAGCACCATGGCGTGTTCATGGTCAAATTCTTTGGGGGTCATAATATCTGGGTGTGCATCTAACCATAAGATAGCCGTGTTTTGGGGATATTGCCCATGTAGATAATCAAAAGGGACTTGTGAAATAGAGCAGTCGCCGCCTAAGGTAATAATTCGGCTGGGCTGTTTTATATGTAAAATAGCTTCAGCAGCTTGCTGTTGTTTTAAAAGAAGGTTTTTGCCATAAATATCTTTTGAAGGCTGTTGGTCGTAACTTGCTTTAGTTTGAGCTTCGTTCATAATCTGCTTCAGATGATACACAACGTGATATCTTTGCAGTAAGGCTGTATAAGCAAAACGAGTATTTCTATGAATTAGCCCTTTGTTTGAAAGAAGGGGCATATATAGGAGTACTCGTTTTACGTATTGATTTCTAATTCTTATTAATGATACAATAGGGTCAAATGAAGAAAGAATGAATTTTTCTGTTCGTTTTAATGGGGTTATTTTAAGTAAGGAGTGAAATGTATGAAACGATTATTGTTACTTTGTTTAGCCTTATTTGCCTTTGTGGCAGCAGGGTGTGCGCAAGTGACATCTGAAATTAAGGTGGATTCAGATTTTAGTGGTGAATGGGATGCTACGATTCAAGCGCCAATGCCTATTAGCAAAGGTGATTTGTTAAGTGCTGTGACTCAAAATTCAAAAAATAAACCACAAATTGATATAAACAAAATTAAATTAGAAGCGATTGGCCCTGATGGTAAAGAATTAGATGCTGATAAACCAGGGGTACAAGCGCAGACTTGGAAATTAGAAGCTAAATTTGCTAATAAAGATGAATTAGCACAAATGAGTGCTGCAGTGTTTGGTAGAGATTCGGATTCGAAGATTAATGTTATTTATCCGTATGGTGATGATCCCGATGTATATACGTTCAATTTGGGTAAAGCGTCTGGAGCAACTACTATTGAAGTCGAAGGCACTATCATCAAGGAAAGTGTTGGCAAGGGGCTTTTGAAAGATGATGACACGGTAATCTATGCAGCTGGTGATACTATCAAATTCCAATTTAAAAAGGAAAGTAGTTTTGGTGGAATTATTGGCGGTATTGTAGTGATTGCTATACTAGCTGGTGTTGGTTATGTTATTTTCCGTCGTCGACAAGCAGCGTAAGGGGGGATTTAAGATGAAACGATATATTACCTATATGATGATGGCTATAGGATTGGTAATTATGTTCCTTCTTAGTGGCTGTGGTGGAAATTTAGGAAGCTCACAAGACTTTTCTGGTTCATGGGGATATATTCAGACCCCAGTTACAACAAATAATGATGGGATTAATTATGAGTACAATCAGGATAGAATTTATGTAGTGACGTTTGAAAAGACTAGTGATCATACGTATACATCTAATTTTAGAGAATATAAATATGACTATAAAGGGAGTAAGTTCTTAAATAGAGATGAGTATGAACGCGGTGATCGGTGGATAACTTTTTTCACGCCTGATGGGCCGAATAGACAAGGTTTATTGCCTAAAGTTGAGCCATCATATGAGTTTAGACATGTAGCCCATGATATGAGAGATACTACTTTTACAGAACGTGATGGAGTGTTATATGTTGATGAAAATGGATTAGAGTATAATTATAATAAAGATAATGATACCTTAGTAAGCGGGAAAACTGTGTTACATCGAATTAAAGATGGCGATATTTCTACGTTAAAAGAAGAAGTACAACAACATATTAAAGATTATTATCAAAAAGCCTATGTAGATACTAAGAAACGTGAGATTCCTAATATTATCTTTACAGATAGAGATGATAGTAAATAAGCAATATAAATTTTCTTTTTTCTCAATTCGTTTTTCAGTATAGTAAATACAGCATAAATGTAGTAATAAAATAAAAGGATAGTGTGTCAGTAAGCGCCCTTGTTCGTAAGAACGCAGGTGTATCTGGCACACTATCCTTTTTCCATGTATGAAGTATGTGAGACCTCTTAACTTAAAGCTGATATTTTTTATTCCACAAAGTACGCGCTCCAAAGTAGAGCAATAAGAAGGCAGATAAACAAACGGTAGTGCAATTAGCCACCATAATAGTAATTTGGTATAGTACCGCTTCATTTGGCATAGCACCAGCTAGAATTTGCCCTGTCATCATACCCGGCAAGGCGATAATTCCCATGCCGACCATGGAGTTAATTGTTGGCAGAAAGGCAGTTTCAAGGGCTTGATTAATAAAGGGACGTAAGATTTTAGCAGGGTGAGCACCTATGTTGAGGAGCACTTCAATTTGATGTCTATTGCTATCTAAGGCTTCTTTAAAGGCTTTTAGGGCTAAAGTAGCACCATTCATAGTGGCGCTCACAAGCATACCGCTAATAGGAATGATATATTGAGGAATGAGAATATTTTTTTGAATAACTACGACTAACATAAATAGTACAATTGTTAGACATGTGATGATAATCGAGGCGGCTGTTATATATTGGAAGCGCCGATTGAGCCAAGGATTTTTGCGTAATGTCCTAAAGACAGCAAAACCAATCATTAAAGATAAGTAAGCAAGAATGTATAGGGGCGATGGATTTTGAAAAATATATAAGAGTACATAGCCGGCAATAATCAGCTGTACTGTCATTTGAATAGTCCCTAAGAGGAGAAATTTAGTTTGATCTATATGGCAGTATTTGAAGACGCCAACAACTATGAGTAGGAGTAAATAAATGGATAGAAAACCACTTAATTGCATAGTAATTGCTTCTGACATAATATACCTCTTTCTATTGTATTTGATGGGTATGATTCTTTATGGCGAGTTCTTTAGCCGTTTCTTTATCTTTTAAAACGATCAAATGATCACTGAATTTGGGATATAAACCATCATCGTGGGAGATTACTAAACAGGTTTTCGTATGAGTAATCATGTGTTCTTTAAGCCGTTCAAAGAAGGTTACCGCTGTCGCTGAATCTAGAGCAGAACTAGGCTCGTCCCACATATAAATTTCCGCATCTAAGGAGAGCATAATTGCATTAAATACACGCTGGCGTTCGCCACCAGATAAATTAGTTACATTTTGTTCAATAGTAAAAGGGGCGACTGCAATATGCAAATATTCATCCATAACAGCCTTGGTTGGACAAGTTGACTTACGGTAGGTATGAAAGGTTTCAAAATTATCTTGTATGGTACCGTCGAATAAGAACACCTCTTGATTTACTAATACTATATGTTGACGCAGTGTCAACGGATGTAAAGTATCGATATTGTCGCCTTTGAAGTAAATAGAACCTTGGGACGGGTTGACAGTACTATTAAATAAATGAAATAATGTACTTTTACCGCAGCCACTAGGACCTTGCAAAAAGGTCATTTTCCCTTGAGGGATGGTCAAATCAGGATAGAAAATAGTATTTTGAAAAGCTAATTGCTTAGTAGTTAGGATATCCATGCATAAGCTCCTTTACGGTATAATATCATTATCTTTATTGTAATTGATTTGAGAAAATTTATACAGTGTATTTTATAAAGTAATGTATGAAATGCTTATAGATTATATATTCTATAAGACGAGAAGAGTGTTCGTATAGGGTATACAAAATTGAATTTTAGGAGTATAATTTAGGCGTAGTAATACGAATGGAGGCAGGTATAATGAGTTTTTCTGTACGTACAGATGTCTGTATACAGTGTAATATGTGTGTGACCGAGTGTCCAACTGGATTGTTAGTAATGAAGGAAGAAGGACCTGCAGCAGGTCGTGGTAGTTGTATTTCTTGTGGCCATTGTGTAGCCGTTTGTCCTACAGAGGCGATTGATTATTCAATTACACCTCGCTCGGAGCAGTTATCAGTGGGTGCGTATACCGTGCCTAGTGCAGAGGAAGCTGCGCATTTTTTGCGGTATCGTCGTTCCATTCGTACATTTAGTGATAAACCAGTTCCTAAGGAATTACTTACGAAGTTGCTTGATGTAGCCCGTATGGCACCAACAGGCTCTAATAGTCAGGGAATTTCGTATCGAGTAATTCAAAATAAAGCTACTTTGCAAGCGATTAGCGAGGCTGTAATGAACTGGATGAGCGAGCTGGGAAAAGAAAATAGTCGTATGCGAATTTATGCATATAATGCAAAACGCTATAATCGTACAGGGCGTGACTTTATCTTACATAAAGCACCCGCTTTAGTATTAGCCATAGCTAAGGACGAATTAGTAGAACGGGGCCGTGATAATGGTCATTTTGCTCTTACTTATGCAGAATTAATGGCACCTTCATTGGGTTTAGGAAGTTGCTGGTCTGGTTTTGTAGAATTTTGTGCACAAACGGGATATGAACCATTATTAGAATTATTAGGATTACCTGAAGGGTATAGGGTAGCAGGGGCGATTATGGTTGGGTATTCTAAATATAAATATCGCTATATGCCAGAGAGAGCTCCATTGACGGTTTATTTTGATGAGGAGGATTAACATGTCAACACCATTAGTTACTCTGGACATGGTTAAAGAAGCGCAGCAGCGCTTACGGGGAGTGGCACAACGAACGGCTATCATGCAGTCGACATCATTGAGTGAGCGTTGTGGTTGTGAAGTTCATTTGAAAATGGAGAATTTTCAGCGAACTGGTTCTTTTAAATTGCGTGGGGCCTATAATAAAGTGGCTTCTTTGACAGAGGCTGAACGGGCGCGGGGCATAGTGGCTTCGTCTGCAGGGAATCATGCTCAAGGCGTGGCCTTGGCGGCTAAAGAATATGGTTGCAGAGCAACGATTTGTATGCCTTCTAATGCACCAATTGCGAAAATTGAAGCGACTCATAGTTATGGCGCTGATATTGTATTAGCTGGTGATTTTTATGCCGATGCATATGAAAAAGCATGCTCTTTAGAAAAAGAAAAAGGATTTACTTTTTGTCATCCTTTTGATGACCCCGTTGTAATTGCTGGACAAGGAACAATTGGTCTTGAAATTTTAGATGAATTACCAGATACGGATGTTATTGTAGTACCTATTGGTGGCGGCGGTTTGATTTCAGGTATTGCCGTGGCGGCTAAAGCGATTAAACCAGATATTCGGATTGTTGGTGTACAGACACAAAATATGCCATCCATGAAACAGTCCGTGGCTGAGGGAAAAGTGACGACTGTACCGGCTTTAAAAAGTTTAGCTGATGGTATTGCTGTAGGTACACCAGGGACAGTAACCTTTGACATCGTTTCAAAATATGTAGATGAAGTAGTGACTGTTAGTGAAGCGGAAATTGCAGAATCAATTTTATTTTTATTAGAACGTGTTAAAACAGCCGTTGAAGGGGCTGGCGCTTGTCCTGTGGCGGCGTTAGTGAATAATAAAATTAGTCATTTAGAAGGCAAAAAAGTTGTAGCTTTAGTTAGTGGTGGTAATATTGACGTAAACATGATAGATCGCATTATTAACAATGGCTTAGTTAAATCTTGGCGCCGAGCGTATTTTGATATTGTAGTACAGGATAAACCGCATGTGTTATCTACTATTACTGGCTTAGTATCGGATAGTAATGCCAATATTTTGAGTATTTATCATGACCGTAGTCAACGTGATATAGAGGTGGGCTATGTACATGTGGCCTTAGAGATTGAAACTATGAATGAAAAACATGTACATGACTTGTTAGCGACCTTAGCAGAACATGGCTTCCCGGCTGTATTGCGGTAAGTGGTAATGCTTGTTTAAGGTGGAAGCTATTTATAATATGAGTGTAAGAATGGCTTAGGCTGTGTATTATGAGTCATAGTAGTGGATAGTGTACAGGGAGATGACATATTGAGGAGTATTAACTGAATAGAGTAGGAGTAAATTATGGAATCGGGAAAAAGTTTAGAGCGTAATTTGAAGCCCCGTCATGTTGAGATGATAGCCCTTGGAGGTACTATAGGGGTTGGTTTATTTATGGGATCGGCTAGTACGATTCAAACAGCGGGTCCTTCGGTTTTATTATGTTATGCCCTAAGTGGTGTGGTTATGTTTTTAATCATGCGGATTATGGGGGAAATGCTATATTTGGAGCCGGTGCCAGGATCCTTTGCGGCGTATGGATATCGCTATATTTCACCTTATGTTGGATTTATTACTGCTTGGTGTTATTGGTTTATGTGGATTTCTGTAGGGTTAGCTGAAGTGACTGCTGTGGGGATTTATATGAGTTATTGGTTCCCTGAGCTGCCACATTGGATTTCTGCCTTTGTAGGCATGGCTATTATTGTAGCTGCTAATATAGCCTCCGTTAAGTATTATGGTGAGTTTGAATTTTGGTTCGCGCTGATTAAAGTAGCCACCATCGTTTTCATGCTTGTAGTGGGTATGATGATGATTTTATTTGGCTTTGGTAATGATGGTGTGGCCCTTGGTTTTTCCAATTTATGGGCGCATGGAGGCTTTATGCCTAATGGTTGGGGTGGTATGTTAGCGGCTATGTGTGTAGTGGCAGCAGCTTTTCAAGGTGTTGAATTAGTTGGTATTACCGCTGGAGAGGCACAAAATCCAAGACATACACTAGTAAAAGCTGTAAAGAGTATCGTATGGCGTATTCTAATTTTTTATGTAGGCGCTATTTTCGTTATTCTTTGTATTTATCCTTGGAATGAATTAGGTTTTGTGGGAAGTCCATTTGTGCAGACCTTTCAACGGGTAGGCATTGCTAGTGCCGCTGGTATTATCAATTTTGTGGTGTTAACAGCAGCGTTGTCTGGCTGTAATAGTGGCATTTATAGCTGCGGTCGTATGTTATATACATTGGCTAAAAATGGCCAAGCCCCTAAAATTTTTGCTAAATTATCGGATACAGGTGTACCTCGTAATGGGATTTATTTATCTATGATATCTTTATTATTTGGTGTCGTGTTAAATTATTTAATTCCTGACTCCAAATTATTCTTATATATTTACAGTGCGAGTGTATTTCCTGCTATGGTGTCTTGGTTTGTATTGGCGGGGGCACAGCGTAAATTTAGACAGCGTTGGGGGGCTGAAATTATAGCCCAACATCCTTTTAAATCACCGTTATATCCATATTCCAATTATTTTTGCTTAGCCTTTTTAGTATTAGTAACAATTGGGATGGTTTGGAATGAAGATACACGGATATCGTTGTTAGTAGGTTGGCTATTTATTGCGATTATTACTGTATTTTATTATGGTTTAGGGATGAATAAACGGCCGGTTGTTCACGAAGAATTTATTCACGAAGATGGCTTAGGGTCTGAAGGGGCTTTGGCGGATAGAAAATAAGTATAGTAACCTCATGAGACAGAAGTCTATAAATTTTTGCTCATGAGGTTGTTTTATGTCCTCTTTATATGGTAGGATAATACATAAGTTGATTTCATTTGGGGATTTTTAGAATCAGCGAAATTTTAAGGCTTAGTCACTTAGCTTATGGTAGGTGTCTAATCCGTATTTGTATTGTGTAGTCATAAGGAGAGAGAGGTATTACACATGAAATTAAAAAAACTGTTAGCCCCTGTATTAGTGGGCGTATTGGCCTTAGGCATTGCTGGTTGTGGTAGTGATAGTGGGTCAAAAGAAATTCGTATTGGTGCGACGGCGGGGCCACATGCAGAAGTCGTAGAAGCGGTGGCTAAGGAAGCAGCTAAAGAAGGCATTAATATTAAATTAGTTGAATTTTCTGATTATGTAACACCGAACAAAGCTTTAGCTGATGGCGATTTAGAGCTGAATAGTTATCAGCATGTACCTTTTATGGAAAACTTCAATAAGCAGAATAACACGCATTTAGTATCCATTGGCAAAACAATTTTGATGCGGATGGGTTTATATAGTAATACGATTAAAGATGCTAATGATGTACCAAATGGCGCAGTAGTAGCAATTCCTAATGATCCTACTAACGGGGGGCGTGGCTTGGCCCTATTAGCTAAGGCAGGGCTTATTACGTTGAAGGAAGGCGTAGGCTTTAAAGCGACGTTAGCAGATGTTACTTCTAATCCTAAGAATTTAGTTATTAAAGAATTGGAAGCCGCTCAGTTGCCACGTAGTTTAGATGATGTAACATTGGCAGCCATTCCTATGAACTATGTTATGAGTGCTGGTATTGATGTGGCTAAACAAGGTGTATTCTTAGAACCAAAAGATGAGCCTTTGGCGGTTATGAATTTAGCGGCGCGTGAAGCGGATAAAGATAATGCAACGTATAAGAAAATTGCTGAAATTTATCATTCCCCAGCTGTTAAGCAATTTATTGATGAGAAATTTAAAGGTACAATTATTCCGGCTGAATAGTTCTAGTTATTTGTGAGCTTTCTAGGAATAGAAACTTGTCTAAATATAATAAGGAGTTGTAAGTTTACTCGATACAATGGGACTTACAGCTCTTTTTTTTATTTGAATTTATATTTGTTTTGCGTTAGTTATCTTTATTGGTAGCTGGTTTAGGGGGCTTATAAATTTTAGTTGCTATCTCTTCAAGTCACTATAGTTGTAAAGATGGATAAGAGGTCATGATAAATATGTAATTTAGAATTATTCTTTAGAATTAGCCCTTAAATAGTAAATACGGTATAATAAAAAGTAAGTATTTGGGAGTTGTTTTATTGATAGCTAGTTAAAATTTGTAAGTAATGTCCCTATATATGAGGCATTTTCGTTTACTATCAGGTATAAAACTCATAAAGGAGGTTTTATATGTCCCTTTTAAAAGTTGCAATTTCAGAACAAGCAGAAGCTATTGTGGGCGTATTGACTAAACGCCCTGTTATTAGACCAGCTGAGACAGATTTCACGGATGTGGGCGCCGTACTTATTGGCGATTGTGAAATTGATACATTAGTTAATACACCTGTCAAAGCCTTTGATATACCTGTATTTGTGGTTCGCACAGGGACTGGTATGGAAGGTTTAACGCCGGAGCAAGTGGCACAAGCTGAAGATACGGTGCTGCGTGATGCTTATGGTATTTTAGACAGTGAGCCATCAGAGCGAGAGTTTTATGCACGGCGTGTGGAAACAGCTGTTTTAAATTATGAACATCGGTCATTACCGCCATTTTTTAGAACATTACGCCGTTATGTGGAAACAGGCAATTCACAGTTTAATTGTCCAGGTCATCAAGGGGGGCAATTTTTCCGTAAACATCCGGCGGGGCGTGCGTTTTATGATTTTTATGGGGAAAATATTTTCCGCAGTGATTTGTGTAATGCCGATGTGCAATTAGGTGATTTATTAATTCATGAAGGATATGCCTTAGATGCGCAAGAACATGCTGCGCAAGTATTTAATGCGGACAAAACGTATTTTGTATTAAATGGCACTTCTACTTCTAATAAAGTGGTGTTGAATGCGTTGTTGGCGCCGGGAGACATTGTTTTATATGATCGAAATAATCATAAATCTATTTCTCATGGAGCCTTAGTGCAGGCTGGTGCTGTTCCTGTATATTTAGAAACTGCGCGCAATCCGTTCGGTTCTATTGGCGGTATTCCTGAGGCTTGTTTTGAGGAAGCATTATTACGAGAGCGTATTGCTGAACGTGATCCACAGAAAGCGCAAGCAGAACGACCTATTCGCTTAGCTGTCATTCAATTAGGTACGTATGATGGGACTATATATAATGCGCGACAAGTGGTAGATAAGATTGGCCATTTGTGTGATTATATTTTATTTGATTCAGCTTGGGTAGGTTATGAACAATTTATTCCTATGATGAAGGATTGTTCACCGTTATTATTGGAATTAGGGCCAGACGATCCAGGAATTATTGTGACCCAATCTGTTCATAAGCAGTTGGCTGGTTTTTCACAAACATCACAAATTCATAAAAAAGATGCTCATATTCGTGGACAGGCTCGTTATGTGAATCAGAAGCGTTTTAATAATGCCTTTATGATGCATGCATCGACCTCACCATTTTATCCTTTATTTGCAGCATTAGATGTAAATGCTAAGATTCATAGTGGTGACGGAGGCCGTGCATTATGGCATGATTGTGTGGCCGTAGGGATTGAAGCACGTAAAACAGTATTACGAAATTGTCGATATTTACGTCCTTTAGTACCGCCTATTGTACATGGCCAGCCTTGGGAAGATGGCAAAACGGCAGCTATGGTAGATGATATAGCTTACTTTGCCTTTGAACCAGAGGCCAAATGGCATTCCTTTAGGGGCTATGGGGAAGGCCAATATTTTATTGATCCTTGTAAATTCCAATTGATTACGCCTGGCATTAATATGGAAACGGGTGAATATGAAGAGTTTGGTATTCCCGCCACTATTTTGGCAAATTATTTGCGAGAACATCAGGTTGTTCCTGAAAAATGTGATTTAAATACCATTTTATTTTTATTAACCCCAGCGGAATCATATACTAAGATGGATGCGCTGATTGCTAAATTATTGCGCTTTGAACAATTGATTGAAGCGGATGCACCTATGCAGGACGTATTGCCTACGGTATATGCAATGAATATAGAAAAATATCGGGGGTATACAATTCGTCAATTGTGTCAAGAGATGCATGATTTTTACAAACAACGCAATGTTAGTCAATTACAGCAACGCTTATTTGAAAAAGAATACTTCCCTACTTATATAAAAACGCCACAAGCGGCGAATATAGACTTTGTAAAAGGAGAGGGTGAGTTAGTACCGATTGCCGATTGTGTAGGGCGTATTGCTTTAGAAGGGGCGTTGCCATATCCACCAGGTGTTATTTGTGTACAGCCTGGGGAAATGTGGTCTCAAACTGCGCGAGATTATTTTGTGGCGCTAGAAGAAGGGATTAATGAATTGCCGGGATTTGCCCCTGAATTACAAGGGGTATATATTGAACGTGATGAAACAGGTTATCGTAGAGCGTATGCCTATGTTTTACGCGAGGGTAATCGTGTTTAGTAATAGTTATGAAAGGAGTTATGTATGCTAACAATGAAAGATGTGGAGCAACGACTCCTTTGGCAATCCGCGTGGCTTATGTTTGTTGTGGCTGTTAGTGGTACGATTATGGGGGTAATCACAGGTTCGGCAGCGGTTTTATTAGATGGCATTGTATCGTTTATGGCAGTCATTATAAAAATCATGATGATTATGACGTCAAAATTAGTTTCTCGAGAAACGAGTAAGCGATTTCAATTTGGCTATTGGCAATTTGAACCGTTGGTGCTTATGGTAGAAGGGGGCTTTACCTTACTATTCGTGTTATACGCCTTTATGACTGGGGTTACGAGTTTGTTAAGTGAAGGTCATGCCGTAGAAGCAGGGCCTATCGTATTGTATGCCGCTTTTTTTACCATCGTGGATGGGGCCTATTATTTTTATGTACAGCGTATTAATAAACGCTTGCAATCAAATTTAGTGAAATTTGATAATATTAGTTGGTCTATTGATGCAGTGTTGGCAGCGGGTATTTTAGTTAGTTTTGCTATTGCCTGGGCCTTACAGCAGACAGAGTGGGCTTATTATGCTCGCTATGTGGATCCTCTAGTTTTAATTGCTTTATCTATCCAGATGATGCCAAGTGCTATAAAAATTCTTGTGCCTGCGACAAAGCAGATTATGGGCGTGGCACCTACAGAAATTCATAATCGCGTACAAGTTATTATGGACGACTTTATGGCACGGTATCATTTCAAAGACTATGTAACTAGTGTACAAGCCTATGGCAAATACAATATTATCGAAATTGATATTTTGTTGCCAAAAAATTATAGTTGTCAGCGGATTGAAGCGTTAGATGAGATTCGTAATGAGATTGACGATGCTATTGGTGGTCGCTCTGATGAAAAATGGGTAACGATTACTTTTACGACTACTAAGCGGTGGATGGCAAAAGATTATTTATTAGATGATGACGAGGAAGAAGGGGTATAATGGAAATACCAAATAAAGAGTTAGTAGTCATTAAAGAGGCTGTAACGGCAGCAATAACTGAATTAATTGTAGTTAGTCATTTGACAGCTGGTGATGTAGTTGTCGTTGGCTGCTCTACTAGTGAGGTGCGGGGTTCGCGCATTGGCACTGATTCGGCTGAAGAGGTGGGGGCGACAATTATAGCGGCTCTGCTTGCTGTATTAGAGCCAAAACAGATTGCCTTAGCCGTACAGTGCTGTGAGCATTTGAATCGTGCGTTAGTGATTGAAAAGTCTGTAGCAAGAAATCGTGGCTGGGCTATTTGTAATGCAGTCCCACAATTACATGCTGGTGGGGCGGCATCCATGGCAGCTTATAATCAGTTTGAAGCACCTGTTGTTGTTGAAGCGATTGAAGCCGATGCAGGCCTTGATATTGGGGATACATTTATTGGTATGCATTTAAAACCCGTAGTAGTGCCTGTCCGTTTGGGGGTAAAACAAATTGGGGGAGCCCATGTAACGGCAGCTCGCATTCGACCAAAATATATTGGCGGTAGTCGGGCTGCATATGATGAGGCTTTAATGTAGTAGAGGTGAAGAACGTTTGAATTTTTATAGTTATGCCTATATTGCACAACAAGGGCAGTTTAATGCACTTATGCAATATGGATTGTCTTTTTTACTATTAGTAGCACTGTTATTAGTGAGTATTCAATTTATTCGACATCGTTTGAATAGTCGATATCGTGATTTGACAATTTTATTGTCTTTAATTATAGTTTTCGTCTTAGGGATTCGCTGGAGCGAATATGATTCATCGCTACGAAACTCAGAAGAGAGTAGCCGTATGGCTAATTTTGTAGTTACCGTTTCAGAGCGGCTAGGCGTTTCAAAAGACGATATACGTGTTAATACCTTACATTTGAATGAGGATGTAATTATCAATGTAGGTAATCGTTTTTACCGAGCTCAATTTACTAAGAATTTTGAGGCCTATTCACTAACGCAAGTCCATATGATTGACTCGCAAATAAAAGTAGTGGATATAGCGAAGGAGTAAGATGATTATGATAACTGGTTACACCCTCATTATGATTAAATTAATTTTGGGTATTTTGTGTTTAGTTTTTCAAATTAATTTGATGGGGAAAGGCAATTTAGCACCGAATTCAGCGATTGATCAAGTGCAGAACTATGTACTTGGTGGCATTATTGGTGGGGTTATTTATAATGATGCCATTGGTGTTTTGCAATTCCTGTTAGTTCTTATTGGTTGGACTATCGTAGTTATGGCTTTGCGCTATTTAGCAGCTTATAATCATCATGTGAAACGAATCGTTGATGGTAATCCCGTTATTGTGGTTGAACGTGGTGAGGTGCAAGTAGAAGATTGTATGCGACATGGTGTGAGTGCAGGGGAATTACATTTGAAATTGCGCAGTGCCGGTATACGCCATGTCAGTGAAGTGCGACGGGCCGTATTAGAACAAAATGGACAAGTAACTGTTGTTAAATATGGTGAAGATACTGTACATTATCCCTTAATTGCTGATGGGCAAGTGGACGAAAACGTGTTATCCTTAGTAGAAAAGGACCGTTCTTGGTTGGACGAAACAGTATTGGCACAAGGCTATGCTATATCTGATGTATACATGGCTGAATTAGTTAAAGATGAGTTAGTCATTACTCCTTATGCAAAAGAAGGACGGTAATAAGTAAGGGGCGATGCTGAAAGGAGCTATTTATGGCAAGTTTACAGCGTGCGTTGTTAGTGATTGCATTTTTGTATATTTTTTATCATATTTATTCTTACGGCTTGACCACTACTAATATGATTGCAATGGTACTATTAGTAGTATCCTTTATATTAGAGCTTACGCGTAAATCGAGACGCGCTAAATTAGAAGCTTATTTTGCTCGCAAAGAAGCGGAGGTAGCTGAGCAGGAAGCGGCGGCTGAAGCAGCTAAAATTGCTAAAACTAGTGACGGAGCTAAAGCAGGTTCTGATGATGCAACAAAATCTCAGGAGAGTGTAAAAGTAAGTATAAATAAAAAGTAAGCACAATAGTAAATAAGTTCGCTTATTACTAAGTAATTAGTCTATTTAAAAAGGAGTTTTACATGAAATTAATATCGTGGAATGTTAATGGTTTGCGTGCAGCGGTGACAAAAGGCTTTATGGAAAGCTTTGAAACATTAGATGCGGATATGTTTTGCTTACAAGAAACAAAATTACAGCCTCATCAAATTGAATTAGAATTGCCAGGTTATGAACAGTATTGGAATAGTGCCGTTAAAAAAGGCTATAGTGGCACCGCTATTTTCACTCGCCATAAGCCAATTCAAGTGACTAATGGGATTGGTATTGAAGAACATGACCAAGAAGGTCGTGTGATTACTGCAGAATTTGAAAATTTTTATTTGGTTACTTGTTATACGCCAAATAGTCAGCGAGAACTTGCGCGCTTAGGGTATCGCATGACTTGGGAAGATGCGTTTCGTCAGTATTTATTGGAATTAGATGCTAAAAAACCAGTGATTCTTTGTGGTGATCTTAATGTGGCACATCAAGAAATCGATTTGAAAAATCCTAAGACAAATCGTAAAAATGCTGGGTTTACTGATGAAGAACGAGCTAAAATGACAGAATTATTAGGCGCTGGATTTACAGATACATTCCGTAAATTGTATCCTGAAGTAACTGATGCTTATAGCTGGTGGTCCTATATGGGGAAAGCCCGTGAGCGAAATGTGGGGTGGAGAATTGATTATTTTATTACCTCGGCTCGTTTAGATGATAAAATAGTTGAAGCTCGTATTCATCCTGACATCTTTGGTAGCGATCACTGTCCTGTAGAGTTGGATATTAATCTGTAATAAAAAGATGTGAAGATACAAAGAGTGCCTTATACTCTATAGAATAAGTAAAATAGGGATACTTTATAGAGAAATATCTATATTTAATTGTCATATGAACAGACAATATAGAGAGTCTAACTCAATTAAATGAGCTAGACTCTTTTATTTTGCTACTATTGTCAGGTTATGCGTATAAGTAATGGAGAAAATGAAGAATATGAAAAATGAATGGTGCATAAGCCTTGCCTGTGTTATAGTGTAAACAGGACAAAGATTTAGTTTAGTTTTAAACTATTAATTTTATTGTGTATACGCAATAAGGAGAAACGATTATGGCAAATTATAATCCCTACGAAAACATGCTTAACACACTTGACGAAGCGGCTCAAAAACTTGGTTTAGAGCGCAACGATTATGAAGTAATTCGTCATCCAGAACGTGAATTGCAAGTAGCGATTCCAGTTCAAATGGATGATGGTCATGTTGAAGTATTTAGTGGCTATCGTACTCAACACAGCACGATTATGGGTGCTGCTAAAGGTGGTATTCGTTTCCATCCTGATTCTGATGAAAATGAAGTTCGCGCTTTGGCTGCTTGGATGACAATTAAAAACTCCATTGCTCACCTTCCTTATGGCGGTGGTAAAGGCGGTATTAAAGTTGATCCTAAGAAATTAAGTCAACGTGAATTAGAACGCTTAACTCGTGGCTTTGTACGTAAAATCGCTCCAATTATTGGTGTAGATACTGACGTGCCAGCTCCAGACGTAAATACTAACCCACAAATTATGGCTTGGATTGTTGATGAATTCTCCACACTTAAAGGCGTATGGTCTCCAGGTGTTGTAACTGGTAAACCATTAGCTGTTGGTGGTTCCTTAGGCCGTAATGAAGCAACTGGTCGTGGTTGTATGTTTACTTTGAAGAGCTATCTTGAAAAGAATGGCAAAAAAATGTCCGATGTGACAATTGCTGTTCAAGGTTTTGGTAACGTAGGTAGTGTTGGTGCTTTATTGATGCATCGTGAAGGGGCTAAAGTAGTAGCTATTGGTGACGTTCATGGTTCCATTTACAATGAAAATGGTATTGACGTTGAAAAAGCTTACGAATATGCTAATGCCCATGGCCGTTCCTTAGAAGGTTATGAAGAACCAGGCATGAAACGCATTCCAAATCCAGAGTTATTATTATTAGAAGTAGATGTTTTATATCTTGCTGCCTTAGAAAACCAAATTAATGGCAGCAACATGAAAGAAGTTAAAGCTAAAGCTATCTTAGAAGGTGCTAATGGCCCTACAACTAATGAAGCTGACTTATACTTCTTTGAAAAAGGCATTGATATTATCCCTGACGTATTAGCTAATGGTGGTGGCGTAGTTACTTCCTATTACGAATGGGTTCAAAATAAAGCTGGTTTCTATTGGGACGAAGAAGAAGTAAATACTCGTCTTGAAAAGAATATGAAAATGAGCTTTGAAGAAGTGTGGGCTATGCAACAAGAATATAAAGTATATCCTCGTTTAGCAGCTTACATGGTAGCTTTAAAACGTTTAGTTGATGCTAGCAAACTTCGTGGGTTCAACGGTTAATAATTGTTTATTATGTACAGCTCAGTACATACATGATAACGCTAAGTATAACTGTCTATCTTCAGCCTAATGAATAGAGGCTCTTATAATGAAATAAAATTAGAAGTATACTGTGCGCGACAGCGGCTAGGAAAGTGATGCCTAGCCGCTTTTTATGTGTATTTTTCTATAGATTGAGATTCTTTTGAGAAAAAGTGAAAAATATATAAAAAAGTACTTGCATTTAATTTGATTTTAGTATAGAATATCTCTTGTACCATTCCTCGATAGCTCAGTCGGTAGAGCAATCGGCTGTTAACCGATCGGTCGTAGGTTCGAGTCCTACTCGGGGAGCCAGTGGCCCGTTGGTCAAGCGGTTAAGACACCGCCCTTTCACGGCGGTATCGGGGGTTCGATTCCCCCACGGGTCACCAATATGGACGATTAGCTCAGCTGGGAGAGCGCCTGCCTTACAAGCAGGATGTCGGCAGTTCGATCCTATCATCGTCCACCACATTGGCGAGTTCGCAATAGCGAGCTCGCTTTTTTATTTTATTATGTAACTTCATTGGCTAATGAGCTAAGATGTGGTAACATAAAAGAATAAATATATAGCTATTATGGATAAGTAAAATAGATTGGCAGGAGGAATAAGATGTCTGCATATATACCGTACTTAGTTGTATTAGGTGTGATTTTAGTATTCTTTTTAGTATGCTATTTAGTATTTCGTGATGGTGATACATCGGAAGCTACGCTTGATACAAGTTCAGATTCGGTTGTAAATACCGATTATTATGCGCGGAAACGGCGCGATCATGGAGCGGAGTATTATCGAGAAGAACAGAAGGCGAATGATTCGCTAGCGCAAACTGGCGAGCAAGATATGGCGACTACATTTGTACCTTTATCTAAAGAACATGTAGGTAGTGAATTTGAAACGGCTATGGAGAACACTCCTGCTGCCAGCCTTAGTAATGATTTTGGCATCACTGAAGGGGATAGTCGTCTAGGGGATGACATTGTATCTGATTTAGACATGACTAAGCCTATGCTTAAAATCCCTACAGAACCAAGTGCGAGCAGTGAAGCGGATTTAGAGTTAACACGGCGTATTCAACGGATTATGCCTGCCAGTGTTGAAGGGGCGGAAGCAGCTAATGATGCTACTCGTATTATTCCGATAGTACGTGAACCTTTGACAAAAGAAGAAACGACTAATTTAGAGACTGCCCAGGATATGAAGGAGCCAGGCTTAACAGATTTAATTGCTTTAGGGACGAGTCATTTTATGAGTTCCTTTGGTGCGATTAATATAAGTACTAAAGAACAAGTATTAGATATTACAACGACTGCTTTGGAACGGTTAGGCATTACTGAAAGTGGTGAGTTGCAGGCTTTATTGGAAAATATCGTAGTGCAAGAAGCATTGCTTTGTATGCAAAAAGCATATGCTACCACCCCTACTAGCTGGATGAAAGAAACGGCTATTGAAGCGTTTATTGATGTAGTGCAAGAACCTAAATCTAGCACGCCGTATTTGGTGGCGTTTGATGCATTGCGTATTTTGCCACATTTACAGTTAGGTCATTTCCAGATTATGGCGCTAGCCTTGTTGTTGCAATATTCTCGTAATTCAAATAACTACAGCTTAGAGCATTTACAGCATTATGTAGATAAATATATTGAGCCATTTTTGTCTGAATTGCCACGCGAAGAATCTATGTATCGTCAGTTGGATTACTTGCGTTGCTCAACGCAAGAGTCAGAGCGCAATACGTTCTGGGATATAATGGTACACTCCTATCCTTTAGTGTTTGCTTATGCCGGTTTTGATAAGGATGAATTATCACGAGCTTTACGAGGCCATGCATTAGATGGTCGTTATGTAGTGAAGAGTATAAATTCTCCATTATTAAAATTAGCCGTTGTTGATGAAGGCTTGGCACCACGTTATTTCAAAATGGCACATATTGATAATCCTGAAATTCAACAACATGTATTAGGCTTAGCTATGAGCAAGCCTGTTAACTTTACACAAGCGGATCGTAAGCTAGTATTGGAAAATATTTCGCCTGTATTACCTAAAGTGGCAGACATTTATGATGCTATGCCATTGAGCCATACAAGCCTTACCTTGTTGGGGCTTTACTTAGGTCGTGCACATGTAAAAGTGACAATTGGTGAGGAGTTTGACTTATCACCTTGGTTTTAGATATTAATGTAAAAGAGGACTTCTGTTAGAAAGAAGTCCTCTTTTTTTGTGGCTCAGTTTAGATTGGATTAGGGTTAAAAGCTATATTCGCTAATAGCTGTTAAATCTAAGAGTTTTACTTTTTTGCCCTCAAATTCTATGATACTTTCATCTTGTAAACGACCTAATTCTCGGCTTAGTGAAGTACGGGATACATTGAGTACATCAGCCATTTCTTGGCGATTGTGCGGCAAAGTAATAGGGTTTTGCTTTTGACGACGATATAAATCATCGAAGTAGGCGTAAATGCGCTCCCGCATACCTTTTAAGGATAAGTAGTGAACTTTGCGGGTAAGGGCCAATGCTTTTTCCGACATATCGTGAAGTAAATTTGTTAGTATTTGTTTTTGACAGGTATCGCAATGGTTGAAAGAATTAGTAAAGGCTGATTTTGGTAAAAATAAAACTTCACTATCTTTAGTAGTTTGGATAGTAGCGGGCCAATTGGGCATATCGGTGAAGAGTAAAGCTTCGCCAAACATAGCCGAAGGGGTCAGTTCTGTCATAATGGTGCGTTGGCCGAGAACATTTTCGCGAGTTAAATGAGCGCGCCCTGATAGTAATAGGCCCATGCCTTCCATAGGTTCACCAGCAATGGCGATAAAACTATTTTTTTTAAAAGATTTAATAGTCAGATCGGGCGAGCTTAGAAATAAACGTAATTGATCTTCTCCAATATTGCGAAATAAGGCGCTACTACTTAGGGTGTTTAAATATAGGGAAATGGTGTTATTAGATAATCCGATACTCATAGAAGCCTCCTTTAAGATAAAATTTTTGTAAATGTTGCCATAGCTACAGTTTTTTCTTTTTCAGTATACTATAATTTACACATAGTCACAAATAAACAACTTGCTTCAGGTGACATTTGGTTTGATGATATAGCAAGTGATTTATATTTTTTTTACTTTCTTACGAGTGCTAAGAAAGTGTCGTATCGGGTGAGTCCCGAAGAAGGAGGCTAATATGAGTATGTTTTGTTTCCAGTGTGAACAGTCTGCAAATCCAGGTGGTTGTACAGTACAAGGCGTATGTGGTAAAACAGCGCCAGTAGCGAACAAACAGGATGAATTAACATCCGCTTTGATTGGTTTAGCACGTGCTTGTGATGCAAAAGGCGCATCTGCTAAAGAATATCAATTATTAAAACAAGGCTTGTTCATGTGTGTAACAAACGTTAACTTTGACGAAGAACGTGTACAAGAGTTCATTAATCGTGTAGAAGCCGCTCGTACTGCTATTGATGCAAGTGCTCAAGATTTTGATTGGGAAGCTCTTTGGGTGGGCGAAGAAGATATCATTTCCTTACGTTCTACGTTACTCCTTGGTATGCGCGGTATGGCAGCTTATGCTTGGCATGCATCTGTATTAGGTTATGATGATGCTGAAGTAGATGCTTGGTTCGTAAAAGGTCTTGTAGAATTTGCTAAAGATCACAGTGCTGATGAATGGTTAGCATTATTGATGGAATTTGGTCATGTGAACTTGAAATGTATGGCCCTTCTTGATTCTGCTAATACAGAAAGCTATGGTACACCAGTACCTACAAAAGTGCCTTTGACAGTAGAACCAGGTCCTTTCATCGTAGTAACTGGTCATGACTTACATGATCTTAAAATGCTATTAGAACAATCTGAAGGTAAAGGCGTTAATATTTATACTCATGGTGAAATGTTACCTTGCCATGCATATCCTGAACTTAAAAAATATGCACACTTAAAAGGTAACTTTGGTACAGCTTGGCAAAACCAACAGAACGAATTTGATGGCGTACCAGGTGCGTTCTTATTCACTACTAACTGCTTAATGCCACCTCGTAAAACGTATGAAGACAATATTTTCACTACAGACATGGTTGGTTTCCCAGGTCTTAAACATGTAGATGCTAATGAAGATGGCACTAAAGACTTCACAGCTGTTATTGAAAAAGCATTAGAACTTGGCGGTTATACAGAAGCACAAGAGTTTACTGGTATTAATGGTGGTCATGAAGTAACAACTGGTTTCGGTCATGGTACAGTTCTTAGCATCGCTGATAAAGTGATTGATGCTGTTAAAGCGGGCGCTATTAAACACTTCTTCTTAGTAGGTGGTTGTGATGGTGCTAAAGTAGGTCGTAACTACTATACTGAATTTGTAAAACAAACACCAAAAGATACCGTAGTTCTTACATTAGCTTGTGGTAAATATCGTTTCAACGACCTTGAAATTGGTGAAATCGGCGGCATTCCTCGTATGTTAGATATGGGCCAATGTAATGATGCTTACTCTGCTATCCAAGTAGCCGTAGCTTTAGCTGGTGCTTTTGAATGTGATGTAAATGATCTTCCATTGACTTTAGTATTGTCTTGGTACGAACAAAAAGCGGTATGTATCTTGTTAACCTTATTAGCTTTAGGTATCCGCAACATCTATATTGGACCTACTTTACCTAAATTCTTATCCAGCAATGTATTGGGTATTTTGGTTGAAAAATTCCAATTACATCCAATTACTACACCAGAAGCTGATATGAAAGCTATTTTAGGTAATAATTAATTATTGGTTTTGTTACAATACGATACATGATATTGTAGTCCGTTAGTTTACTAAAGGATAACAAAAACAAATATAAACAAAGTAACTCCCTCGTTAGAGGGGGTTATTTTTGTATTTTGTATAGAAAAAATCAACTTATATGTCAATAATAAACATCTTAGAGTGGCTAATAATAAAGCAATTTAAAAGAAATTGAGAAACTGATGAATTGTATATGCATAAAAAGTATAGAAATGTCTATCCTATAAAAACAATCTGTGGTATAATGTAAAGCAAGGTAAGCCGTGGCTTTGTGATATATACTATAGAAGAAGAAGCCTTGTGACGGCGTGAAAACGTTTCCTGTAGGAGGACATAATGAGCAGTGTTTTTGAGATTATCGGACCAGTGATGATTGGTCCATCCAGTTCGCACACCGCCGGAGCTGCGCGATTGGGCAAAATGGCGCGTTATATTTTTAAGGAACATATTGAGCGCGTAGATTTAACATTATTTGGATCCTTTGCTAAAACTTATAAAGGGCATGGCACAGATCGTGCTTTGGTTGGTGGTTTATTGGGCTTTGATGCGGAAGATGAACGTATTCGTGATGCCTTCAAAGCAGCGGCTAAGGGGAATTTACAATATCAATTTATTGAATCCTCCGAAGAAGGGGGCCATCCTAACGAAGTTCGTTTTGATTTATATGGTAAAAATGATTATCATATGTCAATTGTAGGGCGTTCTTTAGGGGGCGGCCGTATTTTAGTGACTAATGTAAACGCGTTAGACGTAGAAATTTCAGGTGAAGATTACACAATTTTGACATTCCATCATGATTGTCCTGGGGTTATTGCTGCCGTAACTAGCTTATTAGGTCGCGCTGATGTTAATATTTCGACTATGAAAGTATTCCGTAAACGTAAGCACTGTGAAGCGGTTATGTTGATCAATACAGACTCGCCAGTAGAGGCAAGTGTAATGAATGAAATTCAGAAGAATAAAGATATTTCTTCGGTTATGTATTTTGAACCATTAGAGAAGGCGGTGACAGAATGAGTTACTTATATGATACCTTGGCAGATTTGATGCACCTTAGTGAAACTCATGAGTTGCCTGTTTGGGAAATTGTAATTCGTGCTGAAATGGAATCGACTGGTGAAACTCGTGAAGCCATCGAAGGGGAAGCACTTCGTCGTGTACAAATTTTTAAAGATTCAGTAGTGAATGGTGTAGAAGACCGCAAACGTACTATGAGTGGTATGTCTGGTGGTCAAGCTCATGTTTTATTAGAGCATACACCTCGCTTATTAAGTCCTGTTGCTTATAAAGCGTTAACCTATGCCATCGCGGTTAATGAAGCGAATGCTAAAATGTTCCGGGTAGTAGCTTGTCCTACAGCTGGTTCTTGTGGTGTTATGCCAGGTTGTATGTGCGCAGTAGGTGAAGAATTTGAAATGGACGATGCGGCCTTCTTGCGTGGTTTCTTTACCGGCGCTGGTATTGGCAATGTTATTACGAATCAAGCTTGTGTAGCTGGTGCAGTTGGTGGTTGTCAGGCAGAAGTTGGTTCAGCGGCAGCAATGGCAGCTGGTGCTATTGTAGCTATGCTTGAAGGGACTACTAAGCAGGTAATGAATGCTGTTGCTTTATGCCTAAAAAATGTACTCGGTCTTGTATGTGATCCGGTGGCGGGTCTCGTAGAAGTGCCTTGTGTAAAACGAAATGGCGTATATGCGGTGCATGCCTTCAGTGCTGCTGAAATGGCTATGGCTGGTTTGATTAGTCAGATTCCAGTAGATGAGGTTATTGAAGCGATGAATCGAATTGGTCGTGCCTTACCAAGTTCACTTCGTGAAACTAGTGAAGGTGGTTTAGCTACTACTGAGACTGGTCGTCGTATTGCTGCTCAGTTACAAGATATGTAAATCAATGCATCTTTGCAAGGAAACTTGTGAAGATGCATTTTTTATATGAGGAATTGGTATTGATATGAGGGTAATTTGTGTTTAATTACTAGATTGAAAAGGGTGAATTTAGCAAGGGTCTATGCTATAATAAAATGATATGAGAGAGGTGAGTAATGATGAAATGGTTTACACGGTCAAAGACTATATTAAAACCGTCAGGGCCTATTTGGATTGGTGCTGAAAAAATTTTAGATACTTTGACAAGCGCTGGCTTTGAGGCCTATGTCATAGGCGGGGCTGTTCGTGATTTATTGCTTCATCAAGATCCTCATGATTATGATATTGTTACACAGGCTAAGCCTGATGAGATTATGGCTATTATGAAACAAGCCGGCTATACCACCACGGGCCTTATCGGTAAATCTTTTGGGGTTGTAGTGGTCACGGTGCCGGAAGGTTCTTATGAGGTAGCTACCTATCGGACTGAACGATATGGGGCAGATAGTCATAGACCAGAAGAAGTTAGTTATGCAGACTCTTTGGCTGAAGATGTAAAACGGCGTGATTTCACGGTCAATGGGTTAGCTATGTGTCGCACTGGAGAAGTGATTGACTTAGTAGGTGGTTTAAAAGATTTAAAGAAACGCACGTTGCGAACCATTGGCGATGCTAAAGAACGTTTTCAGGAAGATGCTCTTCGTTTATTTAGGGCTTGTCGCTTTGTAGGGAAATTAGATTTTTTACCTCATCGTTCACTGTTGGAGGGCATGGCGCCTAGTTTTGAACGGGTAAAGGGTTTGTCTTTAGAACGAGTGAGACAGGAATTAGATGCTTTACTCGTGACGCCGGCGGTGGCAAAAGGTTTGGATGTTTTGGTCCAGTCTGGATTAGCTGATTGTACTTGCCGCGTGTTAGAAGAAGGCGTTTATCGAGAAGTCCCTGTTTTACCTGAGTTGCGCCATTTAGTAGGCTTACCGCAACAGCCTAAATTTCATGCCTATGACGGTTGGGTGCATACGCTGGCGGTGGTGCAGGCCACTAGGGCTGATTTAACCTTGCGGTGGGCGGCCTTGCTTCATGATGTAGCTAAAGGCGAAGAGGGCATTCGGGGCTTTAATAAAGGGCGAATTACTGATCGCGGTCATGACAAGGCTGGGGCGGCTATGGCAGAAATAATTTTAAGCCGTTTGCAGTATCCTAAAGCCTTAGTTAATCGCGTGGCGTGGCTTGTAAGTAGCCATATGCGGTTCCATTATTTTGTGAATAACGAAGAAGCGGATCCTTGGAAATGGATGCGTAAAGAAGCGCAGAGTGGCTCGTTTCGTAAAAGTAGTGAGCTAAAAGAAGCGGTGCTTCAAATGGCCGAAGTTTGTGCTGCTGATGTTATTGGCTGTGGTCGACCTAATAGTAGTACGGCGGGAACACTGGCTTTTGGTGACTGTTTAGCTCATATTACAGAATCCATGCCTATTCATACTCGTGATTTAGCGTATGGTCCTGAGTTACCTGCTTTGTTAGGTAATCAAACAGGTACAATTTTGCAAGAATTATTAGTTCAAGTGCGCAGTGGTCAAGTGGCGAATGAGCCAGCTGCTTTATTGGCAGCAGCTGAACGTAAATTGGCACGGAAAGCACATAAGGAGTTATAACGATTTATGATTAAAGGTGAAGAAAAAATAGCCTTTCGTGATAATATATCTAAACTTATGGCCTTTGTGTTTTTGGCCATCATCGTATTAGTGGGCCGTTTGATTTGGCTACAAGTTATTGACAAGACAACCTTGGACACTAAGAATTTAGATCAAGTAGAAACAAGTCGCAAATTACAATCCCCACGAGGGACAATTTATGATCGCAATGGGAGTCCCCTAGCTATGAGTATGGTCACTCGTTCATTATATGCGGACCCTAAAATGATTAAAAAGTCTCCTGAGGAGATTGCCGCTCTTATCGTGCCATATACGCGCATTAAGGAAGAGGAAATTGTAAAACGTTTGAAAGAGGATACAGCCTTTATTTGGTTGGATCGTATGATGGACCCTGATAAATCGAAAGCCTTGGCTAAGGTTATGAAGGAGAATGAGTTAGAGGGGCTCAACTTTGTAGAGGAAAGTCGTCGCTTTTATCCTAATGGTAATTTGTTAGCGCAAGTATTAGGCTTTGTAGGAACTGATGATAAAGGCCTTGATGGTCTTGAAATGGCTAAAGATGATATTATCCGTGGTGGGATTACTAAAGAATTAGTTGCCACTGACCAGCATGGTAATGCTATTTTTGGTTCTGTATTATCTAAGTTTTTACCAGAAAAAGAACGGAGTATTACCTTAACCATTGATATAACGGTGCAGTTTATTGCAGAACGAGCTCTTGATAAAGTAATGGCAGAGTCTAAGCCGAATGGTGCTAGCATTATTATTATGGACCCGAAAACGGGTGAGATTTTAGCTATGGCTAATCGACCAACTTATGATCCGAATCATTATGAAAAAGGCAATGAAAACTCTTTCAAAAATCGGGCGGTTATTGATATGTATGAACCAGGTTCAACTTTTAAGCCGTTGACGGCTTCGGCTGCTTTAGCTTCTGGTAAATGGACTGTTGATACGGTATACAATGACACTGGTAGTATTAATGTAAGTGGGCATACCATTCAAAACTGGAATGGCGAAGGGTATGGCAATGTAAAATTACTAGAGATTTTGAAATACTCCATTAATACAGGCATGGCGCAATTGGGGATTAATACGGGCAAAGAAGTCATGATGGAATACTTGAAGGGTTATGGCTTTGGCAAAAGAACGGGCATTGAATTGCCTGGTGAAGCAGAAGGTCAGTTGATTCCTGAAAAAGATATTTCGCAATTAGATTTAGCGACTATGGCCTTTGGACAAAGTGTGGCAGTAACGCCATTACAGATGGTACAAGCCTTTGGTGCCATTGCCAATGGTGGTAAAATGATGATGCCTCATATTATTAAGAGTATTAACAATCCAGATGGTAGCCCTGTAGAAACGGAACAGATTAAAGAAGTAGGACAACCTATTCCTGAAACAGTGGCGAAAACAATTTTAGATATGCTTGAAAAAGAAGTATCAGAAGGCGGCGGTAATAAAGCATCGGTAGATGGCTACCATTTTGCGGGGAAAACAGGTACTGCACAGAAACTTGATGCTGAACATGGGGGCTATTTGGATGGCCGTTATATTGCATCGTTTATTGGTGTAGGTCCTGTCGAAGATCCTCGATTTGTGGCGCTCATTGTTATTGATGACCCAAATGGAGTGTATTATGGTGGGCAAATTGCAGCCCCTGTTTTTAAAGACATTATGAGCCAGTTAGTACGATACTTCCAATTGTCTCCATCGGTGACGAAGGAAAAGGATTTACAAGGTGTGGCTGCAGGGGAAAGACCTACAAAACCAGTGGTATCCAAAACAGATGATGGCACGGTTATAATGACTGATTTTACAGGTTGGACAACTGGTGAAGTAAGGGATTGGCTCCATGAAGCAGGCTTGCAATTTGTACCTGATGGGACTGGCTATGCGATTAGCCAAGATGAACCAGCTGGTGCTGAAGTTCCTATAGGTGAGGCAGTAACTGTATATTTTAAACGTTAAGGAGGAAATGGCATGATGGAATTACGTGGTAAGGCTGTAGCGGATGCTCATAAGGCTGTATTAAATGAGCGCTTAGTTGCTTTAGAAGCTAAGGGCGTAGTATTGACCTTGGGAATTTTATTAGTAGGTGATGATAAAGCAGCGCAAATGTATGCTCATTTTATGGAAAAAACAGCTAAAAATGCAGGCTTTGGTGTTGATTTAGCTCACTTGCCAGCAACGGCTAGTTTTGAAGAAGTAGTCGCTGTTATTGACCGCTGGAATCAGTCTGATGCTGTTTATGGTGTATTGCCACTTATGCCTATGCCTCCACAAATAGATAGAGACGCCTTAATTGAACGTTTATCGCCTGAAAAAGATATTGATGGTTTAACATCTAAAAATATCGGCTTAGCCAGCGCTGGTAAAGGTGGTTTTTGGCCTTGCACACCAAGAGCTTGTATGGCAATTTTAGAACATTATAATATTCCCCTAGCCGGTAAAGAAGTTGTGGTGGTAGGGCGTAGTCAAGTGGTGGGGAAACCAGTGGCGCTGTTGCTATTAGAAAAACACGCAACGGTGACACTTTGCCATTCTAAGACGGCTGATTTAGAAGCACATTTGAAGCGAGCGGATATTGTTATTGCTGCTGTTGGACGAGCTCATGTCATTACTGGTGATATGTTAAAAGAAGGAGCCGTAGTGATTGATGTAGGTATCAATGATTTAGATGGTAAAACGGTGGGCGATGTGGATTATGAATCAGCCTTGCCTGTAGTTAGTGCTATTACACCAGTTCCTGGTGGGGTTGGCTCGGTGACCACGACTATGTTGTTAGAAAATATTTATGAGGCATACCATGCACGAAATGTCGATTGCTGAAGGAATTGTAGACATTGCACTGCAGACCTTGGCGGCTAATAATGGCACGATTATTCATGCGATTCAATTACGTTTAGGTGTCATGTCTGGGGTGGAACCAGAGGCTTTGCAATTTTGCTTTGCGGCAGTAACTAAACATACAGCTGCGGCTGAGGCAGTTTTGCAGATTGAAATGATACCGCTACGCGGCAAATGCTTAGACTGCGATTATGAATTTAGTGTAGCCGATTATGTGTTTAAATGTCCGCACTGTGAAAGTTTAGCCATTCAAACGATAACAGGCCGTGAATTACAGGTTGCGTCCATTGATATGGATTGAAGAAAGGGAATTATGGAAGTTACAGTAATGACCGATGTGCTTGCAAAAAACGATGCTATTGCAGCCGATTTGCAACGTATATTTAAAGAAAAAAATATATTTGTATTTAATTTATTAGGTTCCCCAGGCGCGGGTAAAACATCTCTATTAGAGGCAACCTTAAAAGAGTTATCGCAGGAGTATTCTCTGGCTGTCATAGAGGGGGATTTATACACTGCAAAAGATGCGGAGCGAATTCACAAATTAGGTATTCCCGTATTGCAGATTAATACAGTTGGTGGTTGTCATTTAGATGCGAAGATGATTGAAGATGCACTAGGTGATCTTGATTTAGATGCTTTGGATATGATTATTATTGAAAACGTTGGTAATTTAGTATGTCCTGCGGAATTTGCTATTGGTGAAGCTATGAAGGTGACAGTCTTGTCTGTTACCGAAGGGGAAGATAAACCTTTAAAATATCCACTCATTTTTAAAGAATCTAAAGCCGTTTTATTGAACAAAGTGGATTTATTGCCCTATATTCCATTCGACAAAGAAAAGGCATTAACAGATATACATAATCTAAATCCAATAGCTGATGTTTTTGAAGTTAGTTGCACGGCTAAAACAGGTCTTGCAGATTGGCTGAATTGGTTGCGGGCGCAAATTGATGCGGCACGAAAGGGTTAAATATGATGAAGTTACAGCGAAAACAATTGGCCCTAGCACTGGGAGCTTTTTTGTTAACAACGTCTGTAGGGGCTGCTGATAGTGAGTTGCGTATGGACCCTAGTGATACATGGGCGCCAGAGCGGGCGGCGGTTAATAAGATGGCCGTACGTTTAGCGGAAAGTTTAGAAGAACAAAAGAGTGTTGAGGCTGGTGTAGATTTAACAGCTGTGGGGAAAAGCTATACGGCGGATACGTTAGAACCTATGGCAGCAAAGGATTTTAGTATTAAAGATTTAACTTTGGGAGCGGTGGAACCTGTATTGACGAAGGAGTCGTTAGGCATAACCTTAGGCGGTAAAACAGTAGGCCATGTAACAGGAGATTTTACTACCTATGAAGGGGAAGCAGGAAGCTATACAGTGTATACTGGCCCTTCGTGGTCTGAAGGGGCACGGGAGAGTCTTCTTCGTCAAGAAGGATTAACCTATCAATATGAGCCAAGAACGATAACTAACATACATATTACTGGTGAAAATTTAGAGACTGGACGGGGAATTTCTATCGGTAAAAGTCGTGGCTCCGTGTTGTTTGCCTATGGGGCGCCACAAGCTATGTGGCGTGATTTAAAAAAAGGCACCGTTTCGTTGATATATTTTTATGATGAAAGTAAAAATATTGTAAAAAGCAAGCAGGAGTTTGCTGAGGCTGTGGCGAATGATAACAAGGTAAGCACAGCAATGTTGGATCCTGTGATGCAGGGGGCTCCTGCTACTCGATATTTGGTATTTACTTTAAAAGACAATAAGGTAAAAGCTATCGATATGATTGATGGGCAAGTATGGACACAGCTTCATTTACCCCCAGTAACAGTACAATATTATAAAGCCAATCATTTAAAAGATGATGACTTTGTCCTCATGGGGTATCGTGTAAATGCACCATTTGTAGCTGATCAAAATGAACAGTGGCAACAGCGTGGCTTTTTATATGGCGATGAATTTATTGCCTATGATGATATGCTAATTGGTTTTGATAAGCGGCAGACTGTAGCCCGTGCTATGATAACTAAAAGTACGGCTTTGACAAGACGAGGCATATCTATCGGGGATAGTAAATATTTATTATTGTATTTATATGGCATGCCTAGTGCTATAGAAGCGGATAAAGGGGCTAATGGTGAGCCACTTATGGTATATACATATAAGAATCCAGATTCAGCATATAGCTATTTATTGTTTACGGTAGGTGAAACCGACAATTTTATAAAAAGTGTAATGCTGTCAGACAGACCTAACAAAGAATTGAGTAAATAGGCTTTCGGTAAAGGAGGATGACACATGGTAACAACACAGGACATTAAAGAACGATGGAAATCACTACAGAGTGATGAAGAACGCATTCTATTTGTAGTGGGCGGTCCGGGCTCTGGGAAGAGTAAGTTAATTCGTGAATTAGCTGAACAAGATGGTTGGAAGTACATCGAAGCAAAAGAACTTATTGAAGAAGAGTTTTTGGAAGTGGCCCGTGATTTACGACCTGATTTAGCGAAGGATGTTATGTGTAAAGCGCTAAAGGCCTGTGGGTCAGACGTGATTTTGTTAGATGGTGTAAATGTTTTGTTTGCCCCAATTTTAAACTTAGAGCCTATTGAGTTATTAAAGACAATTAGTCGGATGTATCCTCTAGTAGTTGGATGGCGTGGTAAATTTGATGGTGAAACTCTATTTTTAGAGTATAATAATAATCCAACTTATTTTTCTTTTAAAGTAGAAAAACCAGAACGAATTATAACTATTGATTAAAACTGACTATAGGTTGGTAATTGTTCTTAGGTATTTGTGATTTCTTGTAATTATAGATACAAAGGCGATAAGGGACTATAGGTATGAAATATTTCATTGCCTATGGTTCCTTTGTTTTTATTTTATTTTTTAGGTATAGACATAGTGGATATAGTTTGGTATAATGAATCGTCAGGTAGTCGCCTGGCTTTTTTAAGTTGCCTAAAACTTGACAGGCTTGGCCTACTGTGATAGGCTATATTAGCATATGATGTTTTAACGGCAAGTTTATTTTGAAGTGAGGTGTATCCGGATGCGTAATGCAGTGACTATGGCATGTACTGATTGCAAACAACGTAACTATCAGACGAACAAGAATAAGAAAAATAATCCTGATCGTATTGAAATGATGAAATACTGCAAATTCTGCGGTAAACATACGTTACATCGCGAAACGAAATAATTCGTTTCATCCAATTACCCGATGATTTAAGGATGTGAAATGATGGCAGGATCCAATTCTACAACACCGCAACGTCGTGGCGGCGTAGGCCGTATGGCCCGTGAAATGAAAGCGGAACTCAAAAAAGTAGTCTGGCCGACAAGAAAAGAGCTCATCAATTACACAATTGTAGTATTTCTCACTGTAGTATTCGTCGCTGCCTTAATCGGTATCGTTGATGCTATCTTTGGCGAATTATTCCAGTTGTTGATGCGTGTTGTCGGATAGGAGGCCTTTCCGTGGAAGCAGAAAAGAAATGGTATGTTATTCATACTTACTCAGGCTACGAAAATAAAGTAAAAACTAATCTGGAACTGAAAGTTCAATCTATGGGGCTTGAAGAGACTATTGGTCGTATTCTTGTGCCGGTAGAAGATGAAGTGGACGAGAAGGATGGCGTAAAGAAAGTTGTTAAGCGCAAAATCTTCCCTGGCTACGTTTTAGTAGAGATGGAAGTTAATGATCGTTCCTGGTACGTAGTGCGTAACACACCGGGGGTAACAGGCTTTGTTGGGTCTGCTACAAAACCGGTACCGTTGTCTGATTCCGAGGTTGAATATATCCTCAAATCACAGGGGCTGGATCAAGCGCCAAAGCATACAATCGATGTCGTAGTAGGCGAAACAGTGCGCATTACTTCTGGTGCCTTTGAAGATAGATTAGGTACAATTACTGAAATCAATCACGAAAAACAAACATTAAAACTTGATGTGGAAGTGTTTAATCGTGATACATCGGTAGAGGTAGATTTTTCTCAAGTAGAGAAAGATCTTTAATATATACAATATAACTCTAAACTTTTTAGGCGGCTTGGTGGTCGCCAGTGGGAGGAAGTCATTCCGTTACCACCACATTTTGAGCGCAAGGAGGTGTAATCACCATGGCTAAAAAAGTTACAAAAATTGTAAAACTTCAGTGTGAAGCAGGAAAGGCAAGTCCAGCGCCACCTATCGGTCCAGCTCTTGGTCAGGCAGGTGTTAACATTATGGCATTCGTTAAAGAATTTAACGAACGCACAGCACAACAAGCTGGCTTAACAATTCCAGTTGTTATTACTGTATTTGAAGATAGAAGCTTCACGTTTGTTACGAAAACTCCACCAGCAGCTGTTCTTTTATTAAAAGCAGCTGGCATCCCAAAAGGATCTGGGGTTCCTAATCGTGACAAAGTAGCAAAGGTTAGTCGCGATAAAGTTCGTGAAATCGCAGAACTTAAAATGCCTGACTTGAATGCAAATACTGTAGAACAAGGTATGCGTATGGTAGAAGGTACTGCACGCAGCATGGGCATTGTAATCGTTGATTAATTAGCGTACGACATGTGCTGATGGAGCACATATCGGTGGGAGGGAATTCCCGTTAAACCACATAAGGAGGATTTTAAGATGGCAAAAGTAGGTAAGAAATACGCTGAAGCAGCTAAACTTATCGAAGCAGGCAAATTCTACGAACCAGTAGAAGCTGTTGAGCTTGTTAAGAAAACTGCGACTGCTAAATTCGACGAAACTGTTGAAATCTCTTTCAACTTGAATGTCGATCCTAAATACGCTGATCAACAAGTTCGTGGTGCCGTTGTTTTACCTCATGGTACTGGTAAAACTAAACGCGTACTCGTATTTGCGAAAGGCGATAAAATTAAAGAAGCTGAGGAAGCTGGCGCAGATTTCGTTGGCTCCGAAGAGTTAGTAGCTAAAATTCAGGGTGGTTGGAGCGACTTCGACGTTGCTGTAGCAACTCCTGACATGATGGGCCAAGTTGGTCGTTTAGGTAAAATTTTAGGTCCTAAAGGATTAATGCCAAACCCTAAAGTTGGTACTGTAACTATGGACGTAGCTCGTGCTGTTAACGAAATTAAAGCTGGTAAAATTGAGTATCGTACTGATAAAGCAGGTATTATTGCTTGTGCAATCGGTAAAGCTTCTTTCGATGATGCAAAATTGCTTGACAATTACCGCACAATCGTTGATACTATTATCAAGGCAAAACCAGCTGCAGCAAAAGGTCAGTACATTAAATCTGTAACCTTGAGTTCCACAATGGGACCTGGTGTTCCTCTTAACGTATTCAAATTGACTACTGTTACGAAGGAACAATAATTATATATGTTCTCTTAGCTGTAGACCGCAGGTATGTATAATGGATGTAAATCCGCCCGCAGAGGCTGACACCGAATTCTATTATGGAACGGTTACGACCTCATTGCGTTGGTAATGAGGTCGTTTTTACGCTAAGATAGTACATAGAGCATCACCAAAATCTATAAGGAGGTATTCTAATGGCTGTCACTACACAGAAACAGGCAATCGTTGCACAGATGAAAGAAAATCTTTCTGAAGCAAAGGGGGCCGTACTCGTTGGTTACCATGGCTTGACAGTAGCTCAGGTAACTGATTTACGCCGTAAATTCTTAGCGGAAGATGTAGAATATAAAGTAATCAAAAATACTTTAACTCGCATCGCTGTTAATGAATTAGGTATTGAAGGTTTCGCTGAACATTTGGAAGGTCCAACTGCGTTGGCAATTTCCAAAACTGATGCAGTTGCACCAGCTCGTATCATCGAAGACTTCATTAAAGACACTAAAACGGAAGCAATCGACGTTAAAGTTGGTCTTGCAGAAGGTAAACTTCTTTCTGCTGACGAAGTTAAAGCGCTTGCTAAATTGCCTAACCGCGAAGGTATGCTTTCCATGCTTCTTTCCGTACTTCAGGCTCCAATCCGCAACGTGGCTTACGCTGTAAAAGCTGTTTCGGAAGCAAAAGACGAAACTGTAGCATAATCAGTAATTTTTACATATTACTACAAAATATAATTAGTGGAGGAACTAAATCATGGCACTTAACATTGAAAACATCGTTGCTGAATTAGAACAAGCAACTATCCTTGAATTAAATGATCTTGTAAAAGCTATCGAAGAAAAATTTAACGTAACTGCAGCTGCTCCTGTAGCTGTTGCTGCTGCTGGCGGTGCTGCTGGCGCAGGCGAAGAAAAATCTGACTTCGACGTAATCTTGAAAGATGCTGGCGCTGGTAAAATCAACGTAATTAAAGTTGTTCGTGAAGCAACTGGTCTTGGCTTGAAAGAAGCTAAAGCTGTTGTTGACGGCGCTCCTGCACCTGTTAAAGAAGGTATGCCTAAAGCTGACGCTGAAGCTCTTAAAGCTAAATTGGAAGAAGCTGGCGCAACTGTTGAACTTAAATAATTTAAGCCCTGTGGCGTAATTATTAAGACAATAAGCTAATAGAAACCGCTCTCTTAGGAGGGCGGTTTTTTGTATTGTTATTTTTAAAAAGATATGGAAATATATTAGAGAACACTATTTTCGATATTCTATAAAACTATTTTAGATAACTTTATTTATTCCTTAAAGTCATACGAGAAAACCCTTGAAGTTTAGTACGTTTTCAAGTTGTTCTATAGAAAAAGACATGTTCTAAACCTTACATATCCTTATTTGATATAGCCTTATAGCTCTTTTTACTTTAGTTGTACATTGTATACATGTTATAATGAACGTGTCCAATAGATATGGATGGAGTGATCTTAGCCCATCCTGGACATCTTATAGAGACTATCATAAACAGGTAATCAGAAATTACTCACAATTACTGTGAGTAGCTATAAAGGAATCATAGTATTGGATTAAGATGAAGGATGAGGTACAGTATGCGTAAAGAACATGATTTTTTAGGTGAATTAGAAGTTGCTGATGAATTGTATTATGGTGTGCAAACTTTGCGTGCTCTAGAAAACTTTAACATTACGGGGAAAAATATTGACCATGACTTTATTCGTTCCTTAGCGATGGTTAAAAAAGCATGTGCATTGGCTAATATGAAAACTGGACGTATGGATCCAACTATTGGTAATGCCATTGTGAAAGCAGCTGATGAAATTATTGCTGGTGGCTTTATTGATCAGTTCCCAGTAGATCCTATTCAAGGTGGGGCAGGTACTTCTTTCAACATGAACATGAATGAAGTATTGGCTAACCGTGCACTTGAAATTTTAGGTCATCCAAAAGGAAGCTATGACATTATTTCTCCAAATAATCATTGTAATATGGCGCAGTCTACTAATGACGCGTTCCCGACAGCGATTAAAGTGTGCGCAATTTTGAAGAGCAAACCATTATTGGCTGCCTTACAACGTTTAGTAGATGAACTTGAAAAGAAAGCTGAAGAATACAAAGAAGTATTAAAAATGGGCCGTACTCATTTACAAGATGCAGTGCCAATTACTTTAGGCCAAGAAATGGGTTCTTATGCATCGGGTATTCGTCGAGGCATCAAACGTATTGAATCTTCCATGTTAGGTGCTCATATTGTAAATATGGGAGCTACTGCAGTTGGTACCGGTCTTAATGCAGAGCCTTCTTACATTAAAGATGTGGCTGATGAATTATCTACTGTAGTAGGTGAAGAATTCTATACGGCAGAGAATCTAATTGATGCTACTAATAATACAGACGTGTTTGCTGATATTTCCAGTGGTATGAAAGTTACTGCGTTAGTATTGATTAAAATGGCGAACGACTTCCGTTTGATGGCATCAGGTCCTCGTTGTGGTATTGGGGAATTAAAATTACCACCTCGCCAACCAGGTTCTTCTATCATGCCAGGTAAAGTAAATCCAGTTATTGCGGAAGTACTTAACCAGGTATGTTACCAAGTAGTTGCTAACGACTTAGCGGTAACTTTAGGTGTTGAAAATGGTCAATTTGAGTTAAACGTAATGGAACCAGTTATTGCGTACAACTTGTTCAATGCTATGTGCTATTTGAAAAATGGTGTAAATACATTTGTTGACAAATTATTAATCGATTTAGAAGCTGATCGTGAACGTTGTCAATATTGGTTAGAACGTAGTGTTGGTATCGTAACAGCATTACTTCCTCACGTAGGTTATGAAAATGCCTCCGCTTTAGCAAAAGAAGCATACACTACGGGCCGAGCTATTAAAGAAATTATTCTTGAAAAAGGCTTGTTAACTAAAGAAGAAATGGAACATATTTTATCACCTGCAGAAATGACTAAGCCAGGTATTGCTGGTGCTGATATTTTAAAAGTAAAAGGTAACTAATTAAAATAGCCCCCTTATGAAAGACTGAGGTTAGATTTTTATCTAGCCTTGGTCTTTTTTGCTCTATAAAACGTTTTGCTTAATTGTTGTTTTTTTAAATTAGATTTTGACAAAGATAACTATTAATGCTATAATACTAAATTGCAAATGTACTCAATTAGAGAGTGATGCTTATATCACATTCGTTCTGTGCATCGCATAGAATGAACTGCTGAGTATGAATAAATAAGACTATAACATTGTTACTGATAAAGGGTAAATCTTCCAAGGTTGTGTCAGCCGATGGCGAAGCAAGGTTCAAAAGAAAAAATTGAGAGCCTTGCTTATTTTGTCATTGTGTTGACAGGAAAACTGAGACCTGGATGTTTGTCTTGTGTCATACCGTTATAGAATAGAAGGTAAGCCAATTGAAATGAGGGGTGAAAGCTGGTATGTTCAAACCTGAGCAGGTAGGTAAAAGAACGCGTTATACGTATGCTAAAATTGACGAAGTTCTAGAAATGCCACATTTGTTGGACGTGCAACGCAAGTCTTACGAGTGGTTTTTGGAGAGCGGTTTACAAAATATTTTTGACGATATTTCTCCGATTAAAGACAATTCAGGTAATTTAGTGCTTTCTTTTGAAGGTTTTAGCCTTGGAGAGCCAAAATATGATATTAACGAATGTAAAAACCGTGATGCTACATATGCAGCACCATTGCGTGTTAATGTTCGTTTGATTAATAATGATCCAGAAAATCAGGATATTAAAGAACAAGAAGTATTCATGGGTGATTTCCCATTGATGACGGAAACAGGCACATTTATTATTAATGGTGCTGAACGTGTTATCGTATCTCAGTTAGTACGTTCCCCAGGGGTATATTACACTCGTGAAATTGATACCATGGGTAACCGTTTATATGGTTCTACAGTAATTCCTAACCGTGGTGCTTGGATTGAGCTTGAAACAGATGCTAATGAAATGGTGGCGGTTCGTATTGACCGTAACCGTAAATTACCAGCAACTGTTTTAATCCGTGCCCTTGGTTGGAGTACAGATGAATCCATTTTAGAATTATTCTGGAATGGTGAAGTTGATGAAGATGGTAATCGCTTGTATGATGAACGTTTGGTTCGTACGTTAGAAAAAGATACGACTGAATCCGCTGAAGAAGCGTTAGTAGAAATCTACAAAAAATTACGTCCAGGCGAACCGCCTACTGTAGAAAGTGCTCGCAACTTATTTGACAATTTATTCTTCGATCCTCGTCGTTACGACTTGGCTCGTGTAGGTCGCTATAAATTAAATAAAAAATTAGGTTGGCGCCAACGTATGCTTGGCCAGACGTTAGCACAGCCAATTGTAAATATGGAAACGGGCGAAGTTATCGTTGATGCTGGCACTGTAATGAACGAAGAACAGCTAGATATCGTCGCTGATAGTGGTGTATTTAATGGTGAAGGTTTTGCTGAATTCTATGTAAAAAATGCAGATGGCACATCTTTCAAAGTAATTTGTAACAACTGTAATTTACCATTTGAACATCGTACTGTAACTCGTGAAGACATGATTGCTAATATTAGCTACTTGTTAAACCTTATGGACGGTGTAGGTCACGTAGATGATATTGACCACTTAGGCAATCGTCGTTTACGTTGCGTTGGTGAATTATTGCAGAATCAGTTCCGCATTGGTTTAACTCGTATGGAACGGGTTGTGCGTGAACGTATGACAATTCAAGATAATGCTATGATTACGCCACAAGCATTGATTAATATTCGTCCAGTAGTAGCAGCGATTAAAGAATTCTTTGGTTCTTCGCAGTTATCTCAGTTTATGGACCAAACAAATCCACTTGGTGAATTGACTCATAAACGTCGTTTATCTGCCTTAGGGCCTGGTGGTTTGTCTCGTGAACGTGCTGGTTTCGAAGTGCGTGACGTGCATCATTCCCACTATGGTCGTATGTGTCCAATTGAAACCCCAGAAGGTCCAAATATCGGTTTGATTTCTTCACTTTCTAACTATGCAAAAGTAAATGAATTTGGCTTTATTGAAGCGCCATATCGCCGTGTAGAAAAAATCTATGGTACAGGCGAAGAGGCTAACAAAATTATTAAAGTGCAAGTTTCTGAACAAGTTGTATATATGACAGCTGACGAAGAAGAAGGTATGACGATTGCACAGGCTAACTCCATCCTTGATGCTGAAGGCTGTTTCGTAGATACGCATATCGCTTGCCGTCGTGGTCATGAAGTCTTAGAAGTAGCGCCTGAAAAAGTTGACTACATGGACGTTAGCCCTAAAGAAGTTGTATCCATTGGTACAGCTATGATTCCATTCCTTGAAAATGACGATGCGAACCGTGCTTTGATGGGTGCGAACATGCAGCGTCAGGCCGTGCCATTACTTCGTGCACAGGCACCACTTGTTGGTACTGGTATGGAATATAAAGCCGCTTGTGACTCTGGCGTTTGTGTATTGGCTAAAGAAGAAGGTGTTGTTACTCGTTGTTGGGGTAATGAAATTCACGTTATGCGTGATAATGGTCGTGTAGATGTTTATAAATTAAACAAATTCTTACGTTCCAATCAATCCACTTGCTTTAACCAAAAACCAATCGTATTCCGTGGTGATCGTGTTGTAAAAGGTCAGGTATTAGCTGATGGTCCAGCAACTGATGGTGGCGAATTGGCGCTTGGCTTTAACGTACTTGTTGCCTTCATGCCTTGGGAAGGTTACAACTACGAAGATGCTATCTTGCTTAGTGAGGAACTTTGCAAAGAAGATATTTATACATCTATCCACATTGAAGAATACGAATGTGATGCTCGTGATACTAAATTAGGGGCTGAAGAAATTACTCGTGAATTGCCAAATACAGGGGATGACAATCTTCGCAATCTTGATGAAGACGGCATTATTTGTATTGGTGCTGAAGTTCACCCAGGGGATATCCTTGTTGGTAAAGTAACACCAAAAGGTGAAACTGAATTAACTCCAGAAGAACGCTTATTGCGTGCTATCTTTGGTGATAAAGAACGTGAAGTACGCGATACTTCTTTGCGCGTGCCTCATGGTGAATCTGGTAAAATCGTCGACGTTAAAGTATTTACTCGTGAAAATGGCGATGAATTACAACCAGGTGTTAATAAATTAGTGCGTGTATATATTGCACAAAAACGTAAAATCCACGAAGGCGATAAAATGGCTGGTCGTCATGGTAATAAGGGTGTCGTTTCACGTGTTATGCGTCAAGAAGATATGCCGTTCTTACCAGATGGCACACCAGTTCAAATTGTATTAAACCCATTGGGCGTACCATCTCGTATGAACATTGGTCAGGTATTAGAAACTCATCTTGGTTGGGCGGTACAAGGCCTTGGTATGCAAATTAAGGCTACTGACCTTAAAATTCAAAATGTATTGAATCAAGCAAAAGCAGATAGCCGCTACTGGGATAATATTGATCGCATTAAAGAATTATATGCTGAAATGGAATCCTTGCAGTCTAAAGTAGCTGAAAATGTAACTGTTTCCCATCTAGATGTGGACAGTGAAATTGATGCTCGTCGCGAAGAGGCTTTGGACTTAATCCATGAAGAAGCACAAAAACAGTTAAATTCATTGGGTGGCCGTGCGCGTTACGATGAATTGCGTGCTCTTGAAAAGAGTTATAGTGATGCAGAAATTGAATACTTCGATGAGGAAGAAGAAGCACCAGAAATGGAAGAAGCTTTACAAGCTGAATTGAAGGAACTTTCTGTAGTCGTTAATATTATCGAAGCTATCGAAACGTCTCGTGTAAAACGTGAAGAAATCCGTAAAAGCTTAGAAGCTTATGGCTATGACTATGAAACATATGGCATGCCAAAACCTGATGTAGCAGGTATTCACATTGCTACGCCAGTATTTGATGGGGCACACGAAACTGATGTATTTAATACGCTTCATATTGCTGGTAAAGATGATGATGGTAAAACCGTATTGTACGATGGCCGTACTGGCGAGCCAATGGATAATAAAGTTACCGTTGGTTATGTGTACATGTTGAAACTTCACCATCTTGTAGATGATAAGATTCATGCTCGTTCTACAGGTCCGTACTCCTTAGTAACACAACAGCCATTGGGTGGTAAAGCTCAATTTGGTGGTCAGCGTTTCGGGGAAATGGAAGTATGGGCACTAGAAGCTTATGGCGCCGCGTATACCTTGCAGGAATTATTAACCGTTAAGTCTGACGATGTTGTTGGTCGTGTTAAAGCATACGAAAAAATCGTTAAAGGTGAAAACATTCCTGAACCAGGCGTACCAGAATCGTTTAAAGTATTGCTTAAAGAACTTCAAAGTATCGGTCTTGATGTGAAAATCTTGAATGAAGATCAAGAAGAAGTAGTAATTAAAGAACTCGATGACGATGATGATGTAGATACAAATGAAGATGAAATCAAAGAAGTAATGGAAGGCTCAGATACAACCTCTACGGAAGGGGAATTGCCAGCAACTGAAGAATCCGAACCAGTAACTAGTGGAGAAGATGATGATGTATTAAGCGCTATGGCTGCTTATGGTGATGAGTCCGACACAGACGAAGACTAATATTTGAGTATCCAAAAGAAGGGAGCGATACTTGTGCTAGACGTTAATGAATTCGACTCTATGCGAATTGGCTTAGCTTCGCCAGACCAGATTTTAGAATGGTCTTATGGAGAAGTTAAGAAGCCAGAAACTATTAACTATCGTACGCTTAAGCCAGAACGTGATGGCTTGTTTTGCGAGCGTATTTTTGGACCAACCAAGGACTGGGAATGTCATTGTGGTAAATATAAACGCATTCGCCATAAAGGCGTAGTCTGCGATAAATGTGGTGTAGAAGTGACTCGTTCTAAAGTTCGTCGTGAACGCATGGGCCATATCGTACTGGCTACACCAGTGTCTCATATTTGGTACTTCAAGGGGATCCCATCTCGTATGGGTCTCATCCTTGATGTATCGCCACGTTCTTTAGAGCGCGTACTTTATTTTGCTGCCTATATCGTTGTAGATCCAGGTAGCACGCCTCTTATGAAACGTCAATTGCTTTCCGAAACTGAGTTCCGTGAATATGAAGCTCAATTTAATGAAGCTGATTATAAAATCAATGGTAAACAAGTTGAAATTGAAACAGTAGGACAACGTCGTGAACGTTTGGCTATTATTGCGGAAGCAAAACGTAAGTTAGCAGCTAACGAAGCATTAGAAGCTAATACAGAAATTCCAGAAGAAGAAAAGGAATATGAAGAATTAACTCGTGAAGAACGTTATGAATTAGGTGCTCTAGAAGACGTAGAATTTGTATGCGTTGATATGGGTGCTGAAGCGATTAAAGCGTTACTAAGTGAATTGGACTTAGAAAGTCTTAATGTAGAACTTCGCAGTGAATTAGAAACTTCCACAGGTCAACGTAAGGTTCGTGCCGTGCGTCGTTTGGAAGTTGTTGAAGCATTCCGCCAATCTGGGAATAAACCAGAATGGATGATTATGGATGTAGTGCCAGTAATTCCACCTGAATTACGCCCTATGGTTCAACTTGATGGTGGCCGTTTTGCTACATCTGACTTGAATGATTTATATCGCCGTGTAATCAACCGTAATAATCGTTTAAAACGTTTATTAGATTTAGGAGCGCCTGATATTATCGTGCGCAATGAAAAACGTATGTTACAAGAAGCGGTTGATGCTCTTATCGACAATGGTCGTCGTGGTCGTCCGGTAACTGGTCCTGGTAATCGTCCTTTGAAATCTTTATCCGATATGCTTAAAGGTAAACAAGGTCGTTTCCGTCAGAACTTGTTAGGTAAACGTGTTGACTACTCTGGCCGTTCTGTAATCGTAGTTGGTCCAGAACTTAAAATGCACCAATGCGGTTTGCCTAAAGAAATGGCGCTTGAATTGTTCAAACCTTTCGTTATGAAACGTTTGGTAGAACGTCAACAAGCAAGCAATATTAAAGCAGCTAAACGTCAAGTAGAACGTATTGGTCCTGGCGTTTGGGAAGCGTTGGAAGAAGTTATTAAAGAACATCCAGTGCTCTTGAACCGTGCGCCAACACTTCACCGTTTGGGGATTCAAGCGTTTGAACCAATCCTTTGGGAAGGTCGCGCTATTAAGTTGCATCCATTAGTATGTACAGCTTTCAATGCTGACTTTGACGGTGACCAGATGGCGTGTCATTTGCCATTATCTGTAGAAGCTCAGTCTGAAGCTCGTACACTCATGTTATCTTCCCATAATATCTTGTCTACTAAAGATGGCAAGCCAGTAGCGGTTCCATCACAGGATATGATTTTGGGGACTTACTACTTAACTGTAGTTCGTCAACATACCAAAGAAAAAGCTAAATACTTTGCTAACTATGATGAAGTTATGTTAGCGTATGATGCGGGTATTATTGGTTTGCAGGATATTCTTTATATCCGCCAAGAAGGCTATGGCCGTGTTGAAACGACAGCAGGCCGTTTGATCTTTAACAATGCGCTCTATCCTGAGCTTCGTCAATATGAATTGCAAGAAGATGGTCATTACACCTTAGGTCGCGTAATGGACAAGAAGATGGTAGGTAAATTAGTTGACCAATGTTTCCAATTATTTGGTAATGAAAAAACGGCAGAACTTCTTGACCGCGTTAAATCCTTAGGTTACTCTTACGCTCGTCGTGCTGGTATGACAATTGCTATTGCAGACATTAAAGTGCCAACTGAAAAGGCTGAAATTTTACAAAAAGCGGATGAAGATGTAGAAAAAGTATCACGCAACTATCGTCGTGGTTATATGTCTGAAGATGAACGTTATCGTAAAACTATCCAGCTTTGGACACAGGCTACCGAAGATGTAACTGATGCCATGATGGATACTATGATGCGAGACCAAGAAGGCTTTAACCCTGTTTATATGATGGCGATTTCTGGTGCCCGTGGTAATAAACAGCAGATTCGTCAGTTAGCTGGTATGCGTGGTTTAATGGCTGACCCATCAGGTCGAATCATTGACTTACCGATTAAGGCAAACTTTAAAGAAGGTCTTACTGTATTGGATTACTTTACTTCTAGCCATGGTGCTCGTAAAGGTTTGGCCGATACGGCTCTTCGTACAGCTGACTCTGGGTATTTAACACGTCGTCTTGTTGACGTATCCCAAGACGTTATTGTTCGTGAGGAAGACTGTGATGTAGTGGGCATTGATTTAGTGCGTGAACGTGCACGTTTAGCAAGCTCGACTCGTCAGGCTCTTGCCTTATTGAAAGATAAATTAATTGGCCGCGTCCTTGATAAGGATGTAGTGGATGCAGCGACTGGTGAAGTTGTGTTAACTGCTGAAACTGTATTGACTCAAGCTGACTTAGATGTATTAGCAGAACATAAAATTACTGGCATTGATCTTCGTGGCGCTCATTTAGGTAGCGATAGCGATATTAACCACACAAATCTTGTACAGAAAATTAGCCTTGGTGAAACGGATGAAGGCATTCGTCAAACCTTGCGTGAAACAATGGTACAAAATATGCTTGGTAAAGATACCGTTAATGCTGTTGTAGATAGCGAAGGTCGTGAAGTATTCCCTGCACACAGTGCGCTTACTGAAGAAGGTATTGAAGCAATCCTTGATAGTGATGTAAAAGAAGTGCAAGTACGTAACAATGATATTCATGGTATCGAAGTAGAAGCTATCGTAGAAGGTCAAGGTATTATTGAACCATTGAAGGATCGTATTATTGGTCGTACGGCAGCGGAAGAATTAGTTAATAAAGAAACTGGCGAAGTTATTGTGCCTCTTAATGGGGAAATTACAGAAGAATTGGCTGATGAAGTAGTAAAACACTATGAAACAGTTAAGATTCGCTCTGTATTGACTTGTCATTCTCCATATGGCGTATGTATGAAATGTTATGGCCGTGACTTAGGTACTGGTAACCAAGTACAGGTAGGGGAAGCTGTTGGTATTATTGCAGCACAGTCTATCGGTGAACCAGGTACACAGTTAACAATGCGTACATTCCATACGGGTGGTGTCGCTGGTGACGATATTACGCAAGGTTTGCCACGTGTTGAAGAATTATTTGAAGCACGTCGTCCTAAACGTCATGCTATTATTAGCGAAGTAGAAGGTACAGTTCGTGTAGTGCCTAATGATAATAAAAAAGGTACTAATACTATCTTTGTTACTGATAAAGATGGGGTAGAATTTGATTACTTGATTCCATATGGCGCTCGTATTATTGTGCGTGATGGCGATTTTGTAAAATTAGGCGCCCGTTTAACGGAAGGTTCTATCAACCCTCACGATATTATGCGTGTTATGGGAACTGAAGCTACACAGCGCTACCTTGTATATGAAGTACAAAAAGTATATAAATCTCAAGGTGTAGAAATTAACGATAAACATATTGAGGTTATTGTGCGTCAAATGCTTCATAAAGTAAAAGTAGAAGAAGTAGGCGATGCTGACTTGTTACCAGGGGATCCTATTGATGTTAATACCTTCGAAGAAGAAAACCGTCGTTTAGTTTTAAATGGCAAACAACCAGCTACAGGTAAACGAATTCTTCTCGGTATTACTAAGGCTGCGTTAGCTACTGATAGCTTCTTGTCAGCTGCATCCTTCCAGGAAACAACTCGCGTACTTACTGATGCTGCTATTAAAGGTAAAATTGATCCATTGTTAGGTCTTAAAGAAAACGTTATTATTGGTAAATTGATTCCTGCTGGTACTGGTATGAGTCGTTACCGTAAAATTAAAGTTATTAAAAAAGAACCTCAAGTGGAAGACGTAGTACCTGTTGAAGCAACTACAACTGTGGAAGAATAAGTTTGATGTTAACTTATTAATACAGTGTAAGGTGTGTATATAAGAATAAAAACGTGACGCAGGCAGAATTGCTAAAGCGTTTCAGTGTTATGTTTAGAAAGAGTGTCTCTCAGTTTTGTGAGAGACACTCTTTTATATTTCTTGAGAAAGTTAATCATGCATATTTTGCAATCATTGTATAAGAATGTATAAAATATAGGAAAAATGACTGAATATTGCATAAAATTAATAAAAATATACAACATAAGAATATTTTGAAACACACGGATGAGTGTACATATAAAAGCTAGATAATATGCGGCAAATTCGCTATAAAACATGTTGACAGAGGCGGGGGTGTAATGCTAAACTGATATAGTGCTCAGGGGACAGTGTGCCCGAGTGCGAGAAAATCATGAGGAGTAAAGGTATGGAAATCGAAGTTTTGACATCGGCGAAAAAGACAATCGGAGCTAAGCAAACGTCGAAAGCGATTATGCGCGGCGAAGTTCAGATGGTGTTTGTTGCTAATAACAGCGATGACCGTGTGGTGTTACCAATCCTTGAACTTTGTGAAAAATATGCAGTGCCAGTAAATCAGGAGCACTCCATGGAGGAACTTGGTAAGGCTGGTAAAATAAAAGTGAAGGCCGCTGCTGTCGGTGTGCTTCGTTAAACTTGGTAATATCTGTAGTAACAATTTGTTGCAGCAGATCAATTATAAATCTAATTGTTTGGAAAGGAGGTGCCCTAATGCCAACTATTAATCAGCTAGTACGTAAAGGTCGCGAAACCGTGACTACTAAATCTACGGCTCCTGCGTTGAAAAACTGTCCGCAGAAACGTGGTGTATGTACTCGTGTGTACACAGCTACTCCAAAGAAACCGAACTCCGCGCTTCGTAAAGTTGCCCGTGTTCGTTTAACAAACGCTATTGAAGTAACTGCTTACATCCCAGGCATTGGTCACAATTTACAGGAACACAGTGTAGTACTTATTCGAGGTGGTCGTGTTAAAGACTTACCAGGTGTGCGTTATCACATTGTTCGCGGTGCATTGGATACAGCTGGCGTACAGAACCGTATGCAGAGTCGTTCCAAATACGGCGCTAAAAAAGCTAAAAAATAATAGCTAACAATTGAAATCACACATCGTAGAGGAGGAAATAACATGCCAAGAAAAGGCCCTGTGTTGAAGCGTGATGTACTTCCAGATCCGGTGTACAACAGCAAATTGGTTACACGCTTCATTAACAAAGTGATGTACGATGGTAAAAAAGGTATTGCTGAAACTATCGTATATGATGCATTTGAAATTATTCGTTCCAAAATGGGTCAGGACCCAATGGAAGTTTTTGATCAGGCTTTAAAAAATGTAATGCCTGTATTGGAAGTTCGTGCTCGCCGTATCGGTGGTGCTAACTACCAAGTACCAGTTGAAGTTCGTGCTGATCGTCGTCAGACATTAGGCATTCGTTGGATGGTAAACTATGCTCGTCTTCGTGGCGAACGTACCATGAAAGAACGTTTAGCTGGTGAATTAATGGATGCGTTCAATAACACTGGCGCAGCTATTAAAAAGAAAGATGATACTCATAAAATGGCAGAAGCTAATAAAGCATTTGCTCATTATCGTTGGTAATTAGTTAAGAGGAGTTGACATTCGTGGCAAGAGAATTTTCTTTAGAGAAGACTCGTAATATCGGTATCATGGCTCACATCGATGCTGGTAAAACAACCACAACGGAACGTATTCTTTACTATACAGGCCGAGTTCACAAGATTGGGGAAGTTCATGAAGGCGCTGCGACAATGGACTGGATGGCACAGGAACAGGAACGTGGTATTACAATCACGTCTGCTGCAACTACTTGCCACTGGAAAGATCACCGCGTTAATATCATTGATACTCCTGGTCACGTTGACTTTACTGTAGAAGTTGAACGTTCGTTGCGTGTACTTGATGGTTCTGTTGCAGTATTCAGTGCTAAAGGTGGCGTTGAACCACAATCTGAAACTGTATGGCGTCAAGCTTCTACTTATGGCGTACCTCGTATCGCTTATGTAAATAAGATGGATACAGTAGGCGCTGACTTCTTCAATGTAGTAAACATGATGAAGGACCGTTTAGGTGCAAACAGTGTGGCTCTTCAGGTTCCAATTGGTGCTGAAGATACTTTCAAAGGCATTATCGATTTAATGACTATGAAAGCGGAAATTTACATCAGCGATGATGGTAAAGAATTCGAAATCACTGATATTCCTGCTGACTATGAAGAAATTGCTAAAGAACGTCGTGAAATGTTAGTTGATGCAATTGCTGAAACTGATGACGAAATCATGATGAAATACTTGGAAGGCGAAGAAATCAGCATTGAAGAATTAAAAGCTGGTCTTCGTAAAGCAGTTTGTGATAACAAATTGTTCCCAGTGCTTTGCGGTTCTTCTTACAAAAATAAAGGTGTGCAGATGTTGCTAGATGCAGTTGTAGACTACATGCCATCTCCACTAGATATTCCAGCAATTAAAGGTGTTAACCCAGACACTGGTGCAGAGGAAACTCGCCCAGCATCTGATGAAGAACCATTCTCCGCATTGGCCTTCAAAATTATGGCTGACCCTTATGTTGGTAAATTAGCGTTCTTCCGCGTATACTCCGGTTCTTTAGAATCTGGTTCTTACGTATTTAACTCCACAAAAGGTAAGAAAGAACGTATTGGTCGTATCCTTCAGATGCATGCTAACAGCCGTCAAGAAATTGAACGCGTATACTCTGGTGATATCGCAGCTGCTGTTGGTTTGAAAGATACAACTACTGGTGATACTCTTTGCGATGATAAAGCTCCGGTAATTCTTGAATCTATGGAATTCCCTGAACCAGTTATCTCCGTTGCAGTTGAACCAAAAACAAAAGCTGACCAAGAAAAAATGGGTATTGCTTTAGCTCGTTTGGCTGAAGAAGATCCAACTTTCAAAGTTCGTACGGATGAAGAAACTGGCCAGACAATCATTTCCGGTATGGGTGAACTTCACTTAGACATTATCGTTGACCGTATGAACCGTGAGTTCAAAGTTGAATGTAATGTTGGTAAACCTCAGGTTGCTTACCGTGAAACAATCCGTAAATCCGTTAAATCTCAAGGTAAATTCGTACGTCAGTCCGGTGGTCGTGGTCAATACGGCGATTGCTGGTTGGAATTAATTCCTCAAGAACCAGGTGCTGGCTTCGAATTCGAGAATAAAATCGTTGGTGGTGCTATTCCTCGTGAATACATCGGACCAGTTGAAAACGGTGTAAAAGAAGCTATGGAATCTGGTGTTATTGCTGGATATCCAATGGTTGACATCAAAGTAGTCGTATTTGACGGCTCTTACCATGATGTTGACTCCTCTGAAATGGCGTTTAAAATCGCTGGCTCTATGGGCTTCAAAGAAGGTGCTCGTAAAGCAGATCCAGTACTTCTTGAACCATACATGGCTGTAGAAGTAGACGTTCCAGAGGAATACATGGGCGACGTAATCGGCGACTTGAACTCTCGTCGTGGTCGTATGGAAGGTATGGAAGCTCGTAACGGTAGCCAGCATATTAAAGCATTCGTTCCATTGAGCGAAATGTTTGGTTATGCAACTGACCTTCGTTCCAAAACACAAGGTCGTGGTAACTACTCTATGACAGTAGACCATTACGAAGAAGTACCTAAGAAAATTGCTGAAGAAATTCAAGCAAAGAAAAATGGCTAATCCCTTGAGGGTTAACTCAATAAGTTAAATTTTAATTATCCGGGAGGACAATTCAAAATGGCAAAAGCAAAATTTGAACGTACTAAACCGCATGTTAACATCGGTACAATTGGTCACGTTGACCATGGTAAAACTACTCTTACTGCAGCAATCACTAAAGTATTAGCTGAAGAAGGGAAAGCAGATTTCCAAGATTACAGCATGATCGACAAAGCTCCAGAAGAACGTGAACGTGGTATTACAATCAACACTTCCCACGTTGAATATGAAACTGAAACTCGTCACTAT
>Ga0129307_1000073_pt1 | contig 165339 bp, 127 predicted proteins | sample P1105metagenome_FD_94437 | JGI IMG/M metagenome (GOLD analysis project Ga0129307, IMG submission 94437) | Capybara group fecal microbial communities from Wisconsin, USA - P1105 metagenome | ecosystem: Host-associated > Mammals > Digestive system > Large intestine > Fecal | place: USA... | reverse complement strand
CAAGGTGATGCGTCCGATGGTCGCCCAGTGCGGTAACGACCTCCCAGTGAGCGCATTCAAAGACATCGTCGACGGTACATTCCCGGCAGGTACAACAGCCTACGAGAAACGTGGCGTCGCCACCGTCGTTCCTGAGTGGAACCCAGCCAACTGTATCCAGTGCAACCAGTGCGCCTTGGTCTGCCCTCACGCAGCAATCCGCCCTGTCGTCATGACAGATGCCGAGATGAAGAAGGCTCCAAAGGGTATGGCAACAGTCGACGTGAAGATGCCAAAGGAATTGGCAGGCATGCACTTTAGAATGCAGGTCTCAGTGTTAGACTGTACAGGCTGCGGCAACTGCGCCGACGTCTGCCCTGCTAAGGAGAAAGCTTTGGTGATGAAACCGTTGGAGAGCCAGCTCGACGAAGCCAAGAACTGGGAATACGGACAGAAGAAAGTCACCTACAAAGACAACCTCATCGACAAATACGCCAACACCAAGAACAGCCAGTTCGCACAGCCGTTGTTCGAGTTCTCGGGCGCCTGCGCAGGCTGCGGTGAGACACCTTATATCAAGACTATCACACAGTTGTTCGGAGAGAGAATGCTCGTCGCCAACGCAACAGGTTGCTCGTCAATCTACGGCGGCTCGGCACCTGCAACACCTTACTGCAAGAACAACCGTTCAGGCAAGGGCGTGGCATGGGCTAACTCATTGTTCGAAGACAACGCTGAGTTCGGTCTCGGTATGGCAACAGCCACACGTAAGCTCCGCGACCGCATCGAAATGATCATGAAAGACGCCATCGCCAACTGCAAGTGCTGCAGCGACGACCTCAAGAAGCTGTTCCAGGCTTGGATCGACAACCGTGAAGACGGCATCAAGACAGCTGAGTTGGCCGACAAGATCGTTGCCGGTTGCGAGAAATGCGGCTGCGACAAGTGCATGCAGATCCTCGACCTCAAAGACCACCTCGTGAAGAAGTCACAGTGGATCTTCGGTGGTGACGGTTGGGCATACGATATCGGATTCGGCGGCTTAGACCACGTGTTGGCATCAGGCGAAGACGTCAACGTCCTCGTCCTCGACACTGAGGTTTACTCGAACACAGGCGGTCAGTCATCAAAGGCTACACCAGCCGGCGCCGTCGCCAAGTTCGCCGCTTCAGGTAAGAAGGTGCGTAAGAAAGACCTCGGCATGATCGCCAAGAGCTACGGCTACGTTTATGTGGCACAGGTGGCAATGGGTTCATCACAGGCCCAGTATTTCAAGGCAATCAAGGAAGCTGAAGCATATCCGGGACCATCACTCATCATCTGCTACGCTCCATGTATCAACCACGGTATCAAGATTGGTATGGGTCACTCACAGATGGAAGAGAAGCTCGCCGTCGATTGCGGTTACTGGCACCTCTGGCGCTTCAACCCGGCTGAGGAAGAAGCAGGTCAGAACGGTTTCCACCTAGACAGCAAAGAGCCTGACTGGAGCAAGTTCCAGAACTTCATCATGGGTGAAGTCCGTTACAACTCACTGCTGAAGACCTTCCCAGAAGAGGCAAAAGAACTGTTCGCCAAGACCGAGCAGTTTGCTAAACTCAGATACGAAGGATACAAGAAACTGAGTGAAGGGAAGTAAACCCAAACTTGGGGAATGAAAATAAGGCGCGCCAAAAGGCGCGCCTTATTTTTTAATAAAACATAGTTTACTAATTATTTTTTAACACTTCCTTTACATATTCAAAATCATTTAATAAAAACACATGATTAAACACTCCTATTGATACTGGACTTGTTTGACCATCTATAGTCATTTTCCCCATACTGCAAACATAAAGACTTTTGACCTCTAAATTTTGATCAACAATTACATTTATTAATCTCGATCCAATAGCAGATCCAATAGTTGCGCCAAACAAATCATCATCATTCTTAATGTTAGACTTTATTTCTTTATCAAATATTTCACTAAGCTTTTCACTTACCTTTATTTTATGTGCATTTTTTTCAGGACATGTAATTACCATCGCAATTGCAATGAACAATAACACTAATAGGAATACTATAAATCTTTTCATACCTATATTTTTGTAAAAATAAATAATTTTTAATTCCAACGAGTCATAAAGCTTCGTGATTTCACTATAAAATCGGTTGTAAAATTACTAAGTTTTCCAATATGGCAAGAAAACTCCACAATTTTCCAATAAAAATTCCCAAGATTTTCAATTTTTCCATAAGCGAAGGCCTATAGTTTTAAAGAATTACCGCAAAATTGCAAAGCAAAATGCCACAAAATTGCAAAGTAAAAGCTGCTCGTATTGTTATTTTATTTATCTTTGCAACGTAAATAATTCATGAAATGAAAAACCACAATAAATTAACAAACGATTACGATATAATCATGAACGGATATCAAAATAATCCCATTTTCAACCAAACTTGGAACAAAAAAGGTGATTACTACGAGCAGTATTCCATTTATGATGATAACGAAGTCACTGTAAGTGGAATTCTAAAATAACTTAAATTAAAAACCATGCCAAGTTGGAGTGAAATCTTTAATAATTTTCAAAGAAACAAAGAATCGGACAAAATACCGTTTTTAGTAAAAGAAAAGCAAAAATACCTCGATGAGATTTCGAAATGCACAAATAGAAATGTCATCACGTATTATTCCGGTTGGATGCAAAAGCCGACAGCAGCAGATGTTTCCATAAACGACAAAGACATAAATGCCTTTATGGAAGCCGTTTATAAACTGGACAAATCAAAAGGTGTAGATTTGATATTGCACACTCCTGGTGGAGACATCGCTGCAACGGAAAAAATCATTGATTACTTGCACTCTATTTTTAATGGTGACATCAGAGCCATTGTTCCACAAATGGCAATGTCCGCAGGTTCAATGATTGCGGTCTCATGCAAAGAAATAATGATGGGCCGACAATCCTGCTTGGGTCCTTTTGATCCACAAATTGGCGGAGTTGCTTGCCAATCGGTATTAAAAGAATTTGAAAAAGCAAAAGAAGACATTCGGCAAAACCCTCATGCACTGGGATTGTGGCAGGTGATATTCTCAAAGTATAATCCTACATTCTTAGTCACATGTGAGCAAGCCACGGAGTTATCCGATGACCTTGCCGATGAAATTCTTTCCAAGAATTTTCCAGACAAGAATACGAGAAAGAATATTCTGAAAGCATTCAACAACAATACCACCACTAAGGTACACAGCAGACATATATCCAAAGACAAGTGTAAATCTGTTGGCCTAAATATAATTGATATGGAGAAAGACCAGCATCTTCAGGACATGATTTTGAGTTTGCACCATTGTTATATGATATATCTTGAAAGCACTGTAGTCACAAAGATTGTTGAGAACAATATCGGTGGTTGTACTATGAGATTGTTGAATACAAAATAAGTCGTTATCCCATGCAGCAAAACCACTACTTTTTCGTTCTACAATAGAACATCAAATTATTATTACCATGAAAAAAACTTACTCCGTTATCAGAAGCATTCTCGCCATAATCGGCGGAATCACTATTATTGCTGCAATTATTGTTTGGATTGAATCACCAAAATACGATTGGTATTTAGACAAAAACAACTATGGATTACTCAACGAACGCCTTGAATTGTTGCGTACATCAGGTGAATATGCAGCAGATACCAATGTCTTTGAAATGAAAATCGCTCAAAATGAAATGAGAGCACAAGAAATTCGCGATTATTTCCAACTCGACACCCTCTTCCCTGCCAACGCCACCACTTGGGAGAAGGCTGTCGCCATTGGGAAATTCGTTTCATCAAACATTCCTCACGCCAACCAAAGAAAATGGCCTAAAGATGTGAACGCCATCGGATTATGGGAATACACAAAAGACGTCGAACCGGCTTTCAACTGCCGCCTGCATAGCATTTTCGCGTTCGAATTATTCCTTTCGGCAGATATCAAAGCAAGATATATCACCTGCATGTCAGAAGACAAAGACGACCCGGATTGCCACGTCGTTAACGAGGTTTGGCTGCCGGAACTCAACAAATGGGCTATGATCGATACCGATATGGGCGGACATTATGTCACGGATAAAAACGGCACGCCTCTGTCGCTCAAAGAGATGCGCGAACATTACATCTCAGGCGAGAAGATGATTATTCATCCTGCCTTCGGGAAAGCTCAAAAAGACAACGATTACTACGCCTATATGGCGAAAAACACCTATTGGTTCTCCTGCTGGGGAACATTGTCGTATTATCAGGAAGATTACAAAGTGGAAGGCGTCGACCGCAACAGCTACATCAACCTGGTTCCGTCAGGATACACACCATACGGCATTGACGAAGGCTATATTGTCACCACCAATGCGGAATTATTCTGGAATGTTAATATTTAATTCTTCCATTTTTTCGCCCACTGCCTGAATCTCTTTGTAATAGTCGGTTAAGACAAATACTTGGCCGAACATGCCCAATGTCAAAGCATACTCTTCTTCGTCATATGTGATTTTGCCGACATTGCATACAAAATAATTATCCAAATAAAGCATGCTCTCGACCAAATATCTAATCATCGGCTTGTACACATCCTTTTGTGAGAGGAACTGAACAACTGTTTCCTTGTTGACATATTGTTCAATGATCTCGTCAAACTCATCGCCTTCGACTATTTTTTCTTCAACAAAATTAGCCAATTGCTCTGTAGCGACTTCATAGTGTTTCTCGATGGGCGGCACGGTCACTTTCATAACCAGCACAAGAGCCACCATTACAAAAATAAAAATCCAAATCTTTTTCATGGCTGTAATTTTTTACAAAAATAATGAAATTCTTTGTAATTTTGCAAAAAATTAGAAAATTATGGCAGCAGCAATTATTTATGTAGTCGGCGTCATCCTTGGCGTTGTGGCAGTCCTTGAAATCCTCAGTCAGCCAATCAACATTCTTACAAAAATCGTCATAAGCATTTTGGTAGTCCTCACCAGCTGGATTGGAATCGCTGTATACTATCTGTTATTGAGAGGTAATTTAACAAGATGGTTTAGATAACTGGAGATTTCTCCACTCCCTACGGTCGGTCGAAATGACGTTTTCAAATAATGGACAAGAAAGAATTAAGAAATACCATTAAAACTCTCAAGAAACAGCACACCAAAGAGCAACTTCTTGAGCAGTCGGGGATTATTTTATCCAAACTTGAGCAGCATCCCGATTTTCAAAAAGCCAATATTGTGATGATTTACAGCGCTTTACCTGATGAGGTGCAGACTCAAGCTTTCCTCGAAAAATGGCGTCATAAAAAGAAAATCATCCTTCCGACTGTGGTCGGCGACGACATCATCCCCGTTGAACTTGCCGAAAACACAGGCTTTGCCGTAGGCGATTTCAATATTCTCGAGCCTCAAAACGAGCCTTACACCGGCGACTACGACCTTATCGTGGTTCCAGGCGTAGCCTTCGACCGCAAAGGCAACCGCATCGGCCGCGGCCGTGGCTACTACGACCGCTTTTTATGCAAGCATCTTGATGTCAAGCGCATCGGAATTTGCTTCGACTTCCAATTGGTTGACGAGGTTCCCACCGAGCCGAATGATATTAGAATGGATGAGGTGATTTCATTATAAGACCTTAGACTTTAGACTTTAGACCTTAGACCTTAGTATTTGTATAAAACAAAAAGCTGCGAAAAATCGCAGCTTTTTATGATCGTCAAAACTAAAGTCTAACGTCTAAGGTCTAAGGTCTAATTACCAAGCAAACAATGGTCTGTCGGCCATCATTTCGTTAACCTTAGCCTTAACAGCCTCGAGCTTCTTGGTGTCGTCGATGTGGCTGATGACGTCGTCAATCAAGTCAACGATCGGCTCCATCATGTCTTCCTTCAAACCACGTGTTGTGATTGCTGGAGTACCGACGCGCAGACCTGAGGTCTGGAATGGTGAACGGCTGTCGAACGGCACCATGTTCTTGTTGACTGTGATGTCAGCCTGAACGAGGGTGTTTTCAACCATCTTACCTGTAATCTCCGGGAACTTCGAACGGAGGTCGATGAGCATCAAGTGGTTGTCTGTGCCACCGCTGATGATGTTGTAACCTCTGTCGGTGAATGCCTTAGCCATTGCAGCTGCGTTCTTCTTCACCTGGAGGATGTACTCGAAGTATTCATCTGACAAAGCCTCGCCAAATGCGACTGCCTTTGATGCGATGACGTGCTCGAGTGGTCCGCCCTGTACGCCTGGGAACACTGCGCTGTTGAGCAATGCCGACATCATTTTGATCTCGCCCTTAGGTGTTGTCAAGCCCCAAGGGTTCGGGAAGTCTTCTCGCATCATGATCATACCGCCACGTGGTCCACGCAGAGTCTTGTGTGTGGTTGTTGTCACGATATGGCAGTACTCCAACGGGTCGTTGAGGATGCCGCGAGCAATCAAACCTGCCGGGTGTGAAATGTCAGCCATCAAGATAGCGCCGACTGAGTCAGCAGCCTTACGCATACGTGCATAATCCCAGTCACGTGAATATGCTGAAGCACCAGCGATGATGAGTTTTGGCTTGTATTGAGCCACCTTCTTCTCCATGTCGTCGTAATCGACGCGGCCAGTCTCACGGTTTACTTCGTATGCGACTGGTTTATAGAGAATACCTGATGAGTTGACAGGTGAACCGTGTGAAAGGTGTCCGCCGTGTGAAAGGTCGAGGCCCATGAATGTGTCGCCTGGCTTCAAGCAAGCCATCAACACTGCCATGTTAGCCTGTGCGCCTGAGTGTGGCTGAACGTTCACGAATTTTGCCTGGAAAAGTTCACCAGCGCGGTCGATAGCGATCTGTTCTGTCTGGTCAACAATCTGGCAACCACCATAGTAACGCTTGCCCGGGTAACCTTCAGCGTATTTGTTTGTCATCACTGAACCCATGGCTTTCAACACCTGGTCGCTGACAAAGTTTTCTGAAGCGATAAGCTCGATGCCGTGCATCTGACGCTCTTTTTCCTTACGGATAAGGTTAAAAACCTTTGTATCTTTCTTCATGTTAAAAATATTTAGTTGATATTCAATTATTTACAATTTTTCTTTAAAGAAATCTGCCTTTCATTTCAAACTTCAAAATTATAACTTTTTATTCAAATAACAAAATTATTAATTAAATTTGCAAATTCATTTTCAGATATGTCGAGTCTTGATGGTATTAAATCGGTTGTCGCCACGGAACTGGAGCGTTTTGATTCGTTTTACAAAGATGCTCTGCATTCCGACAACAAGCTATTGGATAAGATAGGCGATTACACCTTGAAACACAAGGGAAAACAGTTGCGTCCGATGTTCGTCCTCCTATCCGCGAGATGTTTTGGCGATATCAGCGAGAGCACTTATAGGGCCGCAACTTTCATAGAATTATTGCATTCCGCCACTTTGATTCATGATGACGTTGTCGACGATGCCTCGGAGCGTCGCGGCTTCGCCTCCATCAACGCCATGTTCAAAAACAAAATAGCAGTGCTGGCCGGCGACTATCTGTTATCACAAGGCATGATCATTGCTCTGGAGAATCACGATTACCAAATGCTCGACATGATTTCTCAAGCCGTCAGAAACATGAGTGAAGGTGAGATATTTCAGTTGGAAAAAGCTAAGAATTTCGACATATCCGAAGAAGATTATTATCAAATTATAGAGAAAAAAACCGCCGCTTTGATTGCCTCATGCTGCGCTATCGGTGCCGTGTCAGCTGGTGCAACAACTGAGCAAGTGGAAGCATTGCGTCAATTCGGAATCAACGCGGGCATCGCCTTCCAAATACGCGACGATATATTTGATTATCAGCCTGACAACACTAGCGGCAAGGGTTACGGCAACGACATTCGGGAACATAAGATGACATTGCCGCTCATTCATCTTCTGAAAGAGAGTTCCTCTATCGAAAGAACGTTGATAATCAGCAAGATACGCCTTAGTGGAAAGCGCAGAAGCACCATTGACGAGATTATAAAAAAAGCAAATGAGAAAAACAGTCTGCAATATTGTGAGGAAAAAATGAATTATTTTATCCAACAGGCTGATAATCAATTGAATGCAATAGATGATAGCGAGGCGAAACAGGCTTTGAAAGAATTAATGTATTACTGTGTAAAAAGAAATATATGATAAAAATGTCACGTTTAAAATGTTTGAGATTCCTCACTACGTTCGGAATGACAGTGTTACTGCTATTTGTGACAGTGACAGCCTCATCTCAAGCCTTCTTCGGCGGCCTTGCCATCGGCGGAACCACGTCGCAGATCGATGGTGACCATAACAACGGCTTCCACAAGGTCGGTTTCACTGGCGGCGCATTTGTCGGACTGGAGTTATCCGACATCTTCGAGGCTCAATTTGAGATAAAATACATCCAGAAAGGCTCACGCTCAAGTGCCGATGACTCTGATCAGTTTGTGATTCGCCTTGATTATATCGAGCTTCCGCTTGTGGCTTCAGCAAACCTTGGCTTTTTGAACATCAACGGACGTAAAGTCGACTGGATATCATTTGAGGCAGGTGCCAGCGTCGACGTGCTTGCCTACACCAACCAGAAAAACAACGGTGCCAACGAATACGGCTCAAACCAATGGAAACGATTCTGTGTCAATGGAATACTCGGCGTGAAGTTTAACCTCGTCGGGAAAAAACTGCAATTAGATGCCCGCGTAATAACCTCGATAAACTCGGCTTACGCGGGCAACTACCTACAAGCACTGCGGTTCGGACAATGGGGTGCGTTTAACGACGTCCTCGAACTTGTGCTATATTATCGTTTTTAACTATTTGTAAATAGTCAACTTCTTGGTAATCAATCCGTTATCGGTCAAAATATTGACAAAATACATTCCTGACTGATAATCAGTGAGTTGTAATTCTATCTTGTCGGCCATGACTTCGGCATCGTATACCATCTCACCGAGCATATTAAAGATCGTAACTCTTTGAATACCAGCGCTTTCAATTGTCACAGCATCCATTGCAGGATTCGGGTAAACGGCCACTTCGGCAAGGTCGTTATCACCCACATTATCCCAATTATGATTCAATGCCTCCGACCAATAAATAGTGTATCCGCCATCGATGCTAACACCATATTTGTAAAGTCCGTTAGGTAGGTTAACCCATTCATTGTCAATATATTGTGCGTTGATAACGTTTTCTGCCACCAAAGTCTGTTCGTCTGTGTCGCAATCTTTACGATAAACGTTGTATGCGTTGCCGACGGTGATATCGTCAATGTAAAATGCGTTTTCATAGTCGCCTTCGGTGAGCTGGTTAACGTATTTCCACTCAAGCATGTGGTTGCCTGGGCCTAAAGCTACAGTGTATTTTGTCCACGGAACTTTGTCTTTCAAAGTCTGTCCGTATTGTACGTTGTCAATCAGGAAGCCGCAGCCGTTCAGCGGGAAGCAGTCGACCATTGCGTAATAGCTTACTACACAAGTGGTTGGCACGTTTACGCCAAGTGTTATCTTGCTTGACGAGAACATGGCTTTATTAGTTGATCTCACGCAGTAAGAGCCGCTGTTCGGGCTCTCCATGGTCACTTCCCAAGGTGAGGTGCCGTCGTTGATCCACATGTTTTGGAGCAAATCGCCCGACTCGAAGCCGTCGTAGATGCAGTTAGGCATGTCCCAACTCAAAGCCACCTTGCTGTTGTTGATGATTTCTGCTTGAATATCAATGACTTTCTCAATCGTCAAATAGTTTGAAGGCAATGTGGTGATGCCGTTGTCAAGATGTGCCTTGATGTAATAGGTGTATTTGCCCGCATACGTAAGTTGGTCGGTGTAATTGGTTGATGTTAAATTGTTTACGATGCGGACGCCGTCGCGATATACCTCGTAATATGTGGCGTTTTCAGCCGCATTCCAGTTCAAATCGACGTAAGTGCCGTCGAAATCGGCGGTGAGGCCGGTCGGGCCATGATGGAACAATGCGTTAATGGCTGCCAAGGCATCGATACGACCAGAGCCTACGATGTTGTTTTTCTTGCTGTTACCTGCTGGAACGGCCGTCAACTCGATGATGGAGTCGAGTTCGGCTGGTGTCAGCTCAGGGTCGGCCTGGAGCAACAATGCCAAGACTCCTGCTACACACGGTGTTGCCATCGAGGTGCCGTCGTATTCCACATAACCATTACCGGTATTGAAATTCAACGAAGTGATATTTTTGCCTGGTGCAGAGATGTCGGGGCGAATGAGACCTGGCTGTGAGGCATCGCCATTTTGGTACGGATAGTCATTGTAATCTCCAATGTTTGGGCCAGCTGACCATGTCACAGGGCCGACAGACGAGAAGCTGCAATGCGCATCGCTGGAATCGGTCGCTCCAACGCTAACCACACCTGAAGTTCCTCCCGATATCAGGTTCACCTGGTCAGGGTGCAGCCATGGTGGAGGGCAGTTGCCAGGACACTCGATATTTTGTGGGACAGGATAGGCATATTGTGAATCACCGTCATTGCCAGCTGCCACCGAGGCTATCATACCCGCTTCTTGTACCGTGACAAAGAGGTCGCGATATGCTGCCGAAGGCCCAACTTCAGGGTCACCAAGCGATAAGTTGATGATGTCGGCACCATGGTTCATCGCAAAGTGAATACCCGAGATAAAATCGGAATCTGAACCATATCCGCTTGAATCCAACACCTTGACAGCCATAATCTTAGCACCTGGCGCTATGCCTGTCTGGGTGCCTGCGTTACCTTGGCCTGCGATGATACCAGCCACATGTGTTCCATGGCAGTGGTCGTCCATAGGGTCATTGTCGTCATTACACATATCATATCCGTGATGAGGATAATTCTCACCGCCGTCCCACATGCTGCCTGCAATATCTACATGGTTGTAATCCACGCCCGAGTCGACAACGGCCACAATCACACCGTCGCCATTGTAGCCTGTCGAGCCGTTGTAATTCCAAACCGCCGGCGCATTGACTTTCTCAACATGCCATGCCAAGTCTCTTGTTTCGGCAGCCTTGGCTTCCATCATGTCAGGAACCATCTTGCGCACCTGGTCACGATATACGTAGGCCACATCAGCGCGCTTTTCAAGCTGGGCAATCACATTTTCAGAGGCGTCACAACGGAAGCCGTTGAATGCCCAATACTGCTCGATCCCACTCACCTCGCCTTTAAAACCGTTTAAAAATTCCATCACATTCTTTTGCGATGCGTTACAAAAAGCCATTCTCTCACTGATAACTAAATCACGCCTTTCAGCCTTGGTCATTTGCCGTGTCTTAGCTTTCAACTGAGAATTGTCATACTTTTCAGACATTACGACAATCACCCTTTGCGATTGCGCAAAAACCGTGCTCAAACTCATCATTAGCACCAAAAATGTCAAAAACTTTTTCATATATCAAAAACTTTAAATAATTCTGAAGATTATCTCCGCGCTGACAAACCGACTCTCCTGCTTTTCTGTCGAATAATATTCGTATGCCGGCTGATTGATTGAATTGTCGGTTCTGTTCCAGTCGAACAAATCGTTGATGTCTATCAACAGTGACATGCGTTTTTTAAAGAAATCCATGCGCATGCCGCAATCTACGCCGTAGGGCGTTTGTGAATATGAAAACAACGCCTGTGTTTTGGAATTATAATAGGCAGAAGCATATAGCTCGACCTTTTTCCACAGCTTTGTCCAAATATTCATTGTCAGATTATAGCAAAACATATCGCTTTTTACGATTTCTTCCTGTGAAAGAGGGTATTCCAGATGGGAATTGTACAAGTTGGCATAAACTCTCACGTTAAGCATTGCTGTCGGCCTGTAAGTTACGTTCAACTCGCCGCCGGCGTCATAATAGCCACCCAGATTAACCGGCATCGTATAGGTTACATAGCGCCCGTAAATCGGGTTATATGCCGAAAACTGCACATCGTTGATGTAATCGATTGAACCTTTGTAATATGCATTAACGCCCACCGATCCGAATTTTTCCCAATATTTTGTCCATTCGGCTTTGAAAACATGCGTCGAAGCTGGCTTCAAGTCAGGATTTCCAACATCAAAAGAGTCCTCCTGATACAAAATCCTCGGCGAAAACTTCCTGACGTAAGGATAACTCGTCTTGTGAGTGTATCCGATACTGAAATTATGCTGATTTTCAGTGCTGTAAGTTACGTAAAACGACGGATGGACGGTGAAGAAATCTTTCGAAAAATCATACCAGTGCTCTTCAGGAAACTTTCCTAACATCACAGTGTAATCCAAATCGACTCCGGGTTTTAGCACAAAACGCCCAAAACGATGCTGCAAATTGATGAGAATCTCGTTTTTGTCGGTATAATAATTGCGAATCTCAGTCCTCAAAGTGTCGCGCACATAATCATTTCCCACCAGCGAATCATAAAGCAGCCGATTGCCGTCGGGTCTGTGCGTCTTCATCAAAGCCACATAAAGCTCACCTCTTTTCGAATAAGGCAAACTGTATTCCACCTTCGCATCCCAATGAAAATCAGAATAAATATTCTGTTCGCGAGTGTTTCGGTCTATCACATCACCAATATTATAATGCCGTTTCAAAATGTTCGTCGACTCGCCTGGCATCCATATCGTATTGAAATTCAATGTCAAAGAATGACCATCATCATTAAAAAGATGCTTATATGCAACACCGACGCGCCCGTCAAAACACAGATTATCGTATTTTGAATTTGTAATATATTGATATTCAGTCTCTTCTTTCCGATAAGTACTGTCGTAACTAGTCCAACTATATTTTGTCAACTCGCCAGTCAAATAAAAAGAGAAACTGTTGCGCTGGTCAATTTTATAATTCAACTGGAAATCAAGATCCAGCTCAATGGACTCTTCTTCCTTTATTTTATGATTGTTAAAAACATTCAGCGTGTCGCCATGACTAGCGTCTAAGAAGCTATAACTATATGAATCAGAATGAATTGAGCCGTTGTTAAATGTAGCTTTAACATTTGTCGACAGCGACAGTTTGTCTTTATCGTAACTATATGATAACCATGGGGAATAATCTTCCAATGTTGTGATTTGGAATCCCACATTCAGCGTTTGTCCCAAATCTTGCTCGTCTTTGGTGATGATATTGATTACACCCGTATCGCTTTCGGTGGTATATTGCGCCGAAGGGTTCACAATCGCCCTAATCTCCTTGATATCGGCAACCGGAGTCTGCTGGATGTAGTTTTTCCGTGCGTCATCACTGAAATGCGTAGGCTGGTCGTTGATGAAAATCGCCACCTTCGCCACACCGCGCATGATGATGTCACCGTCAACTTCCACTCGCACTCCCGGCAGGTTCTGCAAAGCATCCGACAAAGTTCCGCCTTGAATGCTTTCATCAAGATACACTTTGTAAACTACGGTTTCGCCTTCGGTAACATAAAACTCTTGTGCCGCAAGTCTGTGATTTACCGCTAGCAACAAAACAGCTGTCAATATTTCGAGCAATTTTTTCAAAGCTGTCTTTTGATTGACCCTTTATGAATGATTTCAAAAATCTGTTTGACAGTTTCTTCATCCAAACCGAGATTCAAGCCTTTATTGATATTTTTTGCAAGAACTTTAGTCCAACGGTCCATCTGAAGAACTGTCACTTTATGTTCTTTTTTAAACTTGCCGATTTGTTCGGAAACATTCATTCTCTTTGCGACAAGATTCAATATTTCATCGTCGATTACATCAATTTCATTGCGGAAATTCTTAAGTATGACCTCGTCTTTGTCAACCATTTTCTTACGGACAACCAACTTGTCAAGCGCGTTTTTCAGGCTCTCGGGGGTTATCTGCTGATTGGCATCGGTCAGAGCTTTTTCAGGATTGCAATGCGATTCAATCATAAAGCCAATGGTGCCGAAATTCAAAGCTTCTTGTGCCACTTCCTGCAACAATTCACGGCATCCGCAAATATGGCTGACATCGGTAATAATCTGAATATCAGGTCGAAGGCGCTTCAACTCAATTGGAATATCCCAAACTGGAGCATTACGGTAACGACTTTCCTCAATCGATGAGAAACCGCGGTGAATGCCTCCCAAGCAGGCCAATCCGGCACCGCTTAGACGTTCGATTGCGCCCAACCACAATTTCAAATCGGGAGCGATAGGGTTTTTCACAAAAACGGGAATGTCGCAGCCTTTAAGGCAGTCGGCGAGTTCTTGCACCGAAAAAGGATTCACCACAGTTCTTGCGCCAATCCAGAGGATATCGATGCCATACTTCAAAGCCAATTCCACATGCTCCGGTACAGCCACCTCGGTCATCGTCAAAAAGCCGTAGCGTTCTTTCGCCTCCCGCATCCAAAGCAAGCCCTTCTCTCCTATCCCTTCAAAAGCTTCGGGACGTGTGCGCGGTTTCCAGATTCCTCCCCTGAGCACCTTGACTTGGTTAATCTTGCTCAAGCCTTCGGCCGTCTTCAGCAGCTGTTCACGGCTTTCAACGCTGCACGGACCGCTGATCACCAGCAACTCATCTGGATTCTTAAACCATTTTCTTATGTCAAAGCTTTCGCTCATCTCATATTTTTTTGCAAATATAAAAATAAAATGCGTCAATTCAGCAATTTTTTGTTAATTTTGTGGTTCGAAATTTTAAAGTATTAAAATCGTGAAACGTACAGAAATTAAAGCTGCTCTCGCAATGCAAGAGCTTGATAATGAGATAAATGTAAAAGGCTGGGTGCGCAACAAACGCGGCAGCAAAAATGTAGCTTTCATCGCTTTGAACGACGGCTCGACCATCAACAACCTTCAATTGGTTGTCGATTTGGAAAAGATTCCAGAGGAGAACCTCGCATTGATGCATGCCGGCGCATCGGTTTCAGCCATCGGTAAGTTGGTGAAATCAGCCGGCAGCGGACAAAATGTTGAGCTGTCAGTGAGCAGTATCGAGTTGCTCGGACCGGCCAACCCTGATTTCTACCCGCTTCAGCCCAAAAAACACTCATTGGAGTTCTTGCGCGACATTGCTCATCTGCGTTTCCGCACCAACACCTTCGGCGCAGTGTTCCGCATCCGCCATGCCATGGTGTTTGCCATTCACAATTTCTTCAACAGCAAGGGTTTCTACAACATCCACACTCCGTTGATCACAGCATCCGATGCTGAAGGTGCCGGCGAGATGTTCCAGGTGACAACCCTCGACCTCAACAACCTGCCGAGAACCGAGGAAGGCAAGATCGACTACAGTCAGGATTTCTTCGGCAAGTCGACCAACCTTACCGTTTCAGGTCAGCTTGAAGGCGAATTGGCAGCCACAGCACTTTCGAAGATTTATACTTTCGGACCTACTTTCCGTGCCGAAAACTCAAATACAACACGTCACCTCGCCGAGTTCTGGATGATCGAGCCTGAGATGGCATTCTACGACATCCACGACAACATGGAACTCGCCGAAGAGATGCTTAAGTATTTGATTCAGTATGCTTTGGACAACTGTATGGACGACCTCCTCTTCCTCAGCAAACGCCTTCAGGAAGAAGAAAAGAACAAGAAGGAAGAAGAGAAATCGATGGAACTCATCGAAAAGCTTCATTTCGTTCTCGAGCATCCGTTCCAGGTTTTGACATACACCGAGGCTATCGACATCCTCAAAAACTGCAACTACAACAAGAAAGGCAAGTTCCAGTATCCTATCACAGGCTGGGGCGTCGACCTGCAGTCGGAGCACGAGCGTTACCTCGTTGAAAAACACTTCAAGAAACCTGTCATCCTCACCGATTACCCGATGGAAATCAAGGCTTTCTACATGAAACAGAACGAAGATGGCAAGACCGTCCGCGCCATGGACGTGCTCTTCCCTGGCATTGGCGAAATCATAGGCGGTTCAGAGCGTGAAACCGATATGGACAAGCTGCTCAAACGTATGCACGAAGTCGGAATTCCAGAGGAATCAATGAACTGGTATCTCGACTCACGCCGTTTTGGCTCGGTGCCTCACTCGGGCTATGGCCTCGGTTTCGAGCGTCTGCTGCTGTTCGTAACCGGCATGAGCAACATCCGCGACGTCATCCCGTTCCCGAGAACTCCGAAAAACTGCTTATACTAATAACTGGTAACTGCCAACTGCTAACTGGTAACTATTATGGGTTCGCAGAGGTTAACTCAGACGCAAAAGCTGCTCCAGAAGCTGTCGCCGCAGCAGATTCTCATCATGAAACTGCTGCAAATCCCGACAATGGAGCTCAGCACACGCATCAAAGAGGAAATCATGCAGAACCCGGCTTTGGAGGAAGGCGAAAGCAACGACTACGACGACGAATACTCTGTCCCTGAAAGCGATACCGTCGACACCTTCGACGATGAGCAGAGCGACGACGATCATTACGACCCGTTAGACGACTTCGACGACTACCTCAAGGACGACGATGAGGACGATGCGGCATACAAATACGCCGCCAACAACACAAGTCCCGACGACAAGCATTACGAGGTGCCTATCACCAACGAAACCACTTTCCAGGACACTCTTCTGGAACAGCTCGGATTTCGTCACCTCGACGAGAAGAAGCGCAAAATCGGCGCTTATATCATAGGCAATCTTGACGATGCGGGATACTTGTCACGTCCTATCACCGGTATAGCCGACGATTTGCTTTTCACACAAAACATCGACGCGTCTGAAGACGAGATACGCGAAGTGCTTGAAATTATTCAAGACTTCGACCCGGCAGGAGTCGGAGCCGCCGACCTGCGTGAATGCCTGCTCATCCAGCTGCGCCGCATGCGCACCGACACGCCCAACGAAGACTTGGAGAACGCCATCATCATTATCGACAAATACTTCGACGAGTTCACAAAGAAGCATTACGAGAAATTGCAGTCACGCTGCGGTATGACCGACGCCTCATTCAAAGCGGCTCTCGACATAATTCTGTCGCTCAACCCCAAACCGGGCGGTTCAACAGGCACATCCATCCAGAACAACAACTATATCATACCCGACTTCACGGTTATCAACAACGACGGCGAGCTGGAGCTTCAAATCAACGGGCGCAACACTCCCGACCTGCACGTCAGTCGCGATTTTCTCAACATGCTCAAGTATTACACCGAGACAAAAGACAATCGTGAGAAACGTGAAGCCGTTGATTTCATAAAAAACAAAATCGACTCGGCCAACTGGTTCATCGACGCCATAAAACAACGTAAAGACACGCTGTACGTCACAATGAAAGCCATCATGGACTACCAACGCGATTTCTTCCTGACTGGCGACGAGGGCAAGCTACACCCTATGATACTCAAGGATATAGCCGAAAAAGTCGGGCTTGACATCTCAACTATATCGCGCGTAGCCAACAGCAAATACGTCCAAACGGCCTTTGGCACATTCCAGTTGAAATATTTCTTCAGCGAAGGCTTGCTCAACGACGAGGGCGAAGAGGTTTCCACACGTGAAATCCGCAAAATTGTACGCGAGAGTGTCGAGAACGAGGACAAGACCAATCCACTCACCGACGACCAGCTGACTGCCATCCTCAAAGAGAAAGGCTACACCTTGGCTCGCCGCACTATCGCCAAATATCGTGAACAAATGGGTATTCCGGTTGCCCGACTGCGCAAACTGATATGAAGACAGCCAAGGTCATCTCCATCATATGTCATCCCATCTTCCAACCGACTTGGATGTTTTTATTGCTGACCGGCGACTGGCGTCTGACATTAATCGTCTTTGCCATGACCTGTCTTATTCCGGGGCTTGTCATTGTAATGATGAAACGTTGGAAGCTGATTTCGTCATTGGAAATGGAAGACCGTGACGACCGTCCCGGAGCGCTGTTTGTACTATTGATGTTTCTTTACGCCACAATCAGGTTTTTCAGCCGATTACACATCCCGCCTTTCTTCAATTTCTATCTGACCAGCGTTTTGCTTGTCACCGCTTTGGCTTTTGTCATCTCATTTTTCTGGAAAATAAGCCTGCATTCGCTTGGTTGGGGCAATTTGGCAGCCTGTCTGTTTGTGATGACGACAATGTCCATGCGCATGTATTTGCCGCATTTCATAGCAAGCATATTGCTGACAGGCATTGTGCTGGCCGCCCGACTGAAATTGAAATCCCACAGCAACGCCCAAATTTACTCAGGCCTCGCCGTGGGATTCTCCACTGTCATTATAATGTATTTTATCCTTCTTGTTTAGTAGGCTCTGATGCCGATACCAATTGAGAACGGCAGCACTTCAGGCCCCTTGCCCGATTTGAACGAGTTTTTGAACTGGTAGCCGATGAACAAATTTACGCATCTGTAACCCATTCTGGCCGTAGCTGAATAAATAACGCTCTCCAACGAGTTGATGCTACCGTATTTCACCTCCCAACTATGTCCGTCGCCATACACATCGCCTATGCATTTCGACTTGCTGCTCATCAAGAAGCTCACCTTGGCGCCGATAGAGAATTTGAATTTATCGGCTACTCTGAAATTAACCTCAAGCGGAATATCAAGGTAGTTGAAGTTGATTTTACTTTTGTCGTACGATGTAATTTCTTCAAACACAATCACTTCTTCGTAAGGTTGAGCCAGCCATGCATTCTTCATATAGTAGTTGTGCGAGCTGAATCCCAAGCCCAGCGAAGTGGTATGTTTCGACTCACCCATGGGGAAATTATATGTGATGTAGGCACCAAAACCCTGATTGATGGCGCGAAGTTTGAAATTCTCATAATCGGCTCCCGTGTTCATATCGGTGTACAAATCAAAACCAACTGTGATTTTTCCGTTTGTCCTGTCTTTGATCAGCTGTGCGTTAGCCATCATGGTTATCAGCAACAATGCCGGAAGTATGAAAAGCTTTTTCTTCATGTTTATACTTTTTATCTATCTTATTTTTCTAATTTGCCGGTCAATTTCTGACGCTTGTCAAGCAATATGTCAACTTCTTCATCGGAAAGCTCTGGATTTTTAAGCTGGGCGTCAATGGCATCGATCAAAGTCTGATAGTTCTCGCCCGTCTGCAACGATTCAAAGGCTTTCTCTTTAATTTCCACATTCTCAATATGATTCTGAGCAACCTGTTCATCGGCTTCGTCACCCAACTGCTCACGAAGTTTATTGATAAGCATGTCGATGAAGTGATTCGCCATTCCGTTGTCCATCATGCTGAACATCTCAACCGAAATGTTATCCTTCATCATATCGTACTGCGACAGGTAAGATTTCAGCTGTTCCAATTGTTCCTTGTCAATGCCAGGCACATCCTCGGGCGGATACTTTTCCATAACCTTCTTGAAAAGCCTGAACAGCTCGTTAACTTTATTTTTCAGTTCATCGTTTCCCATAGGTCATTCATCGTAATATATTCTGTCGTTGATATACAAACTGTCAATCAGCAGAGTATCTATCTCCAATATTTCATCTTCAATGAAGATTCTCTTTTCAACATTATCCATTAGCAGCGAGTCATACTCGTCAATCCGTGAGCACAAGGCGATGTACGGCAACTCAATGCGGTCGCCTGTTACGAAAGCGTTTCTGAAGCGTTTTTTAACCTGATGATACATGTTCTCAGCTTCCAGACGCGTGCGGAAATCGCCAATGCGCAAGCGGTAGTATGGTTGTCCGAACACCAGATAAACCGGCACTTCGGGATAGTCTTTACGGAATAATTCCTTGACGCTGTCGGCGTGTTTAAGCGCATCGTTGCCAAGCTCCATGAAAATCTGCACACGGTAGCCGTCGATAGTGCTGTCGCTTACGTGAATCTGGCGCTGTTTCATCACCAAAGTATCAATTCTTGCATCCTGACTAAGAACAAGAAGTCCTCTTTGCGCGATGCAAGTTGTTGATAACAAGCTTATTAATACTAAAAGCAACAGTCTGTTTCTCAAAACACTAAATTTTTTGCTAAATTACGCAAAACTTTTCAATTTAGTGTGTTTTTTTTGTAATTTTGTGAATAATTTTCTGGATATGAATGAAAATCTCGATGCATATGGTACATCAATGAGCAAGGCCGAGAAAGAGATCGAACAGGTGTTGCGCCCCGATGCTTTTGCCAGTTTTGCCGGACAAGAGCAGGTGGTTGCCAATCTGAAAGTCTTTGTGCAGGCTGCCGCACAGCGCGGCGAATCGCTCGACCATGTTTTGCTTCACGGCCCTCCGGGTCTGGGCAAGACCACCCTTTCGCACATCATTGCCAACGAATTGGGCGTCAATCTGAAGATGACATCGGGGCCGGTGCTCGACAAGCCGGGAAATCTGGCCGGATTGCTTACCAGCCTTGAAAAAAACGACGTGCTTTTCATCGATGAAATACACCGTTTAAGCCCTGTCGTGGAGGAATATTTGTATTCCGCCATGGAAGACTACCGCATCGACATCATGATTGAAACCGGACCTAACGCCCGCAGCGTTCAGATTCAGCTCAATCCATTCACTCTTATTGGCGCCACTACACGTTCCGGATTGCTTACAGCACCTCTGCGCTCGCGTTTCGGCATCAATATGCGATTGGAATATTACGATTCAAAAACCTTATCCAACATCATAAAACGCTCAGCCTCAATTCTGAAGGTGCCTATCGACGACGAGGCGGCCTTCGAGATTGCCCGACGCAGCCGCGGTACTCCTCGTATTGCCAATTTGCTGCTACGCCGTGTGCGCGATTTTGCCCAAATCAAAGGCGACGGCAGAATCACAATCGACATCGCGAAAATCGGGCTCAAGGCGCTCAACGTCGACCAACACGGTCTAGACGACATGGATAACCGCATCCTTCTTACTATTATTGAAAAGTTCAAAGGCGGCCCTGTCGGTGTCAATACCATTGCCACAGCGGTAGGCGAAGAAGCTGGCACCATAGAAGAAGTATGCGAGCCTTTCCTCATTCAGGAAGGTTATCTGATGCGCACTCCACGAGGCAGAGTGGCTACCGACTTGGCTTACAAGCATTTAGGATTGTTTAAAGGTGCCGATCAAGGCAGTTTGTTTTAAGCAAAAACAGATATAATAAAAAGAAGAAGGTTCCTGGGGAGGGAACCTTTCTTCCAAATTAACCATTTAAAACTTAATCCTATGAAAAATCAAAGCTTTACTCTCTTGCTTTGTTTGTTTTTCGGGTGCAAAATTACACAATATTTACTATCGCGCGACAATTTCTGAAAAATATTTTTTAATACGCGTAATTTCTTGATTACGTTTAAATTATAGGGCTTTTAAATAACAAAGCGCTTCCAAATTGTCGCCTATCGGCTTGATTTTGCTTAGTTTTTTTACGTTTTTTTCAAAAAATTTTTTGAAAAATTTAACCATTTAGGTTTAAAACCTTTTCAAACCCCAGTAAAATCAAAGCTTTGCTCTATCGTGTTTTGTTTTCTTCTTCTTGCTTGCCCACAAACCGTACACCTCGCTGACATTGCCTGCGGTAATGAAAGCATTGATGTCATTCTCATTAATGTGGTTCATCAAGCTTGAAAACTCGTCCTTGGTCAGAAGAGCTTCGATTTCAACCTTTTTCTGATTGCTGTAACCGCCTGTCACATCGTACATGGTCACGCCGCGCTCGAGTTCGTTAATGATGAAGTCCTGAATGTGTTTATACTGAGGGCTGATAATGCAAACACGTTTTCTGTTGTTCAAACCTGCCGTGAAATAGTCGACAACAAGACCGTTGATCCATGTACCGATCAAACCTATCACAACGATATTGAACGGGTTGATAGCGAAAGCTGTCAAGCAGATGACTGTGCCGGCCACTGTTACCGATGCTCCGATATCGAAGTGCATGTATTTGTTGACTATCTTTGCCAAAATGTCTAGACCGCCGGTTGATGCGTTGATTTTGAACAGAGTGGCCTGTGCGAAACTCAGGATGAGCACAAAGCAAACCAGGTCAAACCAAGGGTCGCCCATCAGCGAAGACACACCGTCGTGCAGAACGGTTGGCGACCAGCCACCGGTGGCGGCGTCGAAAAACGCACTCTTTTCACCATACAACTTGGTGATAACCATCTGATATGGCAGATATTTCTCGAACAAGGCTGTGAAAGGTCCCAAAATCAAAGCAGTATAAACCGTCTTGATTCCGAACTCCTTGCCTATAAGGAAATAAGCCAGCACCAGCAAAATGGCATTGATGACGAAAATCATCACTGACACCTCAAGATGCACGCCGAACAAACTCTCCGACACGGTCGCCAAAACGATTGACAAACCGGAAATTGTACCGATGATGAGTTTGCTGGGCACCAAAAAGTAGTGAACACAAATAGCTGTCAGAATCATGCCGAATGTCATGATAAGAAATTCAACCCAGAATTTCTTGGTAGCTATGTAATTAAAAACCTCTTTTGAACTAACCATTGTTTATAATTTTTGTTTATACCTTCAATTTCGGGCCGCAAAAGTACGACTTTTTTTTATTCTATTATAATTTCATCGCAGAAAATCCACGATTTCTCGCCTGCGCCCACATGCCAATCAGGACATTTGCCAATTGACCTTGCCACCATCCTCACATAGCGGGCTTTCATTTTTTTGCGAATCTCCAGCTCTTGCGTCACAGCCTCTTCAGCTTCGGGGGCAATCTCATTTTCCACAACGCCCACCGATTTGAACTTCTTTCCGTCGTCGGAAATAAAGAATTCCACTTCTTCAGGCATGAATATCCACGATTTCTGGTCTTGAAGGAAACTTCCGGCCAGACGTGTGATGCCGGTCATCTCACCCAAGTCGACTGTAGCCACCAGATCGACGCCGTAAAATCCCTGCCATGCGCCTACTCGGAAATTGTCGTTGCCACGCTGCAGGTCAATCAGGGCGATATCACCGCCGGCCGCATATTGGTCGTTGTATCTGTTTTTAAGTGTCACTGTGCGGCCGGCATCAATCTTCTTGAAAACGCCCGACGCCACTGTCGACACATGCGACTGTCCGTCACCCAGATCAATCACAGCCACCGCGTTGACTTCGGTGGTAGCCTTTATCACAAACGGACCGTCATATATCTTTGCGCTGCGAATTATGCCCTCCGACGGATCGTTAACATCCAAGGCATAATAAATCACGGCATTCTTGTCGGGATGCGTGATTGTCACCTGCAGGCTGTCGTAGAAAACATACTGGTCAACTGTGATTATCGGAGTTGTAACTATGACGTTACGGTCAATTCTCATCACCGGGCAGTCTTTCGCTTTGGTAGCCCATGCCGTGTTACGGTCGCTTGTCATTGTGAATTCAAGCTTGCCGCCTTCAGCTATCTCATTATAATAAATATAACTGCGATTCAGTTTCTTGCCATTCAGACGCACCGACTCGATGAAGCAGTTTTCTCTGGAAAGATTTTTGGCAATAATCGTAAATTGTTTGCCATTTTCCAAATTGAGCGTCATCTTCTCGAAATGCGGCACGCCAATCACATAGTATCCGCATGCCGGAGTCACCGGGAAGAATCCCATGGCGCTCATCACATACCAAGCCGACATCTGGCCGCAATCCTCATTGCCGCATAAGCCGTCAGTTTGATCTGTATAAAGCTCATTCATAATCTTGCCGACCATTTTCTGTGTCTTGGCCGGTTTGCCGATAAAGTTGAACAGATAGGCGATGTGGTGCGACGGCTCGTTGCCGTGAGCGTATTGTCCGATAAGTCCGGTGATATCGACCTGCTGACGGCCAGTAAGGTCGGACGAAGTACTGAACAGGCGGCTCAACATCGTGCCGTACTGCTCATTGCCACCCATCATCTCAATGTGAGTGTTAATATCCTGAGGTGCGAAGAAGTTGTACTGCCATGTATTGGCTTCGGTCAGCATGAAATTGACCTGACGCGGATCGAAAGGTGTAACAAAACCTCCGTTTTTGCGGCCACGGAAGAACTTGGTCTCGGGGTCGTAGAGGTTTTTGTAATACTGTGCGCGGCGATAGAATTCGTCGGCCACATCCTGTCGGCCCATTTTGTCGGCCATCACAGCTATGCACCAGTCGTCGTAGGCGTATTCCAAAGTGGTTGACACCGATTCACCGGCAGCGTCGGCAGCTATATAACCGTATTTCTTGTAATAATCCAAACCGAAGAAATCCTTATTGGCTCTATCAACCATTGCCGCCAAAGCTTTATCTGCGTCAAATCCGGTGATGCCGTTGACATAAGCGTCGGCAAATACCGGAATTGAATGATAACCTATCATGCAGTGGGTTTCATTGGCCGCCAGCTCCCATGTAGGCAGCAAACCACCGGTTTCGTAGTTATCTATAAATGTGTTGATGATATCAACCGAACGTTTAGGCTGTATGATATTGAGCAGCGGATTCTCGGTGCGGAATGTATCCCACTGTGAGAAAATTGTGTAACGCGGGCTGGCGGCCTGATGCACCTGCAGGTCGTGAGCACGATAGCGTCCGTCCACATCCGAATAGAGGTTGGGCACTATAAACGAATGATAAAGAGCGGTATAGAATACAGTCTTGTCTTTTTCATTGACGCTCTTCACACTTATGCGGCTCAGCTCTTCGTTCCACTGATTGTATGTCTTTTCAGCCAGGGCGTCGAGGTCAAAATCTGTGATTTCCGATTCAAGATTCTTCTTGGCCCCTTCCACATCAACAGCCGATATTCCGATACGCATCATCAAAGGGGCGCCGTCGGCGTCGAAGTCAAACGAATGAACCAAACCGTCTTTGGTGTTATCGTGTTTTTTAATCGGTTTGGAGAATTCCGCATAGAAATAAATGTATTGGTCTCTTGCCCAGTATCCGCTACGGCGGAAACCGCTGATGGCGTTTTCTCCTTCAACCTTAGCCCATGCCTCATAAATCTTTTCGGCCGACAATGTCGACTCCTTCAAATCGAGGATTACCGAAGCATTTTCGCCTTGCGGGAAGTAATAGCGGTGCATTGCGGCGCGAACACCCGCTGCCAACTCCACCTTTATATTATAATCATCCAAAACCACACTGTAATAACCCGGACGCGCCACCTCTGTTTCGTGACGGAAGGCCGAGCGATATTCATCTGATTTATAATGTTTTTCACCCACAACAGGCATAAAACGGAAATCACCGTAATCATTACATCCCGTACCGCTCAAATGAGTATGACTGAAGCCTAGAAGATGGTCGTCTGAATAATGGTAACCCGAGCAACCGTCCCAATCGTCCATGCGGGTGTCAGGGCTAAGCTGGACCATGCCAAATGGCGCAGTGGCACCCGGATAAGTGTGACCGTGACCTCCTGTGCCGATAAAAGTATTTACATAAGATACCGGCTCACGACCTGAGTCGGCGATTTCAGGTTCCGACGAACATGCCGTCAAAAACAAAGCGACGACAAGCAAGAAAGTTAGTTTTTTCATTGTATAACAGTTAATTTGTTTGCTCGTAATTAGGATAAAATTCAAGGCATAAAATTACGAAATTTTAACTTACGAATAAATATTTTTAGGAAATTTTTTAAAAAAATCACACCTTGTTATGAAAAATTAGTACTTTTGCAACCGATTATGAAAAACCATAGTCTGATTAAAATAGAAAATTATTCAAATTACTAATTAAAATCACAACAACATGAAAAAAGTATTATTACTTTCACTCGGCCTTGTATTAGGCTTTGGTGCTTTCGCACAGAAAAATGTCATTAAAAATGACATCAAAGCAGATGTGGCGTATGGCAAAAAAGCTTCTATCGGCAAGGACATGCCAACAGAAGCCGTATCATTAGCTCCACAAACAGCTAAAAGCGTGGTCATTAACAGATACGATGAGTTTGAAGATGCCATCACAATGTCGACATACTACGACCTCCAGTCAAACCAGTATGTTGCCAACCGTATGTATCAACTTCCTAACGGTTCAGTGGGTGTCGTAGCAACAATGTCGCACGAAGCAAACCAGACAGCTTCAGACCGTGGTACAGGTTACAACTTCTTCGATGGCAATGATTGGGGCGAAGAGCCGGAAACACGCGTCGAACCTTTCAAGACAGGTTGGCCTTCAATCGCACAGTTTGGTGCAAACGGTGAAATCCTCCTTGCTCATGGTAACGGCCACATGCAGTGCTTCATCAGAACAACTGCAGGTGAGGGCGAATGGACATATGTCGGTGCTCTTCCGGATTATCCACAAGGATACGCCTACACAACAGAATACCCAACATGGCCAAGAATCGTCACATGCGGCAGCAACCACAACATCGCTGTAGCAGTCGCTGTTCTTCAGCACATAATCAGCGATGACGAATCAGACATTCAGACTGTTATGTGGCGTTCAGAAAACCCAGCCGATATCAACAGCTGGACAATCAGCTACGGTCCTCTTCACGATCTTGAGACTCCATGGGATCACAACCAGTTCTCAGCTGACGACTACTGCATGGCATCTAACGGCAACACAGTAGCTCTTATGTATTCAGGTTGCTTGACAAACAGCGTTTGGTTGTTCAAATCAACAGACTGCGGTGCAACATGGCAAGCTTCAAGAGTTTGGGAAAACCCATACGAAGGTAGACAATTTGACGAAGAACCAGCTTGGGGTATGGAAGACACTCTGTTCATGCCTATGAACGGTTCTATCGCTATTGACAACAATGGTATCGTCCATGTGGCACTCAACACATTTGAAATGGAACACACCTTGGAAAACGAACCAGGTTACTACACTTACTATAGAGGCCGCGCCATCGACGGTATCCTTTATTGGAACGACGCACAAGGTGGCCCTGTATCAGACACCGATCACCCGGAATATATCGGTACTCCATACGAAGAACATTTTGCAACTGCCAATCCTCACCACGCAGCACGTCTCTGGTGGCCAATAGCCGATAATCCAGGTTATGTTCACCCGGTTGCAGACTCAACAAAATGGATCGGTTATCTTCCTGTGTTCGAAGAAGGTATGGAATGGGACAACGATCATTTCTTCCATGCAAGTTCATCAAGTTCAACTGAATATGTAAGCAAATTCTATGGTGTATCGGGTCACCCGGCATTGTCATGCGACCCGAACGGCAACCTCGCCTGCGCATTCTCAACACCAGACCTCAGCCGTGAAATGCTTTATAACAATCAATATTACTACAGAAGCATCTTCGCAAGTTATCTGAACGTTGACGAAGGTTACTGGCATCAGGTTGAAGACTGCTTCATGGAGACATTCGAGCTTTCAATGTCGGAAGGCGTTTTCTCAAGCGCAGTTCCGAACGTTGTTAACGAAGGTGAATTCTGGTTCTCATACCAGGAAGATGAAGAGCCAGGCTTTTACTGGGGCAACACGCACTCACAAACTGCAGCAACAGAGAACTTCATCCATGTTATCAAGGTCATACCGGATCCAGCATTCTTGAGCGTTCCCGCTGCAGAGGCACAGAACATCATCAACGACATCTATCCTAACCCTGCAACAGACTTCGTAGTTGTCAATTCAGCTATGAATGCTGACGCTACCATCACATTCACCAACCTCGCCGGTCAGACAGTGAAGAGCTTCAACAAGAGCCTCACAATCGGTGAAAACGGCATCAACATCGACCTCGAAAGCGGTGTTTACTTTGTGACAGTCAGCGCCAACGGCTACAACAAGACAACTAAAGTTGTTGTTAAGTAAGACATTAGACGTTAGACATTAGACATTAGACGTTAGACATTAGTAGAGACGTGTATTGATGCACGTCTCTACATTTGTAAAAGCAAATAAAATGAAGAAATTATTCGCAACACTGACAGCCGCTTTGTTCGTGATGGCAATCATGGTATCGTGCGGCAAACAATCCAACGTGACGGTGGAGAACTTCAAATCGCAGGCCAAAGAGCTCGTGAACAAAGAAGTTACAATCACTGGCGTGGCAAGTCACATCTGCTCACACAGCGGCAGAAAACTCTTCCTTGCATCAGAAAACGGCGGCGAAGACCTCGTCACAGTGTTCACAAGCAAAGACATGAAACCTTTCGACAAAGAAACTATCGGCAAGGTTTACACTGTTAAAGGCATTGTGAAAATCACCCAGACCATCGATGAGCAGTATCTCGACAATTGGGAAAAAGACGTTATGGAACAGATTGCCAAAGGTGAAACTGTCGAAGAAGAAAGTCACTGCGGCACCGAAAACAAAGCAGCCGGAATCGAAGTGGACGAAAACGCTGAAAACGCCGAACTGGCACAAATCAAAGCATTCCGCCAAAAGATTGAGGAAAACAACGGCGAGCCTTTAGTATTCTATCACATAGAATGCAACAACTTTGAAATCAAATAAAAAAAGCGGTTTTGAAACCGCTTTTTTATTTTAGAACCACCATTTACGATGCCTGAAGAAGAGCGTGAGCCCCGCTCCCATCGCCACCATCACCCCAACTATAATCCACAATGCCATAGTCGAGCCCTCGGGGATAAACGGGAACACCACATTCATTCCGAATATACCAGTAATAAATGTTAAAGGCAGTATGATTGATGACATCAAGGTGAGAATCTTCATAATCTCGTTGGTCTTGTTTGTCTGCATCGAATCGAATGTCTTCGACAAGCCCTCAATCAAATCCTCATAATCTTCGGTCATATCCCATACCTTCTGATAGTAGTCGAGAATGTTGCCCCAGTAGTCTTCCATGTACTCCAAATCGCCGAAACCTCTGATCTGACCGGTTTCGAAGGAGTGGAACACTCTGAGCTGAGGCTTGAATATAGTGTTTATGGTAATGATATTCTTTCGGGTGACACTGATACGCTCGATAATCTTAACCTGTTTCGAGCCAAACAGCTCGCGGTTGATTAATTCAAGGTCAAGGCCGACCTTCTTCAACAGATACAAAGACTCCTTCATCAGTTTCTCAAAAATACGATACAGCAAAATATCGGAAGTCTTCAGGTTTTTCTCAAGCTCGTCCAAGTCGCGTTCCTGATATTCGCTGAACAGCTGGCTCACATACCATGGAGACTTCTCAATGGTGATGATATAATCCTTGCCCCAGAAAAACTTCACCTCTTTTGTCTTGATGAACTTGTTCTGACGGTCAAAATTGGGATACTGAAGAATCAGGAAGTAATAATCGTCGTAGATATCTATTTTAGGACGCTGGTTCAGCGATTTACAGTCCTCGATATCAAGGGGGTGAAAATGGAATTTTTCTCTTAAAAATTTAAAGTCTTCTTCCGCCGGATTCGTCACATGACGCCATTTCAGCGAGCCGATTGTCAGAGTCTCAATCATGCTGTCCCCCTTTCTTTTATGATAAAATTCTACATTCGATTACTGTTTTACAATAAAAACGTGCAAAAATAGAACATTTTTTCAAAATATGCAAGAAAAAAACGTCTCAAACGCATTTTCACTTCCACTCCAAGGTGTTTATCAAATGCCTCACATCGTCGGTGATGAATTCTATTACCGGCTGAAGCGAGTCGTTATTTGGATAAACATTGAAATAAAGCGAGCCTCTCATGAAATGGTTTGTGCTGTCGGTAAGGTAGAACTGCAAAGGCGATGCCACACCCTCGCCGTCAAGGAAATAAACCAAGCCGTACACATGCCTGTCGCGGTTTATCACAACGCTGTCGCGTATTCCGGTAGCCTTTGTGATATGCTTGGTTATCATAGTGTAAGCATCCTCCAGATACTCACGTAAGTTGTTGTTGACAGCCTTATATGAAAGATGAATGGTACCTTTGAATGACGGAAACTCCACATTAGCCCAGTCTTTTTCGTCGGGCGAGAGATAATCGGGTGTAATTGTTGAATACACAGGATAGTCAAAAGAATAATGCCGCATAGTGTCGAGCCTGACGTACTGTTTTTCCGGCAAGTCGATGCGGAAATAGCCGCGCGGCTTGGGTTGAGGATGGCGGCTGCCGCACGAGCACAGCGCAAGCAAAAGCAGCGACAATGCCAAACTACTGGTCAGTTTTTTCATTGTATGTGACTTTAATTTCAATGATGCGGCGTTTGTCGGCTTTTTCTATCTTGAAAACAAATTCCTTGTATGATGTCGAGAACCCCACAGGCGGAATGCGGCTTTCCATCTCAAGTATGAGTCCGGCCAGAGTGTCGCTTTCACCTTTGATATCCTCAAAATACAGCTCGTTAATCTCAAACACTTTGCAGAAATCGACTAAACTTGTCTGAGCCTTGAAGATATACGTTTTGTCATCAATTTTCTTGTAGTTCTGATTTTCAGCCACCACGTCGAATTCATCGCTGATGTCGCCTACAATTTCCTCCAACACGTCTTCCATTGTCACCAAACCCGAGGTGCCGCCGTATTCATCGACCACTATGGCGATATGTATCTTTTTGGCACGGAAATCCTGGAACAAATCGTTGATTTTCTTGTTCTCAGGCACGAAAAATGCCGGTCGGAGCAAACTCTGCCATTTGAAGTCGGATTCATCGAGATAAGGCAGCAGATCTTTCACATAAAGAATACCCTTTATATCGTCGAGAGTGTCACCGTAAACAGGAATTCTTGAGAAACCGTTCTCAATGATAAGATCGATGAGAGTTTCAAATTTTTTGGTGTATTTGATTGCAAACAGCCTGACGCGCGGTTGCATGATATCGCTCACCTCTTTCTCGCCGAAAGTGGCAATGCCCTGCAACATGGTGCGTTCCTCGATAGGCGTTTCATCGTCGGTAGTGATGTCGACTGCCGTGGTCAAGTCACTAATTGACAATCCGTTGGCGCTCTTTTTGGCCAAACGCTTGTCGATAACCGATGTCGATCTGACCATTAGCGAACTAAGCGGTTTAAACACAACCATCAGGACTTTTAAAACAGGTGCCAGGGCTGTCGACAATTGCGGAGCTTTCTTTGCCGCTGTTATCTTGGGCAACATTTCTCCGAATATCAGCAACAGCGAGGTAACCACCACTACATTTATAACAAAAGCCCACACGGGATTGGCCGCCATATTGAACATCCTCGACATTATATATGTTGAGAATATTGTAATGGTTACATTTACCAAATTATTGGTAATCAATATTGTAGCAAGAAACTGTTTGGGTTTTGCACGCAACTCCAACACCAACTTGTCGGAACGTTTCGACGAGTTTTCCATCTCATTGATGTCGCTGGGCTGCAGTGAAAAGAAAGCCGTTTCACTGGCCGAGGCCAAAGCTGAGAAAACCAACAATATACACAATATCACAAGGCACAACGCGGTTACCCATGTGATACCGAGGAAAAACTGCGTTTCAGCAATAGGTATGTCCATAGTTGATTAGAATGGAAGGTCGTCGCCGTTATATTCCTGACTTGGCATCTGAGGCTCGGCAGGAGCTTGGTATTGTTGCTGATACTGTGGCTGCTGCGGCTGATTGGCGTAAGCGTTATACGACGCGTTGGGGTTCTGCTGTCCCTGACGGTTACCGCTAAGGCTCATCATCTTATCCACCACAATTTCAGTTATATGACGTGTAACATTCTGGCTGTCAACATATTGACGCGAACGAATACGTCCTTCAACATACATTTGGTCGCCTTTCACATAATTACGGCGTTTATCTGCTATATCCTGTGCAAGCGTTCCCCAACTGACCAAATTGTGCCACTCGGTTTGCTCTTGCCAGTTGCCGTCGCGGTCACGGTAGCGTTCCGTTGTAGCCAGCGACACTGTCATTTTCTTAGTTCCGTTATCAAAATTAATCACTTCCGGGTCTTTACCCAAGTTACCGATCAAGATTACTTTGTTCAAACTTGCCATAGCTTAAATTTTTACACAATTACACTTATATAATTAATAGCGCAAAATTACCAAAATTTTCGTATCATCAAGATAATGAATGAAAAAAATTAATTTTTTTGTTCCAGATAAAAAAAAACTTATTATTTTTGCAGCCGAAAAAAAGTAATTAACAATTAAATTATTATAAGTCATGACAAAAGCTGAAATCGTAGCGAAAATCGCTGAAAAGACTGGTGTTGAAAAAGGCAGCACACAGGCAGTCGTTGAATCATTCATGGAGATCGTTAAAGAAGCCGTTAAGAAGAACGAAGATGTTTATCTGAGAGGTTTCGGCAGCTTCAAGACAAAAGTCAGAGCTGAAAAAGTTGGTAGAAACATCAAGGCCGGAACACGCATCGTTATTCCGGAACACAAGATTCCAGCATTCAAGCCAGCTAAATCATTCATCAACGATATTAAGTAATTTGTACTATGCCAAACGGTAAGAAACACAAAAGACACAAAATGTCGACCCACAAACGCAAAAAACGTTTGAGAAAGGACAGACATAAAAAGAAATAATCTAAAAGATTGATTTCTTGCAGCACATAACACAGCATTGACAAACCGATGTTGTGTTATTGCTTTTAAAATGAATTTAAAACCTTTGTAATATTATGGACAACACAACTACAGTTCCGACAGTCAACAGAGAGCTTGTTATCAGTTCTGATGTTTCAGAGGTTAATATTGTTTTGTTGGAAGACAAGCAACTCGTTGAATTCCACAAAGAGCAGAACAACAGTAATTTCGCTGTTGGCGATGTGTATTTGGGGCGCATCAAAAAGATATTGCCCGGCTTGAACGCGGCATTTGTCGACATAGGCAGTCAGAAAGACGCCTTTTTGCATTTTCTGGACCTTGGTCCGCAGATAGCTTCGCTTATAAAATATTCTAAGCTGGCTCAGGAAGGCAAGACCGCCCAGACGGTGATGACAAAGTTCAAGCTCTGCAACGACATCGACAAGTCGGGCAAAATCTCCGATTATCTGCAAGCCGGCGACCAAATTCCGGTGCAGATTGCCAAAGAGCCTATCAACACAAAAGGACCGCGCATCTCGGCCGAGATTTCATTCGCCGGACGTTACATCGTGCTGGTTCCTTTCGCCAACCGTGTGTCGGTATCACAAAAAATACGCAGCAGCGAAGAACGCAGCAGACTGAAAAAGCTTATCCAGAGCATCAGACCTAACAACTTCGGCGTTATCATCCGCACTGTGGCAGAAGGCAAGAAGGTGGAAGACCTCCATGCCGACATGAAATACCTGTTGGACAAATGGGAGCAGGTAACTGAGTCGTTATACGGAAGTAAGGCCCCGGCAAAGCTGGTGAGCGAACTTGACCGCACCTCGGCAATGTTGCGCGACCTGCTCAACGAATCGTTCAATACAATTACTGTTGACAATCAAGCTCTTCACGATGAAATCAAGAGCTACATCGCCACCATCGCACCTCAGAAAGCCGACATCGTCAAGCTGTACAAAGGCAAAGAGCCCATCTTTGAGCATTACGGCGTTGCGCGACAGGTTAAGGGGTCGTTCGGCAGAATTGTCACAATCAGAAATGGTGTTTACCTCATCATTGAACACACCGAGGCCATGCACGTCATCGACGTGAACAGCGGCCATCGAGTCAACAAGGAAGCGTCTCAAGAAGAGAACGCATTGACTGTCAACCTGGAAGCGGCAGTGGAAATCGCCAGACAATTGCGTCTGCGCGACATGGGCGGCATCATCATCGTCGACTTCATCGACATGCACGAAGCGAAGCATCGCAAGGAATTGTTCGATAAGTTGCAGGAAGAGATGGCCAAAGACCGCGCCAAGCACACCATTCTTCCAGCCACAAAATTCGGGCTCATCCAGATCACGCGTCAGCGTGTGCGTCCCGAAACTGAAGTCACCGTTCAGGAGAAATGCCCGGTATGCGGCGGCACAGGCAAAATCAGACCATCGATGATTTACATCGACGAAATCGAAAACAGCCTCAAGTACCTTTTGCTCGACCAAAACGAAAAAGAGGTTACACTGCAGGTTCATCCGTTCGTCTACGCCTACCTCACAAAGGGTTTCATCTCAATCAGAAGGAAGTGGATGTGGAAGTATCACAAAACCATACACATCAACGAAGTGAAGTCATTCCACATGCTTCAGTACAATTTCCAGAACAAAAACGGAGACGACATCACATTCTAACAGTTAACAGTTATCAGTTATCAGTTAGAAATTACAAATAAAAAAGAGATGCGCGCATCTCTTTTTTATTTGTAAAAAAACTGTCAACTGTAAACTGTTAATTGTAAACTTTTTTGTATATTTGCAAGTTTAAATATACTTACATGAAAGAAATCGTACTTAGCGGCATCAGACCTACGGGAAATTTGCATCTCGGCAATTATTTCGGCGCGGTAAAAAACTTTATCCGCCTTCAAGATAATTACAACTGTTACTTTTTTATAGCTGATTATCATTCACTTACGACACATCCTCATCCCGACGACCTTCACGGAAGAGTGCGTCAGATATTAGTGGAATATCTTGCGGCAGGTGTCGATCCCGAAAAAGCCACACTCTATGTGCAGAGCGATGTGCCCGAGGTGGTCGAGTTGTATCTTTTCCTTAACATGAATGCCTATATAGGTGAGTTGGAGCGCGTCACAACATTCAAAGAAAAGGTGCGCAAACAGCCCGACAACGTCAATGCCGGCCTTCTCACCTACCCGACCTTGATGGCTGCTGATATCTTGATTCATAAGTCGCAATACGTGCCGGTGGGCAAAGACCAGGAGCAGAATTTGGAGAAAGCCCGCGACTTTGCAGGTCGTTTCAACAACATCTACGGAGTAGATTATTTCCCAATTCCACAGGCATTTAACTTTGGAAATCAATTAGTTAAAGTACCAGGACTGGACGGCAACGGCAAAATGGGCAAGAGTGAAGGCGAAGGCAACGCCATATTCTTGGCCGAAGACGATGCCTCTATCCGCAAGAAAGTGATGCGCGCAAAGACCGACAGCGGCCCGACCGAGTTGAATCAGGAGAAACCCGAGGCTATAGCCAACCTCTTCCAACTGATGAGTATCGTGTCAAAGCCAGAGACTGTTCAGTTCTTTGACGACGCGTACAACAACATGACAATCCGCTACGGCGACATGAAGAAACAGCTGGCCGAAGACATGATTCAGTTTGTGACACCTATACGCGAAAAGATTCGTGAAATCGACGCCAACGACGATTATATTAACAAGGTGGCCCGCATGGGTGCTGAAAAAGCACGCGAAAGCGCAAGAAAAACCATCAAAGAGGTGAGGGAGATTATTGGATTCAAACCGTTTTAATAGAAGACAGAAGACAGAATATTCTGACTTCTGGCTTCTGGCTTCTGACTTCTGTCTTCTGACTTCTGGCTACTTAAAAATATGATTGAGCACGAAAAAAAGCAGGAAAGAGCGGTTTTGGTTGCCGTGAGCACGTATGAACAAAACCGCGAGCGCACCGAGGAGTACCTCGATGAGCTTGAGTTTCTGTTGGAGACCGCCGGCGGCGTGAGTGTGGGACGCTTTGTGCAGCCTTTGGAACGCCCGAACAGCGTAACTTATTTAGGTTCAGGCAAACTTGAGGAACTGAAGCAATACATCAAAGCGGAAGAAATCGACATGGCGATATTCGACGATGAGCTGAGCGCCACGCAAATCCGCAATCTCGAAAAAGAATTGGAGTGCCGTATACTCGACAGAACCAACCTGATTCTTGACATTTTTGCCAAAAACGCAAAGACAGCTTACGCCAAAACACAGGTGGAACTTGCTCAGTATCAATACATGCTGCCACGACTGACCAGAATGTGGACGCACTTGGAACGTCAGCGAGGCGGTATTGGAATGAGAGGCCCGGGTGAAACCCAGATTGAGACCGACCGTAAGATTATCCGCAATAAAATAGCTTCTCTCAAAGAGAAACTTGAGGAAATCGATATGCAGAAATCGGTGCAGCGCAAAAACCGTCAGCAGATGGTGCGCGTGGCACTGGTGGGATACACCAACGTCGGCAAATCAACCATAATGAACATGCTCAGCAAGAGCGATGTGTTTGCCGAAAACAAACTTTTCGCCACCTTGGACACCACAGTGCGCAAGGTTGTGATTGAAAATTTGCCGTTTTTGCTGTCCGACACAGTCGGATTCATCCGCAAATTGCCGACTCAGCTGGTGGAATCATTCAAATCAACCCTCGACGAGGTTAGAGAATCAGACATATTGCTCCATGTGGTTGACATTTCGCATCCCGATTTTGAATCACAAATCGAGACTGTCAACCAAACTTTGGCCGACATAGGCGCTGGCGACAAAAAAACCATAATGGTTTTCAATAAGATAGACGCCTATACCTATCAGGAGAAAGAAGCCGACGATTTAACCCCGGCTACCACCAAAAACTACACTTTGGACGACTGGAAGAAAACATGGATGGCCAAAGGCAAGCCCTGCATCTTTATCTCGGCAGCCGAAAAGACCCATTATCAGGAGTTTCGCGATCTTTTGTACAAGGAAATCCGCGACATGCATGCCATCAGATATCCATACGACAACTTCCTCTATTAAAGCAACCATATGATTATCAACACACACAGCCATATTTACGATGAAGCGTTCGACCTCGACCGCGAAGCGGCTTTCAATCGCGCTCTGGAGGCTGGTGTGGAGATGTTGCTGTTGCCTAACACCGACGCGAAAAGCATTGAGCCGATGATGCAGTTTTATAAAAAGCATCCTGATAATGTGAGAGTTATGATGGGACTGCATCCGGAAGAAACTCGAAATGACTACAAAGACAAACTGAAGATTATTGAACAATTTGTTAATAATGATATTATAGGCATAGGCGAAATCGGATTGGATTTTTATTGGGATGATACATTTAAAAAGGAGCAGATTGAAGTGTTGAGCGAGCAACTGCATTGGGCAAAGGATTTGGGATTGCCGGTGTCGCTGCATACAAGAAACGCTTTCCATGAGATGTTCAAGGTATTGGACCACGAACAGGATGGCCGCCTCGCCGGAGTCATGCACTGTTTCAACGGCACTTACGATGAGGCTCGCACTGCCGTTTCTTATGGCTTACATCTCGGGCTCGGCGGCGTAATCACTTACAAAAACTGTGGAGTGAAGGATTTTTTGGCCGACATTCCAATGAACAGAATTGTTCTTGAAACCGACGACCCTTATCTTCCGCCCGTACCATATCGTGGTCAGCGCAACGAGCCGGCGTATATCGTAAAAACAGCGGAAAAAGTGGCGGAGATTTACGGGGTCACGACAGAAGAAATTTGTAAAATAACAAGTGAGAACGCGATAAAATTATTCAAGTTATGAACACAACACGTCATTTCGAGTGAAGCGAATGACGATAAGATAATGAATATGAAAAAACCTTCAATTTTAGTGCTTTATACCGGTGGCACAATAGGAATGATGAAAGACCCGAAGACCGGCAGTCTTGTACCGTTCGACTTCGGCAACATTTACGAAGATTTGCCAGTGCTTCGCAACCTCGATTACAACATCGATTTCTATTCGTTCGAAACACTCATCGACTCGTCAAACATGACACCGGAGGTTTGGGTTGAGCTGGCCGAAAAAATCGAGGAAAACTATGACAACTACGACGGATTCGTAGTGCTTCACGGTTCCGACACCATGGCCTACAGCGCTTCGGCTTTGAGCTTTATGCTGGAAAACCTTGCCAAACCGATAGTTTTCACCGGTTCGCAACTGCCAATGGGAATGGTACGAAGCGACGGACGTGAAAATTTTGTCACATCCATCGAGATAGCGGCATCAAAAATTGATGGCAAACCATGCGCCCCAGAAGTTTGTATATTCTTTGAAAATCAGCTGCTTAGAGGCAATCGCGCCACCAAATTCAATGCCGAAAACTTCAACGCTTTCTCATCAGGCAACTACCCGACCCTGGCTGACGTAGGCATTAAAATTAAATACAACAGGGAATTCATTGCCAAGCCATCCAACGAAAAGCTGATAGTTCACAAGAAGTTTGACCGAAACGTAGGCATATTGAAATTGTTCCCGGGCATTACATATTCCTATGTTAAGCACACTTTGGAAACACCTGGGCTGAAAGGCATTATTCTTGAGACCTTCGGCTCGGGCAACGCGCCTACCAGCGAATGGTTTCTCGACGAGCTTGCCGACGCCATCCGAAAAGGCCTGATCATCTACAACGTGACGCAGTGCAAGTCGGGTTCAGTGGAGATGGGACGCTACGAAACCAGTCTCAATCTCAATAAAATCGGGGTCATCAGCGGCTACGACATCACCACCGAGTCGGCTTTGGCCAAACTGATGTATCTGCTCGGTGAAGGTTACAACCGCAAGGATGTCAAGAAATATCTGCAGACTCCGTTGAGAGGAGAAATGACAATTTGATAGTTTCAGCTCTGCTATTGTTCGCAAACTAAAATATTGAAAATAAGTTATTTAGCAATAAGGCGGGGATTTTTATTAAAAAAATGAAATATTGTTGGAAAATTCTTGTTTTAGCTAAAGAAATTTTTTGTAATTTTGACACGCAATTTTTGTGGAGATAATAATCCCTGGGAGAGATGTCCGAGTGGTTTAAGGAGCACGCCTGGAAAGTGTGTGTACTTCAAAAGGGTACCGCGGGTTCGAATCCCGCTCTCTCCGCAGTGAGAGTGTAGAGTTTAGAGTGTAGAGTTTAGAGTAGTTGAAAGTTAAAAGTAGAAAGTTAAAAGTAGAAAGTTTAAAATAGAATCAATTAAATATTAACAAATTAAAAAGTAGTAATTCAAAATTCAAATCATGAAAAAATTAATTGCTTTACTGACAGTTGCTGGATTTTTGACATTTGGAATCAGCAACTCACTTCTTGCACAAGAAGAAAATGCGCAGACAACAGAAGCTCAGACTGAACAGGTAGTTGAGGCTACAGAAACAGCTGAGATGGCAACAATGGAGACAGAGGAAGCAGCTCCTACATTCCACGAGGTTTTGAAGAAACAGTTCATCGATGGTGGCTGGGGCTTCATGAGCGTGGTTTTGTTAGTGTTGGTCCTCGGTTTGGCAGTGTCAATCGAAAGAATCATCTATTTGACATTGAGCACAACAAACACTAAGAACCTCCTTGCAAATCTTGAGACAACCTTGAACAAAGAAGGCATTGAGAAAGCTAAAGATCTCTGCCGTGAAACACGCGGCCCGGTCGCAAGTATTTTCTATCAGGGCTTGATGCGTTACAACGAAGGTCTCGATGAGGTTGAAAAATCAATCGTATCATACGGTTCAGTGATGACAGGTAACCTTGAAAGCGGCGTGAGCTGGATTTCATTGTTCATCGCTTTGGGACCTATGTTGGGATTTATGGGTACTGTTGTCGGTATGATCGAAGCTTTCGACGCTATCGCTGCAGCAGGTGATATCAGCCCAACAGTTGTTGCTGGCGGTATGAAAGTCGCTTTGTTGACCACAGTGTTCGGTCTTATCACAGCTGTTATCCTCCAGATCTGCTTCAACTTCATCCTCAACAAGATTGAAGGTATCGTGAACGATATGGAAGATTCATCAATCTCATTCATGGACATGCTCCACGCTTATTCAAAGAAAAACTAATCTAACAAAAGAAAAATCATGGTCGAAAAATTAACAAAATATTGCAAATATTTGCTTATAGCCTTGATGGTTCTCAACGTTCTGTTCGCAGTCCTCGGCGTTGCCAATGGTAAAGATAGCGTTGGAATCTTCATGGTGTTCGCATATTGCATGCTTGGATTGACTGTGGTTGCGATTTTGTTTGCACCTATTTATGGAATTATTATCAATCCAAAAAGCGTAAAGACTATAGGATATGTCGTAGCTTTGGTGGCAGTTCTCGCACTTTTTGCATGGCTGATTTCCAAGGGTTCGACACTTTCAACCGAATATCTTGAATCAATGGGTGTGTCACGTGGACAAGAGTCTTTTGTTGACTTCTTCATGATGTTCACATACATTGTAGTAGGCGGCACAATCGCAGCTGTAATCTATTCAGCAGTATCGAAACTCATTAATAAATAATAAGGAAGGAAATTATCATGGCACGTCAGAAAAAGAAAGTTCCGGAAATCAACGCCAGTTCAATGGCTGATATCTCTTTCTTGCTGTTGATATTCTTCCTCGTTACCACTACGATGGACACAGATAGCGGTATCACCCGTCGTCTGCCCCCACCAGTAGAAAACCCAGACATGGATGTCAAAGTGAAAGAAAGAAACATTTTGAACGTCATGATCAATAAGTACGACAAATTGATGGTTAACGGTAAGCCATGCGACATCTCAGACCTTAAGGATAAAACCAGAGATTTCATCACTCCTAAACCGAATGATGAAAAAGCCCCTGAGGTTGAAGTCAAGGAAATCGAGTTGATTGGCAACTTCATGACCAACAAAGGAGTCGTATCACTTAAGAATGACCGCGGTACTTCATACATGATGTACATTGCAGTTCAAAATGAATTGGCGAAAGCTTTCAATGAACTCAGAGAGGAAGTGGCTATGACATACTTCAAACAGCATTACAACGACATGACCGATAAGGATAAGATTGACGCTGTCAACAAAGCTGTCCCTGTACGTATTTCAGAAGCTGAACCTGAAGAAATCAAATAAAGGAGGTTAATATGGCAAAATTCAGAAAAGGTGGAAAGAAAGAGGTTCCGGCAATTTCAACCGGTTCAATGCCTGACATCATCTTCATGTTGATCTTCTTCTTCATGGTGACAACTTCCATGCGTGAGACATCATTGAAAGTGAAAATGAAATTACCAGCAGCGACGGAAGTCCAGAAGCTCGAGAAGAAATCTCTCGTGAGTTTCATCTACATCGGACCTCCGACCAACACTAAGCTTTATGGTACAGAAGCACGTATCCAGCTTAACGACCAGTATGCACGTGTCGAAGACATCATCCCGTTCATCGAACAGGAACGTCTCGACCGCGCTGAAGCCGACCGTCCTCTGCTCACCACATCTCTCAAAATTCATGAGGAAGTGAGAATGGGCCTGGTCACCGACGTGAAGCAGGAGTTGCGTAAATGCGGTGCATTCCGTATTAACTACTCTGTACGTAAAGGGGAATAAAGACCTTCGTCTTTAGACCTTAGACGTTAGATATTAGTAGAGGCGCACGGTCGTGCGCCTCTACATTTTTTATATCGGGTCAACATCAATTGAAATTGAAACCGCCTTATAATCGTTGAGGTGTTTGAACGCGTCGATTTCCGATTTGATTATTTCCTTGACACGCGCGGTGTTGGCATTGCGTTCAAATTTAATCAGAATCTGTTTGATGTATTGGTTTTTAATCCTTGACACCACAGGGTATTCAGGGCCTAACAGATTATTTTTGAATGTTGGGCGCAGACACTTGGCAAAGGCCTCGGCCGCTTTATTCAGCTTTTCATAGTCGGCATGCCGTAATTTTATCATTATCAGCCTATAATACGGCGGATAGCAGAACTGACGGCGAATGGGCATCTGCTCCTCGAAAAAGCGTACATAGTCGTGATTGACAACGTTAAGTATCACAGGATGTGTGGGCTGATACGTCTGGATTATCACCTTGCCCTTCTCCCCTTTTCTGCCGGCACGTCCGCTCACCTGCTCCATCAACTGGAAACTGCGTTCATAAGCTCTGAAATCGGGGAATGACAGCATATTGTCGGCATCGAGTATGCCTACGGTTTTGACATGGTCGAAATCAAGGCCTTTGGTTACCATCTGTGTGCCGACCAGCACATCGGTCTCACGGTTTTTGAACTGGTCAAGTATGTGCTGGTAACTGTTTTTCGACCTCGTGGTATCGAGGTCGAGGCGAGCGCAGCGAGCCTCGGGAATAAGCATACGCAGATCTTCCTCAACACGTTCTGTACCGAAGCCATGCATCTTCAGGTCGGTGCTATGGCATGACGGACATTCCGACGGCACCGCCATGGTGTAGCCGCAATAATGGCATTTCATGATATTCTGCGCCTTGTGATACGTCATTGACACATCGCAATTGATACACTGAGGCACCCAATGGCAGACGCCGCATTCCAAACGCAGCGAGAATCCCCGACGATTTTGGAAAAGTATCACCTGATTCTTGTCGGCAAGAGTGTTGCGCATAGCATCTATCAGCACACTGCCGAAATTGGCCTGCATAAGCTTACGTCGCCTCTCCACCCGCATGTCATCGACTATTATTTCTGGCATCTCCACACCACCGTATCGCTCAGTTAGCTCAACCAGATGATATCGTCCCTGCTTTGCATTGTAAAAGCTCTCAAACGATGGCGTGGCCGAGCCAAGAACCACATCAGCACCGTGGGCGCGGGCCAAAATCAAGCTCAGGTCACGGGCATTGTAACGCGGAGCCGGGTCGATCTGTTTGAACGATGTATCGTGCTCCTCGTCAACAATTATTAAGCCCAGTTCTGAAAAAGGCAATAATATAGAGGAACGCGAGCCAATGATAATCTGATATTTCGAGTTTTTGGTACGTTCAAATTCAAGCACTTGCTCCCATATCTCCACTCGTTCCATATCGCTGTAGCGCGAGTGATACACTCCCACCCTGTCGCCGAAATACTTCTTCAACCTGTTGATAATCTGTTCGGTAAGAGCAATTTCAGGCAGCAGATAAAGCACTTGCTTGCCCTTGTCAATGGCTTCCTGTATCAGTTTGATGTATATCTCGGTCTTTCCCGACGAAGTGACGCCATGCAGCAAAACAGGCTTTTCATTCTCAAAACCGCGATGAATCGCCTCAAATGCCTGTTGTTGTTTGTCGGTAAACTGAATTGAGCCTGCGTCGGTCAAAGCCGAAAAGCTCTTCAGACGGCTGACTCGCTTCTCGTAAGTCTTAAATACTCCCTTATTAACCAAGGCTTTCAAAACCGTGCTGTTGGCGCCGGCTTTCGCTGTCAGCTCTGAGGCTAGCACATCGGTTTCGGCATTGCCGCCAAGAACAAAGAACGACATCACAACTTCAAGTTGCTTATATGCGCGTTTGGTCAAGTCGTCCATCAGCTCGTGCATCTTTTGGTCGCTTTTATATTCATCGGCCAGGCCCACAAAACGCTCGTATTTCGCCTTAAACTTCGGGTCGAGCTCCTCTTCCATCACAACGATTTTGCGTTCAATCATAGTTTTGATCAAAGGCATAACCTTCTTGTAACCGATGATTTTGCTCACCTCGCTGATTGTAAGCTTAGGCTGCACCTGCAACGCCTCAACAATAAGGTATTCGAAGTCGTTAAGCGCCATGGTGTCAAGCTCAAACTCCTCCGACAGCATTATTTTCGATTCGCTCGACAGCTTCATGGCCGATGGCAAAGCAGCCTGCATCACCTCGCCCTGGTAGCACAGATAGTAATCGCATATCCATTGCCAAAACTTTAGCTGCTTGGCATTCACCACAGGCTTATCATCAAGTATTCCAAGAATATATTTAACCTGCTCAAATTCAGGTACTTGCTCGCTCACTTCGCTCACCAGTCCAGACATAATCTTGGCTTTGCCGAACTGCACCACAACGCGCTGCCCGACTTGAATACTGTCATTCAATTCCATGGGGACACGGTATGAAAACGTGCCCGGAACCGGCAACGGCAGTATTACACTAACGAATAATGTCTTTCTTTCCATCTTCAATCCGACAACAAAATTAATAATTTTCCGTTAATACCATGTTTATATATTTTTTATTTTTGACATATAAAATATTTTCTCGTAATGAAGCATAAATTATTGACAATCATATTATTACTCATAGTATTACACACCTCTGCCCAAACTCTGACATCGTATTCCGATATAAATCATAGAGATGATGTGCAGACGGTGCTGCTGCATCCAACCGACTATGACCTTGACAAACCGGTCATTTACCTTGACAATATGAAGGAGCAGCTGCATTTGCAGTTTGATGTTTTTGCCGATGACGCACCATATTTGTATTACACCTTCATTCATTGCAACAATCTGTGGCAGCCCACCGATTTGCCTAAAAACGACTATATTAACGGATTTTTTCAGGACGACATTGACGATTTCAGCTTTTCGGTCAACACATATGTAAATTATGTACATTACGACCTGCTGTTTCCTCAAGAAGACATGATGCCAAAGCTGTCGGGCAACTACATTCTGATGGTTACCGGCGAAGATCCTAAAGATATTTATTTCACCCGCAGGTTTTATGTGGTTGAAGCTCAAGCCCGCATTACAGCCACCATGCCGCGCTATCCTTTCGACCTCAATTTAGGCGCCAACAAGCAGGAAATCGACCTGGACATCTCATTTCCCGACATGTTAAACAAAAGGGCCGGCCAATATACCAATGTCACCATTCAGCAAAACGGCCGTCTTGACAATGCAGTGTATGGATTGAAGCCTTCGTACACTTATCCTGAAAAAATGTCGTATGTCAATAATCCGAAAACAGTGTTTGAATCCGGTAATCAGTTTCTGAGAATCAATACAAGTAATTTTGAAAACCGCCCTGAAAAGACCAAGACTGTTTACCGTGAGCAGGATTATTACGTAGTTACGCTCTATGATGACACCAAGCGCAACACTCACGTTTACAGCGAAGACGAGGACCTTTTCGGCGAAAAATACATTTATCTGGAACGCAGTGGCTTTGACGCCACCAAAGAAGCAGATTATGCAATGGTAGACTTTTTTCTATCATGGCCGCAGTATATGCTCGAAAAAGATGTTTACATCATCGGGGCTATCACCGATTGGCGTCTGGATGAGAATTCAAAAATGCAATACGACCCCAACAGACGGGGCTACAGCAAAGGCTTGCTGTTGAAACAGGGCTATTACGATTACATGTACGCCGTCAAAGACAATGCAACCGGCATCACTTCAGTAGCACCGGTCAACGGCGATTTCTGGGAAACGAACAATATGTATCATGTTTTTGTGTATTTGTTCGATCCGATTGAGAATTACGATAAATTGATTGGATACACTTATGTTAAGTCTCATTAGTGGAGAGTTTAGGGTGTAGAGTTTAGAGTAGTTAAAAGTTAAAAGTTGAAAGTTGAAAAGAGTATTCTTTATATTAGTGATAGTTGCGGTTTTTGTTTCTTGCGATAAAAAACCGCAGAAAATCAACTATTCCGGCATTACGCAGGGGTCGTATTTCTCAATCACTTATTATGACTGGGAAGGCAGAAGTTTTGAAGCTGAAGTCGACTCAATTTTCAAGGAGGTTGATAATTCGGTTTCACTTTGGAACGAAAACTCAATCATCAGGAAAGTGAATCGCAACGAAGATATCGCTGTAAATCAGATATTTAAAGATAATTTCAACTGGGCTCAGAAAGCTTCTGAGTTTTCTGGCGGAGCCTTTGATGCCACAATTGGGCCGCTGGTTTCGGCATGGGGATTCCATTACAAAAAAGAACTCGAGATGACGCCGGAAATTGTGGATTCTATTCGCCAGCTTGTCGGTTATAAAAATGTTAAAATTATTGATGACAAAATTGTGAAAGATAATCCAAACATGACTTTGGACTTCAACGCCGTGGCTCAAGGATATACTACCGATTTGATCGGTAAATTCTTGGAATCCAAAGGAATTTGCAATTATCTGGTCGACGTTGGAGGTGAGATTTTTGCCCGTGGCACAAAACCAAGCGGAGAACTTTGGACCGTCGGCATCGAGAAGCCTGCTGAAAACTACGATTCCGAGCGTTCGGTGCAAATAAAAATCCACCTCAAGGACAAAGGCATTGTCACCTCAGGCAACTACCGCAAATACATCGAAAAAGACGGCGTCCGCTATTCGCACAGCATCGACCCCGTAACAGGTTATCCGGTCGAACAGAATCTGCTAAGCGCCACTGTAATAGCCGACAACGCTTCCTGGGCCGACTGCCTGGCCACGATTTGCATGCTTGTAGGCAAAGAAAAAGCCTCGGCATTACTTGAAGGCCAAGATGTCGAGGCGTATTTTATTTATGTCGAAGACGGGGTTATAAAAACGGAATGGCTGCGTTAATTAGCCGGAGATTTCTCCGCTCCCTGCGGTCGGTCGAAATGACGACTCTGACATTGAGTTTCGTCACCACCGCAGATGCATTTTGCGTCAGGGTCAAGTGAATGAGCGCATTTCCGTTCGAATCGGCCGTTTTTCTTCACAATAGACTTGATTCCTATCGCCGCCAACGCCAACAGGATCAAAAACAGAGTCGGAATCAGAAATACCCAGAGCATTATTCGCAAACTATCAGATAATAGTTCTTCTTGCCCTTCTGCACGAGGATGTATTTTCCGTTGAGGAGGTCGTCGGTGCCGACGGTCTTCTGCTCGGTCACCTTGTCTTTGTTGACCGACACACCGTTGCCCTGCACCATCTTGCGAGCCTCGCCCTTTGACGGGAACACACCGGTCTGCACGAGGAAGTCGACGATGCCGACACCTGCGCCGAGGGCGTCTTTCGAGAAAGTGGATTGTGGCACACCTTCGAATATGCTCAACAGAGTCTTCTCGTCAAATTTGTGCAATGCCTCGGCTGTGCCTTTTCCGAACAAAATCTGTGTGGCTTCTTCTGCCATCTCGAGATCTTCCTTTGAGTGAACAACTAGTGTCAGCTCGCGTGCCAATGTGCGCTGCAACTCGCGGAGATGTGGCTCGGCTTGGTGACGTGCAATCAAAGCATCGATTTCGTCTTTCTTCAACAAAGTGAAGATTTTGATGTAACGGGCTGCATCTTCGTCGGTGCAGTTCATCCAGAACTGGTAGAATGCGTATGGCGAGGTCTTCTCCGGATCGAGCCAGATGTTACCTTTCTCGGTCTTGCCGAACTTGCCGCCGTCGGCTTTGGTGATGAGGTTGCATGTCAGAGCAAACGCTTCTTTGTCGGCACCGAGTTTGCGGCGGATAAGCTCTGTTCCTGTGGTGATGTTGCCCCACTGGTCGGAGCCGCCCATCTGCAGTTTGCAGTTTTTATGCTCAAACAGATAGAGGAAGTCGTAGCCCTGAACCAACTGGTAGCTGAATTCTGTGAACGACATGCCGTCGCCTTCGCCGTTGAAACGTTTCTTCACCGAGTCCTTCGCCATCATGTAGTTGACGGTGATGTGCTTGCCGATATCGCGGATGAAATGCAGGAAAGTGTAATCCTTCATCCAGTCGTAGTTGTTGACGAGTTCGGCACGGTTCGGAGCATCGCTGTCAAAGTCGAGGAACTTGGCCAATTGCTTTTTGATGCAAGCCTGATTGTGCTGTAAAGTCTCGTCGTTCAGCAGGTTACGCTCCGCTGACTTTCCTGACGGGTCGCCAATCATGCCTGTTGCGCCGCCCAGCAGAGCCAACGGTTTATGGCCGGCAGCCTGAAAATGACGCAGCATCATGATGCCGCAAAGGTGTCCGATATGCAGTGAGTCGGCGGTCGGGTCAATGCCCAGATAAGCCGTGGTCATTTCTTTCTTCAGTTGTTCTTCAGTGCCTGGGGTCATGTTGTTCAACATTCCGCGCCAGCGCAATTCTTCTACGAAATCTTCCTTCATTGTATTATAGATAAATTCTTTGCAAAAATAAATAAATTTATCATGCATTGCTAAAAAAATCTTAATTTTGCAGATTACAGCGTTCAAAAAAATGAATGGAATATATAAAAAAATAATGTGCATTGTCACAATGGTATTGCTGTCGCTGCTTTTTGTGCAGACGACATGGCACCCATTCACATATTTGAAGCTGAAAAACGACCCGAAAAAGGTCCAAAAGCCGGAGTTGACATTCAAAAACTATTGCGACGGCTCATTTCAAAGCCAAGTGGACGATTATCTGAAGGAAAATTACTCTACCAGAGCTTTATGCGTCCGCTCAATAAACCAATACAATTATACTTTTAAGGGTAAAAAGACATGTACCAGCTTTTTATTACCAGGTAAAGACAATTGGATGTATTACCGTCCCGGCGTGCTTGACTATTACGGGAAGGAAGGTCCGACACATTTCAAGACTGATCAGGAGTTAAGGGATTTCGTTGACAATCAGGTTGATATGCTCAATGAGTTGAGAAGCATACTGCGCAACGACTATGGCATAGAGTTGCTGTCGTTTATAGCTCCCGACAAACCTTTCATCTACCCCGAGCATCTCCCGGACATGGAACGCGACACCACCATGGGCAATGCCGGCGATTATTTCGCTCAGCGTTTTACCGAAACCGATTTTCCCAACATCGACATGAAGCCTTGGTATAAAGCCATATCCGACACTTCACAACGTTTGCTTTTCATGCCTATGGACTCGCATTGGCAGTATGCCAGTGTGTTTGGATTCGACTCTCTGTTTAGACTGATGAACAGTCTCAACGATTTTGGAATTCCGCAGATGAAGATTAACGGCATTAAAACAAGCCGATACAAAGGCCGTCAGGACGACGAGGCCACGCTCAACCTTCTGTTTAAGATTCCCAACCGTACTCCGCTATACACGGCCGACATCAGCGTGATAAGCGACAGCACAAGCCGCAAGCCTAAGGTACTGTTTGTAGGTGACTCCTTCATATTCGCCTACGAATGGCTAATCCCAAAGAAAGAACTTACCTCGTATTATGAGAATTGGTTTTACTACGACAATGTCTATAAAGGTTTCAATAAGGCCAAGTACAAAATCAAGGACATTAACAAGTTACGAAGTGTTCTGAACGCCGATTTCATAGTTGTTTATTCTGTCGGTTATCAATGGTATCATGGCACAAGAGGTTTTGTCGAAGATGTTTTGGCCGCAATTAAGGATCCTTACCAAGTGGAAGTGGCAAAAACCATGAATCGCATCGAAAGCGACGAAGAGTGGATGCAAAAAATTAGAGAAAAAGCCCAAGACAAAGGCGTTTCGGTCGAGCGGATGCTCGAACTTGATGCACAATGGGTTGTTGAACATAAAAACAAATAACGATGGTATTTAGTAGTAACGTTTTCCTTCTATATTTTCTGCCGCTTTTTCTGATATGCTATTTTGTATGTCCGAAAAAATTCAGAAACTATGTCATACTGCTGTTTTCGATAGTGTTTTACGCCTATGGCGCACCCGACTTCATACTATACCTGCTCGGTTCCACCGTTGCCAGCTTCTATCTGGTGAAAGCGATGCGAAAAACCGGAAAACCTGGATTGAAAAAACTTTATTGCGCCCTGGCCATCATTATCAGTCTCGGGCTTTTGGTATATTACAAATATGCCAACTTCCTGATTGACAACATCAACGCTCTCATCGGGCTGTTTGGTGCCAACGCCATCCGGATGGCGAAGGTGCTGTTGCCAATAGGCATCTCGTTCTTCACTTTCCAGTCGATAACATACGTGATTGACACTTACCGCGGCAACAACGAGCCCATGGATAAGCTGACCGATTACATTGTCTACATCATGATGTTTCCTCAGCTCATAGCCGGTCCCATCGTGCGCTACTGCGACATCGAGAGTGAGATACGCCACCGGCAGTACAGCAGTGCCGAGTTTCTGCAAGGCTTCAACCGTTTCATCATCGGTCTGTCGAAAAAGATACTGATTGCCGATGTCATCGGATTCCAGGTCGACAAGCTTTTGGCAGGCGATCTCGCCATCATGGACAGCGGCACAGCATGGATCACCATAGCAGCCTACACCATGCAGTTGTACTTCGATTTTGCCGGTTACTCCGACATGGCCATCGGTCTAGGCAAAATCATGGGATTCCACTTCCCTGAAAACTTTGATAACCCGTATAACTCAGCCAGCATCACCGAGTTCTGGCGTCGCTGGCACATGACTTTGGGTGCCTTCATGCGCAACTACCTTTACATACCTCTAGGCGGCAACCGCTGCTCAAAACGCCGCATGTATTTCAACCTCTGGGTGGTGTTCCTGCTTTCGGGCTTATGGCACGGCGCAAGCTGGAATTTCGTCATCTGGGGTGCCTATCACGGGCTGTGGCTGGTGCTTGAGCGCATGGGGCTGAAAAAAGTTTACGAGCGAATCGGCAAGGCTCCGAGTGTCATAATCACCTTCATCATCGCAATGGTGGGTTGGTCGATATTCCGAATCGAGAACCTCCACGATGCATTTACCTTCATAGGCAGACTCTTCGCCTTCGACTTCAGCACGTTCAGTATCAACGCCGACGCGCAATTCTACACAACGCTCATTGTGGCGCTTGTTTTCTCGTTTATAGCTCTGTTCCCGTTTGGCAAAAAACTGCAGGATATCGTTTATTACAAAGAACACACCCTCACCGGAACGATAGTCTTCTGGTTGATAGCCGTATTCATGCTGCTGTTCTGCCTTGGCGCCCTCAATGCTGTCGGATTCAGTCCGTTTATCTATTTCAGATTTTAACCGACAATGAAGAAGCCTCTGAACATATTGCGATTGTTGACTGTGGCGATATTTCTGATATTGCTGCTGCAGACAGGATTTCATATCATCAGTCTTAAATCGCTTAAAGGCTTCACCAATAAAAAAGAATCCCCGAGGTTAACTTACGAGAACTACATAAACGGCACTTTACAAAGAGATATCGAAGCTTATTACAAAGAGCGTTTCGGCTTCCGCGAATGGGCGATACGCCTTTATAATCAGTACATCTGGAGTTGCTACCACAAAACCCACAACGGCTGGATAGATATCGGAAAGGACAATTGGCTCTACGAGGGCGAGTTTGTGCGCGACCACTACGAAAGTATGATGTACAGCTATACAGACGACTCCACCGAGATGAAACGCCGTTTCGACCAGACAGCCGATAATCTGTACAAGCTACAGGAAATACTGAAGGAACACGGCACTTACATCTTCGTGAACATGATTCCGGGCAAGGACGTCATCTACCCGGAGTATTTGCCCGAGAACACCAAATACAACCGCCCCGAAGGTCTGCACGCATACGACTGTTATAAGCGCCGCTTTGACGAGCTCGGAGTCAATTACATCGACAATGTCGAGTGGTTCAAGCAGCTCAAAGGCAATGTTGACTATCCGCTGTTCCCCAAAACGGGCACACACTGGTCAAACATAGCCGCCACATACGCTTTTGACAGCATCATGCGATATATGGAGACGCTTGGCGGCATCAACATGACAAATGTCAGCATAGGCCCTAAATACGAAGGCAGGGTGCGCGAGCCCGATGACGATCTGGAGCAGCTGTTCAATCTCGCTCTGCCAATCAAGCCTAACAGACACTACTACGCCGATGTGACCATTATCCCCGACTCGACATCCGTCAAACCAACGCTAATTACCATCGGTGATTCGTATTTCTGGACCATCTCGTACAACTACAAGCTAAAACAGTTGTTCAACAGATGCCCTTACTGGTACTACAACAGCACCATCTACTTCGATCCCGACAACAACTCGACAAAAGACGTCAACCTGCTGCAGGAAATCTTCTCGGCCGATTTTATCATGCTCAACTACTGCACTGTACAGCTTTACAAACTCGGCAACGGATTTATTGAAAACGCCATGGCACTGTTATACGATGAAGAAGCCCAGCAGCCTGTCAGTCAGGAGGTAATCAACATGATACAGCATATCTACTCCGACAAAAACTGGCTCGACAATGTCAAAGCCAAGGCGGAGAAGAACAAAATATCTTTGGAAAAACAGGTGGCGCTTGACGCAAAATGGATGATTGACAATCAGAAATGAAAAACAGGAAAACATATATCATATTATATGCTATTCTAGTGATAGTGCTGTTTTTGCCATTAGCGCAATACGCCTTCGGCATATTCAAATTCAGGCCATTGTGGGGCTCGGCCACCAAAGCCAGAAAATCAGACTTCACATTCAGCAACCTGGCCAGCGGCAAATACCAGTCGGACGCCGAGAAGTTTTTGTCGGAGAATTATGGATTAAGGCAGCCTACCATAAGGTTGTACAACCAGTTTTTATGGACTTTTTTCAAAAAGACATACGCCAACGACGTGGTGCTTGGCAAAAACGGCTGGCTTTATTTCGACAAAAATGTAAAAACCTACTACGGCACCTACCAACAAACCATTTTCAAAGACAATGCCGAAGCCAAGTCGAAATATGACTATAATATCCGCGTTTTGAACAAGTTGCGTCACGTCCTGAAAGATTTTGACATTGAGTTTATGGCTTACATCAGTCCCGACAAGTGCTACGTGTTTCCGGACAACATTCCCGACAGGCAATCCGACACCACCACAATCGATGCCGCCAAGTATTTTACCGAGAGTTTTGACAGGCTCGGATTCCCTTACATAGAGATGAGCCGGATGTACAAAAACATAGCCGACACTCTGTTTTACACACCTTTCTCGCCTGGTGGCGCGCACTGGAACTTCTCGTGCGTATATGCTGCCGACACCATAATCCATCTCATAGAAAAAACCGGCAATATCAACCTAGCACAAATCCAAATCGGAGAATACAGGCGATACAACGAGTATGAAGAAACTGTGAAACACCGTTGTGACTACGATATCGAGAGCATGCTCAATCTGATGTTCAGACGCGACCATTCAAAATATCCGCTTTATCTGGCCGACATCACCATAGTGTCAGACTCTACATGTGTCAAACCCAACGTACTGTTTGTTGGTAACTCCTTCCTATGGCGCATCAAGGATTTCATCCATTTCGATGATGTTTTCAGCAATCCGAGGCTGTGGTATTACAACAAAGAGGCCTACGACCTTGCCACACTGGCGATGAAACCCATCAAAAAGATTGACAAGACCTTTGAAATCATGCTTTCCGATTACATCATCACATTCTGCGGCGACACTCAGCTGGACCAAATCTCGTTTGGTTTTGCAGGCGAGACACTAATCAAACTATGCCTGCCCGACAGTATAGTGGAGAAAAAAATCGACGAGATTTGTCATAAGCAAAACATCTCCAGAGACAAGGCCATCAAAATCATTAACGATAATCCTGAAGTCTTTGACGAGCTGAAAGGCGACGCCATACCAAGCATGCGCAACCCGCAGTCAGTAGACGCACACCGTGCTGTCAGCAGCATGAAAAACGACAAAAACTGGATGAAGGTTCTCGGCGGACACGCCAGATATCTCAACATGAGCACAAAAGATCTCATGGAACTGGAGATGAAGAACATACTCGACGGCAACACTCTGATGCGCGACTGCGACACCGTTGTCTGCAGACAAAACTATCAGGCAGCTGTCGACAAGCTGATCAAATATTGGGAAAATGACAAAGAGAAGATGAAATACTTCGAAAAGAAGGCCAAACAACGCGGAAAGACGATGTACGAGATGATGAATCTCGACGCCAATTATACCGTCTTGAACGACAAAGACAAGTATTTCCCTCGGATTTTTAATAACAAACAAGCAGAATAATGGTATTCAGCAGCAACATATTCTTGATGTATTTTCTGCCGATTTTCTTGGCGGCCTACTTCCTGACACCAAGAAAATGGCGCAACTATACCCTTTTGCTTGCTTCCATACTGTTTTACGCGTTCGGCGCGCCTGAGTTCATCGTACAGCTGCTTGTGTCGATAGTAGCCAATTTCTATCTGGTCAAGTGGATGGTCAAAACCGACAACCAACTAACCAAGAAGATTCTGTGCGGCGTATCCGTCGCGATAAGCATAGGGCTGCTGTTCTATTACAAATACGGCAACTTCACCATGCAGAATATCAACTATGTGCTGGGCTGGGTGCATGTCGAACCGATGAAATGGGTCAAGATTCTGCTTCCGATAGGCATCTCTTTCTTCTCGTTCCAAAGCGTAACATACACACTTGATACTTACCGCAATGTCAACGAGCCGATGCAAAAGCTCACCGACTACATGCTTTACATAGTGATGTTCCCGCAGCTGATAGCCGGCCCCATCATACGCTACTGCGACATTGCCGACCAGATTCGCGACCGTCAGGCTGATTATGCCGACCGTCTGCAAGGCTTCTATCGTTTTGTGCTGGGCCTGGCCAAGAAGGTGCTTATAGCCGACGTTATCGGCTTCCAGGTGGATAAAATACTCGGACCTTCAAACTACGATGTCTTGACATCACAGCAGTTGGCCGACATCGCCACTAAAATCGCCAACATCGATTCGTCTATGGCATGGATAGCCATTTTAGCGTTCACGTTCCAGATTTATTTCGACTTTGCGGGTTATTCCGACATGGCTATAGGTTTGGGCCGCATGATAGGTTTCAAGTTTCCGGAGAACTTCGACAATCCTTACGTTTCGACCACCATTTCCGAGTTCTGGCGACGCTGGCATCAGACATTCAGCGTGTTTATCAAGAATTACCTCTACTTCCCGTTGGGAGGCAGCCGCGTCAAGACCGAAGGCCGCAAGTATTTCAATTTGTGGTTCTGCTTCCTGATGTCGGGATTGTGGCACGGAGCCGCGTGGAACTTCGTGGTCTACGGAGCCTTGCAAGGCATTTTCATCTGCGCCGACAAACTTTTCCTAAGGAAATTCAACGAACGCATAGGCAAAATCCCGGCAGTCATATGCACCTTCGCCATCATAGTGCTCACCCGATGCTTCTTCCGCATCGAGCGCATCGACCTTTCGTGGCTTTTCATCAAACGGCTGTTCGCATTCGAGTTCACACCGGTACATTTCGCCGACAACCCTCACTTCTTCACCATGATGATAGTCGCGGCTTTTTTCTCATTCATCACCCTGACAAAAATCGGACTGCGTTGGCAGGATAAGGTTTACTTTACTCAGTACAACCGACAGCAGCATATCATAGCATTCGTTCTGTCGGTGTTTGGCTTCTTTTTCTGCCTCGGCGCCCTCAACGCCACTGGTTTCAGCCCATTTATCTATTTCAGATTCTGATTCGTAAAACACATAAAAAAGGGGCAAATTTTGAAGTCAATTTGTCCCTTAATTTCATATCAGCTTGTCAAATACTATTTGAAAGCATTCTCGCTCAAGCCTTTGCCTGTAATCTTGAGGTCTTCCATGTAACCTGGAACCTGCTTGCCGAGATATTTGTCGACGTAAAGCTTAGCCAGATACTGACCGAGCATGAATCCGTGTCCACGCAAACCCGTCAACAGACCGACCTCCGGGTCGACAATGTAACGCGGCTCGGTGTAACGGCCTGCCCAGCATGCCAAGAAGCTCACCTCGCCAAGATTTGGAATCCATTCGGCGAACACTTCAGAAACAATTTCTAAGAACTCCTTGCTGTTGTACTTGATGTTCTGACGTGCCTCGTAAGCGTCGGTGTCAGGGCTTGCGCAGCCGATAATCTGACCGGTGTGAGCCCACTGCTGTCCGTAAACAGCGCTGAAGCCTTTGTAGTGACGACGGTCGATGATCATATCCAGCGGACCTCCGTTTGGTCCCATCATCGGCAGACGGCGTGTGATGAAGGCCTGGTGTTTGACAGGATACAATCCGGTGTCCAAACCGAGCATGTCGTTGAACTTCTCAGCGCCCCATCCCATAGCATTGACAAAGTGGTCGCAGGTGTATTCAACGTAAGCGCCTTCGTGGGTGCGTACCAAAGTGACATAGTGTCCACCCACTTTCTGCACGTGCAGCAGCTCGCAGTCTTCATAGTAACGACCACCATTCTGCACACCTATTGCTCGGATGTAGTCGATGACACGGCCAGGAGTTGCCTGCCAGCAGTCGCGAGTAATCAAAGCGTGGCTGTAAGTGGTCTTCTTATCGTCCCACAATGGTGAAATCTCCTTCTTGAAGTCCTTGCGGTCAATCATATACGCATCGCTCCAAGCACGTGAAGCGTCGAGCGATTTATAGGTAGCCTCATCATGCACCAAGTTGACGTAATGTGTCAGGTGATAGTTGATGTTGTGCTCCTTCTGCATGTTCTTGAAGATCTCGTGGTTGTGAACGGCGATATCAGCGATATCAGGATTTGAGAATGCCGGACGACCGCCACCGATGCAACGCCACGAAGCACCACGGCTGTAGTTGATCATCACAGGTTTCTTGCCAGCTTCCGAGAAGTAACGGAACAATGAACTTCCGGCGATACCGCCACCGGCGATAAACACCTCCACCTTCTCCTTCTTCACGTCGTTCATCTCCGGGAACACAAACACTTCTTTTGTCTTCGGGTTATAAAGGTCGCCAAGGCTGACCTGATTTGAAAGAGGTGCACGTGGGGTGGCGTCGCCAACCAATTCAATGCCGTACGAGCGCAAAATCTGACGTGCGCGTGGTATGCAACGCTTGCCGCGGCATGGGCCCATACCCATACGTGTAATGTGTTTCAACTCGTCAACCGAGATGGTCTTGCGGTCGCCGATAACGCTCAATACTTTGTCAAGTTTGATATCCTCGCAATGGCAGACATATGTCTCGCCTTCTGCAACTTTCTTCCTTGACAATGGAGTGGTGAGTTCCTTATTTTCATTATAACGGTCTTTCAAAATAAAGCCCTTGACATCAGTCAGCTCAAACACTCTGCTTGCCTCTCCCGAAGGACGTGAAGAACGGGCTTTCACCCTTGCCACATTGGTCTTGTTCGACTTCTTCAGTATCTTTTCGATGACACCTTCGCCAATCTTTTGGCCGTCGTTATCGACAAGATACACTTCAGCGCCTTCCTGTGCTTCGTATTCGATCGGGAGGAAGCAAATTGACTTCTGAACATCGTAGCCGAAGATGGCCAAGCCAGGGCAACTTGACACGCAAAGCATACAGCCGATACATTTATCATAATTGATGGTCGGGGTGCTGCTTGTTGAAGGCTTGGTGATAGCGCCTTGCGGACAGCTGAATGAGCATGGGTTGCAGGCGAATCCGTAGAGGCAGTCGGCCTGTACAAAAGCTCTGAGCTGCATACGCTCAGGCGTCGGCAAATTAGGCTTTTCAAGCAATCTGACAGGATGCTGTTGCGAGTCGATATATTGTCTTGAAATCTCAAGATAATCGTCATAGTTGAAGCGTACGCCGATGGCTTGTGCCACCTCGTAAGCTACTTGCTTACCTCTCAAAACGGCGCTTGTTCCTTCACCGATACGGATAGCGTCGCCGGCTCCGTAAGTGTTTAATCCAAACACCTCGCGTCCCTTCACAAGCAGCTGGTTGTCAGGAATCAAACCTGTGCAGATGTTGATGATGTCTATGTCGTCGATAACCTGTTCAGTGCCAGGCACCGGCTTGAAGTTCTCGCATTGTGCTATGACAGCGCCTGTTATGCCAGTATGGTCGGCATTAGGTATGGCGCGCACCAAAGTGTAACCCGTCATAATCGGGATGCCCAGACGGCGCACACGGTTGGCTTGAACCGGGAAACCGCCCTCACGCGGCATAGCCTCGATGATAGCCTTGATGGTGGCACCAGCCTGCATTCCCTGATAAGATGTCAGATAACCGATGTTACCTGCACCTACTGTCAGCACTTTCTTTCCTAATAATGTGTGCTCCTGGTTCATCATCTTCTGAAACACAGCGGCTGTGTAAACGCCCGGCACATCATCGTTCTCGAATGTCGGCATAAACGGCACGGCACCTGTGGCAACCACAAGATGCTGAGCATCAATGTAACCGACTTCGCCAGTGACGATATTCTTAATAGCCACGCGACCGCCTTCAAGCAGATCCCAAACCGTAGTGTTCAAGAGGATTCCTTCGTGGTTGTCGCCAGCCAAAGTCTTTGCGATGTCAAAGCCACGCATTCCGCCGAATTTCTTTTCTTTCTCGAAAAAGAAGAACTGATGTGTCTGCATGTTGAACTGACCACCTATATTGGCGTTGTTGTCAACAACTATATTGCTGATGCCGAATGCGTTCAACTGCTCGCGGCAGGCCAATCCTGCAGGACCGGCACCGACAATGGCCACCTGTGTCTTATAAACCTTCACCTCACGTGGATGCTGCTCCTTGGCATCAGGAAGCACATTTGCCTCATTGTTTATCGGCTTCACTTCCTTCACGCCATCGACCAAAGTGATACAGATACGGCGGATCTTGCCGTCGACCAGCATTTCGCAGGCACCGCACTTACCGATGCCGCAGTTTAAGCTTCTGTTGCGCCCGTCAAGGCTGTGGCTGTGAACTGGAAAACCGGCCTGATGCAAAGCGGCAGCTATGGTATAGCCCTTCTGACCAACCACTTTTTTGCCATCATAAATAAATTCTACTTTTTCGCCCTCGGCGATATCAAGAATAGGATGTTTGGTTATTTTGTACATGCTTTTCAATTTTGCTTGTCAAACTTCAAATAAGAAATGCAAAATTAAAAAGCCGATTTTATAAAAACAAGAATTTTTTGAAAAAAATTTAGTCTTTAGACTTTAGTTTTTAGTCTTTAGCCAAATTCATGCTAAAACTTTTTACTAACGTCTAAAGACTAACGACTAAAGACTATTTTCTTTTATCTTTTTATCCCGATACGAACCTTCAAAAACCTCGAATTTCTCGAACTTGCATTCCAACGGTCCGTTGTAGATGTCAATTTTCTTGGAAGGTTTCAGCCCGATGAGTTTAAGGGCATCCTTGTTAGAGCTGATAATCCAAGCCTCGAATCCCTTGAAATGCTTTTTCAATGCGTCGCCTATGCTTTTATACAGCTTTATAAGGTCTTTTTCTTCCAAACGCTCGCCATACGGCGGGTTGATGATCATGATACCGCCGCCCTCGGGAGGTACCATTTCAAACATATCCTGTTTGCTTAATTTTATATCGTAATTGAGATGAGCGTTAGCGATATTGGCCTTGGCAATTTCAACAGCCTTTGCAGAATGATCTGACGCAATTATCTCATAATTAAACTCTTCAATCTCAGCACCGGCGTCCCTCACCACATTTTTCCACAATTCTTCGTCAAAATCATGCCATGTCATGAAGCCCCATTTCTTACGGAAAAATCCAGCCGGGATGCCCATGGCCTGCATAGCAGCCTCGATTGGAAGTGTACCCGAACCGCACATGCAATCCACAAAGTTACAGTCGTATTTCCAACCTGTCAGCTTAATCAAGCCTGCGGCTAGCACTTCATTCATAGGAGCCTTGTCAACACTCTTTCTGTAACCTCTTTTGTGCAGCGATTCGCCCGAGCTGTCGAATGACAATGTAACCTTCTCGTTTTCAATATGTACATTGATTCTCAAATCAGGATTCTCCACATCCACCGACGGACGTGCTCCGAAATGCTCACGGAACTCGTCGGCGATTGCGTCTTTCACCTTCAAAGCCGCATACTGCGAATGGGTGAAATAGTTGCCGCTGGTGACAGCGTCAATTGCAAATGTTTCGTTGATGTTGAAAACCTCGTGCCACTTGATTTTGAAGATATTATTGTAAAGCGCCAATTCGTTGCGTGCCACGAAACTAGTTATAGGCTTCAATATGCGCAATGCTGTGCGGCAGCAATAATTTGCCCTGTACATCATCGCCTTGTCGCCTTCAAAGCCCACGGCGCGGTACAAAGGCTCGACATTCTGTGCTCCCATGGCTGTCAATTCCTCGGCGAGGACATCTTCCAGCCCCGCCATAGTCTTGGCAACCATTTTAAACGATTCGCCCATTTCTACAGATTCTCAACGATTTTCTTTTGCCACTCTTTAAACTGCTCCTCGGTTGGATGCATCTTCTCGCGCTTGAAATCAAGGTCACCCTCTTTCTGCATAGGCACGAGATGGATGTGAGCGTGAGGCACTTCAAGGCCAATCACTGCCACACCGACTTTACGGCATGGAATAGCCTTCTTTATAGCACCGGCAACTTTCTTTGCAAAGACAATCATCTCGGCAAGATCGGCGTCTGAAATGTCGAAGATGTAATCTTCCTCTTTCTTAGGAATCACCAAGGTGTGACCCGGAACGAGCGGACTGATGTCGAAAAATGCAAAAAACTTGTCGTTTTCGGCAATTTTATAGCAAGGAATCTCACCTGCCACTATTCTTGAAAATATTGATGCCATGGTTATTCTCTTGTGATTTCAACAATTTCAAACATGAGTTTTCCGGCAGGAACCTGTATTTCCACTTGCTCGCCAACCGATTTGCCCAAGAGACCCTTGGCAATAGGCGATGTGATGGAAATCTTGCCAGCCTTCAGATTTGCTTCCTTCTCAGGGACGATTGTGTACGACATCATCTGTTTTGTCTTCACATTCTTGATTTTCACAGTCGAGAGAATCAACACCTTTGATGTATCCATCTTGGATTCGTCAATAACACGTGCATTGGCGATGGTAAGCTGCAGTTTCACTATCTTCATCTCCAGCAATTGCTGTGCTTCCTTAGCCGCATCGTATTCGGCATTCTCCGACAGGTCACCCTTATCGCGTGCTTCAGCTATTGCCGCAGCGATTTTCGGACGCTCGTTGACACAAAGATTCTCCAACTCATCCTTCAGTTTCTGTAGACCCGCTTGGGTAAAATATTCTACGTCTGCCATAATAATTTAATTTTTAAATTGTAAAAAAGAGACCCTTATCGAAATAAGGGCCCTTTTTTCCGTAAAATTGTATGCAAAGATACAACTTTTTTTTGATATGCAAGTATTTTTTAGAATAAAATTCTTGCACCTATTGAATGTGTACCATTCCAGTGTGCTGTGTCGCGGTATGAATAGTCAATGCAGAACTTCAAACCTTTATCGTTGAGAGGAGCCTGCACTGTGGCACCGAGCGACAAACCTCTGTTAACGTTTGTGCATTCGGCGTCTTCAATATTCTTTGTCACACCACTTTCAAAGGTATAACCGGCACGGAGCATGAGGATGTCTCTGAATGAACCCTCAATACCGCCGATGAACTGATCCTTTGAGAATGCGTTTGAGTTGAAGTTAAATGCAAGTGTCAAACGGCTGTTTCTTTCGAAATTGAAGTCGTAGGCAGCTGCAATATTCAACTGTGTCGGAAGTTCGAATTCATCGACACGCTGCACCACTGTAAGGTTGGATGACATGCCATCGAGAAGCACTGAGTATGACAGACCGTCGCCGCTGTACTTCATGGTAGGTCCGATGTTCTTGAGGGCGATACCGAAGTGGATGTTATCGGTAAGACCTGTCACATACTGGATACCAGCGTCCAAAGCGACACCTGTTCCTGTCATATCTGCAATCGACTCACTGATGATCTTCAAGACGAAACCGCCGTGGATACTGTTAGAGAACGATTTTGCAACGGCCACATTGATGTTCATCAAACTTGGTTTGTATGTACCAATGCCACCGTCAGGGTGTTCTGTATCAGTTCTTTCGATTTCGCCAAAGTTCATCGACATGACCGACAAACCTGCCACCACCGATTCCGACACGCGGAACAGCATACCGAACGAAACCACGTTGGTGCCTGAACCTGCGAGCCAGTTGGTGTATGAGAAATCAATGTCAAGTGTATTTGTGAATGAAATACCTGCCACGTTACTCCACATAGCGTCGACACCTTTGACAGATGCCATACCGGCATTGCCCCAACCTGACGACATAGCCCATGGATTAACCAACAGTTCATTTGCACCAGCTTGACCTGCTCTGTCCTTATTACCAGCGAATAATTGTGTGCTTGTTAATCCAATGATGATTGTCAAGCTTGCTATTACGATAGTTCTAAATAACTTTTTCATGATCGTCTGATTTTAATTTGTTCGCGTAATAATTTAGAATGTATTTAAGTCGACCTGACGCATTGCGCAATAGAACTTAACTGTCTTTTCACCACCATTCAAGTAGTCTTTAACATGGATGATGTAAATACCGCTCGCGATAGGTGTGTTGGCGTGGTTGGTAAGATCCCAATCAATTGATGTGACTGATGCGTCGTCTTTCTTGAACTGACGAATCTTGGTGCCGTTGACCGAGTAGATTGTCACGACGCACTTATCAGGAAGGTTGGCGATCTTAACTCTGTGAATAAGAGCATTTGACTCGTAGTTTGCGTATGCGTAGTACGGGTTAGGAATAACCTTGATAAGATCGTGGTCGGCCTGACCCTTCACTTCATCTTGCAATTTCACATCGTAGCCCTTTGTTGTGAACTCATAGTATGGTAAGTAACCCATATGGTTAACAGTATCATACAACTGTTCAGTAACAGTATCAAGCGGAATTGTAGCATATCCAAACTTATATGGCTTGCTGATACGCACCGAGATCTTCACTGGGTTGCCTTCCGGTAACCAGTCTTTACCCTCAATGCTCATCGGCATACCAACCCATGTCGGCTGACCCCAGAAAGCGATCTTGTAAACCTGGTTGCTCTGAGCATCGCAAGCATTTAATGAGTTGAACAGTGAAGCGCAAGCATCGTATGCAGGACTTGGCAACTGGATGTTACCAGCTTTACCGCTGTTCATTGGGAATATGTAAACATAGTGTTTAGCACCGAAGATCGCATTGCCTGAAATCTGGTCGAAGAGAACAGGATCACCGAGCTGTGAACCGCCGGCTGCTGTTGTTTCCTTAACCGCTGGTGGGTTGAACATCATATCACGTCCGTTAAGTTCAGGATAGAATGAATCTTCACCGAAGATAATGTTCAAACGTGCACCTGTCTCAATATCGATTGCATATCCCGGGAACCAACCCATACCCCATGGGCTGATGTAGTTCCAGTCATCCGGATTGTCGCTGGCGACAGTATCAAGAGCGGCTTCATACGACATATTGTTGCAGTTACCATTCTTATCAACTGAAGCGTGACGACGGATTCCGAACGGTTTTGCACCATTTTCAGAAAGAGCCTGGTTCAATGACATTTCAACAACAGCGCAACGAGTCCATTTTGACTTGTCAGATGTCAACACGATATCAATTGAACCGACTTTCTGGAAGATAGTATCGTAACGGCAGTTTGCCTTGAATACAGGACCTGGGTTGTATGTACCTGAGTTACCAGACACATTGCAAAGCATGTATGGAGCCCATGTACCATCAGCAATACTCTCGAAGTATGAGTTCGGGTCGTATGGCTTTGTCACGGAACTTGTCGATGAACTGACGCTATAGTCGTTGTTCTGAACGTTGTCCTGGTCAGCGTAGTTACCGGCACGGATCCAGTTCAACGGGCTTGATGCTGTTGCATCGTCATCTCTGATACCACTGAGCCAACGATATGAACTGTCGGCATAAGTCACTGATGATGTGATAATACCGTTATTTGGAGCCAATGTCTTCCAAACAGCGTCACCGTCGTTGCCTGATGTACCGACTTTGTATGGTCCGAATCTCCAAGGCTGTTCAATCTCAACAGAAATACCTCTTTCGATGAACACCTCTTCGTTTGAAAGTTCAGTTGTTGTATCTGATTCTTTCTCCCATCCTGTTTCAAGATCAACCAAAGTCCATCTGAATGCTTTTCTTGAAGCGGTATCACCAGCAATAGCCGGGTCACCGATTACGTTAGGAATAACCTTATTCGAGAAATCATGGAAATAAATTGCATAATCTGTAGGAACCACGTTCAATGGGTCAATAATCTTGATATTGACCGGTCCGTAACCTCTCTTGTATGTCGGGTGATAGATTACAGGATAACCTTCCATACCGAATCTGTTGGTCTCACTGGCTGGTTCGCGGCTTAACAATTCCTCGACGTCCTCTTCCGAGAGTTCGAGTTGGTTGCCACCGTTACCGATACCAGTCCAACGAGTAATAACCGGCTTGTCACCGTATGACGAGTTGAGAACCGTACCATTAACGATCTTGTGTGGAATTGCTGTGTATAATTCAATGTTCTTACGACCTGCCAGATAAGGTTCCTTCTGACCGTTACCCTCTGTAGTCTCAGGATCGTAAGTCATATAGTTGTTGTAAGCATAAGCAATTGCCATAAAGTAATAGGTGTGGTGGTTGACCAAGCTCGGGTCGTTGTTTTTCGTGAACTGGTCTTGTGTCACCACGAATGAGTGTTGGATGCCGTTGTCAGCGCCTTCAACCATGATAGTAGGAACGCTTAATCCCATACCTTCATCATACACGAAGTTGATGATTCTGCTTACATTATTCTTAACGTCGCACTGGAAGATAAGACGAGCTTTTGAATTGTCGTTGATTTCATCAACACTGACTTCTGCGTTGGCGAGCTGATAAACTTTGTAACCTTCGAAACGGAAGTACTTATCGCTTGCAACTGTCTTACCATCGACTATGATGCTGTCAGGAATGTTAGGATCCATCTCGGCATAGTCTTCATGAGCATTGTTTGATGTCTCTGAATTTGACAGATAAATGATGAGTTTTCTGTCAAGTTCGCGGATTGTGAGGTCAGGAGCGTTCGGACCGTCAAGAACTTTGAAGCAGTTATCGAACATTGACTGGCACTTGTCATCGACCTTACGGAGAAGTTCGACTGAAGCCCAAGCCTTACCTGTAGTAGCACGTGCCCACGGCACACCGAATGTAATGTAGTTAACAGCACCTGATTTCAGTGTGAAAGGACCTGCTGACTGCATGAAACGACGGTCGTTAACCGGGTTAGGTGAACCGTTGTTACCTGTTTCCTCACTCCAGTAGAAACCGTTCTGGTTGAATCCACCGTTAGGTGTCAATCCGCCAGTACCCCAGTTGCAAGGGTCGGAATCGAATGGGAACATGAAGTCGCAAATTGGGCCAACTGTACCGGCAGCGCCTGGAACAGCTGTTCCGCCGTATTCCATCTTAGCACCGTTTTTCCAGATACCTCTAAGCAAGAGGTAGTATTCAGCAGCCACATCTGGGTCACCGTTCACTGATGACTGTGTGTTGTCGTGATACACGAAACGACGCATACCGTAACGTTCGTCATCGACAATGCCGTTGCCGAAGTTGACACCGTTGATACTCTCGTCGCAGAGCTGATTGCCGTCGTCATCATATTTTGGGTTGTCCTCTCCATCAGGATCGAGGTATGGACCCTGGAAGAAGTCGACACCAACCGCTGGAGGGTTAGCACCGTAAGCTTCGGTTTCACCGTTACCGTCAACGTTGGCACCATTGTAACCGTAACCGAGACCACGTGAAACGTCGCAACCTACATAGTCGTCCTTAGCATAACCGAGGTCGACGTCTGTCCAAGGTGAGAAGTATGTGTTGGTCAAAGTATAGGTTGAACGGTTGATAATCTCGTAGCTATAGAATGTCATGTTGTTGATCTCATCATTTGTTGAGAAAGCAAATGCTTGAGCTCTGATTTCCATACCGATAGCCGAACCACCTGTTTCAGTGTGTGAGTTACCTTTATCGTTGAACACCCACCAGATTGTCTGGTCACCTTTGATAACCTGGTCAGAAAGAATTGAACCGTGAACTGTACCGCTCATCTCTTCCTCCATTGTAGGAGTCTGTGTGTGGCAAAGTTCATTGGTGATGTCATAGTAAGGATAGTCACCCTGTGTAGGATCGTAGTTACCGTCTTCATCTCTATCATAGAATGGAGCGAGATAGTAACTCATGCCTCTTGACGGGTCGCCGTGAGCCGGCCAGTTAACGATGTTGGCTGGGATTTCATAACCAACAGCTGGAATACCGTTTTCATCGCAGTGTGCGAGGAAGTCGTCGACTTCAGCACGTGTGATGTTGTACATCTTGTCGTATTCCATACATGTGGCAGCATCGATTGATGCTGAACCATCAACTGTAAGAGGACCAGTCCAGAAGTCGTTACCGACCTGACGGAAACGGATAGCGGCGCACTTCAACTGGTTGTTGATGTCCATACCTGCAATCCAAAGTGAACCTGCGTACAGTGATGTTGCGGAACCGTTAGCCGGGATATAATACTTAGCTCCTGAACCGCCTGGGAGGTCCCACCACATATCACCACCAGCGTTAACACGCACTCTGGCATTGTTGATATTCAACCATGCAAAAGTTGATGATGGTGTACATCCAGCAGTGGTTTGTTTCAGATTCCGAGACTGTGGGCCATTCATTTTGACCTTCTCGGCTCTTACTTCAGTTACACTTGCAATAAGAAATGCAACAGTTAATAAACGAATAATAGTCTTCATATTACCAGTATTTTATTTTTCTGTTTAGAAGTTAAATATCATACCTATTCTAATCTGACGTGGTGCTGAGTAGTGGTACTGGCTGTTGACATACAAGCTGTACAACTCTGCATATGAGTCAGCATTTGTCTGGCTGGCGATTTCGCGCTGCCATTCCGGAGCTGAAAGGTATCCATCATCGTCTGGGTTACCGGTTGAGTTGTAAACGTCGACGATGTTCTTAGAATTCAACACATTGAGTATCTGGAGATAAACATTGAGGTAAGCATTGCGCTTCTCGCCGTCTTTCTTACCGAATTTCAGATCGATATCCTTGTCAACCTTCATATCGAAACGGAATGCCCATGGCAGACGTGATCCGTAGTATGAACCCTTTAACAAGTTAGTACCTTGTGAGATAGGTGAGTTGATGTTGCTCTGTGCTGTGTAAGGAGTACCTGAACCACCGCCCATGATGACTGAAACACCGGTGTTGGCAAGCCACTGAATTGGCTTCTTGCCTGACTTCTCGCGCTTCGAAACAGGACCATTGTAGTCCTTACCGCTTGAGAAACGATAGTCGAGAGTCACGTTGAACTGGTGACGACGGTCCCAAGGCATAGCGAAGGTTGAACGCAAGTTAGGAACACCAGCTGCAATCAAAGCGCTCATTGTTGTTGATGAAGCACCGGTAGCGTTGGTATACTGCAATGTGTAAGAAGCACGCAGACGAACGTTCTTGGTTCTACGCAAATCGTATGATACTGTGACACCCTTAACTGTACCGAAGTCGAGGTTGCTGTATGATGAGTAATCCTTAGGATAAGCACCTGTGTAACGATACATCTGAATCATGTTACGCAACTCGTTATAGTAAGCGGTGATTGTCATTGATGACGAATTAGTCAGCTTCTGGGTGAAACCGAGCTCATACTGGATAGTCTGTGACGGCTTCAGTGAAGGATTGTTGATAGTACCGCTGAGCTGTTCGAAGTAGTAGTAGCTGTAGATGTTGGTGTTGATGTTTGAAGGACGCTGTGTCAAAACGTCATAGTGAGCAAAGAACAAAGCTTCATCCGAAATCGGGAATGAGAACGAAATACGAGGCATCACGTTCCATTGTGGATCGTAGTCTTTGAATGACTTGACGTCGACGTGCTGCTGATCAGCATTTTTAACCCATGCTGTGACACCGCTACCGGCGTTCAATGTGGTTGGGTCGCTGATTTCAGCACCTGTTGCATCGTACCAAGTGTTATCGTTACGATAACCCATGATTTGAGTCACATCCTTTATATTATTAATGTATATAGCGTAGTTGTTGCCGATGTTGCTCGGAACATCAACCTGTGTACCGTTAGGAAGTGTGATGGCGCCATCTTCAATTCTATCGCCTACTGTGTAGTAATCATAGAGGATGTATGGGTCTTTCAACACTTTCTGGTTAGCATCGAAACGGTCGACACGGATACCGACGTTGAAGATAAGATCTTTGAATGCGAACTTATCCTGAATGTAACCGGCCATGTAGATAGGTCTGTATGAACCAACCGGACGTGTGTAGTTGCCGTTAGCGTCTTTCTCGGTGAAGAAGTCTTCGAAGCTTGGCTGGCTGCTGAGCTTGTTACCGAGGTAGTCGTAACCTTGATATGACACATATGAGTTACCATCCTGTGTCAACTCGTCAGGTGTGAACATGCTGATATCGAAACCGTCCTGGAGATATGCTTTATGCATAACGCCGTTCTTGTCGTAGTATTCGATTGAGTTGTCGTTGAAGTCGTATGAATCGGTGTTGATCCAATCGACGCCAGTCACGCTGAGGCCGAGAGCCTGACGTAGGTTCTTATCGAACTGATACTGGTCGTCGGCGTTGTACATTCTGTAGAATTTGACTGTATCAACGAAGCCGTTGTACGACACAACTTCAGGATTGTTAACATCCAACTGATCGATATGGAAGTTGGCGAGGTTACGCATGAGGTACCACATGTTATAACCGGCGACACCATATGATCTGCTGTTACGCTGTTCGTACTGGAGACCGAGCTTAACCTCGTGGTTTCCAAGTGTCATAGCTGTAGCAAGGTTAATGTTGAACAAGTCGCTTTCACTGTATGAATAGTTCGACTGAATAGCACCAGGAGCTGCATACAGGCCGTAGAAGGCTGAAGGAGAACCTGAGTTCAGAAGACCCTGGCTGAGCTGGATATCGTCGAAGTTGGTGTAGTGACCGGTAGGATCCTGATACAAGTCATAAATCATTGATGTATAGTTGGCGAGTAACGGGTTGTAACTTGCCGGATTGAATGTTACGAGTGTATCATAATCCCATGAAGCTGTGTGCCAAATGTTATTGTATGTGTGACCGTTCACTGTAATAGCTGTATCCATTGTGTATGAAGGAGTCTTGTAGATGGTGTACTTACCGAGGTAACCGTACTTCCAGATGTCCTTCTTATGATCAGGGTCGTAACTTGAGCTGTTAACTCTTGAGTAGTCGACCTGTAAGCTATAGTAGAAGTTCTTGATGAGCGATGTGCTTTCAGGAGACGATGGGAATCTCTGGGTGAAACGTCCGTAAACACGCCAGTTCTGATAGTCAGAAATATAGTTCTTGTCGAAGTTGAAGTACTCCTGAGCGCGACTGAAACCGTGGCTCTTTGATTTGTAGTAGCTACCACCGACTGCGAGGTTGATGGTCTCGGTTGTACGAATGTTGATGTTACCGGCGAGGTTGACATTCCAGTTGGATGTGTTCTGTGAGTTCTTCACATACTCCATCGAACCCATTCTGGTGTATTCACCGTTAGGATAAACACCGTCACCTGTGCTACCCAAACGCAACGGGTGCTCTTTGATATAATTCAACCATTCATCGGTTGCTTTGTAGTGACCAATAGCTGAAATCGCGCCGTCTTTGTTGCGGGTGAACTCACCTGAGAGGAAGTAACCGAGAAGTGCTGTTTCAGCTTTCTTACCCTTGATGAGTGGTCCTTGAGCGTTGAGACCTACTCTGGTGTGACCGTAGCCGTCGATTGACTGCTCGATTTCCATACCTGCACCGAATGTTCTTGAAGGGCCTTTTGTTGTCATGTTGATGATACCGCCTGTGACGTCACCGTACATAGCAGGAGTACCGGAAAGCATGACTTCCACCTGGTCGATAGCCGACTGCGGGACTGATGACGTACCGATGACACGCACACCGTCGATGTAGTAGACTGTACCTTCAGAACGTGCACCACGCATGTTACCGACCTCACCGTCTGCCGAGAACACGCCGCCCACGGTTGCCGCAACTGCCTCTGCCGAACGGTTAGGCATCTTTGCGATTTCCTCGGCGGTGATGGTTGCACCGGCTGAAGTCTGGTCCTTTGAAATCAAAGGCACCTTGTAGTCGACAATCTCAACCTGATCAAGCATTTCCGACTGCATGGTCATGGTGATGTCCTTAAAGGTGATTTGGTTACCAGGGATAACAACGCCTTTAACGACGTAGGTGTTGTAACCCACGAATGTTGCTCTCAGGTCGTATGTTCCTGGAGGGATAGGGTTAATGTCGTAGTTACCGTCAAAATCGGTACTGGCACCTCCCACCTGCGTTCCGCCATTCTCAAGAACAACGTTGGCAAATGCAATAGGCTCGCCAGTGTCTTTGTCAGTAATGACACCCTTAAGACGACCTTGTTGCGCAAGTGCCAACGACCACGACGCCAGCACAATGCAAAGTGTAAATAGTAATTTTTTTAACATACCTTGAATTTTTATGTTATACTATCAAATTAATTTCCATTTCTCAGGACATAATTTTTAGGGTTCAAAAATACAACAATTTTTTAAACCCCACAAGCAAATAATTAACATTTAGGAAAAATATTTTTCAACAAATGACGTTCTATTGTCGTAACATCTTATAAATAAACATTTTAACAAGGCATTTTTTGAAGGATAAAAACTGTGAAAAATCAAAATTTTAGGGTTTTGGAAAAAATTTTTTAAGTATTTTTGCGAAAATTTTAAGTTTAATGAAGATTGTTTTAAGATTTTTATTTGCGTTTTTTACCGTTTTGATGACGATTTTTGCCGTTTCGTGCAGCAACAAATTGGACAACCAAATTGACGTCGCGACTCATATAGATTTTGAGATAAATCCGAATTCAATGGAATACCAGGAGCTCAACGTGACAGGCGGATGGATGTATCTGACAGGCAGCGGTGACAGCTACGGTATTATAGTGTACAGGGTAACGGATATGGATTTTATGGCCTACGACCGTAAGCCTTTTTACAACAGTTCGTGCCCCGACAACCGCCTGAAAGTGGAAGGATTGTTTATTGTTGACCAGTGTAACGGTTGGAATTATTCCATCCTCAACGGAATGAACATGAACGGAGACGGCACCCATCCGTATTGGTATTACGCGGAATACGACGGGGGCGGAATCCTGCACATACACAATTAAAAAAAAGCGGCTTGCGCCGCTTTTTTTAATATCTGTAAATATCAGCTTTATAAGGGCCTTCCACAGGAACGCCTATGTAATCGGCCTGTTTCTGAGTGAGTTTGGTCAGCTTCACGCCTATCTTCTCAAGATGCAGTCGCGCAACTTCCTCGTCGAGGTATTTCGGGAGGCAGTAAACACCCACTTTGTACTCACCGCGTTTAGCCCACAAATCCATCTGAGCGAGTGTCTGGTTGGTGAATGAGTTACTCATCACAAAACTTGCATGACCTGTGGCACAGCCGAGGTTGACCAGACGTCCTTCAGCCAGGATGAAGATGGCTTTACCGTTAGGCAGAACATATTTGTCAACCTGTGGTTTGATATTGATTTTCTTTACGTTAGGATAATTCTCAAGTGCTCCCACCTGAATCTCGTTGTCGAAGTGACCGATGTTGCAGACTATGGCCTGATCCTTCATATTGAGCATATGCTCAAGGGTGACAACGTCGCAGTTGCCGGTGCAGGTGACATAAATGTTTCCTTCTTTGAGAGCGTCTTCCATAGTGGTGACTTCGAAGCCTTCCATCGCGGCCTGCAGTGCGCAAATCGGGTCGATTTCTGTGACCAGTACGCGCGCGCCGTAAGAACGCATCGACTGCGCGCAACCCTTACCAACATCGCCATAGCCATTGACAACCACCACTTTACCGGCCAACATCACGTCGGTAGCGCGTTTGATACCGTCGGCCAGTGACTCGCGGCAACCGTAAAGATTGTCGAACTTGCTCTTGGTAACGCTGTCGTTGACATTGATAGCAGGGACAAGCAGTTTGCCGGCTTCCATCATCTGATAAAGACGATGCACACCGGTTGTGGTTTCTTCCGAAACACCCTTCCAATTGGCGACTACTTTGTGCCAGTGTTGAGGATCCTGTTTGTAGGTTTCTTTGATCACTCCGTAGATAGCGGCCTCTTCGGCGTTGGATGGTTTAACATCCATGAGTTCAGGATCATTCTCGCATTCATAACCTTTGTGTATCAGCAAGGTGGCATCACCGCCGTCGTCGACGATAAGGTCCGGGCCGTTGCCATCAGGGAAAGTGAGGGCTCGCATTGTGCACCACCAATAATCGTCAAGAGTTTCGCCTTTCCAAGCAAACACTGGGGTTCCAGTGGTCGCGATAGCTGCTGCGGCATGGTCTTGTGTCGAGAAAATATTGCAGCTTGCCCAACGGACATCAGCACCTAAAACTTTCAAAGTCTCGATGAGGCAGGCCGTCTGCACCGTCATGTGAAGAGAGCCACTGATGCGGGCACCTTTCAAAGGCTTGGTGTCACCGTATTTTTTGCGGAGAGCCATCAGTCCGGGCATCTCGTGTTCTGAAATCTCAATATCTTTTCTTCCCCACTCAGCCAAACTCGGATCGGCAATCAGACAAGGAAGGTCGTTTCTTTTAAGTTCTTCTTTCATATTACAATTCTATTTAATTTCAAAAACCACGGCATGTTCAAGATTCACATCGCCATTAATATTAATAAGGTATCCGCCGGAAGCCTTCTGCATCTTGGCTTTTGCTTTGCTTCCAAGTATCCTTACCTTGTTGGATTTTCCTAAATCGGCATTGATTTTTACAGATTTAGGCATACTTTCACCCTCATCGAGCAGATAGATGGCGTAGATTCGATTGCCTTTCTGCGTAAAGCGGATCTTTCCATCGCAATACGGGTAAAACGGGCGTGTTGCATAAATAGCTTCACCGTTGATTTTCATCCACTTGCCTATTTCGTGCATACGCTCAACCGCAGTTGGCGGCAGCTCACCTTCAGGCGATGGACCAACGTTTAGCAGATAGTTGCCGCCTTTAGCCACAACATCCACCAAAAGATGCACTATCTTATTGGTACTCTTGTAGTTGTCGGTTTCGACATACGACCATGAGTCGCCCATCGACATGCATGTTTCCCATGGGAATGGCAGCAAAGTGTCGGGCACCTGCTGCTCGGGGGTTTGATAATTCTCGTATTTTCCATGCACAGTGCGGTCGACAATGATGAGATCGGGGTTGTTTTCGCGAGCCATAGCAGCGATTTTAGGCATATCGATATCCTGGATATAGCCTTTGCAGCCCAGCCATTCGCGATATTCATCGTTAAGGCTGTACTCGGGCCGCACCCAGCCGCCATCGAGCCACAAAATATCGATGTCACCATAGTTGTGAGTCAACTCGTGAATCTGGTTGTAGGTGAAATCGCAGAAACTCTGCCAGCGTTCAGGATATTTCTGAGGATCGTAGTTGACGTTACGATCAGGAGTAGCCCACTGTTCGGCCCAGTAATCGGGGTGATGCCAGTCGGCTTTCGAGAAATAGAGACCTGTCCAAAAACCTTGATTTCTAAAGGCTTCCACAATAGCACCAGTGATGTCGGCTTTCTCGTTTGAAGAGAACGGACATGATGGATCGACGGTTGAATATGTAGTTTCCTTTGTGCCGTACATGCAGAAACCGTCGTGATGCTTGGTGGTGAAGACCACATACTTCATGCCGGCTTCTTTTGCAAGCTCGGCCCACTGGTCGGGATTGAATTTTGTTGGATTAAATGTGGTGTTAAGCGCTTGATAATCATTCTTATACTGAATGTAATTGGCACCATTGCGGTTAATCCAGTCTTCGTTGCAGATCGACCACGACTCAACCACACCCCACTGAGCGTACATACCCCAATGCATCATGAAACCGAATTTCAGGTTCTGCCACTCGACTATGCGGTTGGTGATAACAGGATCGGTCTCAGGCTGTGTGAGATCCTGAGCGAAAGCCATAATGCTCGTCAGCAAAAATGCGAATACAATAGATTTCTTCATTATCCGACAACGATGTTGATGATTTTCTTAGGGATGAAGATAACCTTGCGGATGCTGACGCCTTCGAGCCATTTCTGTGCTTCGGGTGCGTTGACGACAGCATTCTGAACCTCATCCTGTTTGATATCCAAAGGCAACTCCAGATCGAAACGTTTCTTGCCGTTGAACGAGACCGGGTAGGTGAATGAGTTTTCAACCACATTCTTTTCGTCAAACTCAGGGAAACGCTGGTCAACCACGCTGTCGCCATGGCCCATCTGATGCCACAGCTCTTCGGCAATATGAGGTGCGTAAGGCGAAATCATGATTGCCATCGGCTCAAGGATGGCGCGCTTGTTGCACTTCATGTCGGTGAGCTCGTTGACACAAATCATGAAAGCTGAAACGACAGTGTTGAACGAGATGCGCTCAATGTCTTCCTCCTCTTTCTTGATGAGTTTGTGCAAAGCTTTGAGCTCTTCTTTTGTAGCAGGCTCGTCGCTGATGCTTAACTCGCCTTTTTCGTTGGTATACAGTTTCCAGAACTTCTTCAGGAAGCGGAAAGTGCCTTCAATTCCTTGAGTATCCCACGGTTTCGACTGTTCAAGAGGACCGAGGAACATCTCATAGAGACGCAGAGTGTCGGCGCCGTATTTTGCCACCAGGTCGTCAGGATTCTGGACGTTGAACTTCGATTTTGACATCTTCTCCACCATCCAGTCGCATACAAAGATATCATTGCCATCCTTATCTTTTTCCTTGATAAAGTGAGCGTTATGGAGGTCATCACGCCACTTGCGGCAAGCATCGATGTCGAGGATGTCGTTACGCACCAAGTTGATATCCACATGAATCGGGTCGCTGAACAGCTCACGATCTTTGACGTTTTTGGAGACAAAGATGATGCCGCGCTGGTATTCCATACCGTCAACAAAGGTAGGCACCTCCTTGCCAGCAATCAGGTCTTTTATTTTTTGCTCGACAATATTGGTACCATCACGATAATCATTCAAGACATCGATATTAGGCACCAATAAAAGCTTGTATCCTTTGCTTGTAGCATACTCCTGCCAAGCTCCTGCCACTTTTTCAAGGTTGCCCATACGGTTAATCTCAATCAAAATACCCTTTTCAGGACAGAAGAAATCGAATTGACGGCGTCCGTCTTTGAAACCTCTCACAAACTCTACGCCCAAGCGTTTGTCCTTAATGATATTCCAAACATCATATTCGCACATCTTTTCCAAATTGACACGGTATGCGAAGCTTGAGCGGCCTTGGATCATTCCTTGGTTGACCATTTTCTGGAACGGCTCGTCTTTGCATGAAAGGCCAATATCGTATAGGAACTTACACCAGAAGCGGCTGTATATGAGGTGACCTGTGGCATGCTCGGCGCCTCCGATGTAAAGGTCAACGTTCTGCCAGTAGTCGTTTGCTTCGCGGCTGAAATATTCCTTGTCGTTGTGCGGGTCTTCATAGCGGAGATAATAACCGCTAGATCCAGCAAAACCTGGCATTGTGTTCGTTTCGATAGGATAACCTTCTTCGGTGACCCAGTTCTTGGCGCGTGCCAGAGGCGGCTCGCCTGTCTCTGTCGGCTTATATGCATCTATGGAAGGCAGCTCGAGTGGCAGCTTGGACTCATCCATTGCATAAGGCATTCCATCTTTGTAATAAATCGGGAATGGCTCGCCCCAGTAGCGTTGGCGGCTGAAGATGGCGTCGCGGAGACGGTAGTTTGTCTTTCCTTTGCCGATGCCGAGTTTCTCAAGCTCTTCAATCATTCTGAGGATAGCTTTTTTCACTGTCAGTCCGTTGAGGAACTCCGAGTTGACGAGTACGCCTTCTTTAGCGTCGAACGACTCTGTCCATGTTGCAGGGTCTGACGGTTCCTCGCCAGGTTTTGCCACCACTTGGATTATTGGAAGGTTGAAATGGCGTGCGAATGCGAAGTCACGGCTATCGTGAGCAGGCACTGCCATGATGGCGCCTGTGCCGTAACCCATCAACACATAGTCTGAAATCCAGATCGGGATGCGTGTTCCATTGAACGGGTTGACGGCATAGGAACCTGTAAACACGCCACTGACTTTCTTCACCTCTGACATACGTTCACGTTCGGAGCGGTTCTTTGCCCAGGTGACATATTTCACCACCTCCTCGCGTTGCTCGTCGGTGGTGAGCTGGTCGATCATCTCATGTTCTGGAGCCAGCACCATGAAGGTGACTCCGAACAAAGTATCGGCACGTGTTGTAAACACTTCAAAATCAATGTCTTTATCGGCAACTTTGAAGAACACCGAGGCACCCATTGACTTGCCTATCCAGTTGCGTTGCACGTCTTTTATCGACTCGGTCCAGTCGAGAGTTTCAAGGCCTTGTAGCAGACGCTCGGCGTATGCTGTGATACGCAGCAGCCATTGTTTCATCGACTTACGGACCACAGGATAGCCGCCGCGCACCGACAGGCCGTCTTGAACCTCATCGTTGGCAAGCACTGTGCCGAGTTCAGGGCACCAGTTGACCATTGTGTCGGCGAGGTAAGCGAGGCGGTAGTTCATCAATGTTTCCTGCTGTTCGCGTTCGCTCATCGCATTCCACTGCTCCGCTGTGAAAATCATCGGCTTGGTACAGGCCACATCAAGACCTTCAGTACCATTTTTACTCAGATAATCAACAAGTTGTGAAATCGGCTGAGCCTTTTTGCATTTGTTGCAATAATATGAATTGAACAACTGGATGAATGTCCATTGAGTCCATTTATAATAATGTGGGTCGCTGGTGCGTACCTCGCGGTCCCAGTCGTAGCAGAAACCGATTTTATCCATCTGCTCACGGTAGCGGTTGATGTTTCTTTCCGTGGTAATGGCCGGATGTGTGCCAGTTTGTATGGCATACTGCTCTGCCGGAAGTCCGTAGGCATCGTAGCCCATCGGGTGAAGCACGTTGAATCCCTTCAAGCGCTTGTAGCGAGCATAGATGTCTGATGCGATGTATCCGAGAGGATGCCCCACGTGAAGACCCGCGCCTGACGGATAAGGGAACATGTCCAACACATAAAACTTCGGCTTATTGTGGTCAATATCAACATGATATATCTTATTTTCACGCCAATACTGCTGCCATTTTTTTTCGATTTCCTCAAAATTATATTCCATAATAACTCTTAAAATTTTTCGTTTGAAAAAAACGTGTAAAATTACAACATTTTTCGCATTACACCTTTAATATAATAAATTTTTTGTATTTTTGTCGTATGAAAACTAACATTTACATAATAAACAAGCGTTGGAAATTCGTCTTGGCGATTCTGGCCATCCTGATTATCAGCGCTTCGCTGTACTACACCAACAATCTGGTGAGAAGATTTGCCGAACAGGAGTCGAAGCAGATTGAGATGTGGGCCGAAGCGGTGCAGAGCCATGTCGACCTGATGAACTACACCGAGACTTTCTTTGCCGAGGTTAGCGAGCAGGAGGAAAAACGTGTGCAGCTACTGGCCAAGGCTTACGAAAGTTTTCTTGATGCAGACCCGACGGAAAACACCTCTATTTATCTTGAAATCATTCAGAGCAACATCAGCATACCGGTGGTGATCACCGACAACAGCAAAAACATCGCCTTGTCAATCAACATGCCGGAACACCTCAAAGACAAGAGGATTTTCGACGACGAGATGCAGCAGGAGTTCAACGTTTACCAGCCCATAAAAATTGACCTTTACGGCAAAACTGAGTGGCTGTTTTACAAAGAATCCTTGATTTATACCGAGCTAAAAGGCGTGCTCAACGATTTATTCGCCTTGTTTTTCAACGATGTGACCGACAATGCCGTGGGAGCGCCAGTCATCATAGTCGACAGCGCCGACAATCGTGTGCTGACTTACGGCAACCTCGACTCAATCAAGATGAAAGATCCCAAATACGTCGAGAATCAGATCAGCATAATGCAGAACCAGCATATTCCGATCAAAGTCAGTTATCTCGACGACAACAAAGCGTATATCTACTATCGCGGCTCCGATCTTTTGGCGCAGATGACTTATTATCCGCTGATTCAGATGTTGGTATTTGCCTTGTTCATTGTATTTGCCTATCTGCTGTTCAGCTACGTGCGCCGTTCGGAACAGAACCAGGTGTGGGCCGGAATGGCCAAGGAAACAGCTCACCAGATAGGCACTCCGCTCAGCTCGCTGATGGGTTGGATCGAGCTGCTGAAGATGGAGGAAAAACCTTTTGTCGGGACTACAGAGATGGAACACGATATCGACCGTTTGAACACTATCACCGAGCGTTTCTCGAAGATAGGCTCAATACCGACTCTGGAGCTAACCGACGTAGTGTTCAGTGTCGACAAGACAATGCGTTACCTGCAGCGTCGATTCTCTTCGAAATTTGAGTTTGACATTCAGTTGCCGGTGCGTGAGATTGTGATTCCTCTGAACGCCGCATTGTTCGGCTGGGTGCTTGAAAACCTTACCAAAAACGCCATCGACGCCATGACCGACAAGGGTAAAATCACAGTGGAGCTCACCGAAGACGCTTCAAATGTCTACATCGACCTGAGCGACACCGGCAAGGGCATACCGCGCAACATGCAAAAGCAGATATTCAGCCCTGGCTACACCTCAAAGAAACGTGGCTGGGGATTGGGACTGTCGCTGGCCAAACGCATCATTGAAGACTACCATCGGGGCAAGATTTTTGTCAAGAGCAGCGTGGCCGGACAAGGCACTACATTCAGGATTATACTAAAAAAATAAGATATGGCAATATACGATAAGTTTCAAGACAAGACACGCAAACGGCTTGCTGTCCTAATCGACCCCGACAAACCAACCGACGCCCAAATAATCTCGATAATAGAGAAGGCTAAGGAAGCCGATGTCGATTTCTTCTTTGTGGGCGGCAGCCTGCTGGTGACCGACAGCTTGGACCATTGCATCAAATTGATTAAAGAACATTGCGACATCCCGGTGTTGATATTTCCGGGCAACTCGTTGCAAATCAGTAAGTATTGCGACGGATTTCTGTTGCTTTCGTTGATTTCGGGAAGAAATCCGGAGATGCTGATCGGACGTCATGTGATTGCGGCACCGTATCTGAAACTCTATGGAAATGAGATCATTCCGACGGGCTATATGCTAATCGACAGCGGCAAAGCCACCTCGGTGACCTATATGAGCGATACCACGCCTATCCCACACGACAAGGACGACATCGCCATGTGCACCGCCATAGCCGGCGAGATGCTTGGATTGAAGCTCATTTATCTTGAGGCTGGCTCAGGCGCCCTGATGCCTGTGTCGACCAGCATGATTTCAAAGGTGAGCCAGATGATCAAGATTCCGTTGATAGTGGGCGGAGGCATCAGGACGCCTGAGATGGCGGCGGAGGCCGTTAAGGCCGGAGCCGACGTCATCGTCATTGGCACAGCCTTTGAGAAGGAACCGGAATTATTGAATAAGTTCGCGGAAGCGATACATTCAGTTGAAAGTTGATAGTTGATAGTTAAAAGTTAAAAGATAAAAGAAATGAAAAAATTGTTATTGACAGCAGTTGCGATGATGATGGTTATGACATCATTCGCACAGGAAAAGAAAATGTTCACTCCCGCAGACGCCGCCGGTGTCAACAGGGAAATACGCGCCAAAGGCAAAAGCTACAACTGGTTGGCCGACACCGACAAATACCTGTTTTCGGAAAAAAACGAGCTGAAATACCAGACTCCAGGCGAGAAATCATCGCATGTGATGCTTACGCTCGACGGTTTCAACGCCATAGCCAAAGACAACGGCTTTGAAGAGTTCAAAATGTTGCCTTACATCACATGGACCAACGAAAACACCGGCTATTTCACCAATCGTGAAAATGACGGAAGCACAAGCCTGATAATCATCAACCTCAGCCAACAGCTGATGACCAAAATTACAACTGTACCGGCAGAGGCTGAGAACCAGACACTCAACCAAGCCACCATGTGCATAGCTTACACCATCGACAATGACTTGTACATCGCCAACGGCAAAAAGCAGATCCGTGTCACCAAAAACCCTGAGCATGTTATTGCCGGCCAATCAGTGCACCGCAACGAATTCGCCATCGACGGCGGCATCTTCTGGTCGCCCGACGGCAGCAAACTGGCTTACTACTCGATGGACGAGCGCATGGTGACCGACTATCCGCTTGTCGACATCACAACACGCATAGCCACTGAAAAAGCCATAAAGTATCCTATGGCAGGAATGACATCGCACATAGTGAAACTGCACGTTTACAACGTGAATAAGAAAAAAGACGTGATTATGAAGACCGGCGAGCCGGAAGAGCATTATCTGACAGCAATCACCTGGAATAACGACAACGAAAAGATATATATCGGTATTTTGAACCGTGGCCAAGACACGCTTAACTTCAACGAATACAATGCTTTGAACGGCAAATTCATTAAAACTGTCTTCCACGACGAGGATGCCCAATACGTCGAGCCGCAGGGCCCGGCACATTTCCTCCCGGGCAGCACCAACGAGTTTTTATGGCTCGCGCAACGCGACGGTTACTATCATCTGTGGCTGCACAACACCGAAACACTCGAAGCCAGAGAGATTGAAAAGGGCGATTATGTAGTTACTGAATTCAACGGCTTCGACGGCAACGGCAACGCTTATTACACATCGACCGAAGTAAGTCCGCTGCAGCGTCATGTCTACAAAGTGAACCTGCAAAATGGCGAAAAGGTGCAGATTACAAGAAAACACGGCACACACCGCGTGGTCCCGAGCAAGAGCGGCAAATTCTTCCTCGATTTCTACACAAGCACCGATGTGCCGTGGGCTATCGACATCCAAGACGAGAAAGGACGTCTCTTCGCTCCGCTATATCTGGCTGAAAACCCGATAAAAGATTATAACATCGGTGTCACCGAAATCGACTCGATCAAGGCTGAAGACGGACAGTTGCTTTACACCCGTATCATCAAGCCATATAATTTCGATGAAAATGAGAAATACCCAGTGGTTGTTTACGTTTACGGCGGGCCTCACGCCCAACTGATCACCGACTCGTGGACAGCCGGAGCAGGCATCTATCTGAATTATCTCGCACAAGAAGGATTCATAGTGTTTACTGTCGACAATCGTGGCTCAGCCGACCGTGGCGAGGCCTTCGAGCAGGTAATACACCGTCAGTGCGGACAAATGGAGATGCACGACCAGATGACGGGAATCGAATACCTCAAAACCAAGCCTTACGTCGACCCGGAACGCATCGGCTCAGACGGCTGGAGTTATGGCGGATTCATGTCAACATCATTGAAAATCAACTATCCTGAAACATTCAAGGTAAGTGTTGCCGGAGGCCCGGTCATCAACTGGAAATACTATGAAATCATGTACGGCGAGCGTTACATGGACACTCCTCAAGAGAACCCTGAAGGCTATGAGCTCACCGCTTTGGACAACAAGACCGACAAACTTGAGGGCAAGCTTCTGATTATCCACTGCTCGACCGACCCGACAGTGGTTTGGCAGCACAGCTTAAGTTTCCTGGAGAATGCAATCCACAACCAGAAACAAATGGACTACTTTGTGTATCCAGGCCACGACCACAACGTTTACGGCAAAGACCGCGCGCATTTGATTACGAAAATTACGGAATATTTCAAAAACAATTTGTAAAAAAATGTAGGGGTGAATGATCACGCCCTGAACCCCGAAAGTTGGACAAAAAACTTTCGGGGTTTTTTATATGTCAAAAGATTTATAGAAGTTATTTCCTCACTCCGTCTTCGAATTTGACGACAAAGGCATCGGTGTAGCCTTTGGCGATTACTTCTTTGAGGTAAGCATCGGCTTCGGCTTTGGTGGCAAAGCATCCGGCGGTGTATTTGAACATGCCGTTATGTTCATAATAATCAATGTCTTGCAGATATTTATAAACGCTTTGCGGATTGTCGAGTTTGCGGCTTCGCGAAGCAAATTGCACCTTGTAGACTATGCCCTGGTTTTTGTCGAGAGCTGGTTTTTCAGCAGTATGTGAAACCTCTTGGTTCAGCTCAACCGATTCATTCTCGTAATTGGTTTTGTAAGTGCAGAAAGCGCGGTAGATGGCTGAAGCCAAATAATCCTGCCCTTCGGCCGACATCATGAAAGTTTCGTCTGACGAGTTTGTTATGAACCCAAGCTCAACAAGAACCGAAGGCATGGCGGTTTTGTAAAGCACCAGAAATCCGGCTTGCTGCACTCCCCTATCCTTACGTTTGGCCTTGTTGACAAGTTCGGTTTGTATGAGGTCTGCCAGCTCAAGAGAGTGCTGTTTAAACTCGCTCTGTATGAAGCTGAAGGCTATATATGCCTCGGTGCTGTTGGGATCAAAGCCGTCGTAGTTGGCCTCGGCGTCGCTCTCGTAGAGAATGGAGGCGTTTTCGCGCTTAGCCACATTGAGATTGGCGCTGTTGCGGTGCTCACCCATCACATAGGTCTCAACGCCGCAGGTGCCCGGCGACTTGGCCACCGAATTGCAGTGAATGGATATGAATAGATCGGCATTGTTACGGTTGGCTATGCGAGCGCGCTCCATGAGCTCAACAAACACGTCTTTGTCGCGTGTGTAAACCACTTTCACGTCGGGATACTTCTTTTTGATGTATTCACCAGTCTTTTTCGCTACAGCTAAGGTGATGTTTTTTTCCTTGCTTTTGCTGCCTACGGCACCAGGGTCCTTGCCACCATGTCCGGCGTCTATGACAACAGTCTGTATCTTGTTGGACTGTGCCGCCAAATCAGCCGAAAAAAAACACATTACTATAATAAAAAATATAAGTCTGTAGTTCATAAAAAGTCGTATCTTTGCAGTTTGAATTATTTTACAAAATTAGATAAAAAACTTGTATTTGAAGTCAACATATCGAATTTTTATCGTTTTTTCTTTGCTTCTGATAATGCTGCCAATTGTCGGAAGAAGCCAAAACGTCATTGATAGTGTTGATTATCAACATGTAACAGACACTTTACGTGCCGCCGACACCATACATCCTGTCGACTCAATTATCGCCCCCACCAGCAAAAAGTCGGCGATAGACGCACAGATCGACCGCATCTGCAACGACTCCACCGTTCAGGATTTCAAGAACAACAAGATTCATTACTACGGCGGCGCTTCGATAAAATACGACAACATTGAGATTCAGGCCGATTATATATCATTTGATTTCGAGAAACATACCGTCTTTGCCAGCGGACTTCCCGATTCAACAGGAAAAATCAAGGGCAAGCCTGTCTTTATTCAAGACAAGCAGAAATACCTGTCAGACGAGATGACTTTCAACTTCGACACCAAGAAAGGCATTATCCGCAAGGTATTCACCGAGGATGCTCAAGGCTATATACACGGCGACCGCATCAAAAAAATGGACGACGGCAAAATCAACATCCGCTCGGGCTCGTTCACCACATGCAACAATCAGGAACATCCGCATTACGAGTTCTTTTTCAAGAAAGCCATCGTAATACCCGACGACAAGATAGTGGCCAAAACAGCTTATTTCAAGTTGGAGGAAACTCCGCTGCCGGTGGTGATTCCGTTCGCCTTAATACCCAACAGCAACGGACAGCGTTCGGGCATCATCATCCCGTCGTTCGGCGAATCGGCCAACCGCGGCTTCTACTTCGAGAACGGAGGTTATTACTGGGCCATCAACGATTATATGGACCTCGAGCTCATCGGCGACATATACACACGCGGCAGTTGGGCTGTAAAGCCGACGTTCCGTTACGTGAAACGCTATAAGTTCAACGGCTCGCTGGCCGCCAGCTATGCCATCAACAAGGTGGGTGTGGAAGGCTCGGCCGACTTCACCGAGAGCACCGACTTCAAAATCAGGTGGACGCACAAGCAGGATCCCAAGGCCAGACCCAAATCGACATTCACGGCCGACGTCTACATCGTCAGCAACAATTACAACAAATACAACGCCATCTCGACTTCGGAATACCTGAGCAACACCTTCCAGTCGAGCATAGCGTATCAGACCAACTTCGCCAACAAGCTGTATCTCACGGTAAACGGCAGCCACAGCCAAAACACTCTGACACATCAGATGACCATCACGTTGCCTGAGATCACCTTGAGCATGAACCGCATCTACCCTTTGAAAAACATCGGCAAGGCTGGCAAGAAACACTGGTACAGCGAGTTAAACTTCAGCTACACCACCAACGCCAAAAACTATATCAGCATGGCCGACAGCCTCTTCTTCAAAGACGGATGGCTCGACCACATGCAAAACGGCATGCAGCACCGTATACCGGTCAATTTGCCTATCAAGCTGTTTAAATATTTCACATGGACCACCTCGGTCAATTTCGTCGACAGGATGTATCTGCAGTATTACACCCAACAATGGGTGGATGACGAAGGCGGCAGCGGTCATGTGGAAATTGACACCATACACAAGTTCCGCAACGCCTTCTCATACGACATGTCGAGCAATATCACCACCAAGCTGTACGGCATGCTGACCTTCAAGAGAGGCCCGGTGAGGGCTATACGCCATGTGTTCACGCCTACGGTCGGATTCTCGTACAATCCAGCATACAATACCGAATTCTGGGACTACTACTCATCGTACGTCGACGGAAGCGGCGTGCCACACGAGTACAGTTATTTCCAAGGGGGCATCTATGGCACGCCGCCCGGACAACGCTCGGGCCGACTGACATACAGCCTCAGCAACAATCTGGAAATCAAGGTGCCATCTCGCAAAGACACCGTGACGGGACTGAAAAAAGTGGTACTCATTGAAAATCTCACCCTGTCAGGCAACTACGACTTAGCCAAAGACTCGCTCAACTGGTCGTATCTGACAATTAGCGGACGTACCACCCTGTTCAAAAACCTCAGCATTCAATATTCCAGCATGTGGGATCCTTACGTGCTCGACTCGGCCGGAACAAAGCAATTAAACAAGTTTGAGTGGGATGTAAACGGCCGCCTCTTCAGAAAGAAAAGCGTGTCGTGGAATTTCAGCGCCAGCTATACCATCAACAATCAGACGTTTAAAAAAGACAAGAAAAACAATAAAAACTCGCAGAAGAGAAGCTCTGACTATGCCACAGAGCAGGAGCTGAACGACATCAACAGCGATCCCGACAAATATGTCGACTGGACGACCAGCTGGTCGCTGTCGCTAAGCTACAACCTGAGGCTGACCAACAACCTGTCGTACATCAACTATCTGCTGCACGACAACCGAACGACTGTGCAGACGATAAGTCTGCGCGGCGAAATCAACCTGACGCCGAAATGGAAACTGTCGGCACAGACAGGCTGGGACTTCGAGACTCATAAGATATCGTACACATCGCTCACCGTCTACCGCGACCTGCACTGCTGGGAGATGCGTTTCAACGTTATCCCTTACGGAACATACAAGTCGTGGAACTTCCAAATCAACATCAAGGCATCGGCGCTGCAAGATTTGAAGTTGACGAAGAAGAAAGATTATAGGGATAATTATTAGAAGCAAGAAGAAAAAGATTTTGATTTGTAAAAAATAAGTATTATTTTTGCGGAGATATTTAAGATATTAGTAACATTAAAATTTAATATTATGAAAAAATTATTGTTAATAGCATTGATTTTCAGCTGTTTCGGCAGTTTTGCCCAAGTGGAGACAGAATATGAAAAGTTTGTGAGAGAACAAAACGAGCAGATGCAGAACATGCAAAAAGAAAAAGACGAAGGCATCAAAAAGCTCGGAAAGGAATACGAAGCCTATGTAAAAGCCGAGCAGGAGGCTTACAACAAGTTTTTGAAAGAGAGAGAGCAACAATGGGGTAAAGGCAACGTCATCGAGAGTACTCAGAAAGACTGGGTCGAGTATTCGAAAGACGGCAAATCGAGAAGTGTTGTCGACTTCGAGAGCGGCAAGGCCACAGTTGAAATCATCATGGAAAAAGGCCAGAAAGTCAATCAAAAGCAGATTGAAGACGGCCTGAAAACCTTGCTCACCAACAAAGGTAAAACCAAAGATTACGACTCTGACGCCGAAAAGGCTGTGCAGTTGCAGGACAAGCCAGTGCTGGAGAATCAGGTGAAGACCCCTTCGGGCGAAGTGGTGACCGAAAAGAACATCGACAAAGACGTCAAGGAGATTGCCGCCAACGTAAAGCCTGAGGTTAAGACCATCAAAGGCGAAGACAACGTTGAGCGTCAGGTGGTGACCATTCAGCTCGACCTGGTGCCCGACAACATTCGCATCCGTGCCGAGCAATATACCGCTGAAGTTGAGAAATACTGCAAGAAATGGAACGTCGATCCGGCTCTCGCCTTCGCTATCATGCAGACAGAGTCGTCGTTCAACCCTAAGGCAAAATCATACGTGCCAGCCTACGGTTTGATGCAGATTGTTCCCAGCTCGGCAGGTGCCGACTGCGCCAAGAGCCTCAAAAAAGAGTTCACAGCTCCAACAGCCAACTACCTCTACGAGCCTGAGAACAACATTGAAATGGGCGTGCATTACCTCCACCTGCTCAGAACCAGATACTACACCAAGGTGGTCGACAAAGACAGTCAGAATCTGTGCGTCATCGCCTCGTACAACACCGGTGCAGGCAACGTGGCCAAGGCTATCCGCGGCGACTATAACATCGGCAAGGCCATCCCGCAAATCAACGCCATGAGCTACGACCAGCTGTTCAAGTTCTTCGAAAAGAACCTCATGCCGGAAACTCAGAACTACATCAGAAAAGTTACAGAAAGAATGAATAATTTTAAATCTTGGTTAAAATGAAAAAAGCAATAGCAACAAACAACGCTCCGGGCGCAATCGGCCCATACAGCCAGGCCATAGCAGCCAACGGATTTTTATTTATCTCAGGTCAGATGCCGGTGAACCCGGCCACAGGCAACGTGGTTGAAGGCGGCATCACCGAGCAGACCGAAATGGTGATGAAAAACCTCGAGGCCATCCTCAAAGAAGCCGGATGCACATTCGACAACGTGGTGAAATCGACATGCTATCTGAGCGACATCGCCAACTTCGGCGCCATGAACGCAGTGTATGGCAAATACTTCAAGCAGGATCCTCCGGCGCGCGCAGCATTCGCGGTTCGCACTTTGCCTAAAGAGGTGATGGTTGAAATTGAAATGATTGCAGTAATTTAGCCATTAGCTATTAGCCATTAGCCATTAGAAAACGGCTAATGGCTGGCAGCTAACGGCATTAAAATTTTATAATATGAAAAAAAGTATAACATTATTATTGGTTTTGGCATTTTTCGCCACACTGATGACAGTGACGTCATGCTCAAAGAAAGACAAAAATGACGGCGGTCAGAGCTATTCAGAGCTTATTGTCGGTCGATGGAAAACTGCCGACGGCGGTCATTTTGAGGTTTACAACGCAAACGGCACAGGCAAGATGTGGGATCCGGCCGACGATGTGCAGGAAGACGAAGCCGACACATTCACCTGGGAAATTGACTCAAACAACAAGCTGACACAGATAATCACTTATCAATCGGGTGCAGGAGTAATTCCTCAGTATTGCAACATCATAACACTGAATTCAACCACATTCAAGTACAACAACAACGGCTGGAGAGCCGAATATAATTTGATTAGGGTTAATTAAACTGACATGAAGAAGGCATATAAAGTCACATGGATTAGTCTGGCATCGGTGCTGGGCGTGATCCTCATTACAGTTTTAATCGCGTGTTATCTGGTGTTCAGCCCCAAAAGGCTGACATCGCTCGTCAACAAGCACGCATCGAAATTCATAACCTGTGACTACAACTTCGGGCGAGTTGACCTCACATTGTTCAAGACATTCCCCGACGCCGGCCTAAAGATCAACAACCTTGTTCTGCTCAACCCGACAAACGGCTGGACAACCGACACCTTGGCCTCAATCGACGAGTGCTTGGTTTCGCTCAACATCAAAGAAATACTGTTCGGTGACCAAATCATCGTGGACGCATGCCACCTGAACGGCGGATTTATCAACGCCTTCTTCGATACCGAAGGAAACAACAATTTCGACATCTTCCCGCCCGACGAAACCGAGGAAGAATCGGTTGAGGAAGAATCGACCAGCTACAGCATCGATCTTGACAAATTGACACTCAATAACATCAAGATTCAGTACACCGACCTGGCCACCAACACCTTCGCCAAAGTGAACGGACTTGGAATGTCACTGAAAGGCAACATCAAGGACGACAACATCAAAGGCGACCTCGACCTGAGCATCAGCCGTGTGATGGCCAAAATAGACAACGACACCATGGTGATGCGTGCCGCCATCGACAACATCAACGTAAACGGCAAGGTTAAGATGAAGGGCGACGACATCAACGCCGACGCCACTATCGGCACAGGTGCAATTGGCGTGGCAACGACCGGCAGCAACAACATCGAAGCCAGCCTGAACAACTTCAAGGTCGGTTACAAAGGCGATATAAACAACTACGAGCATATCAAAGGACTTGTCACCCTCATTGCCAACGGCACAACAGCGGTAATGGACGGCGAGGCATATGCCAACAACGCCGACATAAACCTCGACATCCCTCTCGATTTTGATCTCAACAACAATTACGCCAAATTCGACAAATCGGCCATACAGCTCAACGACATCAAGCTTGAGTTCATAGGCGAAGCCACCATGAAGGACGCCATCACGCTCAACATGGACTTCCATACCAACGCGATGATTATCGACGACATTATTCGTCTTATGCCAGAATGGCTGAAGAAAGACCTGCTGAGTGGCATGAAAATCAACGGCAAGCTGATTCTCGACTCACATGTGGAAGGTACCTACAGCGAGAACCAAATGCCTGTGGTAAACGCCAATGTTACGCTCGCTGACGGCTATTTTGAGATGAGCGAGATGCTCCCCTACCCTCTGACAGGCATCAACACAAGCATTCACACCGATCTGGACCTCAACGGAAAATCTGATGTCAGCATCAATTCCTTTCGCGCGAGGATGAATAGCACCAGTGTCGCCGCAAGCGGCACCGTGAACGATGTGATGGATAAGATGTATTGCAACCTCAACCTCAAGGCAGACCTCAATTTCAATGACGTGAAATCGTTTCTGCCCGAGGATCTGAAGGCTCAAGGCATACTCAAGGCCAACATCAATTTGAAAGGCTCGGCCGAACAGTTTACCAATATGGATCTGATGCACACTCGTGTCAACGGAAATCTGGATTTCAGCAATCTGAATGTCAGATACTGCGACACCATAAGTTTAAATTCTTCGGACATGAGCGTGGGTTTTATCCTGCCTAACCCTCACGACAAGACTCTCAAAGACGGTTTGGCGCTTGTCACGCTTAAAGGCGCCGACCTGAACGCCGACCTGAACGGTACAAGCGCTATCAATGCGGCACTCAACGATTTTAACATATCGGCCCAAGTGTCAAACGTGCTCGACAGCACTGTGATGACATCGACTATTGTCGACTTCGCGATGAGCACCATGGATTTCAATATGGACGATATGTCGTTTCACACCAACAACGCCCACGGCAATGCTCTGATGATGCCATCGCAAAATATCGGCAACATATCGTATGCCGCGGTTTACAGCAGCGACAGTTTGGTGTTCGCCATGGGCAACGACATGCGTTTTGCCACCGATGCTCTGGCGGTGAATGCGACAGCCGACTACGATGAGACAGCCGAAGACATCTTTCTTCAGTGGAATCCCACTTTAGACCTCGATTTAGACAACGCCGTTTTCGAGACGGCCGATATCAGCGAGGCCATAGTAGTGCCATCTATCAACGTTACATACGGAGAGGCCGGACTCGACATCAACAACAGCCATGTGATACTCGGCAACTCCGATTTCTCGCTTGAAGGCAATCTGACCAATCTATACGAGCATTTCCAAAACAAGGAATTGCTGCTTGGCAACTTCAACTTCACCTCGGAATACACCGATGTCAACCAGCTGATGGACATATTCAGCGGCATGGGAGCCGACAGCACCGAAATGGCACAAAACACCGCCGACACCACTGTCAAGGATGCCGACCCGTTTATGGTGCCTTATGGCGTCGATATCAAACTGCACACCCTTATTAAAAGCGCCGACGCCGGTGACATGAAGATACGCAACGTGGGCGGTGACCTCACCATTAAAGATGGCATTCTGGTGCTGCAGGAAATGGGTTTCACAAGCGACGCGGCCGAGATGCAGCTTACAGCCATCTACAAGTCGAAACGCAAAAACCACCTGTATGCGGGCTTCGACTTCCACTTGCTTGACATCGACATAGCCGAGATGTTACATATCATCCCTGACCTTGACACTATCGTGCCTATGTTGAAATCGTTCGACGGCAAGGCTGAGTTCCACTTCGCGGCAGAAACCAACCTGAAAGCCGACTATACTCCAAAATATTCCACACTGAAAGCTGCCTGCAGCATCGAAGGGCAGGATCTGGTGGTGCTCGACGGCGAAACTTTCGACAATATTAAACGCAAACTCTTCTTCAGCAAGAAAACTGAAAACAAAATCGACAGCCTCGACGTGCAGTTTACGGTGTTCAAGAACGAAATCGACGTGTATCCGTTCTCGGTGTCAATGGACAAGTACTCGGCCATGCTTTACGGCAGACATAACCTCGACATGAGCTACGACTACAACATCGCGGTGCTTCGTCCACGAATGCTCAGCCATCTCGGGCTTGAGGTGAAAGGCCCCGACTTTGACAATATGAAGTTTAAAGTCAGAAGAAGCGTTCACCGCAATATGTTCAAGCCTGAGAAGCGCAACTACAAAGAGGAAAAGATTGCCGAGATTAAGAAGATTATCTCCAACTCTTTGAAAGAGAATGTTAAGTAGGCTGTTTCTCGGTGCGCTTTTTGTTGTGGCGGCCGTTTTGAAACTGCTGTCAATAGACAATTTCGAAATATACATCTACAGCTTCGGGCTGTTTAGCTACACTTGGACCACATTCTTCTCACGACTGCTTATTTTCATTGAGTTACTGATTGGTATCAGTTTGATTCTGAAAATTTGTTTCAAGCAGATTTGGTGGCTTACTATGCTTATGATAGCCGGCTTCACACTGTTTTTGGTTTATGCAGCCATTTTCCGAAACGACAGTAATTGCCATTGTTTCGGCGATTTGATTGAACTCGGCCCCACGCAGTCGATAGTGAAAAATATTATTGTAATGGCGTTGCTTTTCTTTATCAGAAATGAAGAAAGCCATGATTACAAACCGCTTTTGCGTAAGTGGCTGGTAGGGCTTACTGTTACGGTTTCGCTGGTGATTTCGTTCATCTTACTCCCGATGGACGTGATTTACAACAAGCTTTATTCTGAAAAGGAAAACTTGAACACCACGGCTTTTTACGAAAGCTTGAGCGACTCGACATATTTCGACGGCGAAAAGCTTATGGATGTCAGCCATGGCCGACACCTTATTAATTATGCACTAGCAGGATGCAAATACTGCCGCCTCGGAGCCGAGAAGCTCACTCTGATGATAGACAGGCACGGCATTTCACATGACAGGGTGAAATTTGTGGTCGGAGGCAGCGACGAGGCTGTCGGCAAATTCATCGAGATTACCGGCACTTCCGACTACGAGCACTGGAATATTGCTCTGCCCCAGTTGATGGCTATAACATTCGGAAAATTTCCGCTATTCGTTTTGATTGAAGACGGGAAAGTTGTAAAAGCAGGGGATTTCAGGATTTTGGATGACGAGGTTTTTGAGACTTTAGACTTTAGACCTTAGACCTTAGACTTTAGACCTTAGATATAAAAATAGAGACGTTTCAGCAACGTCTCTATTTTTTGTGGAGCATAGGAGAATCGAACTCCTGACCTTTTGAATGCCATTCAAACGCTCTACCAACTGAGCTAATACCCCTTTAGTTTTGCGGTGCAAAATTACAACATTTTTTGATACACCCGACAATAATTTTCAAAATTATTTGCGACGTCCTCTTCGACGGCCGCTGCCAGTATTATCTTCCACTTTTTTAGGCTTACGGAAGATATCGTCAGGACTCGTCGGTCGCAGCTCTTCAAGCCATTCAAAGCCTTTCAAAATCTCAGCACCAGGCTTCATTTTCTCCTTAGGATATAAGGTTTCGGTGGTTTTCTTGAAATACTTGATCCTGACAATCTGATTCTTTTCAATCTTGATATCCATCGCCACACTCTGCGACACGTTGATGCCAATCATCGAGCCGTCTTCTTCGCGCAGCCAGTACACAGTCTCGGCATTGCCGTCGTCGTAAACATGGTCGAGCTCGTTTTTCTTGAAATAGGCAGTCATCACCTTGCCTTTTATTTGGTTAAAGCCTTCGATGGTGTCTTTTTGGATGATAAAACCATTGGGATAAAGCAACACGCTGTCGATGGCACGATTGGCCGTCACTATGTTTATGGAATCGCCGCGCAGCTGGCTATTCTCGGCCCAAATCATCGGGTTGCCGCGCATCTTGGCAGTTGAGTCGCTAACAACATAACTCAACGAATCGCATTTGCCCTGAATATCCCTACGATAAAACCTCACATTGTAGTAAGAGAGTATGCGCTCGGCCTTGTTTGTTTCAGGATTCATAAAGAAAAACAAAGTGTCGGAATGCTGGTAAAGTGTGTCTTTGTCGGCATAATACCGCATCCTGGCGCTGTCGGTCACAAAGGCCTTGCCGATGTTTTTCCACATCTCACCATAGTTGCCCTCCAAGATGGCCTTATTGACAGTGTCGATGATATACACATTGCTTTTGGCCTTGGCAAATTCCGTTTTGCGATTATAACAGATTGTGTCGGCGGTAAGCGAATAACCTTGGTTGCTCAAGGTGGCGCGACGGTCGAGATAGGCTATGTCGTTGGCAGCGTCATACCAGCCGTAATTGCCTTTCAGGATATAATCATCGTAGTAAATTGTAGTCGGGCCGAAAAACAATATCTTCTCATCTTTGACACGATACTCCAAAGTATCAGTAATTATTCGGCTTCGAGGCGTTGTGACCACAACATTTGTACGGAAATATGCCACCTGGATATCGTCGCGGTAGTAGCCCTTGCGGCTTACCAGCTTTTTGTCGTTGCGTGTTATCGAGCCATGACGGGGATAGGTGGCCAGATGATTCTCACGATCATAAGTCATATAATTGGTTTTCAGCACCGTAGAGTCGTCTTTCAGGACAACATTGTCGAAAAGCTCGGCAAACTTCTTGTCGCCTGAATACTTACATTTGTCACTGAAGATGTCGGTTGTGTCGTTAACCTTGATATGCACATTGCCGTATCCGTCGAAATAACGCGTCTTTTCGTTGAAATGCGCGCTGTCGCTATAGAAATACGTCGAATCCTGACGCAGCACCACGTTTCCGATAAGGCGCTCCACGCCTTTGCCATAGGCTTCGTCGTAAACCTGATGGTCGGCATGTTCGATATGGACAAAAGTCTTGCTGTTCTGCTGGGCGTTTAATGTCCAACAAAACAACAAGACGTAAATTGTCAGGATTAAAAATTTAATTCGACGCATAAAAAATGTAAGGGCGAATAATGATTCGCCCCAACAATTATTCGTATTTTTTGTTTTCGGCCTTGCCGTCGAGCACCATGATGCCGTTAAGTGCAAGGGCCAACATCTCGTCTTCACCTGGATAACGGTAAACCGGAGCGATCTTCTTGACATGTTCTTCGATGATGCCGCAGAAGGTCTTGTCGTAGGCCATACCGCCAGTGATGAAGATGCCATCGACGTTCATGTCGAGAGCCGCTGCTGCCACACCGCCGATTTCCTTAGCGATCTGGTATGCCATGGCGCGATACACCTTCTCCCATTCTTTGTTGCCGGCCTTCACTGCGTTTTCAACTTCGAGAGCGTCGTTGGTGCCGAGATATGCCACATAGCCACCTTGGCCTTTGAGCATGAGGTCGACATCTTTCTTGGTGTATTTGCCGCTGAAGCAGGCTTTCATCAATGGTCCTGACGGAAGGGCGCCCGATCGTTCAGGTGTGAATGGACCGTCGCCGTTCAAAGCGTTGTTGACGTCCACCACGCGACCGTGTTTGTGAGCACCGACAGAGATTCCGCCGCCGAGATGCACACCGATGAGGTTGAGGTCTTCGTATTTCTTGCCGACAGCCTCAGCATGCTGACGGGCAATCATCTTCTGGTTCAAGGCGTGGAAAATAGAGATACGCGGGAACAGCGGGTGACCCGAGTAACGTGCCACGTCTTCCATCTCGTCCACCACGACAGGGTCGGCGATGTAAGCTTTCACGCCGTATTCCTTGGCGATGTCGTTGGCGATGAGACCGCCGAGGTTGCAGGCGTGCTCACCATACGATGCGGCTTTGAGGTCGCGGAGCATAGGCTCATTCACCTCGTAAACACCTGATGTGAGAGGGTGAAGCAGACCGCCGCGGCCAACCACTGCGCTGATACCGTTGATGTCAACGCCTTCGTTTTTCAACTCATTGAGAATCACATCTTTACGATAAGAGAACTGGTCAGCGATCTTGTCGAATTTAGCCAAGTCTTCAACAGAATGTTTGATATTCTTCTTGAAAACCTGTTCCTTGTCATTGAAAACAGCAACCTTGGTTGATGTCGAGCCTGGATTGACGATTAAAAGTTTATACATGATTTTTATGTTTTATGTTATTTATGCGATTAATGCTGCCAATGCGATTGAATAGAGCTTTGTGAGCGATGTGTCGCCGCGTGATGAGAGGACGCAAGGAACCTTGGCACCCATGAGCATCGCGCCGATTTCCGATTTGTTGAATTTCGAGCAGCATTTGTAGAACACGTTCGATGCTTCGAGGTTAGGGAACACGAGGCAGTCGGCGTCGCCGGCCACCGGGCTGTTCATGCCTTTGATCTGTGCTGTCTCAGCGTCGCAAGCGAGGTCTAAAGAGATAGGACCTTCGACAAGGCAACCTTTGATCTGACCGCGGTCGGCCATCTTAGAGATGATAGCTGCGTCGACGCATGCCGGGATACCTGCACTCATCTGCTCGGTAGCTGTCACGAGAGCGACTTTCGGGGTCTTCACGCCGAGAGCCTTCGACACTGTGGTGACATATTTCAAGATAGTCTGTTTCTGCTTGAGGTCAGGCAACGGGATGATAGCGCAGTCAGAAGCCACGAGGAGCTTATGGTAAGCCGGGTTCTGGATCACTGCGACGTGTGCCAGGGTGACGTTAGGTGGGCAGAGGCCGCGTTCCTTGTTGAGGATGGCGCGCATGTATTTGTCGGTAGGGAGAAGGCCTTTCATGAGGATGTCGCCTTCGCCGCGGTTGATGAGGTCACATGCCAAAGCAGCTGCCTTCACGTCGTCTTTTTCCTCGACAATCTTGAACTTGTTGATGTCGATCTTCTCTTCCTTGCAGATCTCGGCGATACGAGCAGGGTCACCGATAAGGGTGGCTTCGATAAGACCGTTGTCGACAGCGTCATTCACTGCGCAGATTGTGTGGTCGTCCATAGCGTAAGCTGCTACAAGACGTTTTTTAGGACGGCTCTTCAGCACGTCGAACATTTGATTTAATTTGGTGATTTCCATTTTCGTTAACTTTTTTTGTTATTTATTTAATTCAATTGTTTTCGTTATTATTTTATGAGATTCCTCCGCTCACTGCGGTCGGTCGGAATGACGAATAGTGCCGTCATTTCGACTGAAGCGAAGCGGAATGGAGACCCGAGCAAAGCGAGAGCATTCACTTTTGGTGAATAAATCTCCGGCTATCAACACCCGATATATCTTGAGATAACTAATTTCAAAATCTCACTTGTGCCCTCGCCGATTTGCAGAATGCGCTGGTCGCGATAGAAGCGTTCCATGTTGAAATCCTTAAGCAGACCGTGGCCTCCCATCACCTGGACGGCTTTGTCGCAAACCTCGGCAGCCACTTGTGAGCAGTACAGCTTCGCCATCGCAGCCTGTTTTCCGTAAGGCAGATGAGCGTCTTTCATGCGGCAGGCCTTGTAAAGCAACTCGCGTGCCGCCTCAATCTTCATCGCCATCTCGGCAAGCATGAAGCTGACAGCCTGGAACTTGCACACCGGCTTGCCAAACTGCTCGCGTTGCTTCGAATATTCGAGAGCCATCTCGTAGGCACCCTGCGCACAGCCGAGTCCCATAGCGCCGATGCTGAGACGACCACCGTCGAGTGTCGCCAGCATGATATGTGAGCCATCGCCTGGTTTTCCGAGGATGTCGGCCTCGCTGAGTTTAACGTTGTTAAACTTCAGCTCGCCAGTGTTCGAGGCGCGCCACATCATCTTGCGGTCCATCGGTCGCTGTGTGAATCCCTGAGTGGTGTTCTCTATCAGAAACGCCGTAAACTCAGGCTTGCCGTTGCTCTCGCCGCTGATGACCTGTATGGTGCTGCCCAACGTCATCGGAGTGGCACTGTTGGTGATAAAAATCTTCGAGCCATTGACAACCCACTGATTGTCAACGAGTTTAGCTGTCGATTTCGTGCCACGCGAGTCGCAGCCCGCCGTCTCCTCGGTGAGACCGAAGCCCCACAGATGGTCTTTGCACAACTTCGGGAGATATTTCTCTTTCTGTTCTTTTGTTCCGTAATCTTTGATTGGGCCGATGCCGAGTGAGTTATCAGCCGCGATGGTTGCTGCCGTGGAGCCATCAACACGCGCAAGTTCCTCAACAGCAATGATATACGACAATGTGTCGAGGCCCTGTCCGCCGTACTGCTGAGGCACGCACATGCCAAGCAGTCCGAGTTGTCCCATCTTCTTTGTCAGCTCGACGTCGAATTTCTCGTGCTCGTCGTTGAACGCTGCCACCGGTTTTACCTCTTTCTCAGCGAAATCACGCACCTTAGCGCGCAATTCAATCTGTTTTTCAGTCAATCCGAAATTCATATTCCAAGTTCAATTAAAACTGTTTTCGTATCTACTTTTTCACCTTCTTTAACATTGATTTTCATGACTTTAGCATCGCCTTTGGCCACAATATTGTTCTCCATCTTCATTGCTTCGACAATACAAAGAATAGTGCCGTAATGCACCTCATCTCCTTCTTTCACGTTGATTTTCATCACGTTACCTGGCATTGGCGAGAAAAACTTCATGTCGTCGCCAGCCACGTCGGTATGCGAATAATCTTTCATGTCGTTGAGCTGGTCGTCGCGATGGCAGATGAAATCCAAGCCGCGCAGATGCACGCAGTAGTCGTGATACGGAGTCTGGGACACAAACACCGGCTCAGTGCGGCCGTTGATGATCACCTTCTGGACTTCGCCATTCTGCGAAAGCATTACAGAATAAGGCTTTCCGTTGATTACACACTCGAGGTTGGTGCTCGAAAGATGATTGATCTGCACCTTCATCGACTGATCTTCCACCGTGACGTTCAGCGACATTTGAAAACGCCAGTAACCTATTGAGTTCCAGACATTTGCAGTGCTCTGACGGTTGTTGAAATTGTGGAAAAGGAACATCGCCGCCACATCTTCTTTCTTTATGTTTTGGCGAGCCTGACGCATGGTCTCAACCAGATCGTCCTGATGCTTTCCGCAATAGGAAGTGTCGATTTTATTGTTTGTAAAGTCTTTATTATCAATGATACTTTGCAGATAAGGGATGTTCGTCTTCTCAGTCTGGACGATATATTCTTTCAACGCTCTACGAGTAATCTCTATGGCTTCATCTCTGGTCTTGCCGAAGCATATCAGCTTAGCTATCATCGGGTCGTAGCTGTCGCTGATTGTGCACGGACCGTCGATGCTGCTGTCGATACGCACGCCACGCATCTGAGGCTCGTGATAAAGTGTCACCTCGCCTGCTGCCGGAAGGAAGTCGTGCTCCGCATCCTCAGCATACACACGGCATTCGATAGCGTGACCCTTGTCTTGAATCATATCCTGCGTCCAGCCCATCTCCTTGCCGCGAGCGATACGAATTTGTTCCTCAACGATGTCAATTCCGGTGCGCTGCTCAGTGACAGGATGCTCCACCTGGATTCGGGTGTTCATCTCGAGGAAGTAGAAGTTGAGGTCTTTGTCAACGAGGAACTCCACTGTGCCAGCGTTTTTGTAACCCACTGCTTTACAGAGGTTTACGGCAGTCTCGCAAATCGCCTGACGTTTCTCAGGAGTGAGTGTCGGTGACGGCGATTCTTCAATTATTTTCTGGTAACGACGCTGCACCGAGCATTCGCGTTCGTAGAGATGGATGACGTTGCCGTAGTGGTCGGCAAGCACCTGCACCTCGATATGGCGTGGATTTTCGACATATTTCTCGACATAGACCTCGCCGTCGCCGAAGTATTTCTGTGCCTCACGCGACGCTTTTTCAAGTTCATCACGAAGGTCTTCTTTACTTCTGACGATGTGCATGCCTTTTCCACCGCCGCCTGCCGCTGCTTTTATCAGCACAGGATACGGAAGCTTGTCGGCTTGCTTCATGATATCGTCCATGGTGCCGGTAACACCAGTAGTCACTGGTATTCCGTGCGATTTCGCAAACTCACGGGCCTGGATTTTGTTACCCATCAGGCGCATGGTGTCGGCATCAGGACCGATGAAGATGATATTGTTGTTTGCGCAAGCCTCGGCCAGTTCCGGACTTTCCGACAAAAATCCATAGCCGGGATGTATGGCGTCGGCGCCAGTGTCGAGGGCTGCGTCGATAATCTTCTGAATATTGAGGTAAGTATCTTTAAGTTGGCCGTTACCAAGAGGTCGGGCTTCGTCGGCCATACGGCGGTGCAATGCGTCGGCGTCGTTATCGGCATAGATAGCTACTGAGTTGATACTCAGCTTTTTAAGCGTACGCATCACCCTCACCGCAATCTCTCCGCGGCCTGCTATCAGCACTTTATGAATCTTCTTCGAAGGCATAGTATATATTTCGTTGCAAAAGTACGAAAATTATATTGACAATGCAAATTATTTGACAGGATTTATTTTTAGACAGGATTTACAAGATTAACAAGATTTTACCACTCTGCTCGTATGCCAGAATATTGATGACGGGGTTTGAAGGATTATTGACGGATTTAATATTTAATCTTAAAATAGTCGAGTAAAGACTTGAAATTGTCTTGCGCCGAAAGGCAAGTATCTCGTAGGAATCCGTTGATTTTGCCCCAATTTTGAAGGCCCCGATAGTAGAAAAAGCGTAAATCTTCAGTGATGATAAACGGAACTATCGCGTTTTGCAGGCATTGCCAGAACATTATTAGACGCCCGACGCGACCGTTACCATCTTGAAACGGATGTATGCGCTCAAAATGCACGTGAAAATCAAGAATATCGTCGAGATTCACTTGTTTTTTGGCATTAAAATCTGCAATAAGAGCTTTCATTTGCTTGTGAACATCCTCAGGTAAAACTGTTTTTTCTCCTCCGATTTCATTTGCCAAACGTTTATAATCGCCAACTGCAAACCAAGGTTTTTGACTGCCGGACGTATTGGATTTAAGCAACAGATGCAGCTGTTTGATATGCGATTCAGTAATCTTTTCGTCGGCATGGTCGATGATATAATCGATGCAGCGGAAGTGGTTCACCGTTTCCAAAATATCGTCGATTCTTGTGTTTTCGTTAGTGATTCCGAGGGTGTTTGTCTCAAAGATGAAACGCGTCTGTTCTTTAGTAAGACGGCTGCCCTCGATGTAATTGGAGTTATACGTGAGATCGATTTGCGTACGATGATAGATTCCGCCTTTAAGTTTGATGTTTTTCTCTTCTCTCAAGCGCAAAAGCAATGGCGATGGTTTCTTTTTGCGTTTTTGGGGCAGAACAGAATCTTCCGGAATATTCCATGTTTTTCCTGTCAGGAAGGCTCCTTCAATCTTTCCCGAAGCGCAGTAATTTCTGATTGTGCGCTCGCTCACGCCGTACTTTTCCGCAAACTGAACAACTGACAAATATTCCATTTTATCGGCAAATTTTTAAAAATCACGCTGCAAAGATAGTGATTTTTGCCGATATCGGCAAGATTTTTTGAATTTTAGGAATAATATAATTTTTTTCCCTTTTCCCTTGATGGATAATGAAGCGAAAAGATCAAGGCCCGAATTATCGGCCAACCCTGCCCCGCGATTCGGGCCGGGCCCGCACACCGCGAAGCGACGTGGGGGCGAAGCCAATGATAAAAAATTTAAAAATAGTTACCAATATTTAATAATTATTAGTAACTTTGCATCGAAAAATTTAAAGAATATGAAAACAACATCAGTAGCTTTAGGCAGTTATTTCGACGAATTCATTGCCTCGATCATCCAAACTGGCAGGTATAACAACGCCAGCGAAGTGGTACGTGCAGGACTTCGTCTTTTGGAAGAACAAGAGCAGCAAGTGGCGCAATTGAGAAGTGCCATTCGCGAAGGAATTGAAAGTGGACGGAACGACAATTTTGACCCTGAAACCAATTTGAACCAGTTAAAAGCCAAAAATTATGAAAAAGTATCATCTCACAAACAAGGCCGTACAAGATCTCAACGAGATATGGACTTACACGGTTGAAAAATGGTCGGAATCGCAAGCCGACGCATATTATCGCGATTTAATTGAGGCCATTCAGGATGTCGCTGAGCATCCAACATATCTTGACAGAAAATACGATGAGATTCTTATCGGATTATATTGCCATAAATGCAATAAACATCTGATTTTCTATCATTTAGTTGATGATGAAGTTGAAGTGATTAGAATTCTTCATCAGAAAATGGATATTTATTCGAAGTTTGGATAAAACTTTTTGCCTTAGCAGGCGGTTTTTATTGTTCTTTTCCCTTGATGGAAAAGGAACCAAAAGATCAAGGCCCGAATTATCGGACCCAACCCTGCAGCCGTTCTAAGGCTGTGATTCTCAGCACGGGTAGTGCTTTCTGATGAAAGCAAACGACCAGGCGCCCCGTTTGAGAATCAGCGCCTTAGCCCGTCTTTTTGGCCACCGCTGCCCCGCGATTCGGGCCGGGCCCGCGCACCGCAGAGCGACGTGGGGGCGAAGCCAAGAAAAATGTTCTTAAATTACTTATTTTTTTCTTTTTCCAACCTCAGTTTTTTCAAAGATTTACCATTATAACTAAAGTATTTTGGACCTTGATAAGCTTCTGCTGGATTTCGTTTATCCTCTGGTATAAATTTTTTACAGAATCCAGTTAAAGTGTAGCTTTCACCATTAAAAACTATGGTTTTATCGTCGCCTGCGACAACAACATTAACACCTGTAGGAATAAATGTTATAACATCCCCTTGTTTTAAATCGACCATCGAAAACTTAAATGGCGGTTTTATAGCATTTTTCTTCGTTGTTTTTACAATAACAGGTTCTATTGGAGGATTATCTATATAAGACAATAATTTTTCGTATTTCTTTTGGGAAAGTATAAATGCACTCTGAGGAGCACCATTCAACCCATTGTTTCTCAAATGTAACAAAGTAAGATTCTTATTATTCTTAACTTCTGCCATTTTCAACAATGCAAAACAACCACCTTTTAATCCCCAATCTTTATTTTTATAATTTTTAGCATACTTGTCATCAGTATCCATTTCAGGGTTATATGGCATATATGCCTTAACTACTTCAAAACTATACAATATAGCTTTATCCGGATGAGATGAATAAATATATCCTCTATCACCATCTTTCACTTTCTTAAAATTATTCTTGATTTGCCAATATACCTTGCCCTCTTTCTTAAAACATGTTTTTAAGTCAAAATACTTAAGGTTACTTGGCAGTAACCATACCATTTGTTTTGATTCCTGGACAGACTCTGTTGGCAAAACATTATCTTCTTTTTTCTTAAGAAATATATCAAATCCGGCTGCACAAATATAGTTCTTAGCCTCATCAAATATTGGTTCCAAAGTATAAATTTGATTCTTTTTAAGAGGCGGTTGTTGTGGAACCTGTTTATTCTCTGATAAATCGTAATAACCAAGATCTTTGAGCGCTTCATAGGTCTTTGCTTCAAGCCACTTAACTTCAGTAGTTGACAATGTATCTCCAGTTGAGTGAAAAACAATAGCCTCTGTCCAAAAATCTTTTGCTTCGTGGTTTTTCAATCGTTTTATAGAATCGTCTGTCTCGCCCACATACAATTGTCTTTTATCGCGGTTAACAAGTATGTATAAAGCAGGTTTATTAAGATCAGAAGCATAATCTGATACAAATTTTTTATCAGCTCTATCAATAACAAACAATTCTGTTACCTGACTTTCACAACTAATGATTCTAGATACCAAAGTATTATCCGGAACCAATATCTGAAACAATTTTGCCATACTGTTGGTTTGTTTTACGACACTATAAAATTATGAAAATTTTTCAGATTTCAAAAATAAAAAAAAATTTGAAAAAAACCAAGATTCCTCATCCCTTTCGGGGTTCGGAATGACAAGTCATTTTTTAATTCTATATTGCTTCCATTTTTCCGGAATATGCAAATCGTAATCATATTTGTCAAGATGAATAACATCAGGCAACAGGCATTGTTTGAAACGTTTTTCATAACGGCTCAAAAACACTGCGCCTCCTGTAATTGTATTCAAATCACTTGAATAATGATTTGGTGGAAAATAAACAAACACACGCTGTTTTGCTTCCATTGCCAATTCAACCGCAGGTATCATGTCACTGTCAGCAGAAACAACAATAGAAATATCGCAATTCTTCTTATATGCATCAGAAACTATTTGGGTGGCAATACGAACATCCGATTCCTTTTCTTCGTATGTGCGAATTGTATAGCCGCAATTACGACAAATAATCTCCTTACGCAAATATTTTCCTAAAATCAATTGAAACTTAGAATTCTGTTTATTTGCTTGGAAAAATGCATCTTGGTTCTTCTGTTTGATTTCGTCATCAGGAATCGCAGAAAAATATTTTACAGCCACAAGCTCTTGATTTTCTTTAAGTCCAAGTTCAAAGAAACGTACCATATCCAACCAATAATACTTTCTCCAACATTTATTCTTTTTCAATCCATAATAAAAATTGAAACCGTCAACATACACTATAACTTTTTGCTTTTCCATAAGTTTTGATATTTGATAAAAATAAGCCACCCTAATTAAGGTGGCGGGCCGTAGTCTTTCTCACCTACGGGGGATAAATCTGCTGCAAAGATAATACTTTTTTTGAAATACTATTAAAATTCTCAAAAAAATTTACATCTCTCCTAGCCTCTTCTCATCTAAACGATAAATCGTCCAGTCGTCCATCGGCTTTGCGCCAAGGGATTTGTAGAAGTTTATTGAAGGCTGGTTCCAATCGAGGCACACCCACTCCATGCGGCCACAGTGGCGCTCTTTGGCGAGATGAGCAAGGTATAATAACAAAGCCTTGCCGTAGCCTAAACCTCGTTTTTCGGGGATAACGAAAAGGTCTTCAAGATAGAGTCCTTTACGACCGACGAAGGTGCTGAAGTTGTGGAAAAACAAGGCAAAACCGACAGGAACGCCGTCCTCGCAACCGAAAACGACTTCGGCATCATGATTCACAAATAATGAGTCGTGAATGGTTTCCACTGTAGCTTCGACTTCGTCGAGCATTTTCTCGTATGTAGCGAGCTTTTTGATAAACTCGAGGACGAGAGCAGCCTCCGATTCTTGAGCGGGGCGTATTTCGAATTTGGGCATCTTATTTGATATTTAATGAGTTAATAGCCTCCATCACAAGCGATTCCATAGTGAAATAGGTGTCGGGATTCGGATGGCAGCCGTCGCCGCTGAGAGTTTTGGGCAGACCGAGGTTTTTGTCAGCAAGAGCAGCATGATAATCGACATAAACGATGTCGTTATTTTGGGCGTATTCTTTCAAACTTTTGTTGATATTGACGATAGTCTGGCCAGGGTTTAAAATCTCTTTTCGCCAAGGAAATTCTGAGCATGGCGGTATTGAACAGATTATCGGGACTATGCCGTTGGCTTTGGCAAGATTGCACATCGCGATGATGTTTTCAACCACTTTTTCAGGCTCGACATAAAAATCATTATGCGCCACATCATTGGTGCCAGCCATGATAACCACAGCTTTCGGATGAAGTTCGACCACATCGGCAGTGAAACGAACCAACATCTGCGACGAGGTTTGACCGCTTATGCCTCTTCCACAGAAATTATTGTCGCTGAAGAAGTTGTGATGATAATAAATCCAGTTTTCGGTTATCGAATTACCCATAAAAACCACCTTCGGATAATTGCCACTCGCCTTGATTCGATCATTGTCGGCCTTAAACCTGTTGAACCCGAACCAATCCTGCGAAAATCCAAAATAAGACATCATTAAAAATGCAATTAAAAGCGCTTTTTTCATAATTATCAAATTTACATGGCAAATATACAAAAAATTAAATAAGGCAATTTTATTTATATCTTTGCAATCTAATTATTGAGAAATGGACGCTAAACACCGCATACTTTTTGTCTGTCACGGGAATATCTGCCGCAGCCCGATGGCGGAGTATATCTTGAAGGATATGGTAGAAAAATCTGGGCGTGCCGATGAGTTTGAGATTGCGTCAGCTGCCACATCAACCGAAGAAATCGGCAACGACCTCTACCCTCCGGCGAGACGGACTTTGTTTAAGCACGACATAAAATACGGATATCGTCACGCTCGGCAAATCACCATGGACGACTACAGGCATTACGATCACATCATCGCGATGGATGAGAATAACTTGCGAAATCTGCAACGGCTTCTTGGCGATGATGTCGATGGCAAAATCTCTCTAATGATGGACCACGCCGGGAAACACCGCGATGTTGCCGATCCGTGGTACACCGGGGATTTTGAGAAGACTTATGATGATATCACCGAAGGATGCAAGGCGCTTTTATTAGCCATTAGCCACTAGCCATTAGCCATTAGAAATCTTACAGCTAATGGCTAATGGCTAACACCTAATGGCTTATAACCGGCTTATTTATCAAGGAATTTCTTCATTCTTTCCTGGGCATCTTTTCCCATTCGTTCGTTGGCGATGAGAGACGATGTCATTTCAAAAATGCCACTGTATGGGTCATCATGACCTGCAACCGAACGAATCAATTGTTTGCAATCACTAATGGCTGATGGCGATGCCGCGAGATAATGTTCGGTGTAGAAATCCAAGCGTTTGTTGAGTTCCTCCATCGTGCCGATGTAGTTCACGAGGTTGAATTTCAACGCTTCCTGAGCTGTGAACTTACGGCCGCTCAGCATGGTGTCGCGAGCCATAGCTTCACCGCAACGTGAAATTACGAAAGGCGAAATAGTAGCTGGAGTGAGACCCAGTTTCACCTCGCTGAAGGCAAAGACAGTGTCATTTTCAGCCAAAACCACGTCGCAAGCGGCTATGATTCCGTTGCCGCCTCCTATCACGTGACCGTGCACCAACGCTATCACTGGAGTGTTGCAGAAATAGATGGTCTGGAACAACTTCGAGAGCTTGTTGGCGTCATCCAGATTCTGCGCATAGCCATATTTTGCTATGTCTTTCATGTAGTTGAGGTCGGCGCCGGCGCAGAAACTCTTGCCGTTGCCACAGATCTCAATCACATGGATATCCTCGCGCGCGTCGAGCCAATCGATGGCCTCGGTGAGCTCATGAATCATCATGGCATTCAAGGCGTTGCGGACCTCGGGACGGTTCAGCGCGACGCGCGCGACGTTTTTCTCGATTCCTATTTGAAGTGTGGTAAATTCCATAATTACATTCTAAATACTCCGAACTGTTGTGGCGGGAACTTCTGGTTGAGCGATGCCGCGATGCCCATGGCGAGGATTCTTCTGGTGTCGACCGGGTCGATTATGCCGTCGTCCCACAGACGAGCGGTGCTGTAGAAGGCCGAGCCTTCGTAGTCGTATTTCGCCAGAATCTCGCGTTTCAACTGCTTGATTTCCTCTTCAGGAACTGGCATTCCCTTGTAATGATACTGGTCTTCCTTCACCGTTGCGAGCACGTTGGCCGCCTGTGTGCCTCCCATGACCGAAATCTTGGCGTTAGGCCACATAAACAGCAGTCTCGGACTATAGGCGCGACCCGCCATTCCGTAGTTGCCGGCACCGAACGAGCCACCGAAGATAACAGTGAACTTCGGCACGTTGGCATTGCTTACCGCATGCACCATCTTGGCGCCGTCCTTGGCGATGCCGCCGCATTCGTATTGCTTGCCGACCATGAAGCCGGTGACGTTCTGCAAGAAAACCAACGGGATGTTACGTTGGCAGCAAAGCTCGATGAAGTGCGTCGCCTTCAATGCCGACTCGCTGAAAAGCACGCCGTAGTTGGCGATGATACCCACCGGGAAGCCCATCAGATGCGCGAAACCGCAGACGATAGTCGTCGCATATCTCTCTTTAAATTCCTGGAAGCGACTGCCATCGACGATACGCATGATGACCTCGCGCGGATCAACAACTTTTCGCAAATCGACTGGCGCGATGCCATACAGCTCCGTCGGGTCGTAGAGAGGCTCTTCGACAGGAAGCATATCGAGCAGCTGTTTCTTCGGTTTCTCCAGTGTTTTAAAGATGTTACGACAAATCTGCATGGCATGGCTGTCGTTCTCCGCCAGATGGTCGGCAACGCCAGAGACAGAGGTGTGCATCTCGGCTCCGCCAAGTTCTTCAGCAGTGACGATCTCGCCTGTAGCGGCCTTCACCAGCGGAGGTCCGCCGAGGTAGATGGTGCCTTGTTTCTTCACGATGATGGTTTCGTCGCTCATGGCAGGCACGTAGGCGCCGCCCGCGGTGCACATTCCCATCACGATGGCAATCTGAGGGATGCCCATTGCCGACATCCTCGCCTGGTTGTAGAAGAAACGTCCGAAATGTTCCTTATCCGGGAACACGGTGTCCTGCTCGGGCAGGAAGGCGCCGCCGCTGTCGACCATATACACGCACGGCAGATGGTTCTCCATCGCGATCTCCTGTGCGCGCAGGTGTTTCTTGACGGTGTATTGCATATACGTGCCGCCTTTCACCGTGGCATCGTTGGCAACGATGACAGCCTCGCGGCCTTGAATCATGCCGATACCGGTGATGATGCCCGCCGACGGGAAGTCGTTGTTATAAGTGTCGTAAGCCGCCATCGGCGAGAGCTCCAAAAACGGGGTATTCTTATCGATGAGCAGGTCGATGCGCTCGCGGGCAAGGAGTTTGTTACGTTTTTTATGCTTGGCGATAGCCGCCTCTCCGCCGCCGTGCATGCTGGCGTCCATGGCGTCGTGATATTGCGCCATCAAATCCATGAAAGCCTTACGGTTCTCCTGAAACTCGGCGCTGCCGGGGCTGATTTGAGATTTTAAAGTCTGCACTTTGAGATAATTTTTTGCAAAGTTATAATTTTTTTCGGTCGCTTACGGCGAGAAACCCTAAAAAATCTTTTAAAAAATCCAGAAAAGATCTTTCATAACAAAATATTATTAGGAAAAAACTTGCTGATAATATAATTGTTGTATATTTGTAGCGTAATTATTGGATATAATTTTACTAACTAAAATTTTACAAAAATGAAAAAATTCTTATCAATTATGTTTGTCACGGCACTTGTTGCAATGACGATGGTAGCTTGCAAGAAAGACAATGACAAAAAAGAAGACCCGACAGAAATCGCGGCCAACACTCTCGTGTATGACGGCGTGACCTATCAATTTAATAGCGAAGCCATTCTTGAAAGCGAGGGTACTTATTTAAGCTACTTCGCTTTTATCAATGACAATGATAATTTCCAAGGGCATATTGATGGCTTGAACAAAACTTTCAACCTCACTCAAGCCCAGGACTTCATGTTTGACATCTACATGTATTTTAATCAGATGTCCATCAGTTTAACTATGTATGGTGATAACAGCATCAGCGGCCAAATAGGTGACACCCAGTACAGTGGCGAATCCATCTTCAGCGAGGGCACCTTCACCAACACTTACGATGACAGTGGTGTCACCTGCTATCTTAACGGCACCTTGAAGAACGGCAAAAAACTGGCCTATAAAGTTTTCGTTCCTGAGAGCGAAATACAAAGACCGCCACACAAATAATCAATAATCATTGTAAATCTATCTATTTAATGGCATAAAAACGGCTGGCAAATTGAAATGTCGGCCGTTTTTTATACCCTTTCGAATATAATTTTGAAAAATTTTAGTATTTTTACATTATTTCAGATGTAATTTAAATATTTTTTGTATTTTTGCAGCCGAAAGAATATAAAAAATATGAAAAAATCAGTTTTAACAGATACCGTGAAACGGCTCAGGAAACAGTACGGACTGACGCAGGAACAGCTCGCGCTGAAGTCGGGAGTGGGACTGAATTTTGTGCGCGAAATGGAGCAAGGCAAGGCGACTGTGAGGCTCGACAAAGTCAACCAAGTGCTCAATTTGTTCAACTATGAGATGGCGCCCATGCCAAGAAAGGATGAACGATGAAAAAAGCTTTGGTTTATTTTAAGGATATGTTGGCGGGTCGGCTTTCAGAAACAGACGAAGGCTTTGTGTTTCAATATGATGCGATGTATTTGACATCTGACAAACCAGAACCGATAAGTCTAACTTTACCATTGACCGATAAGCCTTACGAAAGTCCAGTTTTATTTCCGTTTTTCGACGGATTGATACCTGAAGGCTGGCTGTTGGATGTGGCATTGCGAAACACCGACATCAGTATGCTCGACCGAATGTCGTTACTGCTTTTGTGCTGCAAAGACTGTATCGGAGCAGTGAGCGTAGTACCTGAAAACGAGGAGGTTAGCCATGTGTAAATGTCTGTTTTGCTATAAAGAATTAAACGGGGATGAGTTCAATTATCATGCCCGATGCGCACGCAAATTCTTCGGTTCAACAACGGCTCCAACGATGGATTATACTCAAAAAAACATGGACCGTTTGGCAGAACAGATAATCCGTTCGCAAACCACATTGACAGGGGTTCAACCCAAGCTTTCGCTAAATCTTCAAAAACACGAAGAAAGTCAGAGATTGACCGTTGTCGGACTTTGGGGTGAATATATTTTCAAGCCTCAAACAGCAGATTTTCAGGAACTGCCAGAAAATGAGGATTTGACCATGCATCTTGCCGAAATAGCTGGCATAAACACAGCAAAACACTCACTGATACGTCTCGCCGACAACTCTTTGGGCTATCTCACACGTCGCATGGACCGAGATGATAAAGGCAACAAATTGGCTATGGAAGACTTCTGTCAGCTTACGGAACGACAAACCGAGTATAAGTATCGCAGTTCATACGAGCAGGTTGCCAAAGCAATTGCCAAATATTCATTAGTACCAACACTGGATTTGGTGAATTTTTATGAAATAGTGTTATTTTGCTGGCTGACTGGCAATAACGACATGCATCTTAAAAACTTCTCGTTGCTTTCAAATGAAAGTTGCGGCTACGAACTCTCGCCTGCTTACGATTTGCTTAACGTGACGATAGTGAATCCTTCAGACAAAGAGGAGTTGGCATTGACTCTCAACGGCAAAAAGAGTCGCATCACGCTCAACGATTTCATTGAAGCGGCAAGCAAATCAGGCATTTCAGAAATAATCATAAAACGTCTGATTTCAAATTTCGAAAAATGTGTCCCTGCATGGGTTCAAAAAATCGACGAGTCGTTTTTGTCGGATGAGATGAAAGACAGATACGTGGAGCTTATTTACGACAGGATAAAACAGCTTTGAAAGAACGACATGAACGATATCCCGGCATCACTGATGTGAGTCTGGAGCCACTCCATCAGGGAAACTTCCCAGGAAAAGAAAGTTGAAAAACCCGTCCTTTTGAGCGTTTGCTACACTCAATGTGAAAACCAATGCGATTGCGAATAATATCTTTTTCATATCTGTTATCTTTTATCTATTATCTAACAATAATCTTCTGTGTCTTACCATTCAATTTCAAAATATAGACACCTGTCTGAGATGGTTTTTCAACCGTCTGTACGCCTGATACACGATGGTTCACTATCATTCGTCCCATCACGTCGAACATCTGCAGCTCGCCTTCGCCTTCGACGACGATGTCGCTGCCGCTCTGGTAGGCGAATATCTCGGACTCTGAGCCGGTTTCTGAGCCTGTCGAAGAAAAAACCAGCACAAAACGGTCTCTTCTATCAGCTGACGATCCGATGAATGAATATTCATTATCGATACTCAGGTCAACAGTCTCGTTTTTGAATTTGTCAATCAATTTGATGCCGGTCATATCGTCACCATCGAATGTGATGGTGTATTTGCCGGTTTCCTTTGCTTTGAAATACAATGGGATATCGCCGTTTCGGTCGGAATAAGCAATAGCGTAGTCGTTGCCGTCTTTAGGGATGTAGATGTTGGCATCCTGCTCGCCGAAGTAGAATTTCCCGAGTTGCATGCCTTCGTCGAAGGTGATGATGGCGTTGTCGAGGGTCTTCAAAGCGTTGCCGTCGCGGGTGGCGACAGTTTGGGCCAAGGTCATTTCCAGACTTCCGTTATTGGAATTCGTGAATGGTTCCGTTGTGCGGAAGACGATGTCTTCGTTGTTTTCCACTTTGACAATGACACCATAGCAGGGTTGGATGGGTGTTGCTTTATCGACAGGATTAGCCACGATGATGGCACCGTTGTCATCCAATGTGTAATAAGGCTTGTTGACGTATGCCTCAATACAGAACGGGTTGCCCACGAGGTTGTAGCCATTGGGAAGGCCTGCAATGGCCTTCTCGCCGCCCGTGTCGAGCGTGCCGGTGAAGGTCAAGGTCTTGGTCTCCTTGGTGGCGTAGAGGTAGCCTTGACCGTTGACGAGGTTGAAGTCGGCGGTATGGGTGTGGTAGTTCTCCCACATCAGGTCGCTCGGGTCCAGGCGGTAGAGGTCGAAATCATACGCCACAGGATTTGTTTCCGGAATGGAAGCACCAATAAGGTTGGTAACGGTATTTGGGGCAATGCTTCCTTCAATAGGTGAGGCAATGAATGCCCAGTGGCCACTGCCTTCACCGTAACCAGTGATTTCACGAGTGATGACGTTAGAAAGGGCGTTGTTATTATGGAAGAAGGTTCCGTCGCTGTCTTTCACGCCGTTGTCATAGAACTTCAGACCGCTGACGTTGTATGAGGTGTAGCTGCCAATAGGTAAAGCGCCATCGTTTTCAACCCGCTTACCCTGAACATCGCCGATAGCCTGGGTGAAATAGCCGTTGTTGAAATGAAGCGATTCGCCCTCGTTGTTGCAACGGGCGAATGTCTTGCTGTCCGATGAGATGCAGCTTGCAGAAGGATTTATGAAACAGTCATTGAAATAGAGGCGACAATGGCCGTTGTCGGGGCCATTACCCCAATCGCACCATCCCACAAAGCCGCCGACGTTGGTTGTGTTGTTGGTGGTAGTGATGCTTCCAGTGAAAGCACAGCCCGTGAACGTGGTTTCGCAAAGTACTCCGTTGCTACCTTGCAGATGGGCAATGAAGCCGCCGTGGGTGCCATCGCCACTGATGCTGCTATGGATATTGACACTGACGATACAATTCTGTATCACATTGTCGCCGTCACCTGCCCTGCCAATGAGACCGCCTGCAAACTGTGTCCTTGTGTAGATGTCGCCAGCGACTTTCAGATTCTTGATTGTGGTGCCTGCCACATAGCGGAACGGGGCGCAAACATTGAAGCTGGTGTAATAACCCGAGGTTCCGAAATCATCGCCGTTGAGGGTGAGCGTATGACCGTCCCCGTCGAAGATGCCTTGGAAACTATTGATCTTGTTGTAGCCAACCACTTTAGAGATAGTCAAGTTTGCCATGAGCTTGAAGTGTTTGCCGCTAAACGTGGTGCCATCAGATACTCTGCTTGCCAATTTATTCCAGTCCTCTATCGATTCGATAAGGTAAGGATCGGAATCGGTGCCGCTGCCGTCGAAGCCGACGACCGAAAAGTAACGATATACGTTGCCGTAGTAGCCGTTGGCATTGACGCCTGCGGCGGTATACATGTAGTTGCCTAGGGCATTCACCTCTGTTGCAGGATTGCCATTGTAGGTCAGGCTGAGGGTGTAGCACGATGGATCGAGGGTCTCGCCACCGAAGATGACCGTCGGGTTGATGTTGATGACAGCGCCTGTGTAGTCATAAACACCATTCACATTATCAATGAAAGTATTATCAGGGCTTGCATAGACGGTCTCACCGGCTATCGAAATCTGATGGCAAAGATTATCTCTCACAGAGGTGTAAGCGATGGTGCCCTGCCAGCTTTCGCCCATCGGCTGGGTGTAGTAGCAGTCAGTGAGGCTATAAGTGCCCATGTCGGGGTTGATAAAATTATAATAATAATAATAGGAATACAATTGCTGGTAAGATGGTTCGTATATGCCACCGTTGATGTTGGTGGTGCCGTGGTTTAAGCCCACAAAACCGCAACACTGGCCACTATTATGATAAAAAACACTACCTTTGAATACGCAGTTAGTGATGTTGAGCGTTGATCCGCTTGCCACATGACCCACCAAGCCGCCGTTATAGGCAAAGCTATTGTGTGCTTCGCTGTTTATTTCAACATTGGAGACGCAGTTGTTGAGGATAGTTGTGCCTTCCGAGTGGGCAACGATACTGGCTGCGTATTGTGAATCATTACCAATTCGCATGTTTCCTCCCACAAAAAGGTCATGGATATTGGCGCCGCTGACATAGCGGAACGGAGCGGTGTAAATCACCTCAGTGTCAAATAAAAGATCCAATGTCAAAGTGGCATTGTGGCTTCTGTTGCCGTCGAAGTTGCCGCTAAACGGATGCTCGCTAGTGCCAATCATGTTGCTCACGGTAATGTTGGCATTGTCGGCAAGTTTGAAGTAAACGCCACTGTAGCTTTCGCCGTTGTTCACAAGTGTGGCAACCAGGTCGAATTGGGCGGTGGTTGAAATCATGTAAGGGTTATTTGCTTCGCCGGTGCCTGGCAATTTTAAGTTCACCGTGGCACTCACGGTGGCGGCGGCGGCGGGCATGTCGAAGCTCCAGGTGCCGTTGCCGTTGTTAGTGGCGGCTTCGCCGTTTACGGTGACATCGGAAATGGCATAGCCAATCTCAGGCGAAAGGGTGACGCTTACGTTGGAGGCGTAGTAGAGCACGTGGTTGTATGTCACCGTATCGGTGCTGGTGGCTGTTAAGTGCTCAGGCAGCGCAAGTGTGTGGATGCTGCGGGCACCGTCAACATCGCCATCATTGGTGCCGATGTTGGTTGTGTAGGTGTTACCGCCCCTGGTGACAGAGCAGTTGCGGTAGTGGTTGTTGGTGATTGAGGTAAAATAACTCTCAACTCCATATATAATACCTATATCATTAGTACCCGTATTTGTGGTAACACTGCTGTTCAAGACTAGGCAGCTCTGAATATTCCTATTACACTTACCTGCAAGGACACCGACATAAAACCGACCCGTAATGCTTGCCCCGTCAAGGATGAGATTCTTAATAGTTCCATAATCGGGTTTACCGAAAAAGCCAATATAATCTTCTGTGGGTCTATCAATAGTGACATTGCTGATGATCTTATTGTCGCCGTTGAAGTTGCCGTGGAACGTATTGGAGCCAGAACCATAGCCAATCCCCTCAAAGGCAATGCCGTCCATATCGATGTCGTTACCTAATTTGAAGAACTTGCCGTAGTACTTTTGGCCGCCGTTCACATCGTTGGCCAGTTTCACCAGCTGTGAAGGATTAATAATAAGGTAGGGGTCGTCCTGAGTGCCGCTGCCCGTCCAATTGATGATGCTCCACTGGGCGTAAAGGTCGATGATGGCGCCGTTCTCAGGGGTGAGGTTGCTGACGCTCTGCTGGTCGGTATAGGAAGTGCCGTTGCCGTCGGCCTGAGTGTTCCAACTGGCAAAGGTGTAGCCCGTGCGGCTGTAGTTGTTGGCGTTGAGAGGTTGCGCAACACCATAGGTGAAGCCTTGGTTGGCCATCGAGCCGGTGGCGCTACTGCTGTTACTTTTGAAGCGGACGGAATAAGTGTTGACGGCGAAATTGGAGCTAACGGTCACCGCGCTGGCAGGCATGGTGAGGGTGTTGCCGTTGATGGTGCCGGCGGTGGCGGTGTATATTGTATGGTAGCCTGTTGGCAGATTGCCGTTGTAGGTAAGGTTGAGCGAGGCCGTATTGTAGGAGTATGGCTGTCCGTTGATATCGGCACCGTTGTCGTAAGTGATGTTGCCGCTGCCAGGCAGGGTGGCTGATGGGTCGTGGTCGATGGCGATATATGCGCCCAGGGTGAGGGCATAGAGTGCTCGGGCACTGTTACCATTGAAATAGTCTGTTCCGTCGAAGCCAACGTTGGTAGCATTTGCCGTGCCCGCCACGGTACAGTTGAGGTAGTAGTTACAGGTAAGGGAGCCGCCTCCTTCTCTGTAACCGAGAATGGCACCTCGACTGGCGACACTGGGGATGGTGGCGCCTATGGCGAGACAGTCTGTGATACTGCCGCTGCTACGGCCCGCGATACCGCCATAGGCAGAACAATTGGTGGTATTGGTTACGCTGAGGGTGGCATGGCTAATGCAACTCTGCACCGTGCCTCGGTTATAGCCTACGACGCCACCGTGGCTTAAGGATTGGGTGTGCACGGCGTGGATGCATACGTTATTGGCTACAGTACATTCCTCAATGGTGGCGCTGTTGGTTTCACCCGCGATACCGCCGACATAAGATTTGCCTGTAATGCGGGTGTTGGTGAGATGGACGCGCTTCACCGTGCCACTGACTTTGCCAAATAGGCCTTGATAATTATTGGGAGCTCCTTCGCCGTCTCTATAGATGCGGATGCCGCTGATGGTGTGTCCCTCTCCGTCGTAAGTGCCTTGGAATGGATGGTCACTGTTGCCAATGCAGGTGAAGTTGTTCTCGGTGCCGCTGCTATTGTTCCATTGGGTGGAGTAAGGGAAGGTCAGATTGGTCACTTGGCGGAAGGTTTTGCCACTGATGTCGCCACCGTTGTTCACTAAACCGACCAGTCCGCGCAGGTCGTCGTGACATGTGATGAGATAATTGTGATTGTCGTCCTGTCGGAAGTCGGAGAGGGCATAGGCGAGGTCGGCATTGGTGGAGAAGAGGTCTGTGTAGCTGATGCTGCCGCTGAAGTTGTTTCCAGCCAAGTCTTGGATGGTACCATCGTAGCCAGTGATGCTAACCTTGCCGCCAACGGACTTCGGGATGATGCCTTTGAAGGTGAGCACGTTGCTGCCGCTGCCCGAGGTGTAGTCCAGGGTGCCAGACGTGGTTCCCCAATAGACGCTTAAGGTTGGGGTTCCCGTTACTTTCATAATCTCGCTAAAAGCGACACTCACATACACCGTGTTGCCCTTGGCATGGCGTCCTGGATTGACGACAATGCCTTTCAGGGTTGGAGCGCTGTTGTCAACGGCCTGGATGTGGGCTTTCACGTTCTTGGCATACCAGTCGTCATCCAAGTTTCCTGAAGCATCGAAACGCACATAAAGGCTGCTGAGTTCAGTGGGAATAATGAGGCGGCCGTCCGTGGCGCGGCAGTTGGTGTTGAAATACTGCTGCTCAAGATTGCCTTTGGGGTTGCCTGACCAAGGATGTTCCACATAGCCACAGTTGTTGCCTTGTGAAGTGACGGGGAAGGTATAAGGGTAAAAGGTAGTGTTTACATTGCCTTCAATGGTAAAGCCGGCCATATATCTGGAATAGTAGATGGTACCCGGGTCGCCGTTCTTGTCACCAGTATCGACATTGCTGGTGCTGGTGTTGGCATAGATGGCAATGTACTGATAACCGTCGTCTTTCTCGCGGGCATCGAAGGTGACTGTCATGCGCAACTGCGCGCCGGAGGATGTGAAATAGTTCTTGGGGGCGGAGGCGCTGTAGTAGTTGTTTACATTCACGCTGTGATAGGCTTGGTCGTATCCTGCGTCGGTGACGGTAAACTGTTCACTTTTGATGTTCAACTCTTTTTCTCCGAAAACGACTGAACTTGAATTGTCTACGCTGTTGCCTATGGGAATGGCACGCTGTGCGGAAACCAGCAGGAAGCCGCCCCTATCGGTCACCTCAAAGTTGTAGGTGCGGGTGCTGCCGTTTTGGAACATGTAAGCATAGTCGCTAGGATTTAGCTCCGTCACTTCGATTTCCTTGATGGAATCGTTGGCCGTGAAGTTCAGCTCGCCGGAGACAGCGGTGTAGTGCTGTCCGGGGTAGGCGCTGAGACCCACTGTGCGGTAGAGCACGGTCTGTGGATAGGTGTACTCCGAGCGTTTGATGGAGAACTTGGTCTTGTGGGTGCTGGGGTTGTAGCTGGAGTTGATGGACCAGTCGCTTTCGGCAAAAGCCTCCTGCCCCATGGCTAACAGTGTTAACATCAATAAGAGACTACGGTATCTGCCTTTGTCTCCTTTTCTCATGCCGTAGAAAATCCCCACAGCACAAATGGCCATAAAAATTACGCCGATAATTTGGAATGTTGTCATTATTGTAAATTTTTTATTTATTTTTCAAATTTTCGGCTGCAAAAATATACAAAAAAAATGCTTTAGATTTTATTCTAAAGCACAAAGATTTTATTTTAACGCAAAAATATTTTATTCTGCGTGTAAAATTTTATTCTGTGTGTATTTTACCCACCTTAAACCTTTTTCGTTGACAGCAACCCGCACGCCGCATCGATATCCTGCCCCCTTGAAGCGCGGATTGTGGCAATGATGCCTTTATCGTTGAGTTTATCGCGGAAGCGGACCATGTCTTCCATTGAAGGACTTTGCAAATCTATATTCGGGATGGCGTGGAACCTTATCAAGTTAACTCTGCAACGAAGGCTGCCGAGCTGTTTTGCCAATTCATTGATATGCTTCGGTGTGTCGTTCAAGCCTTTAAAAACAATGTATTCGAACGAGACTCGTCTTTGTCCGCTCCAGTCGTGCTGACGGATGGCGTGGATGACCTCGTTGATAGGATATGTTTTCTCGACAGGCATGATTTTCGCACGCTCATCGTGGAACGGGCTATGCAGACTGATTGCCAAATTGCACTTCGACTCGTTGATGAAACGTTTCATGTTAGGAATCACGCCTGCCGTCGAGACCGTGATACGTGTCGGGCTCATCGCCAAGCCCCAGTCGGATGTCATGATTTCGAGCACTCGCATGATGTTGTCGTAGTTGTCCATCGGCTCGCCCATGCCCATGAAGACGAAGTTCGACAAAGTTTCGTATTCCGGAAGGTTAAGTATTTGATTTATAATGTCGCCAGCCGACAGATTGCCTTGAAAACCTTGTTTTCCAGTTTGGCAGAAGAGGCAGTTCATCTTGCATCCCACCTGGCACGACACACATAGCGTAGCGCGTTCTTTTTCAGGGATATACGCTGTCTCGACAAAGCCGTTTTCAGCCGGGAACAGATATTTCTTGGTGCCGTCACGCGACTCCTGCACATCAGCGAAAGCGCGGTAGCCGGTCTTGTAGTTTTCGGCCAGAATCTGACGTGTCTGTTTTGAAAGATTCGTCATTTCATCGAAGGTGGTGACGCGTTTGCGATAGAGCCAGTCGACGAGCTGTTTGGCAGTAAACTTAGGCATATTATGTTGAGCCACAAGCTCTTGCAGTTCAACAAGCGACATTCCAAGAAGTGATTCCATGACAATATTTTTAGATTGCAAATTTACAATTATTTTACATACACAGGCCTGACAACTTGGCCGCGGCAGCGTTCGTAGGTGCCGCATACATGGCAATTCTCATAATCAAAATGAAGGCTCCATGCCGCCACCTGACAAGCCGACTGCAGCGTGCTCGACCAGTATATACCCAACCCGAGGCACAGCAATTCCCCATCCTGGCGAAAACCTGTAGCAGGCAAGAAAATACTGTTGCCGTTGGGGCCAGTCAGCAGTCGTCCGTCAACACCATTGACGACAGTCCATTCAAATGTTGTATTCTGATACAATTCCTCGCACTCTTCTTTGGTGGGCATACGCCAATTCTCGCCCCAGTTGACGGCGACAGCGTCGTCGGTAGGCTCCAAAACCTCCTTATTGTCGGCTATTCCGTTGACTCCATATGCTGAATTAGTGCAATATTTTACAAACAAATATTTATCATCGACATAAGTGGCATATTTGTAGTTTTTCCAATCATACATATCGTTGGGGGATGTTTCGCCCCATGCAAAATAATCGCCTATTTCCTCGGGACAACTGGCTCCCACATTGCAGGTAGCCCACAATGTGCCGCTCGGCAAGCCCAAATCGACGTATTTATGAGTATCGTCGACCGGCTGAGGGGTGGAATTGTCCTTATTGCATCCGGTCAGAATCATTACTGTCGAAGCAAGCACCATAATTATCGCTAATTTAGCTGCTCTATTCATATTCAAAACAAATTGGATTTGCAAAAATAAAAAATAATTTGATATTTTCAGCGCCATAAATGTTGGCGTTTGAAAAAAATTCATTATTTTCGCATTTCGATTTTTGATTATTAACTACTATTTTTTAACTTATGCTTAGATTCAAAACCAAAGGCCTTTTATGTAACGGAAAGTGAAACAAAAATTAAACATAAAGAAAGATTAAATAATTTTTTATGGTACAAGATTTATACGTTTTGATGATTACGGCCGGTGTGGTCAGTATCATATTTAAGTTGTTAAAGCAGCCGGTAGTGCTGGGTTATATCGTGGCCGGTGTGCTGGTGGGACCTTACCTGTTTGGCGAGACCCTTGTGAATGCTGACAATGTCAAAGCCTGGGGCGACATCGGCGTGTTGTTTGTGTTGTTCTGCATCGGCTTGGAGTTCCGGCTTAAGAACCTCATAAGCAGTGGCAAGGTGGCAGCCATTGGCGCCCTGACCATCATCTTGGGCATGATGGCACTGGGCTACTGGGTGGGCTACGATGCCGGACTGGATATGATTAACTCGCTGTTCCTGGCAGGCATGCTCTGTATGTCGAGCACCACCATTGTGATGAAGGTGGTTGACGAAGCTGGCTTGAGCAAAGAACGTTTCGTCAAAGGCGCGACCAGCATTCTTGTTGTGGAGGATGTGGTGGCTGTGGTGCTGATGGTGCTGCTCTCCAGCATCGCCATCCGTCATCAGTTCGAAGGTAGAGAACTGCTCAACAAGGTAATCACTTTGGCCATCACGCTTGCGGTGTGGTTCATCTTCGGCATACTGATTATCCCGACGCTTCTGCGCAAAGTAAAAAAGCATCTGAACGACGAGACGCTGATAATCCTCGCCCTGGGCCTGTGCTTAGGCATGGTGCTGACGGCCGAGGAAGCCGGCTTCAGCAGTGCCCTCGGTGCCTTCGTGATGGGTTCCATCCTTGCCGAGACAGTGGAGTCGCACCGTATCGAGATGCTGATGACACCGCTGAAGAATGTCTTTGCCGCCATTTTCTTCATCTCTGTGGGCATGCTCATCAACCCCACCTCCTTGGTGGAATACTGGCAGAGCATCCTTTGGGTCTGTATGGTGATTATCATCGGCATGATACTCTTCGGCACATTGGGTTGCTGGTGGGGTGGACAGACGATGCGCGACTCTATGTTGACCAGCTTCTCGTTCGTGCAAATCGGCGAGTTCTCGTTTATCATCGCTTCGCTGGGCACCAGCCTGGGCGTCCTTCACCCGGTCATCTATCCCATTATCGTGGCATCCAGTGTGGTAACCACCTTCCTCACACCTTATATCATGAAGGCATCGGTACCATGCTATAATTTCCTCTATAAACACGCTCCAAAGAGGTTGCGTGCCAAAATCGACCATCGTGAGCAGCTGGTGGCTGCAGCAGAGTCGGCAACACAATCAGCCGGCAATCATGTCTTTGAGAACAAAATGCGCCATGCCGTTAGGAAGACCTTCCTCACAAAGCGTATTGTCGATCTGTTCTTCAAGAACATGAGTGCCAAAGACGAAAATAAATGAGTAAAAAAAGTCCAATTAGGAGAATATTCCGCATCTTTTTTGGTGTTATTCTGGGAATAGTGCTGTTACTGTTGACTACGGTGACGGTTATTCTGGTGACACCAAGAGTCCGCACGGCTATCCTGAACAAATGCGTGAAGGAGGTCAATGAGCGGACCGATTGGGATGTGGACTTGGGACGGCTCTATCTTTCGCCTTTCTACCATTCTCCGATGGATCTTTACTACGCCTACAAGGGCACTGAAAACCTGCCACTGCACATAGAGATAGACAGTCTTTTTATAGGTCATCGCGGCCTGGACACGCTCATCTGTGTCCAGGCCCTGCGCTTTCAGGGTAATCTACATACCGACCGTACTATCGTGGTGGACCAACTGCTTCTGGAACAAACGACGTTCCATTCAGACACGCTGATTGCCACAATAGGCATTGACGCTATGGTGAATCATCTGAATGTCAAAAGTCCGGAACTCGATATCGCGAGAGGAAGTTTCCCGCTGTACGGCTTGAAGCTGGCCGATGCGTATGTGGACATCGAACTACGCGGCACTCACCCCCAAAAAGAAAAGGACACCATTGCTACTCCTATGGTCTTTGACATACCCGACGGTGAGTTGTGCAATGTGCGTTTCGCCATAGATCCAATGGGGCTGGATATCCGTTTAGACTCACTGAGCACCCATGTGCTGGCCGACGTGGGCGGCAACTGCTACGACGTGCGCCGTATCCACCTCGAAGATGCCGCACTCACGCTCGGGACCATGTATCTTCCATTTGACTTGATAGATGGAAATGTATTGGTGGATCTGAACACCAATCTGATTAACACGAACCGATTGGCCGTCCGCTCCGACCACTTTGGGGCGGAAGCAGAGCTTACAGCCACAACAATGAATCTTGAGACCATGCGGGTAGACTTGGCAGGAAATGCCGATTATCAAGGCAATAAGGCCAAATTGAAAGGATTCTATGATATTAAAAACGAGGCATACGACATGCTGGTGAACGTTGAGCATGTGAACCTTGACCCTCATATCAAAGACAGCACCCACTTGGAGTTGGCAGGCCAAATTCACGTGCGGGGAAAAGGTTTTGATCCTCATTCCCCTGCGATGAAGTGCAAACTGGACATGAATCTGACGGATTTCATATATAATCAGATCAATGTATCCGGTCTGAAGCTGAACGCTTCACTGGCCAATAAAACCATGGACGGCAACCTGCATTTGCCAATAAGCATGACCGACCATGATCTGCGACTGGAGGCCCTGACGGATCATCAGTTCCGCGTGTCGGACTTTTTCACCCCCGAGCGGATGTACGTGGACTACCACACGCAAATGAAGGATGTGATGGCTCATGTGGCGGGAGAGGATTTTGACATCGATACACTGAGCCTTGACTTTATCACTGATACAGCCACCTCGTTGAATTTGGCTACGCAAGGACTTACCATTGATGCACAAAGCCCGATGCATGTGCTCCGCCTTTTGGATGAAGTGCAGCCTCTGCTGGATTTCGTCTCAGACTCAACGACCATACAGTCCATTACCTCGCTGCAGGATCTGGCTCTGCTGGATACGCTCAAGCGGCTTATCCCGGATCTGGGAGCGGATATTTTTTTGGAAAAAGGCAGTCCTGTCCAGTCCATTATTGATCGGACAGGTCTGGATATCCAGAGTGTAGCGCTGTCGTTTAAATCCGACGCCATCCAGTCAGACTTGAACCTTGATGCGGCACTGCTACAACCACTCGCCGCTACTTCTGCGGTGCGGCTAAATATGATGGAGGGCAAAACCACGGCCTCTGTCACTGCCAGCACCAGCATCACCGATGGGACGATGAGCTTGGACAGTCTCTCCACTGACGCTGCGTTTCAACTTAATCTGGAACGTGGCGGCCGCGAACTAAGCGGAATGGGGCATATTGCATTGGACAGCCTCAATTTCAAAGGTATGAATCTTGGAAACCGTGCGGCAGACATCCTTATATCACCGTCAGAATTGCACGAGAATGCCCTCATGGCCGATGTATGCATGAACGACATCCCTATGGAATTGGTCAGCAGCATACTTATGATGGACGACATCAACCTGGACGGTATGGTCCGGGTGAAGGCAAGCATCGACGGTCTCCCTGCCCAGATGGACGTTTCCGCCGAAGTGCTACCAGTGGGTATCAGTGCCACCTACAAACCTTACGACATACAATTCTCCCTGGGGGAAACACCCATTATCATGAACCATAACGGTGTGAAATTCGAAGATTTTCGCATCTATAGCGTCGATAGTTCCTATCTGTCACTCACCGGCGGACTCGACATAGGCGTTATGCAGTTGGACGTAGAATTGGCCGCTGATCATTTCTCACCAGTGAAGCTGGAGCAGGGCGGCCCCTTCCCCGTCTATGGCAATCTGGAAACCGATATCCGCGGACGGATAAGCGGCCCTCTGGACAACATTCTGGCAGACGTGGATGTCACCATTCTGCCCACCACCGACATCACTTATCCGCTTGATAATAAGAATCTGGCGCAATTTAAACCGCACGGCACGGTCAATGCCCGGTACGGCACCGCAGACGGGACGATTCTGCTGGACGGACTTATCAAGGTGGATGACGGCTTGGTTCGCTATTCCCCCAAGTTGTATCCCATGATGCCATTTCATGTGGACTCGGTAAGCTATATCCGTTTCCAAGGCCCTCTGGAGCAGACGCTGCTGAACGTTTCTGCTTCGCAACAGGTAAAAGCCGACGTGCAGTCGCAAGGCGAAGAAACCCGCCGCGTAGTTTTCAATACGGGTGTTCGCGTCCGGGGAAGGCTGGATTCACTGGGGCTGAATGCCATCGATTTCTTCCTGGAAGCGCCGGATGACGAGGACGTCCAGCAAGAAATTGCAGCAATGGACGAAGACACGCGCGAAGGAGTGGCGGCCGCCCTCCTGGCAACCGGTATGTATATGGGCGAAGGCAATGCAGCTACGCAAAATGATGGGTATGCCCTGTCCAGCATCATCAACAGCCGCGTCAATGCCGTCATGGCCAATTCCAAAATGGGCAAAGTGTTTGACATTGATATCAGCAGCGGTGAAAAAATGCATGCGAGCGGGAAGTCCAACGATATGAATATCGCCATCAGCAAAATGCTGTTCCACGACAGACTGCGCATCACAGCCGGTTCCACCATATCCGACAACCCCGAGGTCAACAAAGCCAACGGTCTGCTCAGCAATTTGTCAGCCGATTACCAACTGACCAAATCCGGTAATACCTTTTTGCGACTGTTCTCCCAGCGCGATTATGACAACATCTTTGAAGGAGAACTCTACAAGTCAGGCATAGGCGTAAGGACTGTCAAGAAGTGGAACACGCCCCTGCGCGCATACGCTTTTACGGCCGATGCGGATATAGCTTTCCGGTCCAATAACAGTATCGGCCCGAACCTCACCCTCGGCCAGAAGATAAAGAACCTTCTGGGACACGAAGAGACCTTTTCCGTAAAGGGATACGGTGCGTACTATTGGGCGCTTCGCGACCGCTACCCTGGAGACCCTAAAAAAACCGATTCCTTCAAGTTCGGCATTGACGCCGCCCTCACATTCCCCTATCTGCACTGGTTTGGAGACAACAATCCCGACGGTGCCACGCGTTACCGGCTTGGATATAAATATGAGAACATAGCCGGCGGATCCAAAGTTCACGAATTATCAGGCGGATTCTCGTACATTTTCCGCTCCTCTCGCTTTGTTACACATGTTGTCACGCCTTTCTCGCTTTCCATAATCAATACACAGATCAGGTTAGAGGACATAAATAATACCACCGATTTCGCAGAACTCGTCAGAATGTTTGCCGAAAATGAATTTGTCCCAGCAGTCGGCTATGAATTCACCTACAGTAATTACCATACCAAGCGACCGGTCAATACGATGATTGACATTGAAGTCAAAGAATCTGCCAACCTCGTCAACAGCATCTTCAATTTACCATTCAACCAATTTGTCAAGGTGGCAACCGAGCTTCGAAACAAATTCAACCTGACGGAAACGGTTTGCATTGCAACCCGTCTGTATGGAGGCGTCAACATACCACTGGGAAACTCTGAAAGCGCTCCGCTTTCTGAAGCTTTCTATGTCGGAGGTCCCAACAGCCTGCGAGCAGCCGGGCCCTATGCCTATGGCCCCGGTAATTTTCACAGCAACACCTATAACCAGTATTTCTTCCATTCCGGCGACATAAAACTGGAAGCGAACTTGGAACTGCGTTTCCCCATCGCATGGAAAATCTTTGGTGCCGCCTTCGTGGATGCCGGTAACGTATGGGAATTGTATAATTCTTCCGAGTTTCTTAGCCCCGAGGAATATGCATTCATTATCGAAAAACTTGGAATGACGGAGGAACTGATAGACGGATTCATCAACAATCCCTATATCGCCGAACAGATTGCCTTGGGTACAGGCATGGGCCTGCGCCTAGACTTGGACGGACTGGTCATCCGCCTGGACTTGGGTGTAGGAATCCACGCCCCATACCAGACCTACAAAGACACTAAAGAGGGCACACCTGACCCCACACAACCCATTAACACCTATTACAATATCCCTTCATTCCTTGACAGCCTGCGCCTCAACTTCGGCATAGGATATCCATTCTGATAGATAGATCTCCATCATTAATCTATCGAAAAAATTAAACGCAAAATCCCTTGATAATCAGCCGACTATCAAGGGATTAACTTTTGTTCTTTGTACCCAGGGCCGGGATCGAACCGGCACGAGTATTACCTCATCGGTTTTTGAGACCGACGCGTCTACCAATTCCGCCACCTAGGCTCAAATTTTCAATGAACTTTTTCGGGTGCAAAATTAATACATTTTTTGTTACACACAACAAAATTTTTCATAATTTTGCACCCGAAAAATTTAATCAAACAGATTTGAATTATGCAAGAGCCCATTGTATCAATCTTTTCAGGCAGAGCCACACGTTATTTGGCAGATAAAATAGCCGAATATTATGGCAGCCCACTCGGAACATGTAACGTAACAGTGTTCTCCGACGGAGAATTTCAGCCAAGTTTTGAGGAAAATTTACGCGGAAGAGACGTATTTTTGATTCAATCCACCTTCCCGCCAACAGAAAACCTCATGGAACTTCTGATGATGGTTGACGCCGCCAAACGCGCTTCGGCACGCCGCATCATCGCCGTTATTCCTTACTTCGGCTTCGCCCGTCAGGACAGAAAAGACCGTCCGCGTATCAGCATCGCAGCTAAGCTGGTTGCCAACCTCCTTCAGGTTGCCGGTGTAACACGCGTCATCACAATGGATATCCACGCCGACCAGATTCAGGGATTCTTCGACATCCCGGTCGACAACCTCTATGCATCAAAGATTTTCGTACCTTACATCCAAAGCCTGAACCTGCATGATCCTATCATGGCTTCACCAGACGCCGGCGGTACACGTCGCGCCTCGTCATACGCCAAGATGCTGGGCACAGTGTTCTGCATCTGCCACAAGCAGCGTTCAAAACCGAATGAAATCGAGAAGATGCTCCTCATCGGCGACGTGAAAGACCGCGATGTCATCCTCATCGACGACATCATCGACACAGCAGGCACCATCACACGTGCCGGCCAGTTGCTGAAAGACAACGGCGCACGCAGCGTCCGCGCCTTCGCCACACACCCGATTTTCTCAGGTTCAGCAATGGAAAAAATCGACAATTCAGTATTCGACGAAGTGGTTGTAACAGACACCATCCCGCTGAAGAACCCAAGCAAGAAGATCCACGTGCTCTCAACAGCCGAACTTTTCGCCCAAGTTATTCATAAGGTGGAGAATTACGAGTCACTGAGCGAATTCTTTAATGCAAAATAAGTGTAAGGGCGAATCATTATTCGCCCAAAAGATAAAGAAAGAAACGGGCTAAAAATGTTTAGCCCTTACAAAAATAGGTTATTAACTTTTAAATTAAACAAAATGAATTCAGTATCATTGAGCGGTTCTCTTCGCGAGAACGTAGGGAAAAAAGATGCTAAAGCATTGCGCGCAAAAGGTCTCGTGCCATGCGTCATTTACGGTAACAACATCGAACAGGTGAAATTTGCAATGGATGCAAGAAACTTCAAGAAGATTCTTTACACTCCTGAAACATTGATCATCGACCTCGACATCAACGGTAAAGTTTACCACACCATCCTTCAGGACATTCAGTATCATCCTGTTACTGACGAGGTTCTTCACGCCGACTTCCTCGATGTGAACGAAGACAACCCGATCACAGTCATGCTTCCAGTGCGTACAGAAGGCACATGCCCAGGCGTTATGCGTGGTGGCCGTCTTATCATGAACCTGCCTAAGATGAAAGTCCGCGGCTACGTCAACGATCTTCCGGATAACATCATCGTCAACGTGTCACAGCTTCAGATGAACCAGGCTATCAAGGTGAAAGACCTGAAACTCGAAAAGATTCAGGTTCTCGTCGCTGAAAACACAATCGTGGTTGACGTTAAGGCTCCACGTAACGCAGCAACTGAGGAAGAAACTGAAGAAGCAGCTCCAGCAGAAGGCGCAGCAGCACCGGCAGCAGAAGCAAAATAATGTAAATTTTAAGAAATTTATATGGGAAAAGCCTTCGTTTGAAGGCTTTTTTTTATTTTTGCAGCATGAAATATCTGATTGCTTGTCTGGGAAACATCGGAGCCGAGTACGCCAACACTCGGCATAACATCGGCTTTATGGTCGCCGACCGTCTGGCTAAGGACCTGGGCGGCACATTCACCACACAACGCTTGGCAATGGTGTCGGAGGTTAAGCACAAAGGCCGCCAGATGATAGTGATCAAGCCCACGACGTATATGAACCTCTCTGGAAAAGCCGTGAAATACTGGGCCACACAGGAAAAAATCCCGATGGAGAACATCTTGGTGGTTTGCGATGACCTCGCACTGCCTGTAGGCACTTTACGCATGCGCAAAAAAGGCAGCGACGGTGGTCATAACGGCCTGAAAAACATCATCGAGTCGCTTGGCGGCAGCGATTTCTGCCGCCTGCGCTTCGGCATCGGCAACGACTTCAGCAAAGGGCATCAGGTTGACTTCGTCATCGGCGAATGGAAACAGCAGGAAATCGACGAGATTCAGCCCCGATTGGATGTAGCTGTTGAATTTGTCAAGAGCTTCGTCGCCATCGGCCCGGATCTGACTATGAATCAATATAATAACAAATAACAACTTGTCATTTCGACCGAAGTGGAGAAATCCTCTGTAATATGTTACATTTGAATAAGGATTTCTCGACAAGCTCGAAATGACAAACAAAACAAATGAACATGAAAAAGTTAGTAATTCTCTCTGGAGCTGGTATCAGCGCCGAATCAGGAATCTCAACCTTCAGAGACGCTGGCGGACTTTGGGACAAATATCCCGTGATGCAGGTCGCCTCAATCGAGGGCTATGAGGCTAATCCTGAACTGGTTATCAACTTCTACAACGAGCGCCGCAAACAGCTGCTCGAAGTTGAACCTAACCAAGGTCATATCCTCTGCGCCAAGCTGGAAAAATATTTCGATGTCACCGTGGTGACACAAAACGTCGACAATCTTCATGAAAGAGCCGGCAGCCACCATATCATCCATCTCCATGGCGAGCTCACTAAGGTTTGCTCCAGCTACAATCCTAACGACCCGCGTTACATCCGCGAGCTGAAACCTGAGGAATTCGAGGTGAAAATGGGCAACAAAGCCGGCGACGGCAGCCAACTACGTCCGTTCATAGTTTGGTTCGGCGAAGCAGTTCCGGAAATCGAGACAGCTGTCAATTACGTTGAGAAAGCCGATATCTTTGTAATCATCGGCACCTCAATGAATGTATATCCTGCCGCTAGCCTATTGTATTACGTTCCATCCAACGCCGATGTTTATCTCATTGACCCTAAAGACGTTAACATCAACACACGCCGCCCGATAACACATATTAAAAAAGGTGCTGGTGAAGGTATGAAGGAACTCTTACAGCTATTAATCACGCAAAAGTCATGAAAAAGATTATCCTGTTATTATTCACTATATTCTTTACTCTCAACGCATTAGCTCAACTTGAGATTAAACCTGACTCTTTCAAGGAAACCATCGGTTTTGTTAACACCAACCCTGATCCAAACTACCAGTATGACGACAACGACTTGCCTTTTGCTGTCATAAAAATCAGGACGGAAAACATCTCCGACAAACAGCGTCATGAACTGCTTTTTGAAGGAAACGGAGGCACTTTCATAATGCTTGAGTACAAAATCGGTGAAGTTTGGGTGTATCTGACCGCAAAATATGCCGACTATCTTAAGATTTCTCATCCGGAATTCAGTTCATACGAGTTCACGCTGCCGTTTGACTTGGTTGCCAAACACGGCTATGAAATGACTCTCGTCAACAAAACGACAAAAGTGAGCGACGGCTGGGGCTCGCTAAAAATCACGACGACACCGGAAAACGCCACAATATCGCTTAACGGCATCCAGATGAGCAATCCTTACTCAAACGACATGATTCAGGCTGGTGGTTATGAGATTATCGCATCAAAAGAAAGATACAAGACCACTTCTGAGTTCATCGAATTGAAAAACGGCGAACACAAAGAGATAAATGTTGTCCTGAAAAGCGATGTCGCCAATATAACATTTCAAGCCGACAAAGACACAGAGATATACCTAGACGACAATTTCCTGTGCCTAGGCACTTGGACTGGCGAGTTATTAAGTGGCAGCCATAAAGTTGAATACATACGCCCATACCATCGTCCGGTAACAGATCTGATTACAGTGGTTGCCGAGGAACCAGCAACTTTCGAGCTGCATCCTATACCTATTTATGCAAAAATAGAAGTCAGCACCGAGCCTTCAGGCGCTGACGTATACATCGACGGCAAGCTTGTGGGTGTCACACCAATGCCATTGACCGATATTCTCATCGGACCGAGGGAGGTGAAAATCGAGAAAGAGCAATGGAAAACAGTGAAAAAAAATTTTGATGTCAAGGAAGTTGATATTTTGAGAATCAACGAGGTGATGATAAACTGCCCAGCAGGAGCCATAAACGGCATTTTCTCGGTCAGCGACACCACAAAAGTGTATTTCTCGCAAGGCAACCTGCAATATCAGGCATCCACAAACACTTGGCGTTTCGCCGAAAACCAGTGGGATCTCATCGATAAAGAAACCAACAAGCTGAGTTCGGCGACATACGACGGCTGGATTGACAGGTTTGGCTGGGGAACCAGTGGCTGGGATAGCGGCGCAAAATGCTATCAGCCTTATTCCAACATACCAGATAACATTCAAAAAAGAAAAGATCTCTGGCCCAATGGCTATGAATGCACAGCAGCAGGCATGTGTTTCACTCCTGGAGGCGGTGATTTTGGGTACGATTACGATGATCTAAAAAATTATTGGCAAAAAATGTCAAGTTATGCAGAATCAATAAACAAGCGTGATTTGACAGGAAAATATGCGCGTGCTGACTGGGGAGTTTTCAATCCTATCGAAAACGGAGGGAGAAAACCGAATATGTGGCGTACATTGTCAAAAGACGAATGGAATTATGTCTTCAAAAAAAGGAACACACAATCAGGTATTAGATTTGCAAAAGCAGTCGTTAACGGTTGTTACGGTGTCGTTTTGCTGCCAGACAACTGGAACGCCAAGACATACAAATTAAGCAGTGTAAATATAGAAGATGCCAAATTCACATCAAATAAAATCAGCATTAAAGATTGGACTGACAAACTTGAAAAAAATGGAGCAGTGTTTTTCCCTATAGAAGTTATTCAATACTATAAAAGCACATCGTATTCCGCCTATTATTGGTCAGTATCAGCATACAGATTTTGGCACGAATACGATTGCTATTGGGCACACACATTACATATTGATAAGGATCAGATTTACACAGATAATTATGGTTATGGCAGTCGATGCAAAAAATACGACAAATGTTTTGTCCGCCTTGTCTGCGATACTGATGACTGATTAAGACTCTCGTTTCATCTCATTAAGCACAATCCTGAGTTCTCCCCATGAGTACTCCTCGCCGAGAACGTCTTTCGCCGCTCCAAGTGATGAATCCTGAGTTTCGGTGAAGTATTCAACAATGTTTTCGTAGTGCTCCTCGCTCATGAAATTCTTGGCATCAGCGTAGCCTTTCAACACAAGCTCAGCCACATGTTGCTCAATCGTTGACCTTGCCATGCTGCGTTTTTCAGCGATTTCATCAATCGAGAGCCCCTCCTCTATCAGCTCTTTCGTGCGTGACACCGAGGCACCAAGTTCAAGCTCCTCTTTCGACTCCTCATCATCGAACTCTTGTTTCTTAAATCCTTGATGCTCAAGCACTATATTCAAAATATCGGCTCCAAAACGCTGCAATCGTGTTGCTCCGATCTTCGACAGCGACTTCAGTTCCTTAACCGACATCGGCTTCTTCTCGGCAATGGCTGTAAGCGTTGTTGTCGGGATAACTCTGGTTTCGCTAATCTCAAGAGCGTCAGCCACTTGCTCGCGCCATGCCACCAATGCCTTGAACAGCTTCATGTCGTCACGCGACAGCTGCTTTCTCGCCAGCTTTGCCTTTTTCGATTTGTTAAGTTCTTCAGCCTCAACGATTTTCTTATTCTTCGTAGCAAGATATTTCTTCATCTCGAAGCCGCCCAAGCAGCATTCCAGACAAGCTTTTTTCACAAATAAATCGATGTTGAAAGCGCCTAATTCCTTCTTTATCTGGTCGTTGACGGTTTTGTTGTCGGTCTCAAACGGCAAACCGGCAATCTCCTCCAAATCGGCCATTTTGTCCAAGAAATACGAGCAACCTTTTTTGATCCTATCCTGAAGCTGTAAATTGTTGTCAATCTGGAAGTTATCTTTTAAAATACCGCCTATCTGACGCTTGAATTTTGCCGACACTTCAACCACTTCCTCATGAAATTTTTGCCCTTTCGGGGCCACTTGTTCGCTCACCGAGGCATCGAAGCTGCCTTTGTTGGCGAACACCACCTTCCTGATGCCGTTCAAATCGCTCTCAATATCAATAAAATCGATGAGTTCGAACAGCATCTGCGACTCGTAAAGTTTTTTGTTGTATTCAAACTGTTCCTCATTCGGCTCCCTTGATGGCAATTCAGTCACAAACTGATTGATAGTCAGGTCGTTAAACAAGCCACTCTGCGATAATTTCGCTTTCAAGACCAGGCCTTCGAGCGATGTGCAACGGCTCAGCGCCACATAAACCTGCCCATGCGCGAACGCCAGACTGGCATCCAAAATCAGCTTGTCGAACGTCAGACCCTGGCTTTTGTGGATGGTTATCGCCCATGCCAGTTTCAGAGGAATCTGAGTGAAGTTGCCGACCTCTTTTTCCTCGATTTCCTTGGTCTCTTCGTTGATGCGATACTCGAAATTCGACCATGTCACCGGTTTCACCTCAATCACCTCGTCGCCGCATCGCACCTCAAGTCCGCTTTCCTCGTCATAGCTGACAATCCGGCCGATTTTTCCGTTGAAATACATCTTCTCCGGTGACGGGTCGTTTTTCACGAACATCACCTGTGCTCCGATTTTAAGCTCGAGTTCCGATTTTGTCGGATAAGATGTCTCCGGGAAATTGCCAAAAACTTTTGCCGTAAACTTCAATGGCTTGGTTTTCAGTGCGTTAAGTTTACTTTCGTTTATTTCATCTACCTGACGGTTATGCGTCATCAAAGTGATGTAGCCGGCATCTTCATCAGGCTCAAAGTCGGGATGATAGTGGTTGTTTAAAACTTTCAAACTCTCAGCATCGAGGCAGTTGTTGCGCACCTTATTTAATATGTCGATGAAGTTTCTGTCCTCTTGACGATAGATATGATCCAATTCTATGCAGCAGTACGGCGTTTTTGTAAGCACGTGACTATCAAAGAAATACACCGACTTGTAATAATCTTTCAACAGTGCCCATTCTTCTTCTTTTGCAACCGGAGCGAGCTGGTGAATGTCACCAATCATCAAGACTTGCACACCTCCGAAAGGTTTTTCGTTACGACGCACGCGCCTCAAAACTGCATCAACAGCATCAAGAAGGTCGGCACGAACCATCGAAATCTCGTCAATGACAAGGAGTTCCAGCGAGCGGATGATTTTCAGCTTCACTGCCGACATTTTCTGATATTGCACTGCGGAGACGCGCCATGGCACGTCTCTACCCTGCGATGATTCGGCGGCATCGTCTGGAATCTGTGGCCCAAATTCCAGCTGGAAGAACGAATGAATAGTCTGCCCTCCCGCATTGATAGCGGCGACACCAGTTGGTGCCAGAATCACCATTCGCTTTGTCGGATTTGCAGCCAAACCACGCAGAAACGTAGTCTTCCCTGTGCCGGCTTTACCGGTCAGGAAGATATTCATGTTGGTGTAACGGACAAACTTGTCGACCATTTCCAACTTAGCGTTCTCAATTTTCTGCGCCTGCATAATCCTATTCAAATAATTCCGCGGCTATGCCGTCGGCGAAAAGCATCCCGTGGTCGTTTAAAATATATTTTTGATCTTGTTGGAACATTTTTCCGTTTAGAATGTAATTTTTTACGCCTTTTTCGAACTTTTTAGCATACTTTTCACCAAAATTGTTTCGGATATATCCGGCATCACAACCCCAGCATGTGCGAAGCGACGTCATAACATATTCGTTGTAGCGGTCATCAAGCGTAAGTTCCTCTTTTTCAAACGAATAGCTGTCGCAATAATCTTTCACGCCTGCTACATTCCACTGACGGGAAACGCCGTCGTATGAATGTGCCGAAGGCCCCAAACCCAAATATTTCTCACCTTTCCAATAAATTGTGTTATGCTTGGAATAATGACCAGGTCGGGCAAAATTGCTGATTTCATAGTGTTCAAAGCCATGTTGCCGGGTCATTTCGACAAGAATTCCATATTGTCTGATTACCGAGTCTTCATTAACCGGCGCCGCAAGCCCTTTGGCAATGCGTTGGCCTAGCGCCGTTTTCTCCTCCACAGTCAAGGCATAGGCCGACAGATGATTTATGCCGGTTGTGAAAAACAACTCAAGATTCCGACGCCATTTTTCATCGGTCAGTGTCGGTATGCCGTATATCAAATCCAATGTAACTTCTTGAAAACCGACTTCTCTAGCCCAATTCAGCACCTGCATGGCATGCTTTGAATCATGTTTGCGGCTGAGATATTGCAAATCGTCATCAAAAAAACTCTGTATTCCAACACTTAACCGATTGATTCCCAATTTATTATATTCCTCTAGCGTTTCTTTTGAAACAGTATCGGGATTGGCTTCGAGAGTGATTTCGGCGGCGGCCGTTATCTTGTAATGTTGCCTTAAAACGTCGAGAATACCGCCAATCTCGGCTGGTTTCAGCAGCGAAGGGGTGCCGCCGCCGAAATAAACCGTACGCACCTCGTCACCGCCCAAATAATCCTTTCGGTTGACTGCTTCTTTTTTCAAAGCCTCAACAAAATCAGCGCGTTGCTTGTCGGAAACAACCGAAAAGAAGTTGCAGTAAGCGCACTTCGACTTGCAAAACGGAATATGAATGTACAATCCAGCCATGACTTGCAAAAATAATAATTTTTAGTTTAGTGTTTAAAGTTTAGAGCAGTTAAAAAGTTTAAAGTTATTAGTTTCAAGTTTAAAAATTTTATATATTTGCAGTTGATAATTATAATATTTAAACTATGAAAGACGAAAAACTTATCATCACAATCAACCGCGAGTTCGGCTCGGGAGGAAGAGAAATAGCATACAAACTCGGCGCTCTGCTGGATATGAAAGTCTACGACAAAAATGTGCTTGAGGAAATCGAGCAGGAATACGATGTCCCCAACCAACTGCCCGACGATATCTATGCTCTGCAAAAGAAGATTTTGCTCAACATTGCGTCTAAAGAATCGTGCATCATTGTCGGCCGCACCGGATTCCACATCTTCAAAAATCACCCGAATGTGGTGCGTGTGCTGCTCATAGCCGACTACGACGCCCGCGTCAAACACGTCAGCGAAAAACACGGCATCACTAAGATTGCCGCCAGAAAGCGCATCAAAGAGGTTGACCGTGAACGCGAGGAATACACCAAAAAATACACCGGAGTATCACGCTACGACGCCCGCAACTACGATTTTGTGCTCAACGTCACCAACATTCCGGGCTATCATGTGGCAGCCTTCCTGGCTCAGAACATCAGAATGAAATTCCTCAAAAAATAAAGAAGATCCATATCAATTTTTTTGTATTTTTGCACCTCATTAAAATTGAACGTTATGGCAAGATTTTTACACAGTTTCCAGAAAATAGCCGCTTTGACAGTGGCTTTGCTGGCTATCGGATTAAGCGTAAACGCGCAAACATGGTATATCATGGGCGAATACATCTGGAGCCCGCCTAACCCGCAAGGCACTTTCGAGGTGAGCCAGACATTAGGCAATGATGTGACTATTGGCGATCTCATCTACACTACAGTATACGAAAACGACGCCCTTATCGGAGCATTCCGCAACGACGGCTATCAGGTTTATTACTGCAAGTACAACGGCAGTTCATACGAAGACGAGGTGATGCTGTACGACTACGAGCTTGAGGAAGGCGATTTCTTCAACGACGATGACGACCACCCGATGCAAGTGACAGAGGTTTCAACCATAACCGACTACAACGGCTTGTCAAGAAAGAAGATAACATTCACGTTTATCGGTTTGCCCGACGAGCAGGAGTACTGGATTGAAGGCGTGGGCAGCAGCCGCGGCTTCGCCAATTCAGGCCGCTACACCCCGACCGACGAGGGCGCCATCTTCCATCTGCTCTGCTATCATGAGGATTGGATGATTATTTATGTCAATCCCGTCTACAATTCATGCGACGTAAATGAAATAGTTGAAAACAACTCAAACATGAACGTGAATGTCTATCCCAACCCAGCCAGCGAAATAGTCAACATATTGAATGACAGCGACATGATCATCAATAATGTCGAGATAATCGACTTGACTGGCCGCACGGTGCTGAGCTCCGCAAAATGCGACAACATCGACATCTCAATGCTAGCCGAAGGCCAGTATTTCGTGAAAATATCAGGCTCAACCACCTTAGTAAAGAAATTATCCATCATTAAATAAATTTCAACATGAAAATTAAATATTTGGCTATGGCTATGGCACTTACAGCGATTTTCGCAAGCTGTAGCGACAAGAAAGACAGCAACAAGGAAAATTACGAGGCTCTGGCAAACCAATACGCAAAAGTTACCCTGACCACTGATATCAGCCATCTCTCCGATAACGAGGTGAAGATGTTGGAACTTTTGTTCAAGGCCGGCCGCATCATGGACGATATTTATTGGACAGAGAATTTTGGCGGTGACAAGAACGAGTTCCTCAACGGAATACAAGACCCGAACGCCCGCAAATACGCTGAAATCAACTATGGCCCTTGGGATCAGCTCGACAACCGCCGCATTTTCATCCCCGGCTACGGTCCTAAACCGGCAGGCGCCGGCTTCTATCCGACCGACATGACAAAAGAAGAGTTTGAAGCTTGGGAAAACCCGGATAAGACCAACCAGTACACACTTGTTCGTCGTTACGCTGATGGCAGTCTGCACGCCATATGGTATCACGAGGCTTACGCACAGCATATTAACAAGGCAGCCGAACTGCTCATCCTGGCATCGGAACTGGCAGCCGACAAAGAGTTTGCCCAGTATCTGAAACTCAGAGCCGAAGCTTTGCTCACCGACGATTATTATGCATCAGATATGGCTTGGATGGATGTCCGCAACAACAATGTTGACTTCGTCGTTGGACCTATCGAAAACTACACCGACGGCTTGTTCGGCTACAAAGCGGCCCACGAGTCGTTCATCCTCATCAAAGACAAGGAGTGGACTGAGAAACTGACACATTACGTGGCATTGTTACCTGTTTTACAGACCAAATTGCCTGTCGAAGACAAATACAAACAAGAGAAACCGGGCAGCGACGCCGACTTGGCGGCATACGACGTGGTGTTCTACGGCGGCGACTGCAACATGGCATCGAAGACCATCGCCATCAACCTGCCTAACGACGAAAGAGTGCAGCTGCAGAAAGGCACACGCAAGCTCCAGCTCAAGAACGCCATGAAGGCTAAGTTTGACAAAATCGTCGTCCCGATTTCAGAGGTTTTGGTGGCTCCGGAAGCACGTCAGAGCATCAAGTTTGACGCATTCTTCGCCAACGTGATGTTCCACGAGGTGGCTCACGGTCTGGGCATCAAAAACACCTTAAATGGCAGCGGGACAGTGCGTCACGCATTGAAAGAGCAGTATTCAGCAATCGAAGAGGCTAAAGCCGACATTCTTGGCTTGTTCCTTGTCACCAAGCTCAGCGAGATGGGCGAATACACCAACACCACACTCGAAGAGAACTACACCACTTTCATGGCCGGCATCTTCCGTTCGGTGCGTTTCGGCGCAGCATCAGCTCACGGCAAGGCTAACATGATCGAGTTCAATTACTTATCCAAAGAAGGCGCTTTCACTCGCGATGCCAACGGTTTGTACAACATCGACTTCCCGAAGATGAAGCTCGCAGTCGAAAAGTTGGGCGGCGCCATCCTTGTGGCTCAGGGCAATGGCGATTATGAATATGTGAAAAACTGGATCGCCACCGACGGCGTCATCAAGCCTGAACTACAGAAAGACCTCGACAAGCTGGCAGGATGCGGCATTCCGAAGGATATCTGGTACGAAATGGGGTTAGAATACCTTAAACGTTAATTAACAACACCGTCATTTCGAGCGAAACGAAGTGTAGTCGAGAAATCTTAAACAATGAGATTTCTCCACTCCCTCCGGTCGGTCGAAATGACGACTTGAATATTATTTTAATCAAATTATAACAAAATGAAAAAATTATCAGTTTTCTTTGCCATCATCTTTGCTATGATGGGCATCGTGCGCGCTGACGAAGGCATGTGGTTGCCAATGTTCGTCGAGCGTCTGAACTATGTAGACATGCAGAAGATGGGCCTGCAGCTCACTCCTGAAGAACTCTACAGTATCAACAACAGCAGCCTGAAAGACGCTATCGTAGGTCTTTCAAACGGCGCACATCCACGCGGATTCTTCTGCACCGGTGAAATCGTTTCAGCCAACAGTCTTCTTTTCACCAACCACCACTGCGGCTACAGCTCAATCGCAGCCCTCTCGACAGTGGAGCATGACTATCTGAACGAAGGCTTCGCAGCCAAGAATTTCAGCGAAGAGCTTCCTGCTGAAGGCGTTTCAGCATCATTCCTTGTCAGAATGGAAGATGTGACAGCCGAAATCCTCAGCGTCGTTACCGACGACATGGACTTCATGGCACGCAACAAAGCCATCAACGAGAAAGCCAAAGAGCTTGAAGAAGCCGCATCAGAAGACGGCAAACTCAACCCTGTCATCAAAGGTTTCTTCGAAGGCAACGAATACTACATGTTCGTCTACAAGACCTACACCGATGTTCGTCTCGTGTTCACAGCAGCACAGTCAATCGGTAAGTTCGGCGGCGACACCGACAACTGGATGTGGCCTCGCCACACCGGCGACTTCAGCGTGTTCCGCGTCTATGCTGACGAAAACGGTGAACCGGCCGAGTTCTCAGAGAACAACAAACCTCTCACTCCCAAACACAGTCTCCCGGTTAGCCTCGACGGCGTACATCCGGATGACTTCACAATGATTTGGGGCTTCCCAGGCTCAACAGAGCGTTACATGTCGTCATACGGCATCAACTACAACGTCGACGTGTTCTATCCTATCGTTTACGAAGTGTTCAAAGCCGAAACCGACGTCATGGACGAATACATGAAGGTTGACAAGGCTGTCAATATCGCTTACGCCGACAACAAAGCCGGCTTGGCCAACACATGGAAGAACTTCGAAGGCCAGATCACAATGTTGCGCAAAAACAAAGTGGCTGAACGCAAAGCCGCTCTTGAAGCTGATTTCACAGAATGGGTCAACGCCAACGAAGACCGCAAGGCTGAATACGGCGAAGTGCTCGGCACACTCGAGACAAACTATGCACAGATGGGCGAAGCAGCCGCATTGTTGTTCTATCCTAACTTCCTTTCACAGCTCAATCCTTTGGCAATGGCTCCAGAGTTTGCTGCTTACTATGAAACAATGACAAGCAAGGAAGTCTCAAAAGAAGACAAGAAAGCCGCAACCGAAGAGCTCAAGGCAATGGACGTGGACGCAATGTTCAAAGACCTCGACGCCCGTGTTGAGAAAGACATGTTCATTGCAGTAATGAACATCTACGGCAGCAAGTTCTCAAAAGAAGACCTTCCTGTTGAAGTACAGAAGCTTTTAAGCAAGAGCAAAGGCGACTGGACAGCATTGGCCAACTACATCTTCGACAACTCTATCTTCAGCACACCAGAGTCAATCAAGGCATTCATCGAGAAGCCAAACGCCAAGAAGATTGCCAAAGATCCGGCTCACATCATGTACAACGCTCTGTTTGAACAGATTATGTCAATAGCTCCTGTTTACAGAATGGCCAATGTAGCTATCAAGGCTGCTGATCACGAGTTCGTGAAAGGTCTGCGCGAGTTCTACGCAGAGACACAGCCTGAGAAGGTGCTATATCCAGATGCAAACTCAACATTGAGAATGAGTTACGGCTCAGTGAAAGACTACAGCCCGGCTGACGCTATCACTTACGACTACGTCTGCACCGCCAACGGCATCCTCGAGAAATACATCCCTGGCGACTTCGAGTTTGACGCTCCACAGCGCCTGCTCGACCTCATCGAAACTAAGGATTACGGTCAGTATGCCGATGAGAACGGCGAGCTCATCACTTGCTTCCTCTCAACCAACGACATCACCGGCGGCAACTCGGGCAGCCCGATCATGAACGGCAAGGGCGAACTCATCGGTTTGGCCTTCGACGGCAACTGGGAAGCCATGAGCGGCGACGTCAACTTCGAGCCTAAACTCCAGCGCACAATCAACGTCGACATCCGTTACGTGCTCTTCATCATCGACAAGGTGTACGGAGCAACCAACCTCATCGACGAGCTCGACATTCACAAGGCAATGCCTGAGCCGGTACGCGTGGAAGAATAAAGACCTTAGACTTTAGACCTTAGACTTTAGACCTTAGGCTTTAGACCTTAGACTTTAGCCATTAGGTGATAGCCATTAGCCATTAGGTGATAGCCATTAGCCATTAGTTTTTTCGGAAGAACAATTCTAATGGCTAATGGCTAATAACTAATGGCTTTTTTAATGGCTTGTTTTTTATCAAAATTTTGTGAAATCAAAAAATATTCTTATCTTTGCAGTTTGATTCTATCATGATAATGAAGAGATTAACTGCGATATTGTTTTTACTTCTCATGTCTCTAGGGGCTATAGCCCAACTGGAAGTGAAACCGGGGTCTTTCAAGCATGTGAACGGTTTTGTTAACATCAACCTCGACAAGATGTATGATGACAATGACAAACCCTATGCCGTGTTGAAAATAAAGACTGAGAACATCAACGACAAACAGCGCAGGCAGTTGAATTTCAGCGGTGATGCTAGAACGTTTTTCGAAGCCGAGTATAAAGACGGCGAGGTTTGGCTTTACATCAGTTATTACGCCACTTACCTAAAGATCTCTCATCCCGACTTCAGCTCGGTGGAGTTCTGGTTTCCGTTCGACATGGAAGGCAAGAAAGGCTATGAGCTCACCCTTGTCAACAAAACAAATTTACCTCAAACATTATCCATAAACAGCAACTGGGTGGTTGTGAAGGTGACACCTAAAGACGCAATAGTGATGATTGACGGCAACTACTGCGACAAAGGAAGTGCCTATCTGTCACTTGATGCGCCACATCAACTAGTTGTATCGCATGAACTTTATCACACTTACGAAACAACCTTTTATGCAAGTGAAAAAGAAACCCTTATTCTCGATGCGCAACTCGAACCGGCCTTCGGTTCATTGAAGATATCATCTCAACCAGAAAGCGGAGCCACTGTCATTATCAACGGGAAACGCATGGGCGTGACACCACTGATCATCGACACCATAGCCAGCGGACAATACGAAGTGACACTTCTCAAAGACATGTACGCCAGCACGACAGCCACCGCTACAGTGAGCGACAGCAAAGTTTCAGAAATGACCATATCTTTAAATCGGTCGTATGCAGAAATCACTTTGTCGGCCGACCCTGAATCGGATATATACGTTGACAATCAGTTTAAAGGCAAAGGCACATGGAAAGGCCGTCTAGCCGCAGGCCGGCACACTGCCGAGGCGCGCAAGGCGTCACATGTCGGCAGCATGATGACTATAGACGTGGTTGCCGGAATAAACGAGAGTTTTGTGATTGACAAACCCCAACCAATAAGAGGCGCCATCAACATAGCATCGGCACCAATGGGGGCTACAGTTTACATTGACGGTGTCAACAGAGGCCGGACGCCGATCCTCATCAAGGATGTTTTGGAAGGGCAACATGTGATAAGCATCGAAGAGGAAGGCTACGACAACTATTACGACACCATTGAAGTGGTCAAAAACCAGATAATTCAGATAACACAGCCTCTTGCTGAAAGTTACGTATATGATGCGACTTCAAACCGGTTCAATTATGCGGGCGACGGAATGTATCCAATGACGATGATTGATGACAAGGTGTACGACGAGATGCGTAAACATGGCCTCCAGACCGACAAGCCTGTCATGAATTCGGTTGTCGGTCTTGGCATTTTTGCTCCGGATTTTGCCGGAGATGTCATCTCTGAAAACGGACTTATTATCACAAACTGTTTCAGGAATCGCAGTCTGTTTAAGAATTATAACTATTCGCATCGGAGACAACAGATATACAAGGATGGGTTCTGGGCAAAGAGTTATTCAGAAGAGATTTCTATTGATATGTTGCATGCGTTTGTATTAGTAAAAGCCGTTGATATCACAGAAGAAGTTTTAAAAGATCTTCCATCATACAGTTGGGAGAAACGGAAGGAATCAATCGACGAGCGGATAATAACGCTGAAGTCTTTGCATAAAAACAATTTAAGCGACGATCATACTGTTTGGGTTGAAAGAGACTGCGAATACAACAAGTTTTACCTGTATGTATATAAGAAATATGATGATGTGCGTCTGGTTGGCGTCCCGCCACAGTCAATAGGCGATTTTGGCGGCGAAAAAGACAACTGGGGTTGGCCTCGACACTCATGCAACTTCATATTGTTGCGGATATATGCCGACAGAAACGGAGAACCGGCCAAATATTCAAAAGACAATGTGCCTTTAAAAACGAAAACGCACTTCGCCATCAGTTTGGAAGGTGTTAATCCTGGCGATTTCACCATGATTTGGGGCTATCCCATCAATTCGCAACGGTTTATGTCGTCGTATGAGATGGATTATCTGGTAAACCATAACTTGGCTGTAGACTGCAATGTAAAAAAGACATATTACAACGTTGTGAACGAATTTGTTAAAAACGGCTACAACGTCCCAGAACAGTATTTAAAGACAATATCAGACCAATATGTAACCTGGACTACAACTGAGAATAGGATTAATTACATACACAAGACAAAACTGTTGGAACGAAAAATTGAGCAGGACACACTACTGATAAGATGGTCGGGGCGTAAGTCTCGTGATGGTTTTTTTAAAAACCTGCAAAAAACATACAGCAAATCTTCGGAAAACTATGAATTACAGTTCTACAACAATCGTTTATCAAACATATATCCATTTACGGACGCAGGCTGGTTAACATACTTGGTATCAGATTACTACTACAAGGATATAAAGGAAGTAGTCAAAATATTTGAAGATGGGAGAACAGGGACTGGGTACAAGACAAAAGACAATGACCTGAATATAGATAAAAAGCTTTTGAGCGCTTATCTGAAGCTTTATCTGGAACATGCCGGTGACAGTATTCCGAATGAGATAAGAGCTCTTTTGAACCGTTATAACCGCAACTGCGATACAATAGCAGGCTATATTATCGACAATTCCATCTTCAGCAATCCGCAATTATGGAAAAAATTCCAAAAAAGGCCTAAAATAAAGGTATTGGAATCTGATCCCGCCGTAATCATCGATAAAGCTCTGGATAAGCAAAGCAAAGACATATCGGATATGAAATCGAAGAAACAAGAATCACACGGCGTTAACGATGAAAACAAATCGAAATATGTAAAATGTCTGCTGGATTATTATCAAAAGACAAAACCCGACAAAATCATATTGCCCGATTCGGACGGATCGCTCCGTTTGACCTACGGACCTGTGTGCGGGTATGTATCTGATGGCAAGAAATACAGTCATGTAAGCATCAGCGACGGTTTGGTCAAGAAATACAAAGCCGGTGACCACAACTATGATGCCCCATCGCGTTTTATTGAAATGTTGAATACAAAAGATTTCGGCCGTTATGCCGACAACAAGGGTCAGCTAGTCACCTCGTTTCTTACCAAGACAGATATGGTGGACGGAGGACTTGGCTCAGCTGTATTAAACGGAAAAGGAGAGCTGATAGGAATATCGGCCGACGCCAACTGGAACGGCTGCATCGGCTTGTACGAGTATCAGCCCGAGACAATGCGCACCATAAACGTTGATATACGCTACATACTGTTTATTATCGACAAATATGCCGGTGCTACAAATATCATGAAAGAATTGGATATAAAATAAAAAATATGAAAAAACTCCTTACCCTAATCCTGATTTTCACAGCACTTTTCGCTACAGCTAAAAACAGAATAGGCGAAAACATCAACGTGACACATTATGAAATCCATATCAATAACATCAATTTCACTAACCATACGCTACAGGCACAGACAATTGTCACGCTGATGGCAAAAGAAGCCATAAACTCTTTCGAGTTGGAACTTAAGTCGTTGACAGTGTACTCTGTTTTCTCAAACGACATGAATGTCGGCAACTTCTTACAAAACGGCGACGTGCTAACGATAGACCTCGCAACGCCGTTGACAGCCAACACATCAGCCTCATTCACAATATCTTACGGCGGCAACACCTTCAACGAGAGCTGGGGCGGCATCATGTGGAGCAACGGCTACGTCTGCAACATGGGTGTCGGTTTCGAGTCGATTCCGCATAATCTCGGCAAATGCTGGTTTCCGTGCGTGGACAACTTCACCGACAAAGCCACTTACGACATCTACGTCACAGTGCCAAACGAGCTGACTGCAACTTGCGGCGGCAACCTCGAAAGCATCATTGACAACGGCGACGGCACCAAGACTGCGCATTACAATGTGCCACAGGAAGTGGCCACCTATCACGTGTCGTTCGCTGTAGGCAACTACGTCGAGTGGACCGACACCTACAACGGCATCGAGCGCGACATCCCGATTACGGTTTATGTCAAACCGAGCCAGATCAACAGCGTGCCCGGTACTTTCGTGCATGTGAAAGACATCGCCAGTTTCTTCGAAAACTGCTTTGGCCCCTACCCTTTCAACCGCATCGGCTACGTCATCACCAGCGTGGGCTGCATGGAACATATCGACAACATAGGCATCACCAGTGGAGTGCTGACAGGCAACACAACCCAGGAGGAGTATGTGGCTCACGAGATGTCGCATATGTGGTTCGGCAACAAGGTCACCTGCGCAACCGCCGAGGATATGTGGCTCAACGAAGGTTTCGCACAGTTTTGCGGACTCTTCTACCGTTCAGCCATCTACGGTGAAGCCGACTTTCGTCAAGCCATGAGCACAAAAATCAACAACATCACAAACTGGTGCGCCACCGAAAGCCACTGGATTCCGCTCAACAACGTCCCGCAAAGCATGACCTACGACAGCGATGCTGTTTACAATCGCGGAGCCGTAGTGGTCAACACATTGATGAACTATTTGGGCAGGGAAACATTCCTCGCCGCAATGCGTGAACATCTCAACACATATTCATTCAGCGCCGCCTCATCGGAGCAGCTTTGCGACGATCTTACCGCAGCCACTGGCATCGACATGAGCGGATTCTTCGACACCTACGTGTTCACGGCAGGCATGCCTCACTATGGCGTAGGCATCCTCAGCGTCACCCCCAACGGCAACCAATTCGACGTCATGGTCAGGATGACTTATCAACATGTCGGCTCTTCACATATTGGGCTGAACAACCGCATACCAGTCACCTTTATCGACAACCAAGGCCAGAAACAGACCGTCATGGTTGGTTGGGACGGCGAGCATGCCGACCAAACCGTAAGCCTCGACATCAATCCGGCATTCGCCTTTGCCGACTACGACAACGACTATCTGGATGCCAAAATCGACAAAAACCTGACAGCCACAGCCTCGGCCACCCTCTCACAAACCCGTCACACAATAAAAGTCAACTCGGTCACCGACTCGGTGATGTTGCGCTCTGAGGCTCATTTGGTGGGCCCTGACGGCAACCCGGGCATTCCAGCGCTTACGATTTCTCCAAGTCACTACTGGAACGTGATGCGTCTTGATTTCGGCCAAGCCGATGTCACAGCCACCTTCGACTTTACAGCAACTAACGGCGCCGACGGCGACATCATACATTCCGAAAACGACTCTGCCGTTCTGCTGTACCGTGCCAATCCATTAGACACTTGGCATACAATACCTTACGCCCAGCAAGGCACCTGGAAATTGGGCAGATTCACAGTCAGCGACATGCAATCAGGACAATACACCATAGGCGCTATCGACAAGACACAGCTGGGCGTTTCGGAAATCATGCCCGAAGTCGAAAAGATTCACGTCTCGCCCAATCCCGCGGCCGACTTTTTGAGAATTAAATTGTCCTCAAAATATGATAATCACACAATTATGATAATCAACAGCAGAGGACAATCTGTAGCTGCGGCAAAGCTTTCCGACGACGAGCTGACATTGCCCGTAAGCGATTATCCTTCAGGAGTTTACTATATAAATCTGTTGGATAAAAAGAAAAATGTCATTTACACGGAAAAATTCGTAAAGAAATAATATTTTTATCTATCTTTGCAACTGAATTCGAATTTATTTTTTATTTATTAATAACGTTATTATCAATCAATTATGAACCCAACTCATATTGAACACATTGGAATTGCTGTCACTAGCTTGAACGAGTCGATTCCGGTTTTCGAGAAAATGCTCGGAACAAAATGCTACGCAATCGAAGAAGTGAAAGACCAGAAGGTGAAAACCGCTTTCTTTAAAGTCGGTCAGACCAAGATCGAGCTTCTCGAGCCAACATCACCTGAAAGCACAATTGCCGCTTTCATCGAGAAAAACAACGGCAAGGGCGGCATGCATCACATCGCATTCGCAGTTGAAGGCATTGAAAATCAGTTAGCTGAGGCCAAATCATTAGGTTTCCGTCTCATCGACGAGACTCCACGCGGCGGCGCTGAAGGCCTGACAATCGCTTTCATGCACCCTAAATCAACATGCGGTGTCCTCACAGAACTTTGCGAAAACAAAAACAAATAATAAAAATCATAAGAAATGTTAATCGAACAGAAAATTCAAGAATTGTTGGACAAGCGCGCTCTCGCACGTCTCGGTGGCGGTGAGAAAGGTATCGCTAAACAACATGAAAAAGGAAAGTACACCGCTCGTGAGCGCATCGCCATGTTGCTTGACGAAGGCAGTTTCGAGGAGTTCGACATGTTCCTCACACACCGCACCACCGACTTCGGTCTGGAGAAGCAGGTGTATCTGGGCGACGGCGTCGTGACAGGCTACGGCACCATCAACGGTCGTCTCGTCTATGTGTATTCACAAGACTTCACAGTGCTCGGCGGCTCTCTTTCAGAGACAATGTCAAAGAAGATATGCAAGGTGATGGATCAGGCCATGAAGGTCGGCGCTCCTATCATCGGCATCAACGACTCAGGCGGCGCTCGTATCCAGGAAGGTTCACGCTCACTGGCAGGTTTCGCTGAGATTTTCCAGCGCAACATCAACGCTTCAGGCGTGGTGCCACAGATCAGCGCTATCTTCGGACCATGCGCAGGCGGCGCAGTTTATTCACCTGCATTGACCGACTTCATCCTTATGACCGAGCAGAACAGCTACATGTTCCTCACAGGCCCGAAAGTCGTGAAGACCGTCACAGGCGAAGACGTCAGCGTTGACCAGTTGGGCGGCGCTTTGGTGCACAACCAGAAGTCAGGCGTAAGCCAGTTCATGGCAAAGACAGAGGAAGAAGGTCTCGCTTTGATTCGCGACCTCATCTCCTACCTGCCGCAGAACAACCTCGAAGAGGCTCCACGCATCGAGTGCAACGACCCTATCGACCGTAAGGAAGACGCTCTGAACGCCATCATCCCTGACAACCCGAACAAGCCATACGACATGAAGCAAATCATCCACGCCATAGTGGATAACGGCGAGTTCCTCGAGGTAGCACAAGACTTCGCTAAGAACTTGATCGTCGGTTTTGCACGTTTCGACGGCAAACCTGTCGGCGTAGTTGCCAACAACCCGGCATTCTTGGCTGGCGTGCTCGACATCAACTCATCACGTAAGGGCGCACGTTTTGTCCGCTTCTGCGACGCTTTCAACATCCCGATCGTGACATTGGTCGACGTTCCCGGCTTCTTGCCTGGCACAGTGCAGGAATACGGCGGCGTGATCACCCACGGCGCAAAGATGTTGTTCGCTTACGGCGAGGCTACAGTGCCAAAGGTAACCATCACAATCCGCAAGTCATACGGTGGTTCACACCTCGTTATGGGTTGCAAGCAGCTCCGCGCTGACATCAACTACGCATGGCCAACAGCTGAAATCGCCGTCATGGGTCCTTCAGGCGCTGTCGAAATCCTCAACGGTAAGGAAATCGCCGGCATTGAGAACGCCGAAGAAAAGACCGAGTTCATCGCCAAGAAAGAAAAGGAATACCGCGACAAGTTCGCAAATCCTTACGACTCAGCCAAGTACGGCTACATCGACGATGTCATCGAGCCACGCAACACACGTTTCCGCGTCATCAGAGCCTTGCAGGCACTTGAGACAAAGAAAGACACCAACCCACCTAAGAAACATTGCAATATTCCGTTGTAATTTTGGATTTAAAAATTTAAAGATTTAAAATTCAATTGAATATGAATACATTAGCAATATTGTTATCAGCTGTCAGAGAGCCTATCGCCACTCACGACTGGGTTGTCACCATCGGTGGTTTCCTCATCGTCATCACGGCATTGGTGGTTCTTTTCTGCATCTTCACAGGATTCTCGAAGCTCGTCAACCACGACTTCAAGAAGGCCAAGAAAGAAAAGGTTAATGAGGCTCCTAAGACTTCAACAGCAGCGGGCTGGAAGGTGGACGACGAACTCGCTGTGGTTATCGGACTGGCTCTGGCATTGTCCAAAGACGTGCACGACGAGGAGTCAGGCTTTGTGACCATACAGCGTGTGGAACGCCGCTATTCCCCATGGAGCTCGAAGATTTACGGATTAAATGGTTTAAACAGAAGAAATTACTAAGCAATGAAGAAATTTAAATTCACAGTCAACGGAAAAGATTACGAGGTCGAAGTGAAGAATTACGAAGGCGAAAACGCCGAAGTGATCGTCGACGGCACTCAATATAATGTCAAAGTCCAGCGTGAAGAGGAAGCTGTCCCGACATTCGTCGCTCCTAAGCGTCAGGCTCCGAAACCGGCAGCCGCTCCTAAACAGGAGACTGCTCCGGCCGCTTCAACCCCAGCCGACGGCTACAAGTCATTGGCACCGCTTCCGGGCACCGTCATGCAAATCTACGTCAACGTGGGCGACGTCGTCAAACGCGGCGACAAACTCATGATGTACGAAGCCATGAAGATGGAAAACAACTTCCTCGCTGAAGTTGACGGAACAATCAAGGAAATTAAAGTCAGAGTTGGCGACAACATTCTGCAAGGCGCTGTTTTATTTGTAATTGGCTAATCATGAAGAAGAGATTCAACGTTAAAAAGAAAGCTCTGCTCATCTTCGCCTTGGTGGCCATCCTGCTCGTGCTTCACGGCATCATGACATCAAGCCCGGCGATGGCTGAACATGTTTTCAGCGCTTCGCAGACTACAGAGCTTGCCACAGCCGCTCCTGAAGCCGAACAGTCAGTGTCGGCAGGCGAAGCCATCGGCAGCGGCATGTATTCGTTCTGGCAGTTCACCGGATTCCGCAACTGCACACGAGGCAATCTGATCATGATTCTGGTGGCCTTCGTGTTCATCTTCCTCGCAGTCAAGTACGACTTCGAGCCTATGCTGCTCATCCCTATCGGAGTGGGTATCATAGTGGGTAACATCCCATTCATTCAAGATTCATACACCTTTGATTTACAAGGCGCTTTGGCTGCATTGTCGAAGATTGAGATTCAAGGCAACCTCACTTTTGACCTCACCGAGGCTCAGAAGTTCTTTGTGGGACTCTTTGCCGGACAAGACACCATGAACTGCCAGCAGGCTTTAGAGCACTTCCACAGCATGACTCCTGAGCAGCTACAGGCATTCCTGCCGGCAGGCATGGACCCGACAGCACCTAACACAGCCAAGTTCTTCGACGGCCTCATCAGCCAGGTGTTCAACATGAACATCCAGACCGGTGTCTATCAGAAAGGCTCAGTGTTGAACTATCTGTATTTCGGTGTGCGTCAGGGTATCTATCCTCCATTGATTTTCTTGGGCATCGGCGCAATGACCGACTTCTCGTCACTGATTTCACAGCCACGTCTGATGATACTCGGTGCCGCCGCTCAGCTTGGCGTGTTCATCACCTTCATCAGCGCACGTGCTTTGGGCTTCGACCCGCACGAGGCAGCAGCTATCGGTATCATCGGTGGCGCAGACGGCCCAACCGCTATCTTCATCTCCACAAAGATGGCTCCGCACCTTCTCGGTGCAATCGCTATCGCGGCATATTCATACATGGCCTTGGTGCCTGTTATCCAGCCGCCTATCATGCGACTTCTCACCACCAAGGAAGAGCGTCTGATCAAGATGAGAGAGCCTCGTATGGTCGGCAAGACAGAGAAGGTTATCTTCCCTATAGTCGGTTTGTTGCTCACCACTTTCATCAGCCCTTCAGCACTGCCGCTTTTGGGTATGCTGTTCTTCGGTAACCTGTTGAAAGAAAGCGGTGTGACAAAACGTTTGGCCAACACAGCAGCCAACCCGCTCATCGACATCGTGACAATCCTGTTGGGCTTAACCGTCGGTGCCTCGACACAGGCTGACGTGTTCCTGACAGTCGATTCACTCATCATCTTCGCTTTGGGTGCCTGCTCATTCGCCGTGGCAACATTCGGCGGCGTTTGCGGTGCCAAGTTGATGAACCTCTTCTGCAAGGAAGGCAACAAGATCAACCCTCTCATCGGTAACGCAGGTGTGTCGGCAGTGCCTGACGCAGCACGTGTTTCCGAGGTCGAAGGTCAGAAATACGACCCATCCAACCACCTCCTCATGCACGCCATGGCACCTAACGTAGCTGGTGTTATCGGCTCGGCAGTGGCAGCTGGTATCTTGATGAGCTTTATTGGAATTTAATTTTTCAAGAAGCAAGAAGTTAGAAGCAAGGAGCAAGAATTCGGCTTCACTTCTTACTTCTTGCTTCTGGCTTCTAACTTCTAAAAAATGTTACTAATCGGTATCGCCGGCGGTTCAGGATCCGGCAAGACAACAGTGGTCAAGAAATTGATTGAGGCGCTTCCTGAAGACTCAATCAGCGTGGTGTCGCAAGACGCATATTATTGGGACAACGGCAACCTCTCACCCGAGGCCAAGAAGGAGATCAACTTCGACCATCCCGATGCCATCGAATGGGATCTGCTGGTGAAGCATCTCGACATGCTGAAGGAAGGCAAGACCATCCCGATGCCTATCTACACCTACGTCACCTGTGCCCGTTCGCAGGAAGTCATCCCGGTAAAGCCAACCGAGGTTGTGATAGTGGAAGGCATCCTTATCATGACATGTCCTGAACTGGTAAAACGCTTGGATATCAAGATCTTTGTGGATACCGATGGCGACGACCGCCTGATGCGCATCATCAAGCGCGACATCGAGGAACGTGGCAGAACTGTTTCCGACGTGTTAAGACATTATGAAACCTTCGTAAAGCCTATGCACAACCAGTTTATCGAACCGACCAAACGTTTGGCTGACATCATCATCCCGCAAGGCGGCTCAAATCAGGTTGCCATCGACATCATGGCCAGCCGCATCAGGATGCAGCTGAGTCAAATGAAAAAAGAAGAATTATAAGCTATAAGCGAAGCCTCTGCCGCCGTATTTCACCTTTTTCAAATCGTCACGACGACCCGAGAGTTTCACCAGGCATTGGTTGATTTTTGCCTTCATTTTTTCTTCATCCATGGCAATACCTGCGGCAATTGCTCTCTTTATGGCTCCGTCGTATATCTGTCGGCTGGTGGCTGGCTTGCCGTTCTCACGCACAACTTCAAGCACTATTTTATCCCATTTTGAGAGAGGGTAAGGCTTGCGTTTTTTGCCCTGAACGTCCAAGAGTTTTGTTAACTCGTTGATTTTCTCGTTAAAAATTTCATTTTTGGCAAGATTCTTTCTGATCTCGGCCTTAAATTCGGTAATCAAACTGATGATATCGTCTCTAGTTAATTTGGTATATTCCATCACAAAAGTTATTTTGCATTGCAAATTTATAAAAAAAAGTTAAATAATATTTCACAAAAACGACAGAAAAATATCAACATTTTTTCATTTTTATTAACTTTGCAAAAAATCTTACAATGCAAGAAATTATCGACTTTCTGAACCTGATAATAGAGAACAACAACCGTCCGTGGTTTCAGCAGCATAAAGATTTGTATATCAATGCGCAGAACAAATTCAACGCCATAGCTGAGCAGATATTGTTAGGTGTGCAGAAGTTCGACCCTCTGACACGCGGCCTTACATTGAAAGACTGCACCTACCGTTTCTACCGCGACACGCGTTTCTCGCCCGACAAGAGTCCTTACAAGCGCCATTTCGGTTTGTTTATCTGCCCGAACGGCAAAAAATCGGGCTTGGCGGGCTATTATTTTCATGTTGAAGGCGAAGGAGCTGAATATCTCGGACATCACGGGCTGTATCCGGGCATGTATCAATGCGAGCCTTTCATCACCAAGAGCGTGCGCGAGGACATCAGCACCAAAGGCGATGAGTTTGTGAAAGCTTTGAAAAAAGCGAAAAATTTCGACCTTTCATTTGCCGCGGCATTGAAAAAGGTGCCGAAAGACTACCCTGCCGACCATCCTTACGCAGAATATCTGAAGCTCAAGGATTACTGCCTATTTGAGCCGATTTCGAACGACATGATTTATTCCGACCGCCTGGTGGAATGGGTTGTGGAGGAGTTCCGCTCGTGCTACGACTTCAACTCGTTTTTGAACCGCGCGGCACTTTTCGCGATGGAAAACATATAATTTTTTCATTTTTGATGCAGCAAAAACAATTTCCTTACGTTAAGAAGGTGTAAAACGGACGAAATGTTAGGATTCAACATTGTTTTGGAAAGGGCAAGAAAAGGCAACGAGCAGTCGCTGATGAGGTTGTACGACCTCTGCTGCGGCGCTGTCTTCAACGCCTCCTACAGAATAGTGCTGAACGCCCAGGACGCCGAGGAGATCACTCAAGACGCAGTGCTTAAGGTTTTCGCGAATCTCGAGAGCTTCAGAGGCTCGGAACGCGACTTCGTGGCACTGGTGAAGACCATCGCCATCAACCGAAGCATCGACTTGTTCAGGAGGCATTCCAAAGAACCGTTTTACGAGGAAATCGACAACACCGCCGACCAGATTGAGGATGACGACGATTTTGAAGATTTCCCGATAGAAATAATAAAAGAGGCATTGAACAATTTGCCCGATGGCTACCGTCTGACGATAACGATGAGATTGATAGAAGGAATGGAATTTGCAGACATCGCAGAGAGGATGGGAATCAAGGAGTCGACAGTGAGGTCGCAGTACGCCAGAGGGTTGGAAAAACTTCGCTCCACCGTCATTTCGAGCGAAGGCGAAGCCGCAGTCGAGACCTGAGCTCGCGAAAGCATTCACCTTGGTGAATAAATCTCAAACAATTGAATGAGATTTCTCCATTCCGCTCCGCTCCAGTCGAAATGACGATTAACAACGACGACAAAAATATAAACTATGAATATTGAAGAGAAAATTAGAAACAACGCCGCATCATTCGATGATATGAAGATGCCGGAAGGAAGCCGGGAGAGGTTTGAGGCAGCACTCAACTCGTCATTTCGAGCGAAACGAAGTGAAGTCGAGAAATCTCCTGCCAACATCCGGAAGCTGCATTTCATGAGCTGGACATCGTTGGCGGCGGCAGCGGCGGTGGCTGTCTTCATGATAGTTTCGGGATTGAATCTCGATATGGGCAAACTTACCGACCAGATGCCACAAACTGCCGACAACAAGCTGGTTGAGATGCGCCAGATGTACGACCAGCGAGTTGACGAAGCCATCTACAACCTTGAAGAGGTCATGAAAAACGTCGACGACTCGACAAGGATGCAGATAAACACAGTTATCCACGATCTGCTCGACATGGGCGACGTGTTCGCCGACATGGCCCCGATGCCTGAGGAGAAACAAATGGCCATAGCAGAGCAAGTGTACGATAACAAATTAAGAACCATTGAATTAATAACTGACAGATTAAATAAGTAAAGATTATGAAAAAGATCATTTTTTTAACAGCATTGTGCCTGACAGTATGCATCGTAAGCGCCAATAATTACCGTGACGACGACGGACGCTACAAATTTGAGATGAAGAATACCATCGAAAAGACATTCAGCGTCGACAAAAACCCTCTGCTCGACATGAACGGCAAGTACAGCGATTTCATCATCACCACATGGGACCAGCCGCAAATCGACTTTAAGGTTAACATTGTCGTAAAAAGCGACAACGAGGAAAAGCTGAAGGCTAAATTCAACTCAATCAGCATTTTGCTTGAGCAAAGCGGCAATACTGTAACAGCTGAGACGGTGTTTGGCGAGTACAAGTACAAGTCGTTCAACGGCTCTATGACGATTAAGTATTACGTTCATGTTCCGGCCGACGTGGCGATGGATTTGCAGACAAAATACGGCGACATCATACTCGACCAGGCCAACAACAAGCTGGATGTTGAAGTGAAATACGGCGATTTCAGAGCAGACAACATCACAATCGACGACACCGATAAGAACAATGTTGATGTCAAATACGGTAACATCAATATCGACAATGTCAAAAAAATCGAGATAGTGTTGGATTACGGTGAGGCTAAGATCAATAAATGCGATTACATTGACGGCACGCTGAAATACAGCAAGATTTTCATCACCGATTTGGACTGCGGCTCAATTGAAAACAAGTATTCAACCACCAGAATCGAGAAAGCCAACAAGATTGAGTTCGACAATACAGCCTATTCGGATATGATGGTTTCGCATTGCACCGACAAGATTACAGCCGACATTAAATACTCCGATCTGTCGGTCTCAATGACATCCGACTCGCCTGTTGTGCTAATCGACTGCAGCTATTCCGACGCAGTGGTGCATCTCAACGAAAGCGCCTCATTCAAATACAGCTTTGACACCTCCTACTGCGACATAACCTTTAAAGGATTCTTCGACACCGAAACCATAAGCAGAACAGGCAGCCGCGGCGACGGTCAGCAGGGACGCATCGAAGTTGACGCAAGATACGGCGACGTGAAATTTTATAAAAACAAATAATCTTTTCTTCATACCTTGAAAATTATGCCGAATTTCAATAGTTCGGCATAATTTTTTGTATTTTTGTAACGTTATTAAACCAGTCATTTCGACTGGAGCGAAGCGGAATGGAGAAATCTCAGACAATAAATAATAATCAATTGACGGAGATTTCTCGACTTCACTGCGTTTCGCTCGAAATGACGTAAAATATTGAACAATGAAGCGAGCAGTATTAATTATTACAGCGATCCTATTGAGTATCAATGTTTTGAAAGCTCAAAACTCCATCTCAGGCACTTTGGTTGACGGAAACACCAACGAAAGCCTGGCATTTGTCAATGTAGGACTCATCAGAGCCGCCGACACGGTGTATATCAGCGGCACAGCTTCTAACGAAAAAGGGTTCTTCAAGATAGAGAATATCAGAAATGGCCAGTATATACTGCAGATTACAGCCATCGGTTATGAGAATTACAAAAACATTCTGGATATCACAGAAAATGTCAATTTAGGCATCATTAAGATGAACGAGGGCGCTGTTCGCCTTGACGAGGTGGTCATCATCGAGAAGAAGCCGCTGTTTGCCAACGAGGGCGAGAAAACTCTCTACAACGTTAGCGAGGACCCGTCGATACAGACCGGAACGGCATCCGACGCCTTGCAGAACGCTCCAGGCGTGGAAGTCGATGTGGAAGGAAACATCACGCTCCGCGGTGTCTCATCGGTCGAGATCTGGATCAACGGAAAGCCGTCGCACCTCACAGACGAGAACCTCAAGACTTACATACAACAGATGCCTGCCAACGCCATCAAGACGATTGAAGTCATCACCAACCCGAGCGCGCGTTACGCCTCGAAGAGCGACGGTGGCATCATCAACATCGTGACAAACGGCAAGGTGCAGAAAAACCAGTTTGTGAGCTTCGGCGTCAACGCGTCCACGCGACCAGATGTATCTCCTTGGGTATCATACGTTTACGCCAACGATAAAATTTCGTTTAACCTATATCTCAACGGACGGTATTCAAACAACATAAACTACAACAACGGATACAGCTATTCGTTCAAGGACAACGCCGACCACACCGCACTCGACACCACCACTACGACACGTTACGATGGAAGAAGCAACAGCAACAGCTTCGGAGGAGGCGGCTATATGAGTTTTGAATATAACATCGACACAATGAACAACGTGTCGGTATGGATGGGCGGCTGGCCGACATGGAACCTCAGCGACAGTTGGCAGGACTACTATCGCTATGAATATAACGCCAACGGCATTGAGCATAACTACTATCGCACCGACAGCGATGGCATAGGCCGTTGGGGCGGCTTCAACGGAGGCGCCGACTACCAGCATCTGTTCAACAACAAAGGACACAACATCAGATTCAGCCTCTACGGCGGCTATTGGAGCGGGTTTAACAACAGCACCAACAAACGCAAGTATTATTACTGGGATGAGGCCGCCAGCGCCTTCAACGACAGCATAATACGCTTAAGCGGATACAAACAGAACTACCGTTACGGCGACTTCAGCTACGACGCCAGCATCGACTACAACCTGCCATACAGCGACAATGGCGAAATCGGTCTCGGCATCTCGTATTCGCATGACCCCGACACCTATCATAACATTTATGACACCTTAGTCAGTGAGAATGAATATGTTAGAGACAACTTGCGCACCCTCGACCGTGTCAGCTGGAACAATGAATTTGACGCATATCTCACCCTGCAGCATAAGTTCGGCAACTTTGTGGTGAAGCCAGGCATCAGAATGGAATATTCCGACGTGCATTGCAACATGGACGGCTACATGACTGACCATCAGTCGAAAACGTATCTCAACTGGCGTCCGTCGATACATTTCTCATACAGAACCAAATCGATGCACAACTTCAAGCTGAGCTACACACGCCGCATCAGCAATCCTAGTGCACGTTATCTCACGAACTTCGTCGAATACGAGCTGGAGAGCCTCGACTTAGGCAACATGGAGTTGAAACCTGTCTACACCAACTCCATCGACGCAGGCTGGACGAAATATTTCGAGAAATTCGGAAGCGTGGGCTTGTCGGCATACTACAGAGACACCAAGGGAAGCATCAACAGCGTCACTGAGAACGTTTACGACGACTATTTCTTCCATCGCTGGGTACGCGCCACCAAGCCTTATAACGTCGATGACTCGTACAATCTTGGCTTTGAAGCGAACATGATGTACCGTCCAAACGGATTTTTCAACGTGAGATTATACGCTAACGTGTACGACTCGTACTATTCAACGACGTTCAACAACGAGAAAGTATCAAGCGACATGTGGTCATACAGCTTAAGATTAAACCTCTGGGCTAAGCTGTGGAACAAGCTGGAAGTGCATGCTTCGGGTTATTATCGCTCTGCTACTCAGTCACTTTACGCAGAACAGAGACCGTCGTATGCCATCAATTGCGGCTTACGAGCCGACTTCTTCGACAAGAAAATGTCGGTTTATCTGAACGTAAACGACATCTTTAACTGGAACAAATGGGATAATAACACGTACAATCCGTACTATATTTCGTACAGCTCGTACAAATATAACAGCCGTTCAGTCAGCGTCGGCGTGACCTTCAGATTCGGAAAGATGGAGCTGGAGAACAGAGCGCGTGAAGGCGGTGCGGAAGGTGACGATGGTATGTCAACAGGGAAATAATCGACTATGAAAAAGGTATTTTTGATATTAGGAATTGTATTTGCATTCGCATCATGCGAAAACAACAACACACCAAAGCAGACGACACAGAAAACTGAGAAGAAAAACGTTGTAGTGCCAGCATTTGTTGGCGATTCGGCTTATTATTTCGTAAAGGCCCAATGCGACTTCGGCCCGCGTGTACCCGGCATGAAGGCTCATGAGGATTGCGCCCACTGGCTGACGGCAACCTTAGGCGGCTACTGCGACACCGTCTACGTGCAGAATTTCATGACACGTCTGTATAACGGCAACGGCATCGAAGGCCGCAACATTATCGGAAGCTTCAATCCCGAAGCTAAAAAACGTATAATAATTGCCGCTCACTGGGACTCACGCCCATTTGCCGACAACGATCCTGATCAGAACAACTGGCATACGCCGATAGACGGAGCCAACGACGGCGCTTCAGGCTGCGGCATAATGATTGAAATGGCCAGGGTGATGCAGCATCAACGCGTTGGCGACAACCTGGGTGTTGACTTTATTTTCTTCGACTTGGAGGATTACGGCACCCCGAAATGGGACGAGTCGACTGCCCACGACGACATGGTTTGGGGGCTTGGCTCGCAATATTGGTCGAAAAAGCCTCATATCAGCGGTTACAAAGCATATTTCGGCATTCTGCTTGATATGGTGGGCGCCGGCAACCCGCGCTTCCCCAAAGAGTATTATTCGCAACGCGACGCGGCCTGGGTGCTCAACAAAGTGTGGCGCACAGCCCGCGACATGGGATACACTCAATATTTTATCAACGAAATTGGCGATCCCATCAACGACGACCACATTTATATGACTCATTTCGCCGGAATCCCGACCATCGACATGATTCACCTCAACGGAGATGACGACCGGACATCGTGTTTCTACCCATATTGGCACACAGTAAACGACAATATGAGCCAGATAAACAAAAGCACTCTCCAAATGGTTGGAAACGTGCTTATGAAAGTTGTCTATAGCGAATAGCTATCTGAAGTATTTCTTGCCGTTTTGGATATAAAATCCTTTGTAATCCTCAGGCACTTCGGTGCCGAGATAACGACCGTCCACGCTGTAGACGCGGTTGTCAAGAGTCGGGACTACGTTAACCTCAGGAATACCATCCTCATCCCATAAAGGCAGATAAGTAACCAGGCCAAGACTCGGATCGTCGGTCTTATGAAAAATGTATTCCTCCACCAACTCCTCATTGGTTGTACCCCAGAAGTTACCCACAGCGCTGATGTCGCAGGCCGAATTGTTGTACAAGTCAAATTCGCCGGTAGTGTTGACGTTTTTGAATATACGGTTATGGCCCCAATTTTCTTCGGTACCCATATCGATATTGTGCATGTTGATTGCTGTCACTCCCCACAGGTTGCCGGCTATGAAGTTGTTGCGCAATGTAGCCTTGCAGTTGGTTGATGCCCCATAAATGGAAACGCCGCTGCCGCCGTTCATCGGATTGGTCTCGAGGTCGTTACTCAGAAACTCGTTGCTGGTGAGTACAGCTATGATATTGTCGCCCTGCTGGTTGTAACCGTAACGGTTGTTTGCCACATAATTGTTGGTCAGTCGCACTCTGGTAGTACCAATTGCGAGAATATTGCTGATAGAAATGCCACCCACCATATTATGACCGTCGCCAATGATATCACAGCCTTCGATGACAATTTCATCTTCGCCGCCAGGTCCCAAGTTGATCTGAGGGCTGTTGGTGTTGGCAGTGTTGTTGCCTCTAAACTGGCATAAGACAATGCTTGGCGAGCCTTGCACATTGGCGCCCGAAGCTATAGCAGGGCCTTCATTGTTGGTAAAGACACACATTGTGAAATTTGGGTTGCAATTCATGTAAGTGACTGCCGCCGAAGTGTATTCAGTTGAAAAACCCGTAAACGTGCATCCCATAAACATTATGTCGCTTTCAATCAAGTTGATTCCAGCCAGATATTCAAAGCTGGTCATGCCAATCTCGCTGCGGCGGGCGTGGTCAAAACAAATACCCGAAACATCATCGCCCAATATCCAAGTGGGAGATTCAATAGTTAGCAAACCTTTGATGGTCAGCGTTGAAAGTTTCAATGCAATGTGGGTGTCACCAAGTTCCGCTATCGCCAGAATATCATCGTCAGATATTGTAATATCCTGCATAATGAAAAAGTTTCCACCTTCAAACACCATAGCGCCGTTAGAAACTTCGACAATATCCATCAAGGTGTAAGATTCGCCTAAACCCGGGCTAACCCATTGAGCATCAATTGCTGAAGTCATACCAGCAATCAACAATAATGTAACAATCAGTTTTTTCATAGTTTTTCTGCTAGTTTAAACAGTTATTTGATTTTCTTTTCTTTGATAACATCAGTATTTCTGTAGATGATAATAGGGTAATTCTCGTTGATAGGATTGATGGCCTGCACCATGGCGTCGATGAAGCTCTCCTCGCACTTGAAGTCATAAACCAGATTAGGGATGTATTTCCGGGCCTCCGCAACCCTGTTATCCAAATCATCCTCGCCTTCAAAAAGCACAAACGCCACAGGATTTTGGCTAATAAACTCCACTGATTTGCTCCAATCCCGTTTCTTGTGCACTTCCTCGTGACCCTTAAACAAATGGTCGGCATAAGCCTCCACCGGCATTCTAACTCCGTTTGAAAGCATTCCTTCAATTATATAATACTCGCTTTCAGGATAATTAGAAAGATAAACCATGGCTTCCACCCTGGCTTTTTTGGAGTAGTGGACCGTCACCGGTATTATAGCTATTATGTTGAGAATCAAACTTATCCATAGGCAAACCCTGAATGTCTTTTTGAAACGCAGTTTTTCCCAATACTCATAAATGCCGATGATTCCTATAATTATCACAAGCGGAATAATAGTGAGAATGAATCTTTCCTGCTTGTTGGGATAAAGGCTGTGGAAAAACAGAAAGGCAAACGATGGCAGGAAAAGCACCCATTTTTTCCACTCGTAGAAGAATCCGCAAAACAGGAAGACACTGATTGGCGGGAGCGTAAGCCCCAGAATAACAAGGATATAATTGTACCAAGGCTGATTGAAATAGGTGGTCGAGTTGGCCATGTTGTAGGAAACATATTCCCAAAACTCGGCAAACGGACGATGCCATAAAATCAGGTCGGGGACACACTGTATCACGCTGAAGCTGAGCACCGCACCAACGCCCAGAATTATGGCATCTTTCCAACGCTTCATAATGAGCAGCGCCAGGCCGAAACCGCCAATGAAAAACATCACCTGATAACGCACGCACATTGCCATTCCCAAAAGCACGCCAGCCCAAAGCACACGCCCCCATTTAGGACTGTCATCCTTAACGTAGAGCCATGTGGCCGCCATCAGAAACGGTATCGCCACCACTTCCACGAGGTTGCGCACCGAAATCCAAGGCATGAAAAAGTACAGCGCCAAAGTCCAGCCAGCTATGTTGGCGGTTTTGGTATTGGTGTATTTCTCAGTAATTTTATAACCGTAGTACACCACCAGCAACGACCACAAAGCATGCAACAGACGAACCAGGTACATCTGCACATTAAGCGATTCTATTCCTATGATTTGCAATAGTTTCAAGAAAAAATACATTAGTCCGGGATAGAAGAAACTGTGTCCCGACGGCACCGGGTGGTCTGTGTTTTGCGACCATGGCAGCCAATAGTTGTAATCGCCGCCCAAAACCCACGATTTCGACGATTCGATTATCAAAAAATGATCGTCATGCATGCCGAAACCCTTTGAGAACAGCACCGCCACCAAACGCACCGCAAAGGCCATGAGAATAATCAGCCCCAGCGGATTAGCCTTATAATAATTCAATATTTTTTCTTTAACTTTCATGACTGTAAATCAATGCTTTATTTCACGAATTTTTTGCCGTTTCGGATATAGACTCCGCGGAAACTTTCAGGAAGCTCAGTTCCAAAGCAGCGTCCGTCAAGAGTATAAATCCTATTGTCTGGCACAACTGTTTCCGCAGGAATGTCGGCCACGCCGTCATATCCGACATATGGCACGTATGTGACTAAGCCGAGGCTTGGGTCATCGGTTTTATGAAATATATGATTCTCAATAACTTCATGCTCTGTTGTACCCCAATCATTGCCTACAGCCATAATATCGCAAGCCGAGTTGTTGTACAGGTCGTAAATCACGCCTCCGTTACCATTGTCGTGTATGGTGTTATTACCCCATTGGGCTTCGGTGCCCAGGTCGATATCATGCTGATAAATAGCTGTAATGCCCCATAAATTGCCGGTGATCAAATTGTTACGCAAAACCGCCTTATTATTTACAGTTGTGCCATAAATCGAGACACCGCTGCCGCCGTTCATCGGGTTATCCTCATGGTCGTTGTCGATAAACTGGTTGCCTTCGATTAACGATGAAATGGTCTGTCCCTGCTGGTTGTAACCGTAACGGCCTTCACGTAAAACATTGTCTTTCAGCAGTACTTTGGTTGAGCCGACGCCCATAAGGTCGGCTATTGAAATACCGCCCACATACCATTGAGCCATAATAGTATACACCTCATTTCCAACTATGCGGATGGTGTCATCGGCGCCAGGTCCGAGGTTGATTTGCGGGGTGTTGACGTTGTCGGTGACATTGGTGTCGAAGTCGCAGTTCAGAATCTGCGGCGATGCCTGTCCGTTGGCCGGCGAGCTGATTGCCGCACCATGGTTGAGCATGAAATAGCAGTTTTTAATCACAGGGTCGCAATTTAGAATATCGATTACGGCATTGCAGTAATCCCTGGTGAAATAAACAAATTTCACATCGTCGAATGTCACTTCCGATTCAACAACTTTGATGCCTGCGCCATCCGAAAAATACATCTTTTTGACGTTGCAGCCGGTGGCATTTTCAAAGCGCATACTGAAATGCTGTGTCTCGTTCAAACCGTAAAACTTGGTTCTGGTGCCAGTGTTAGTGCAAACCATCGAGCCATTGATAGTTACAAGTACATCAGCAAAATCGACTCTTGCCGTCTGATTGTTGATTTCCAGCACGTCGCCAGTGGAAATTGTCAAGTCGGCGTGAACGATGTAGCCATTTTCGCCTGTTGTGACCACGCCTCCGGTAATATCAACCAAATCGGCAAAAGTATAGGTGGTGCCGTTACCAGGGCTAACCCATTGGCCGTATGCATTAATCACTATTGTGAAAATAGCGATAAGGAACAATAGTGTTTTTTTCATATAATAAACATTCAAATCGTCATTTCGAGCGAAGTCGAGAAATCTCCATCAATGCAGGAGATTTCTCCATTCCGCTCCGCTCCAGTCGAAATGACGGAACTACTTCTTAATCGCAGCAATACCTGGCAACTCCTTGCCTTCGATAGCTTCGAGCAAGGCGCCGCCGCCTGTCGACACGTATGAAACCTGGTCGGCGAGGTTGAACTTGTTGATGCAAGCCACTGAGTCGCCGCCGCCGATGAGTGAGAAGGCACCGTCTTTTGTAGCGTCAGCGATTGCCATTGCGATAGCCTTTGAGCCTTCAGCGAATTTGTCGAACTCGAACACGCCGCAAGGGCCGTTCCAGAGGATGGTCTTCGAGCCTTTGATGACCTTTGCGAACATCTCACGAGTCTTCGGACCGATGTCCATGCCTTCCCAGCCGTCAGGGATGTTCATCGGGTCAACGATCTGAGTGTCAGCGTCGTTTGAGAATGCGTTGCCAGCCACAGTGTCGATTGAGAGCACGAGGTTGACGCCTTTTTCCTTAGCTTTTGCGATGATATCGAGAGCGAGGTCGAGCTTGTCGTCTTCGCAGATTGAGTTACCGATCTTTCCGCCAAGAGCTTTCTTGAATGTGTATGTCATGCCGCCGCAAAGGATGAGGTTGTCGACCTTTGTGAGCAGGTTCTCGATGATTTCGATCTTTGTTGACACCTTCGAGCCGCCCATGATAGCTGTGAACGGATGTTTGATGTCGTTCATCACCTTGTCGACTGCAGCCACTTCCTTGCCCATGAGGTAGCCGTACATCTTATGGTCAGCGTCGAAATAGTCGGCGATCAAAGCTGTCGAAGCGTGGGCACGGTGTGCTGTTCCGAAAGCGTCGTTGATGTAATAGTCGGCGTATGAAGCCAGTGTCTTGGTGAACTCTTTCTGAGCTGCCTTCACCTCTTTCTTCGCCTCGTCGTAGCCAGGCTCGCCCTTCTCCACTCCGCGTGGCTTGCCCTCTTCCTCGGCGTAGAAACGGAGGTTTTCGAGCAGCATCACCTCGCCTGGTTTCATGGCTTTGATAGGTTCAGCGGCCTTCATACAGTCGTCAACGAAGATGACAGGTTTGCCGATGAGTTCCTCGAGGTGTTTCAAGAGCGGTTTGACCGAATATTTCGGGTCTGGGTTCTTTTTCGGACGGCCGAGGTGCGACATGATGATAAGCATGCCGTTGTCTTTCAGCACTTTCTGCAATGTCGGCATTGCCGCGCGCATACGGGTGTCGTCGGTGATGTTGAAGTTGTCATCCAACGGAACATTGAAATCAACGCGAACGATGACGCGTTTTCCAGAGAAATTAACTTTGTCGATGTTTGTCATGATATTAAAATTTTATATTGTTAAAATTTTTATTTCAATTCTTTTAAGCTATTAAGCTATTAAGCTATTAAACTATTAAGCTACTAAGCTATTAAGCTATTAAACTAATTCCCAAAACAAGCGAAAATTCTTTTAACCAACTGCTTGATACTATTTGGCTTAGGCAGTTTCTCCTCCTCCACTTCCGTGAAATCGGTACTGCCTCTTTGCAGATATTTCTCGGTGAAAGTGCCCGAGCTGATGCCCCACTTCAGTTGGAACATTTTCTTGCCTGGGTTTTTGCGCATACGCTTGGTCGACTTGCTGCCGAAATGATACACCAAGCTGTTGCCTACGCCAATAAAATCGCGCACTCCGGCATGCCAAAGCTTACGTGAGATATCAGGATCGGAGTACCAGCCCGGGTGGAACTCGACGCTCATGCCGCCGACGAGGTCCCAGCAGTCGAGAGGCATCACGTTGGGTGGCCAGGTGCTTCCACGCCAGTCGCTGCGGGCGAGTTTTTCCTGCTCTTTCAGCAGCTCTGCCTCACAGAATGTCTCGATATCCGTTCCGAAATCGCGATGCACCACGCAAGGATTGTTGCCAGTAGGCTCGATGAGGGTGCTGGAAATCATGAAATATCTATGTGTATCACACTGATTGTCAGTCAGTTGGTTGATTCGTTCGAGGATTGGCACGTCCCAGTTGGGCAGGAAATACATGTCGTCGTTGGCGTAGAACACGAACTTGGTGTCGATGAGGCTGCGGCAGGCGTTCAAGGCGTAGCAGATGCCTATGTTCTCCTTGGCATAGATATAGTCAAGTTGCTGATTTTCAACCCATTGAAGTGTTCCATCCACACCTTCGTTGATAGCTACGATTATCTGATGTTCGTAAGCCGAATTCTTGCGGATGCTGTTCACGCAAAGCTCAAGATATTTGAGATTATTCCAAGTCGGAATAATGAAGGTGAAGCAGTAATCCTTCTTTTCGGCACGTTTATATTTCTCAAAACTAATCATAACTTCTTGTCTGTCAATTCTTTAAGTGTATGATATTTCAACTTCGTGGCTTTTGCGGTTATGTGGCATATATGCAAGCCGTCTTTGCCATCGAGGAAGCCCAGATGGAAGATATAATGCTGTATGAAGCTGAAAACAGGCGACACCGCCATATAAAATGAGGCATGTTTCTTGCCTTTCATAAAGTAATGTTGTCCGCGCATCTTGGCGAACTTAAACATCTGATTCTCATAGTCTTGCGCTGTCGCAAACGAATAATGCAGCAGGTCGCCTTGGAGCACTTTTTCTTTGATTTCCGTTGAAAACTGTATCGTTTCGTGAATTTCGCCTTGCCACGAGCCTATTTTGCGGTTCCAGATACGGATTTTACGGTCAGGATACCAGCCGCAGTGACGTATCCAGTGGCCGCAGTAGTTGGTTAGGCGGTTCATACTGAACACTTCGTCGTCGGAGAGGCGTTGGTTTTTAAGCTCCGAAATGGAGTTTTTCAGCTTTTCTGACAGTTCTTCGTCGGCATCGATGCTGAGAATCCAGTCGTTTGATGCGAGGCTGTTGGCGAAGTTTTTCTGTTCGGAATAGCCCAGCCAGTCTTGATGCATGAACTTCACGCCGTACTCCGCGCATATCTTTTCGGTGTTGTCGGTGGAGCCAGAGTCGACCACAACTATCTCATCAGCAACATCTTTCACCGACTCAAGACATCGGGCTATGTTACGTTCTTCGTTTTTTGTGATTATGACGGCTGTGAGCAGCATTGCACAATTTTTTGCAAAGATAATAAAAAGACTTTAGACTTTAGACATTAGACTTTAGATTTTTTCTGACATGCGAAACAACGACTCAACCTCGCACCCCAGAAAGTCCTCCAGGCTTACGCCGCCAGTCCCTACGACGAACGACCGTTGGGGATGGAACGTCTCCACAAATGCAGGCAAACCAGAGTTCATGCCTCGGCGCCCGCTCTTCACCTCAATGGCAGTTATCTCCCCGTCACGCACAATGATAAAATCCACTTCTTTGTCCTTCTCTTCTTTATTCCTCGAAGGCTCACGCCAGTAGTACAACTCATAATCCAGATCCTCCGCCATACTCAGCAGATGTGCGCCAACGGCACTCTCTACCCAACGGCCCCAAGCCTGTGTGTCAGTGCGATCCGCCACAAAATTGCGACCCTTGTAGGCCGTCAGCAACGCATTGTTATACACCTGATACTTAGGCACCGACCCCCGCTTGCGGGCATCGTCGTTGGCATATTTCTGCAAGCTCGTCAGCAAGGCGCTCTGGTTCAGAATCTCCAAGTACCCAGCCAGCGTCGTAACGTTCCCAGCGTCCTGCAGCTGCCCCATCAGTTTTGTCAGCGACAGAATCTCTGCCGAATATCCGCACCCCAGTTCGAACAACTGCTTCATCAGTGCCGGCTTGTAGATGTTCGACGTCATCACCACGTCTTTCTCAATGGCCGGAGCTACAAGCGAGTCTTTAATGTGCTTTCGCCAGCGCCGCTCGTCAACAATCAAGTGCGCTGGACCGGGATAACCACCAAAATAGATATACTGGTCAAGCGACACGCCAAACGCATCTTGCATCTCCCGCAAGCTCCAGTGCGGCATCCTAATTAGCTCGAACCGCCCAGCCAACGACTCCGTCAGTCCCTTCTTCAGCAGCAGACGACTGCTCCCCAACAGCACAACCTTCAGGTTCAGCCTGGTGCGCGAATCCGCATCCCACTCCTTTTTCACCACTTCGCTCCAATTTTCAATCTTCTGCACCTCGTCAATCACTAGCAGGTACTCATCGATCCCACGAAGCATCATCGTGGTGCGAGCAGCCTCCCACACGCGATGAATCCAGTCACTATCCTTTGGGTCCACTGCATCCGCCACCTCGACCACGTGCGGAATGCTCAGCTGCGCCAGCACCTGATTCACTAGTGTCGATTTACCCACTTGCCTTGGTCCAGCCAGCACTTGCAAGAACTTCCTTGGCTCAATGATGCGCTCTTTCAGCGTAAAAAATTGCTTGCGAATATATTCCATTTTGTTCGATTTATGTGTAATCTTTACTCAATTCTATTTACAATTTTACTCAAATCACACTGCAAATATACTCAATTTGTTTTAATCTGCCGCAGTTTTCTTCAAAAAAAAATGAGCCATGGCATGTCTTGGTAACCCAACAAAAAGAGCCACGAAAATAATCTCTTTATAAGTATTTGTCAAAACCGTTATCGCTGACCAAATCACAATTATTTTTTTGATTTGCAGCCGGTTTTGGGGAAAATTTTTAACCTTAAACCCCTTACAACGGCTACCTTAACGCCCTTAACGCCTTTAACGCCTTTAACGCCCTTAACGGCCTTAAGGCCATTAATGCCGCCGCCAAAGGTGGTTAAAGAAAAAAGCCCCGGTGCTTTTGAAAAACACCGGAGCTTTTGTTTTTTTTACACGCCCTGCCAGTCTTATTGGCAAGGGCAAATTCTGCTCTCTTAGAAGACCAGACGCACCGAGTACCCGCGGT